>OASD01000076.1_pt1 | contig 65796 bp, 52 predicted proteins | sample 1475531 | NCBI WGS metagenome assembly OASD01 (sample SAMEA3360668, study PRJEB22359) | human gut metagenome | biome: ENVO:urban biome; feature: ENVO:human-associated habitat; material: ENVO:feces | place: Bangladesh | collected 2011
GCTGAGCGCGGGGCAGTGGGTTCGTCGGCAAAGCAACTCAATGCCGACAGGGCGAAAAGAAGTAGCGAAAAAGCAACTCTCCTGTACATATTCATCTTACAAAAAAACTGTTTGGTAATCGTGACGAGCGTAAGCTCAGGTCTTAGTAGCTATTTAGACGGCGTGGACGAGGAAGTAATTCTTCTTGCCCTTCTGGATCAGCATATAGGAGCCCTCGACGAGGTCATCGGTGGTAGGCATGTACTGCGGGTCGCTGACCTTCTCCTTATTGATGCTGATACCACCGCTCTGGATCAGCTTGCGGAGCTCTCCATTGCTCTTGAAGAACCCACACTTGCTCACCAGCAGGTCAAGCAGTCCGGTCGTGCCATCAAGGTCGCTCTTGGAGACCTCCGCCATCGGCACGCCATCGAAGACCGAGAGGAACGTCTCCTCATCGATGCTGCTGAGCGTCTCCTTGGTGGCATTGCCAAAGAGGATTTCGCTCGCTCGCACCGCTGTGTCATAGTCCTCGCGAGAGTGGACCATCACGGTGATCTCCTCCGCCAGACGTCGCTGCAGGAGACGCTCATGGGGAGCCTTATCGTGCTCCATCTCCAGCGCCTCGATCTCCTCCTTAGTCAGGTCGGTGAAGATCCGGATGTACTTCTTGGCATCCTCGTCGGAGACGTTGAACCAGAACTGGTAGAACTTATACGGCGTGGTGTAGCGACGGTCGAGCCAGACGTTGCCGCTCTCCGACTTGCCAAACTTACCCCCGTCCGCCTTAGTGATCAGCGGGCAGGTGACTGCAAGGGCATCACTGACACCGAGGACGCGACGGATCAGCTCCACACCGGTGGTGATATTGCCCCACTGGTCGGAGCCACCGAGCTGGAGACGGACATTCTCCGTCTGATAGAGGTGCAGGTAGTCGTACCCCTGGAGGAGCTGGTAGGAGAATTCAGTAAAGGAGAGCCCCTCGATGGCATTTGCCTCGAGACGCTTCCTTACAGACTCCTTCGCCATCATATAATTGACCGTGATGTGCTTGCCGACATCGCGGATGAAGTCGAGGAAGCTGTAGTCCTTCATCCAGTCGTAGTTATTGACCAGCACCGCTGCATTCTCGGCATCGCTGTCAAAGTCAAGAAACCTCTCCAGCTGCTTCTTGATGCAGGCCTGATTGTGCCTCAGCGTCTCCTCATCGAGGAGGTTACGCTCCTTGGACTTACCCGAGGGGTCACCAATCATACCGGTAGCGCCACCGATGAGTGCGATGGGTCGGTGACCGGAGCGCTGCAGGTGTCGCAGCATCATGATGCCCACCAGGTGACCGATATGAAGTGAGTCTGCAGTAGGATCAATGCCTACGTAGCCGGAGACCATCCCCTTCTGGAGCGCCTCCTCTGTGCCGGGGATCATATCGTGGATCATCCCGCGCCACTCAAGCTCTTTGATAAAGTTCATAAGTCGTTATGTTCGTTCAATTTCTGCAAAGGTAGGCTTTTCGCACCAAAAAGAAAGGGCTCTCAGTCCAGTGGTGAAATCAAGCGGTAAGAGACTTCAGTATGACCAAAGGGCTTGATCATCTGGAAGGGCAACGGGTTATCAATGCAGGGCTCTCCATAGGCAGCGAGGAGATAGTCTGTCGCCCGCTTACCGGGTGTGATCGGCGTAGACTCGTCTGCAGCTCGTAGCAGACTAAACCCCCACCCCTTATAGAAGCCGACAAGCGAGGAGGTCGCCGGCACGAGGCAGGCACCTCGGTAGCCTCGCTCGATCAGCCTTGGCTCAAGTGTCTCTCGGTAGAGACGGGTCATCAGCCCCTCGCCCCGATGATCCTCCCGAGTGGTGAGGCTGTAGAGGTACGCCCAGCGTCCATCGGTGGGATCGACATAGTCCACCACCAGCGCCACTGCGACGAGAGATGCATCCTCCTCGCTTAGGAGGAAGGTGTGGTCCGGGTCGTAGAGATGGTCCATCGCCAGCTCATAGTAGGGCATCCCCTCCTCCCCAAAGGCATCGGAGAGAAGGTCGAGAATGGAGGCTCGGAGCGCATCATCGGAGGCGTCGTAGGGGCGCAGGCGGATCATAGGTTGAGGACCACGGTGTACTCCTCGAGGAGGATCTCTGGCTTGTAGGAGAGCTTAGCCTTCCGCAGACCCTCGAGCCCCATATCCTCCTCACGATTGATGTAGGTGTACTGCTCCGGGATCCGGCGGACAAACTCCCGATTGATCATCGTGAAAGCGCCATCGTAGGAGACGTCAGCTTTCTCGATATTGACGTCGAAGCAACGGCTGCTCTGAGGCATGCCGAGGGTAAAGGCGATCACCTTCCCCTCGACCCTCAGGAGCCCGCCCGTGAGACCGATCTCGCTCATATGCTCAAGGGCAAAGCGGATCATCCTCCGCTCGTCGGACATCCCCTCCGTGGTATCTGTCTCGCGGTACCACTCGTTCTCCACAGCCATGCACTCTTTCAGCGACTCCTCCGTGATCTCTTCGTAGATCCAGTCGGGATAGGTCCGCTCAAAGCGGTTACAGTGGTTGCGCTTGGACTGCAGCTTCTTGCCCGAGAGGGACGCCAGACTCTCCCGAAGGTAGATGTATTCGGAGAAGTCTCGATTATCAAGGGTGACCATCTGATCCGGATGGATCGCCTCCAGCGCCTGTACCCCCTCGGGTGTTGCCCCCATGATCGTCAGGTTTTTCTCATCCAGCCGTGCCTGGTCCTGCTCCATATCGAGCAGCACCTCGCGCAGGCGGGAGGCATCGGCACCGACAGGCATAAGGTAAGCGTGCCGCTTATTCTCCTCATTCCAGAAGCGGATCAAGAGAAATCCCTTATGGACCGCGATCTCGGTCCGGTAGATATGAGTCCAGCCGATGAGATTGGAGAAAGTATAGTCACAGGAAAAGTAGGGATTGACCTCGTAGAAGGACTCTAAGATCGGTCGATCCTCAAGGGTGACAGGGTGAAAGGGGATGGTATCAGTTGATGACATAAATGAGCTATTCTAATTTTTCAATCTCAACAAAGATACAAAAAAGGGTCCGACCGGTCCCTCCCCGGCAAGACCAATCCTAAAAAGGACCATCGTGCCAAAACCACCTGCGAGAACCTTAGTACTCCGACTCTGACGACAGATGGTCACAAAGAGGTGGATTTCAGTAGAAAACAAGCCGACATAGAGGACAAGTCAGACAGGTCACGAGTAAAGCCTCTATCTAATACCGATATTAGTGAAGACTAATACCGATATTAGACTCAACTATTACCGGTATTAGAGATGACTCATCAGGGAGAGGCTTTTCCCCTGCCCCTCCCTCGCCTCGGAAAGTCCACACCGGAAATAGTGCGCATTGCATATATTTAGTGTAGATTTGAGGAAACGTTGCTCCCGCAATAGAAATGGATACCCCGTACATCGTATAATCAGTACACCTATAGATGAATATCAGACGAACTCTACCCGCCCTACTCACGACCCTTATGTCTCTCAGTGCGACGGCGCAGTCTTTCCTCCAGAGCATAGCTGCCCCACGCGAAGCGCTCCGCCTGACAGACGGCTGGCGCTTCACGAGAGAGGATAGTCCAGACTTCGTCCGCCCCGACTACGACGACCGGAGCTGGCAGAGCGTCACGGTGCCACACGACTGGGCTATCTACGGACCATTTTCGCCCGAGAACGACCGCCAAAATGTCGCCATCACGCAGGACGGGCAGACGGAGGCTCTCGAGCATGCCGGTCGCACGGGAGGACTGCCCTTCGTCGGCGTGGGCTGGTACCGCTATGACTTTGACCTCTATCAGGATCCCGCCACGCTCGGAGACATCACCCTCTACATCGATGGGGCGATGAGCCACTCCGAGGTGTATGTCAATGGTCACCGCGCCGGAGGCTGGCCCTATGGGTACAGCTCGTACCACCTCGACATCACGCCCTATCTGGATGCCTCCAAGACAAGGCAGGTGATCGCCATCCGGCTCGACAACCCGACCGACTTCTCTCGCTGGTACCCGGGAGCGGGGCTCTACCGCAATGTGTACCTGATGGTGTCGCCCTCCAAGACCCGGATCGATGACTGGGGGACCTTCATCACCACTCCCTTTGTCTCCGAGGAGTACGCCCAGGTCAGGGTCCGCACCGAGCTGAAGGGCATCCCCACCGATAGCGACGCTCTGACGCTTCGCACCACCATTCTCTACAAGGGCGAGGCGATCGACAGCCGGGAGAACAGCGGAGCCGAGATCTTCGACAACGCCCTTGAACAAAACCTCCGCATCCCGCATCCCCACCTCTGGGACATCAAGCAGCCCAACCTCTACACCGCCAAGAGCGAGCTACTCTACAACGGCCACGTGATTGATGCCTACCGCACCACCTTCGGAGTGCGAACGATAGAGCTTCGTCCCGATGAGGGCTTTTTCCTCAATGGCAAGCCGGTGACCTTCAAGGGCGTCTGTCTCCACCACGACCTTGGTCCACTCGGAGCGGCGGTGAATAAGGTAGCCATCCGCAGACAGATCAAGCAGATGCAGGATATGGGTGTCAATGCGATCCGCACCTCACACAATATGCCCGCCCCGGAGCTGATCCAGCTGGCAGACGAGATGGGGATGCTGATCATGGCGGAGAGCTTCGACGAGTGGCGGATCCCTAAGGTGAAGAATGGGTACAGCACCCTCTTTGACGACTGGGCGGAGCGCGACCTCGTCAACCTCATCCGTCACTACAGAAACGCCCCCTCCATCGTGATGTGGTGCATCGGCAACGAGGTCTACGAGCAGGGCGCAGAGGGTGGCAATAAGGTCGCTCACTTCCTCCAGGAGATTGCTCACCGAGAGGACCCCACCCGCCCCGTCACCCAGGGGATGGACAATCCCAAGCCTGCCACAGCGAATAACTTTGCCGCCATTATGGATGTCGCAGGATTTAACTACCGCCCCTGGCACTACCCCGAGGCGTATGCCAAGCTCCCTCAGCGACTGATCCTCGGTACCGAGACCGCCTCCACGCTCTCGTCGAGGGGAGTCTACAAGTTCCCGGTCGAGCGTAAGTCGATGGCGATCTACCCCGATCATCAGGCGAGTAGCTACGACGTGGAGCACTGCGCCTGGAGCGAACTACCGGAGGACAACTTCATCCGGCACGATGACTTCCACTACAATATCGGTGAATTCATATGGACCGGTATCGACTACATCGGAGAGCCGACCCCGTACTACACCAATTGGCCCTCCCACACATCGCTCTTCGGAGCGGTGGACCTCGCCGGCATCCCTAAGGATCGCTTCTACCTCTACCGATCGCACTGGAATGCGGACAGCCCCACCATCCACATTTTGCCCCACTGGGACTGGCCTGATCGTGTGGGTGAGGTGACCCCGATCTTCGTCTACACCAGCTACCCCACGGCCGAGCTATTCATAAACGGCAAGAGCCAGGGACGGCGGACGAAGGACACCACCATCACGGTCGATAACAGCTCCGACAAGGATCTCTCGCGCCTACCTCGCTACCGCCTCATGTGGATGGACACGAAGTATGAGCCGGGCGAGGTGAGAGTCGTGGCGTACGACAAGGATGGCATGCCCCGGGAGGAGAAGCGTCTCTGCACCTCCGGCACGCCCTACACACTGCGGCTCACCCTCGAGGAGCCGGCAGAGGTCGTGCCGGCGGGGGATAGGGAGCACCTCGTCTACGTCCGTGTGTCCGTAGTCGACAAGCAGGGCAACCTCTGCGCTACCGCCACACCTGAGGTAACCTTTGAGGTCAGTGGTGCAGGGCGTTACGTTGCCAGCGCCAATGGCGATGCCACCTGCATTGTCCCCTTCCAGAGCAAGACGATGCCCGCCTTCAGCGGTCAGCTGACCACTATCGTCGCACCATCAGGCACGCTGGGGACCATCACCCTCACCGCATCAGCACCGGGACTCCACACCGCCACACTCACGATCCCAACGAAGTAAGCCACTGAGGGAGCGATGCCGATCGTGAGATTGAGCCCTATTGACCATGGTCCCTGCAGAGGAATTGGCTAAGTTTGCATCACGAATGGAAAAGGATCACAACTCATCACCCGATACCCCGCTCTCGGAGCGGGGTAAGACTCGTGCAGACCTCTGCTTGGAGGAGATCATCCGGAGTCGCTCCTCGAGTCCGCGGACTAAGGAGCGGACGGAGCGATCCGCAGGGACTGCCGTCCGCTCGACAGGCAAGAGAGGCAGAGCGTTTCTTGCCCGCCTCTGGAGCCGACTGAGAGCCTTTCTCCGTCCCTTATCCAGGCCGGTCGTTACCCACTACTACCTTCCCCTCCTTGCGATGACCCTCTTGGCGACACTGCTCATCAGCCTTACGCCGCCGAGGGAGTCCCACGCCACAGCTCCGGAGACCGGGTCCTACAGCATCGTCCCGGGAGAGCGTCCCTACCGCTACATGGGGAGCTTCAGGAGGGACTTCGATGACCTCAATCCCATACAACTTGAGGCCGCTCAGAGCCTCGGGATCACTCCTGCGAAGTGCCGTGAGGACCTCCTCCGGATCGACCGCCTCGTCCCACTCAAGGAGACACCGGGGCTTAAGCTGGACAGCCTGACTCACTCCGTGCCACTGATGGTGCCTGAGGCAGTGCGTCTGGCTCAGGAGATCGGGGCCGCCTTTCGGTACCAGCTGGAGGCGGATGGGCAGCCACTCTACCGACTGATCGTCACCAGCGTCACGAGGACAGAGGAGGATATGAGCGAGCTGAGACAGCGAAATGGGAATGCCTCACCCAACAGCACCCACTGCTACGGGACCACACTCGACATCTCCTGGCAGCGCTTTGACAAGATCGACCCTGAGGACCCGAGAACGATAGAGCCTGAGGAACTGAAGCACCTGCTGGCAAGGGTACTGAGAGCTTTCCACGAGGATGGACGCTGCTACATCAAGCACGAGCGCAAGCAAGCCTGCTTCCACATCACGATTAAGGAAAAGGAGATCTGACACCATTTGTGTACCTTTGACCCCAATCAAGGAAACGACTCACACAATATCAATTGTAGCATTATGATTTCACTGAAAAAAACTCTCGCTACCGCTCTCGTAGCTCTGGGACTATGCGTCGCCGGTCAGACGGAGGCCAAGGCTCAGAATGTCTTCGAGACCGGGACCAACATCGCCAGCGTAGGACTGGGGGCCAGCCTCCATACCAACGCTGCTGGTAAGCAGACAGGATCTATGACGATCAACCTCGCCGCCGATCACTGCCTCAATGGGCACATCTGGGACGACAACAGCGCCTTTACCCTCGGTGGTCAGGCGGTGATCAATATGTACAGCGGTGGCACGGACTACTTCCTCGGACCACGCGCCGGACTGCACTATCACTTCATCCCCGCACTGGACACCTACTGCTTTGTCGCCCTCGGCTTCAGAGGCGACCACAGCAACGAGAGCAAGGCATCGTCCTTTGGCTTCGGCTACAATACCGGTATCGGACTGCGCTATATGGTAGCTCCCAGCTGGGGCCTCTTCGTAGAGGCAGGATACGGGATGAGTGTCCTCAACATCGGTGCCTCCTTCTCTTTCTGATAAGGGAGTCAATCGTAGATTTTAGCATAAAAAGGTCAGGAGCATGTCCCGCCGGACTTCGCTCCTGACCTTTAGTAAGAAGATATTCTTCGCCAATCTCTCGCTACCTTTGCAGTGAGAGAAATAGGTAACGCTATGGAAGTAATCAACAGTCAGGAGCAGCTGAGGGAAGCTCTCAGCCGAGTACGGCAGGAGCATAAGGGAGAGACGATCGGTCTCGTCCCCACGATGGGCGGACTGCACGAGGGACACTTTAGCCTCATACGTCGCTGCGTCAGGGAGTGCGGCTGCACGGTAGTGAGTGTTTTCCTCAATCCGACCCAATTCAATAACCCCACCGACCTCGCCACCTACCCTCACGATATGGAGGAGGATCTGAGGGCTCTGGAGTCACTCGGGGTAGACTTCGCCTTTACCCCCACCCCCGAGGAGATGTACGCTGAGGGAGAGCAGGCGCCCGACCTACCCCTCGGACAGGTGGCAGAAGTGATGGAGGGTGCTTACCGCCCGGGACACTTCCGGGGAGTGGTCTGGATCGTAGGGAAGCTCTTCAGGCTCGTGCAGCCGGATAAGGCATACTTTGGCCTCAAGGACTTCCAGCAGATAGCGGTGATCAAGCGGATGATCGAGCTCTCAGACGATATGGACCCGGAGATCATCTCTTGCGACACCGTCCGCGAGCCGGACGGACTTGCTATGAGCAGCCGAAACAATAGGCTCTCTCCCGAGGAGCGACAGGCAGCACCGATGATCTACCGGGCACTGACCGAGGGAGTGAGGGCGCAGAGGGAGGGAAGCTCCGTCAGCGAGGTGCATGACCTCGTGGTCCGTCAGATCGAGGCATCGCCTCTGCTCCGAGTGGAGTACTTCAGCATCGTCGACCAGGACACGCTGGGAGAGATCAGCGACTGGAGCGAGACGGAGCATGCCGTCGGCGCCATCACTGTCTACGACGGAGAGGTGAGGCTGATCGACCATATAGACTTCTTCTGATCCGCCGCCCGTGAGACGACACCTCCTACTGATCCTCCTTAGTCTCCTCACCCTGCAAGGCACACTGGCAGGGGAGACGGATACCATTGCTCCTCGCTCCAAGTACGAGATGCGCGCCGTCTGGCTCTCCACCATTTGGGGGCTGGACTGGCCCCGCTCTTCGTCGGAGGAGGCGCAGAAGAGGGAGCTGGATGAGCAGCTGGATCTGCTGCGGGCGAATGGAATCAATACCATTTTCCTCCAAGTCCGAGGCCGGGGGGACGTGATCTACCCCTCGGCGATAGAGCCGATGCACCCGCGCTTCTATGGTAAGCGGTACGACCCGCTTGCCTATGCCGTGGAGGCGTGCCACAAGAGGGGGATGACGATCCACGCTTGGATCACCACACTACCACTGGAGGACCGGAGCTACAGACGAAGGCTCAGAGGGGTCACCCCCTTCTATGACAAGCACAAGGGGCACACCAAGCGGCATAGGGGAAAGGACTTCATGGACCCGGCAGACAGCCTCACAGGTATCCACCTCGCCTCTCTCGCTCGCGAAATAGCGGAGAGATACCCTGTGGAGGGGATCCAGCTCGACTACATCCGCTACCCCGACTTCCCCGCACGCTTTCCCGATGACCGGGATTACCGGCAGGCTCACACACTGCTCCCTAAGGCGGAGTGGCGGCGAAATAACATCACTGCCATCGTCAGGCGGATCCACGATGCTCTCCAGGAGACAGACAGCACCGTGCTACTCAGTGCAGCGACCATAGGAGCGTACGACCAGATCTCCGGAGTCTCCCACATCGGCTGGACGGCGAGGGGAGACGTCTATCAGGATCCTGTGGCGTGGGAGCGGGCGGGAGCCATTGATTTCATCGCCACCATGACTTACAGCCGGGGATCCACCTTCGGACCCATACTCAAGGACTGGAGGGACAAGCTCAGTATCCCGGTCGTCATCGGTCTCGGAGCCTTCCGCACACTACGAGAGGAGGGAGGCTGGCCCGCACAGCAGGTGATCGATCAGGTTGCCGAGGTGCAGAGCGACAGCCTTATCGCAGGAGTGGCACTCTTCCGAGCCCGGCAGCTCACCGAGCGAAGCCACGGGCTGAGGGATCAGCTGGTAGCGCAGTGCTTTCGTCAGCCGGTCCTCCCGCACGCTCCGATAGTAAGTGCCGACAGCACGCTGCTCTACCCACGAGACCTCACGATCACCACCCAGGGGGACAGCGCCAAGCTCACCTGGTGCGGTGCCAATCGCGACCACCCCTGCCTCTATGCGATCTACCTATCGACCGACTCCCTACCCGACACCACGACAGGTCGGGACCTCGTCGCAGTGACGACAGAGCAGTCGGCGACGATCACGCTACCGAGGAGTCAGGATGGAGAGCGCTTCGTCACCCTTGAGATCAGCTGCTACGACCTCCACACCGGCCTCGAAGCCTACATCCCCGGTGGGGCAGCTATCTACCAACGCAAGGAGGAGTAAAAAAACGCCCGTCACGCCAAAAGGCCAAAAGGGGAAGGCACTTGGAGCAACCAACTAAAAGTACTACCTTTGCAGTCGCAAATGTCACCCGGACGTACGGGGTGATTATGCGTCATTATTCACACTCATTTTCATTGTTACTAGATTATGTATCTGGATACAGCTAAGAAGAAGGAAATCTTCGGTGAGTATGGTACGTCAGACCAGGACACCGGCTCAGCAGAGAGCCAGATCGCTCTCTTTACGTACCGCATCTCTCACCTCACGGAGCACCTCAAGAAGCACCCGCAGGACTTCAATACCTCTCGCTCTATGAAGCTCCTCATCGGTAAGCGCCGCCACCTGCTCGACTATCTGATGCGCAACGACATTGATCGCTACCGCGCCATCATCGAGAAACTACACATCCGCAGATAATCATTGTCACCCAAGAGAGGGTGTCCGGGGTCAATAATCAACGAAAGTAAGGTCAAAACCCCACAAAGCTTGCAAGAAGTAAAAAACTTTCTTACCTTTGCAGAGCAATAGCACGAAAGTTTTTGGTCCGTTCGTCTAACGGTTAGGACGCAAGATTCTCATTCTTGAAATAAGGGTTCGATTCCCCTACGGACTACTATTCATCCCGACTTCTTGCAGGGACACACTCTCCTAAGGGTGCAGATAGAATAATCCAATCATGGCAAATCATAAGTCAGCACTTAAGAGAATCAGACAAGCCAGCGCTCGTCGCACGCGCAATCGCTACTATGGTAAGACGATGCGTAATGCAGTTCGCGACTTCCGTGCCCTCGACGATGCAGCCAAGGCAGAGGAGACTCTCCCGAAGGTCACATCACTGATCGATCGTATGGCCGGCAAGGGTCACATCCACAAGAATAAGGCTGCCAACCTGAAGCACTCCCTCGCAGAGAAGGTTAATAGCCTCAAGGGTCAGCAGGCTAACGCCTAAGAAGCCGAAGTCATCGCCCTCGAAACGATCTCGGCCCAAGCTATTTGGTCCGTTCGTCTATCGGTTAGGACGCAAGATTTTCATTCTTGAAAGATGAGTTCGACTCTCATACGGACTACATAGTATACGAGAGCTGTCAGTCACCTAGACTGACAGCTCTTTTTTTGCTCCACATCACCGGACTTCCGGAGACCGACTGAGCAAAATCCCGGACAGAAGAGAGCACGTGCGTGCCGCACAGCAAGCCCAGGGAAATGAGAGCCGTCGCCCGAGTGGCTCTCGCTGATCTCTAATACCGATATTAGTCGCGACTAATATCGGTATTAGAGATCACTATTATCGGTATTAGTTTGGCATCATCCTTGATCTCCTTTTTCCGAGATAACTTCGAGGAGACAATTGGTCATATCTGGGCAATTTGGTACTTTTACCCCTAAGTATAAACGATACTCTTATCCGATCACTTATGAAATTTACAGTAGGCAGTCAGCAGCTCAGCAGCAGACTATCGATCATCAGCCGCGTGATCCCCTCCTCCGGCAAGACCGGTGGCACGTCAGCCATCATCAACGACATACTCTTTGAGATCAAGGGAGGCATCATCCGTATGACCGGGACAGACGGCGAGACGCGCCTCACCCTGTCGCTCCGCACTCAGTCGCACGAGGGCGAGGACTACACCATCTGCATCCGACCGGAGCATCTCCTGCTCCCACTCAAGGAGCTTCCCGCTCAGGACCTCACCTTCGACATCGATACAGACAATCAGCACATCAACGTCCGGTACAATAACGGCCACTTCGACTTCGTCGGACAGGACGCCACGAATTACCCCGAGGTAGAGGCGCTGGACGATCAGTCGACTGTCCTGGATCTGCCCACGAGTGTATTCAGCAGGGGACTGACCTACACCGACTATGCGGTATCGGTGGAGGACACCCGGCCCCTCTTAGGCGGAGTGCACATTGACATCAATAAGGAGCAGATCGCATTCTCTGCCACCGACGGCTATATGATGGCGCTGTACAAAAATCGCTCTGTGCAGCTCACGGACGCTCTCGAGAGCAAGTCCTTCACGCTGCCGGGCAAGCCGGTATCGCTGATCAAGCTCCTCTTCACTCACCGAGGCAACGACTCCGCACCGGAGGCGGAGGGGACCGATAGTGAGACAGAGATCTCCTCGCCGACGCTTGAGGATACGATCCGGGTGACCGTGTATGTCAATTACGCCACCTTTGAGCGCGAGGATATGCGCCTCCAGTGTCGCCTGCTCGATGGCAAGTACCCAAATTGCGAGAGCGTCATCCCTCAGGACAATGACAAGAGCATCATCGCCGACCGATCGCAGCTGCTGGCTGCATTTAGGCGCGTCTCGATTTTTGCTAATGACGCCACCAAGCTGATCAATTTAGTCCTGACGCCCAATCAGCTGCAACTGGATGCAAAAGACCTCGGCTACTCGACCTCTGCACAAGAGACACTGCCGGTCAACTACAGCGGCACGGAGAAGTTTGAGATCGCCTTCAGCGCCATCCACCTGATCAAGATCCTCAATATACTCCCCGGAAATGAAGTGGAGCTTCTGCTTGGAGATCGCGCTCACGCCGCCATCATCACGCCACAGGAGCGGGATGAGGAGGAGACGATTATTGCCGTAGATATGCCTCTGCTGATATGAGCGAGCTTGATACCCTTCCGCAGCTTCGACTGGAGCGCCCGCTTGTATTTTTCGATCTCGAGACGACCGGGACGGACCCGGCGAGGGATCGGATCGTAGAGATCGCCCTCGTCAAGGTGATGCCTGACGGGAGCAAGGAGACCTTCTCCTCTCGTGTCAATCCTCAGTGCCACATACCTGAGTCGACGACGGCAGTCCACGGCATCAGTGATGCGGATGTGGCTGAGGCACCCACCTTTGCTGATATAGCGAAGCGTGTGGCCGGCTTCATCGAGGGGTGCGACCTTGCGGGATACAATTGCAACCGCTTCGATATGCCGATGCTGAGCGAGGAGTTTTATCGTGCTGATGTACCGGTCGACCTGCACAGCCGGAAGGTGGTCGACGTGCAGGTGATCTACCACAAGCGCGAGGCGAGGACGCTCTCCGCGGCCCATGAGTTTTACTGCGGATGCACCTTTGACGGAGCACACGGAGCGCTGGCTGACACCGAGGCGACCTACAATGTCCTGCGCGGTCAGCTTGCCAAGTACGATGACCTCCCCAATGATGTCGATCGTCTGGACGAGTACACCACGCAGCGCCGTGTGGTGGACTTCGCCGGGCGATTCATCTACAACGATAAGGACGAGGTGGTATTTAACTTCGGAAAGTACAAGGGACAACGGGTCTCCGATGTACTCACCAGAGAGCCCGGCTACTTCGGCTGGATGATGAATGGCGACTTCCCAGGGGACACGAAGTTTCAGCTCCAGAAGATCAAGAAAGCCATCGACCTGAATAGCGAAAAGCCCGACCATGCCTAACCTAAGCGGTAAGCACATTGTCCTCGGGGTCACCGGGAGCATCGCAGCCTACAAGGCTGCTCCACTGATCCGACTCCTCGTCAAGGCAGGCGCTGAGGTGCAGGTGGTGATGACGGCAGCGGCGAGGGAATTCATCACCCCGCTCACCCTCTCCACCCTCTCCGGTCGACCGGTGCTGTGCGACTTCTTTGACCACAGCGACGGCACGTGGCACAGCCATGTGGAGCTGGGGCTCTGGGCAGACCTCTTCATAGTCGCCCCGGCCACCGCCTCCACGATGGCCAAGATGGCGTATGGCATAGCTGACAATCTCCTCGTCACCTGCTACCTCGCCACACGAGGACGGGTCTACATCGCTCCGGCAATGGACCTCGATATGTACCGCCACCCATCGACCATCGCCTCCGCTGACCGCCTCAGAGAGATGGGGGCGACGATACTCGAGGCGGAGGAGGGAGAGCTGGCGAGCCACCTCATAGGCAAGGGTCGACTGCCCGAGCCGGAGGAGATCGTCCGCAGGATAGAGGAGGACATGGCCGAGGCAACGATACTTGCCGGGAAGCGGCTACTGATCACCTCGGGACCAACGTACGAGCGGATTGATCCAGTCCGCTTCATCGGCAATTACTCCTCCGGACGTATGGGCAAGGCACTCGCCGAGCAGGCGATCCGGATGGGTGCAGAGGTCACCCTGGTGACCGGGCCCGCCCAGGTCCTCCCGACTCCCCACGAGAGACTGCGGGTGATCCGGGTCGAGAGTGCGGATGAGATGCTGGAGGCCTGCCGCTCAGTGACCTCGTACCAGATAGCCATCTTCTGTGCTGCCGTGGCAGACTACAAGGTGGCTCATCCCGAGGAGCAGAAGGTAAAGAGGGAGAGTCGACCCTCGATGACGATCGAGCTGGTCTCCAATCCCGACATCGCCGCACTTATGGGCAAGGAAAAGGACAAGGAGCAGATACACATAGGCTTTGCCTTGGAGACCCACCTTGATCTCGAGCAGGTGAAGGACAAGATGGAGCGGAAGAATTTTGACCTCATCGCCGCCAATACCCTTGAGGACGAGGGAGCAGGATTTGGCACCGACACCAATCGAGTGACACTACTCAGTAGGGACGGCTCTATCGAGCGCTCTCTGCCACTGATGGAGAAGGAGCAGGTAGCACTCGAGATCCTCCACACCCTTCCACAGCTCAGCTAATCGGAGCCACTACCCACTTCTCCTTATGCAGATCTTCGCGCGCCCTATTGCCCTCCTCGCCACACTCCTGCTGAGCGCGGTGGTGGTGCCGCTCTCGGCTCAGCAGTTGGTCACCTCACACGTAGAGGTCGACGCCTCTGCGCTGGGATCTACAGCCGCCAAGGACGCTGAGGGACTGAGTGAGCGGGTACGGCGATTTGCCGACGGCTTCAGCCCCGACGTTCGGCTCAGCATGACCCCCAAGGAGCCTGTCTCGGTATCAATCTACATTCGGCTCACTGCCGGGTCGGGACAGCACTTCACGGGAGACCTCACGCTCACCGCCTACAGACCGATCTACGGGAGTGAGCGGCAGAGTCCGCTCTTCGTGGTGATGGAGCGCGAGATACCCATCTCCACAAGCGAGGCGGGGACCTACTTTCCCCTACCCGGTTCGATCCCGGAGAGCATCCTCGGGCGTCGACTCTACTACTACCTGACGATGTCGATGCTGCTCTACTATGACTCCTTTGACACCCTCGGCGGTCAGCCTTTCCTCGATCATCTGCAGCAGAGGTCAGAGCAGCTCGGTGACGTCTGGCGGGAGAGTGGCGACCTCCGCTCGGCTCCCCTCAGCCCGGATCGGCTACTCCCCGAGCTGCGCACCGGTGAGGGCACTCGCGGGCGAGAGCTCTACTGCCTGTACCACAGAGAGGTGCTGGATGAGCCGATGGAGTCGAGGAGCAGAGAGAGCCTGACCTACTGGCTCAAGGAGATGAATAAGCTCCGTCTCTCGATGCAGGCGCCCCGCCTGATCCAGATGATCAGCGAGACTAAGTCGGGAGAGCTGCAGCAGTGGAGCAAAGACCCAGAGGTGAGGAGTCTATTAGAGGAGCTTATCCCCTGGGTCAGAGAATAGAAGGAGTATATGATCACACACTTGCACATCAAGGATTTTATCCTCATAGACCACCTCGAGTGGGACCTCCGAGGGGGCTTTACCTCGATCACCGGTGAGACCGGTGCCGGTAAGTCCATCATCATCGGAGCCATCGAGCTCCTCCTCGGAGGTCGAGCAGACATCCGCAAGATGCTCCGCTCCGGTGCCTCAAAGGCGGTGGTCGAGGCCTCCTTTTGCTTAGAGGAGCGGGTTGGCCTGAAGCCTATTTTTGAGAAAAACGATCTCGACTACAGCTCCACCTGCATCCTACGGCGCGAAGTGCTCAAGAGCGGGAAAAGCCGAGCGTTTGTCAATGACACACCGGTATCAGCTGGCTTACTCAAGGAGATCGGGGATCACTTGGTCGACATCCACTCACAGCACCACAATAGGCTCATCGGGGATCCGGACTTCCAGCGCTCCGTGATAGACACCCTCTCGGACAATCAGGGGGAGCGAGAGGCTTACGCCGAGAAGTACGCACTCTACCGGAGACTGTCCGCTCAGCTCACGTTGGAGCAGGAGCGGGTGCGCAAGCAGCGAGAGGAAGAGGACTACATCTCCTTCCAGTACAAGCAGCTGAGCGATGCCCACATAACATCGGGCGAGGAGGCAGAGGTTCGTGAGCGTCTCACGATGGCGGAGCATGCCACAGAGATCTCCCAACTGATGCAGGAGCTGGCAGGGCTTGACGGCTATGGTCGCGAGGAGGAGGTCTCGGTGCTGTCGAGACTGCACACCCTCGCCCACGACTGTAAGGGCTTTGCCGATACCTTTGCCCCCGCAGGGGGATACGGGGAGCGGCTGGAGGCGGTCTACATCGAGCTTGCCGACATCAGTAGCGATGCGTCTCGTCAGCTGGACGAGATAGAGATCGACCCACAGGAGGTCGCCCGGCTCCAGGATCGGATGAACCTCCTGCAGTCTCTGATGTACAAGCACAACGTATCGGATGGGGACGAATTGATCCAGCTCCGTGACCAGTATAAGGAGCAGCTGGACTCCATCACCTCGGCGGACGATCGCATAGAGGAGCTACGCCGAGAGGTGGAGCGAGCTCGCCACGATGCAGCGGAGCTGGCACAGCAGCTGACGAAGAGCCGAGAGCGAGGGATCAAGTCCTTCGTCCCCTCCCTTATGGAGGCGATCGATGAGCTCGGCATAGCGGGTGCCTCCTTCAAGGTCAGTCTCACCAAGACCAAGGATCTGAGCCCCACCGGTGAGGATGAGATCCAATTCCTCATAGCGACCAATAAGCAGACGACTCTCCAGCCGATCGATGAGATCGCCTCCGGCGGAGAGATCTCCAGGATCATGCTTGCTCTCAAGGCGATCATCGCTGAGCGGCAGATCCTCCCGACGATAATCTTCGACGAGATAGACACCGGGGTCAGCGGTCGGGCCGCCGAGCAACTCGGGCGGATCATGAGGCGACTCAGCCGGCACCTCCAGGTGCTCTCTATCACTCACCTGCCACAGATCGCCGCACAGGCGGACCATCAGGTGGTGGTCGAGAAGGAGGAGGGCCAAGACACCTACAACACCTCACTCCGACCCGTCGAGGGCGAGGAGCGAGTCGCAGCAATCGCTGCAATGCTGAGCGGTGCCGCTCAGACTGAGGCAGCTCTTGACAACGCCAGAGAGCTGCTGACACACACCGAAGACTAATCCCAAACCAATCACTTATACAAACCAATCATGTCTAAAAAAGCTATTTCTACAGAGAAGGCACCGGCAGCCATCGGTCCCTACTCACAGGCGATCTGCACCGGTGATCTGCTCTTCATCTCAGGCCAGCTGGGCCTCAACCCCGAGACCGGCAAGCTCGCCGGTGACACTGTCGAGGAGCAGTGCAGACAGTCCTTTGCTAATATCAAGGCGATCCTCGCCGAGGCCGGTATGACGATGGACAACGTCGTCAAGTGCATCGTCTACCTGACCAATATGGGAGACTTTGCCTCCGTGAATAAGATCTATGCGGAGCAATTTTCTGCTCCCTTCCCGGCACGATGCGCCTTCGCCGTTAGCGCCCTCCCGGCAGGTGGCGTGATCGAGATCGAGGTGACTGCAGCCAAGTAAGGCGATCACATTAGTACAAAAAAGGCGGGTACTGATCCTATTCCGGATCAGTGCCCGCTTTTTTTGCTAAGAGCGAAAGCGAGACCACACATCAAAATTGTATGATGCGCTGACTGTGAAAATCTCAGGCAAAAGGACCACGCAAAGGGGCGCGATTGTGTACCTTTGTGGCTCAAAGAGCAAAAGTCATGACTGAAAATCATACCCAAGATCAATCCTCAGTCCGCCGTCAGGTGCTTTCAGTGATTGTCCTCTTCGGCATCATCAGCATGCTGGGAGACGTCGTCCACGAGTCCGCTCGCAGTGTCAATGGTCAGTACCTCAGTCTCCTCGGCGTGTCGGCGGCTCAGGTGGGGCTGGTATTCGGTCTGGGCGAATTCATCGGCTACGCGCTCCGTCTCATCTCCGGTGTCATCCTCGACAAGAGTGGCAAGTACTGGCTCTTCCTCTTCCTCGGCTACGGGGTCCACTTCGTGATACCACTGATGGGCTGCACCACCAGCTGGGGCGTACTCATCGTCCTGATCCTGACAGAGCGGATCGGGAAGGCCTTCCGCAGCCCGGCCAAGGACACGCTCCTCTCCGGGATATCCGAGCGGCAGGTGGGACTGGGCTTCGCATTTGGGCTGCAGGAGGCACTGGATCAGCTCGGCGCCTTTCTCGGTCCACTGATCTTCACCGCAGTCTTTTACTACGCTGGTCAGAGTGGCGTGGGGGAGTTTCAGCTCGGGTACAAGCTACTGGCGATCCCTTTCGTTGTGCTGATGCTCTTCCTCGTATACGTCTGGCGACGGGTGTCACGCTTAGAGCGTGAGCATGGCGCTGTCGCTCCGGTGGGGGAGCCGGGGAGGCTGAGCCGGATGTTCTGGATCTACTCCGCCTTCACTTTCTTCACCGCCTTTGGTCTGCTCAATTTTGGGATCATCGGCTATCACCTCAAGGTGCAGTCCGTTATGTCCGACACGATGATCACGATGCTCTACGCTGGCGCCATGGGTGTCGATGCCCTGGTGGCGCTGCTCATCGGGCGAATGTACGACCGACTGAAGGAGCGGACCGGCTCCAAGACGGGGGGCATCCTCGTCCTCCTCATCGTGCCACTCCTCACCCTGCTGCTGCCTATCCTCACCCTCAGCACCTCAGTCCCGGTGGTCATCTCCGGGATGGTGGTCCTGGGAGTGATCCTCGGCGCTCACGAGACCGTGATGCGCTCAGCGATAGCCGACCTGACGCCCTACAAGAAGCGCGGACTCGGCTTCGGGCTCTTCAATACCTTCTACGGGCTGGCACTGCTTGCCGGATCAGCTCTCAGCGGGCTGCTCTACGACAAGGGGCTGACAATGGTCATCATCATCCTCACCGCTGTATCGGAGGGGATTGCCCTCGTCTTCTATGGAGTTATGTATCGTAAGGTAAGAGCAACAGCAGCGTGAGACCACTATTCCTCATAGGACTCCCCGGAGTGGGCAAGAGCACCATCGGCAGGATCGTTGCCGAGAGGCTCGAGCTGACATTTGTCGATACGGACCTCTTCGTCGAGAGTCGGTACCACGCCACCATCTCATCGATGATCGCTTGCTGCGGGATCGACAAGTTCCGCAAGAGAGAGCGAGTGGCTCTGCTGGAGCTGCTACAGGAGGAGGACACCCTCATCGCCACTGGTGGAGGGCTACCTATATGGGAGGACAATATGGACCGCATGCTCGCCCATGGGCTGGTAGTCTACCTCCGATCACCGCTGGACCTACTCGCCGAGAGGCTCTACAGCGTCCGAGCGACCCGGCCGGCAGTGGCAGAGAAGACGCGGAGCGAGGTGCGCGACTACCTCGAGATGGTGTCGGAGAAAAGGGAGCCCTACTACTCTCGAGCACAGGTGGTGGTGCCGATTGGTCACCTGAGGAGTGCGGAGGAGGAGCGCGAGGCTGCGGAGCAGGTGATAGAGGCGATCCGACAGCATATGGAGAAGGAGGATGTCTGAGATGGAGAGAAGAGAAAGCCTCAGGGCACTCCTCAGCGGCTCTGATCTCATCACGCCCGAGGAGGTGACCGAGTACATCCCGATGATGGTGCGCACGATATGGCACCAGGGTACCCCCTTTGACCTCCATACTCCGATCCGAAGAGGACTGCGGCACTCCTCACCCATCGGTCGCTCCCCGGCCGGCTGTGCACCCGTGGCGCTGGCTCAGCTACTCACGCAAGTAGCGGTAGACCGCGGCTCCCGAAATCCTCTCTTCCGCTCCCTCGAGCGGGTCTCCGCCCTCGATCCCCGGGTCACCTCCACCGCCTCCGAGCGGGAGATGGCAGGCCGATTTCTCTCGGAGATAGGCACCGCCCTCTCGACGATCTACACGACCGACTTTGGTCTCACCTGGCCGTGGCGTATCCGCCTTCTCCTCACTCGGATGGGCTTTCATCAGGCGAGGCTCCACTGGTGGGGGCTGAGAGAGATGATCGAGCGGAGCCTTCGAGAGGGACTGCCGGTGATCCTCACTGCCGGGCGGGAGGACCTCACCTTCCACACTTGGATCGTGGATGGACTGCTCCGCACGGAGGATGCACTCTATCTCCACTGCAACTACGGCTGGGGTGGTCGGGCCAATGGGTACTACCGCTATGGGCGATACGACGTATCCCGAGGACCGATCTTCCGCAGCCCCGAGGAGCAGAGGCTACCCCGCACCTCCTCAGGACGATACCACCTCCTCCCCTCCGTCATCACCCTATGAGACAGAAAGATAACACTCTATACCGAGCTGAAGCACTGACACTGGGGACGTTTTTCTGCCTCTACGTGGCGCAGTCGATCCCCTCGAGCTTCCTCTCCACAGCACTGCAGGTGATGATGCGGGAGCAGCAGTTCTCCCTCTCCTCCATCGGGCTCCTCCAGCTGGTCAAGCTCCCGTGGATCCTGAAGTTCCTCTGGGCACCCTTGGTGGACCGGCACTGTCTGACGGTGCGGGACTACAAGCGCTGCATCATCGTCTCGGAGGTGATCTACGCCGGGCTCCTCTGCGCCATAGGTCTGCTGCAGGTAAGTAGCGACATCTACCTGATCCTCGGGCTGATCATTCTAGCGCTGATCGCCTCCGGGACACAGGACATCGCCACCGACTCCCTCGCAGCGCTGAGCTACGGAGGGCGCGACAAGAGTCTCGTCAATACGATGCAGTCCTCAGGAAGCTTTGCCGGCACACTGGTCGGTAGCGGGCTGCTCTTGGTCGTCCTACACCGCTACGGCTGGCAGGTAGTCCTGCTCTGCCTGGCACTCTTCGTGCTGCTGGCGCTAGTACCCTTAGGGCTGGAGCGGCAGATCTCTTTTGAGAAAAAAGATCCCAAGCGACGTGCCGGGATCGGTGACTTCGCCCTCTTCTTTTCCCGGAAGGGGATCTGGCGCCAAGTGCTCTTCCTCCTACTCTTCTACTCGGGCCTGATGGCGATACTGCCTATGCTACGTCCGTGGCTGGTGGACCAGGGGTTTGATATGGGCTCCATAGGCATCCTGAGCGGTCTGCTCGGCACCGGTACCGCCTTTGTCAGCTCCCTCGCCTCGGGCTTCGTCGTCCGTCGCATCGGGATCTATCGGGCGCGGAAGTACTTCGCCACACTGATCTTAGTCGCCACACTCTACTTCCTCACGCTGACGCAGGTCGAGGTCAGCACGCTCCTCGTAAGCATCGGTGTGATGCTCTTGTGGGCGGCTTACGGGAGTGCAACGGTCGTCGTCTATGTCTCCTCCATGGAGACCCTGCGTGCGGGCCGCGAGGGGACAGACTTCACGGTGCAGATCGTCATCACCCACCTCTGCGGCATGGGGATGGCTATCCTCGGTGGCGTGGTGGCAGACCATACCGGCTACAGTGGACTCTTTGCCCTTGCGGTACTGCTGGCGCTCATCTCACTTATCTATATACACCTTGTCTTTAAGAATGAAAAATAGCGATACCCTCCTCGAGAAGTACAATCAACCTGTCCCCCGCTACACCAGCTACCCGCCTGCCAATTTCTTCCACAGCATAGAGCCGAAGGACTTCCTCGCTGCCGTAGAGGCATCCAATAGTGCCTCGGACAACCACGTCTCCTTCTACATCCACATCCCCTTCTGCCGCCAGCTCTGCCACTTCTGCGCCTGCAATTCCTACCCGATGGCTCGCCCGGATCGCATAGAGGCTTATGTGGAGGCGCTCCATAGAGAGATCGACCTGATCGCCAGACACCTCACCCCGGGACGCAAGATCTCACAGATCCACTATGGCGGCGGCAGTCCCACTGCCATACCGGTCCACTACCTCCGCGAGCTCAATGAGCACCTCCTCTCCCTCATGGAGACGATCGACCGACCGGAGATTGCGATCGAGTGCCATCCCGGCTACCTCGATGAGCATGCATGGGCAGAGCTGATTGACTGCCGCTTCAGTCGCTACAGCCTCGGGGTGCAGGACTTTGACGAGGAGGTGCTCCGGATCGTCCATCGTGAGCCCCCACTCCTCCCCGTAAGCGAGATCGTGTCGATGCTACACGATGCGGGGGCGACGGTCAATATGGATCTCCTCTTCGGTCTGCCGCACCAGACGGTAGAGAGCTTTGCGAGGTCAGTCCGGATGGCGGCAGAGATCCATCCGGAGCGGATAGTCACCTTTAGCTATGGTCACGTGCCATGGGTGCATAAGCGGCAGCTGATCTTAGAGCGGGCAGGGCTCCCGGAGCCGGAAGAGAAGCAGGCTATGTACCGCCGTGCTGCCGACATACTCCACGGTGAGGGCTACAGATCCATCGGGATGGATCACTTTGTCCTCCCGTCTGACGAGCTCAGCATAGCGCTTGATGAGGGACGACTGAGACGAAATTTCCAAGGGTACTGCACCCTCAGGACCACGGCGCAGGTCTACGCTCTCGGCGTCACCGGCATCAGCCAGCTCGGCACCGCCTATGCGCAAAACGGGCGAGACATCACCGAGTACATCGACACCCTCAGTGCCGGGAGACTCTACACCGAGAGAGGCTACCTGCTCTCCCCGAGGGAGCAGATCGTCCGTGAGGTGATCGAGACGCTGATGTGTAACTACCGCCTCCGGTGGAGCGAAGTGGCTGAGCGGCTCGGCATAACTGCAGAGGAGACTATGCAGGCAGTGGTGTACGACCGGGACAAGCTACACGAGATGGCGGCTGACGGGCTGATAAATCTGACCCCGGAGGGTATCGAGCTGCCTATCGGCTCTCCCTACGTACGCTACGTGGCCGCCTCACTCGATCCCCTGATGCAGCAGACGGATAAGCGCTTCTCCAAGCCGGTGTGAGCCGGCACTCTCCCTCGTGGCACCGGTGGTGTTTTTTACATAACTTTGCTCTTAGACACAACCACGCTTACCAGCACAAAACTTATGTCAGAGTACTACATACTGAACGGATCTGAGCAACAAGGACCATACACCATCGACCAACTCAGGGGGAGAGTGACCCCACAGACCTATGTGTGGAGAGAGGGACTTGCCGACTGGGTCCAGGCGATCAACCTCCCTGAGCTCTCAGGACTACTTGTCCCTGAGGGGGCTGTACCTCCACCCACACAAGGGCAGACTATGACCACTAAGCCCAAGGACTATCTCGTGGAGTCGATCCTGGTGACCATCTTCTGCTGTATGGTCTTCGGGATCCTGGGGATCGTCTACTCCGCGCAGGCCAATAGTGCCTTCTCGAGCGGAAACGTCGCCGCAGCCAACGAATTTTCCGCTAAGGCGAAGCAGTGGGTCACTTACGGCTTCTGGAGCGGCATTGCCGTAGCTGGGATCTACCTATTCCTTATGATGATTGGTGTCGCCTCAGGCATATCCCTAAGCTGAGATGCGCCCCCGCATCAGGTATCTCCTCATAGTACTGGCACTTGTGGTGGCAGCTGTCGGCTACAAGTGCCTCGACCCATCCGTGGCACCGATCTTCCCGAGGTGTCCCTTTCGGCTACTAACGGGGTACCTCTGCCCAGGCTGTGGGTCCCAACGGGCGATCCACCATCTGCTCAATCTCGACCTCGCCGGAGCCTGGCAAATGAACCCCCTCTTCGTCATCGCCCTACCCTACCTCGCTCTCGTACTGCTCCTCCAGCCACTCGCACACCGCTCCCCTCGCTGCGCCAGACTTAGGGACCTCCTCGTGGGCTACCGCGCATCGGTCTTGATCTTGGTGGTGATCCTGCTCTTCTGGATTGGTCGCAATATAGTGGCGTAGCCATCAGGATTGACACAAAAGCTCCTCCCGTCCATTTTCGACAAGCTTTTGTGACAAAGAAAAAGACTAATTAACGGCGAAAATTTGGTTCAATCACCGATATATTAGAACTTTGTGATGCTAAATGTTTCACCAAACCAAAATAGCAAGATTATGAAAGTCAAGAATATTCTCATCGCCGCAGCGGCACTCGTAGGTCTCACCCTCTTCGCATCTTCGTGCAAGGAGGATGACGGAAATATCCCCGAGAATGCCTCCTCCATTGCCAACACCAAGTGGGTGGCAGAGGTCAAGGACAATAAGACCGACATCGACCCCGTGGCGTGGATCCTCACCTTTGATGGCAACAACCGCTTTACCCTCACGAGCAAGGCGGGCAGTCTGGGTGCCGTGAGTCACTCCGGCACCTACATCTACAAGCACCCCAAGGTAACCCTCAGCCTCGACAAGGCTTGGGACGCACAGCCGACAGTACTCTCTTTTGACCTCACCAGGACCTCAGAGGAGACGCTCACAGGCTACCTTTTCACCAAGAAGGTTAAGGTCATCTTTACAAAGGAGAAGAAATAACCTCCTCCCCAAAAGCCGAAGAGAGCACCGCAGACGACCATCTACGGTGCTCTCTTCGCACATCAAGCAAAAGCCGGATTATTGCTCTCTATCAATGGAACGAGTCGTCTATGGTCTATTTGCCCCATCTGACGAAGCATTATAACCAATTGAATTTGAAAACACTTAATGCCATTCGACCTTGATATTTTTGAACTGGATCTCATCAATAGAGAAGCCCACTTGAGGTGTCAATATTAGCACCTGAGCTTCCTGTAACTTCTCAGGACTTAGATCGTCAAAGGTGACTGATGCCTTGACGACTATGCCTTTATAGATATCAAGGAAAGACTCCTCTCCCCCAACTTCACCTTTGGAACAAACGTAACGATTTCCATATAGGTCTATTATAGTATGAGGAGGGTAAGATGTCCCCATAGAGACACTTGCTTTCTTCGCTGATGTCACTATCTGGAATTGAGCTGTAACAGTTCCACTCTCGACATCACCAGCTAGGGACAAAAGGCGATACTCCACCCCACTTTTACCAACCTGTGATACAGTTGGTTTTCCATAATCCACAGCCTTCCGCAGACGATTGTTTTGCTGATCAAGCTGATCAAGTCGTAGCGAGAGGGTGGAAAGCTGAGCTGAGAGATCTGCAATGGTCTTCTCAAGGTCAGTGACACGACTTTCAAGTGTCGTCTGCCCAATTGCACTGCTGCAGATGACTAGAAAACTCAGTAGAAGCACAAGTCTCTTCATATCTTTACTATTCTTAGGTGTGAATGATAATGGCAAGCAATATTACCTAAAATATCTGTTTCTACTCCATCTGTCGAGTAACGTCATAAGATGTGCTGAATATATCTAATCTAATGACGCAGAGCCACCACTATTTATGTCAGGGCTGACGCATTTGAGCGTTACAGAAGCCACTCAACTCACTGTGAAGAGTGGTGAACGATGCACCCCGACAGGGGTGCTCGCTCCATAGGCATCGGTCATCCGCGAAGCGGTGACCGATGTACAGAGCCCCAGCCTACCACCTCGACCCCTTGTGGGTCGCCGAGCAGACATCTCCAATGCCGGCGACCCGCAAGGGGTCGAGGGATGATGTGTACGCTTATACATCGGTCATCGGCACTTCGTGCCTCGACCGATGCCTATGGAGCGTGCATCCTTCGGATGCGGGAGAGTCTCCTATGTAGCGGTCTTCACATACGCTCCTGTCCGATGACCCTAAGGAGGTCGTCAGGGCGAGCACCCCGATAGGCGTGCTCGCCTTTTACCTGGGGGAGACCTTGAGCAAATCCAAATGCGTCACCCCTGCTATTTATGTCACCACGCAGACACAATTAAAACATATGTGGTATGTTTGAGACAGAAATAAATGAGCAATCACACAAATATGAGTGAAAAGAAAACCATCAAGCTGGTGGCGAGAGCCACCTCAGAGACCGACTGCCGCACGGAGATCAAGGTGCGGAAGTTCACCTTCCTCACCGATGAGCCGACCAACGAAGGCGGCACCGATAAGGCTGCCAATCCGGTCGAGGTGCTCCTTGGCGCCCTCGCCGGCTGCGTCAATGTCGTCGCACACCGAGCTGCTGAGCGCATCGGCATCGACCTCAGGAGTCTTCGCCTGACGGTCATCGGTGAGCTGGAGCCTGAGCTAGGACCGGCTATCCGGAGGATCGACATCCGTATGGAGGCAGACCTCGAGGCCGATGCCGACCAGAAGCGCCGCTGGCTGGATATGACCGAAGCCCACTGCCCCATCGCCCAGACACTCATCCGGGGCACCGAGGTTCACCTCGACCTGATCAAGAAGCAGAGGGACATCTGCTGCTGAGAGAGCCCCATTTTGCCCTCCGATACCATCCATATCCCCCTCCGAACTAATATCGGTATTAGCGGAGACTAATATCGGTATTAGAGAAAACTGATACCGATATTAGACGAATCTAATACCGATAAAGAAAATTCGTCTGGCCTCCCCCTGCCATGCTCTCGAAGCGGAACGGGGGTGTGGGCGATTATTGGTACCTTTGGTCTTGGAAAAATAGAACTCATTGCTATATATGACTCACACGGTAAAAGGGTCCGCTCACAAGGAGCAGGACATGGAGCCCGAAGTGGTGCTCGACTTTAGTACCCTCAAGTGGCAGGGAGCGCGTCTGGAGCCGATCAGGGAGCATTTGGTCAATCACATCGACCTCATCTCTAAGTCACCCGGCGACAGCAGCACCCGCATCGCCCGGCTACTCTCCCGACGGCTGGAGATCGACGAGGACGAGCTACTCATCACCGATGGCGGTGATGGGGCCGTACGACTGATCGCCGATGCACACCGAGGAGCTTGCTCGCTGATCCTCCCTCCCACAGGGATGGAGTTTCGGCAGGCACTGCACCACGCCGGCCATGAGGTAAGGGAAGCCCCGGAGGGGACCCAGCTGGCAGACTTAGTCACAGAGGGTGTCGACTTCGTCTGGATCTCCGTGCCGAGTAACCCGGACGGCAAGGTCTATCGTCACAGAGACCTCCTCGCGCTCCTCAAGAAGCATCCCGACACGACGATCATCGTCGACCTCTCTATGCGGAAGTATGTCCTCGAGGAGACGCTGAAGGTGTCAGACATCCAGAAGTACCCCAATCTCGTGGTGCTCTCCTCCTTCTCCCGCGCCTACAACCTCGCCGGGCTCTGCGTCGGTTACATCTGCGCCCGGCCCGACTTCATCAATGGTCTCAGGGAGGACTACGTCCCTACCGGGATCAGCTCGCTCGCGCTGGAGGCAGTCCACTACGTGCTGGTGCACCCCGCATCCTTCACGATCCCCATCCGTAAGTGGCTGAGGGACGCACGACTGCTCGCCAAGGAGATCGACAAGATCGAGGGCTTCGAGAGCAGGCTCAGTGATGCTCCATTCTTCATAGTAGAGTGCAGCAGTCCCGCTCAGCAGGTGGCGGAGTACCTGCTCAAGGAGCACCACATCCTCGTCGGTACAGCAGCCAAGGGGATCGACATCCATGGCAACGAGCTACGCATCGCCCCCCTCCCCCATCAGGCGGAGAATGACGCCCTCATCGAGGGGCTCAGAGGCTGGGCTGAGGCAGACCACGCGACGCTCTGAGACGACGAGACTGACCATATCATGAGTGTACACCCCGACCGTAAGGCGAGAGACCTTAGGTGGACAGGAGTGTACACTCTTTTTTAGCTTTACACCCCATACCACAGAGACCATGAGACACCCAGCGATCACTTTCACCCTCCTTCTCCTCATCCTATCGAGCTGTCACCTGGGAGGGGGCAAGTCCTCCGACTACCCTGCCCTGCTCCCGATGCCCGAGGAGGTGGTCTGGCAGGATGGTGGCGTGGTGCCACTCACCAAGGGGCACACGATCGTCCTCCCCTCGGCGGACGAGCGAAACCGCATCCTCGTTGAAGGACTCAATGCGGATCTCAGCAAGGCAGGCCTGCCCACTCTGGAGCTCACACCGGAGTACACTTACGGCTCGGTCGTCTGCACGATTGACGCCAAGGAGCTGACCACCCCCGGGGCCTACACCCTCTCTGTCAAGCGTGGCGGTATCCGGATCACTGCTGCCGACGAGGACGGGATAGGCTACGCCATCCAGACTCTTCGGCAGCTGATCCTGCCGACAGGGATCGCGATGGTGGAGATCAAGGACAAGCCTCGGCTCGAGTATCGCGGACTGATGCTGGACGAGAGCCGCCACTTCTTCGGTGTGGAGGAGGTGAAAAAGTTGCTCGATGAGATGCAGCGGTACAAGCTCAATCGCCTCCACTGGCACCTCACCGATGCCGGCGGCTGGCGCTTGGAGATCAAGAGCCGCCCACTCCTCACTGAGCGAACCGCCTATCGCACCGAGAGCGACTGGGTGAAGTGGTGGATAGAGGGCGACCGGCGCTATGCAAAGGAGGGGACGCCCGGTGCCTACGGAGGATACTACACCCAGGAGCAGGCACGGGAGATCGTCGCCTACGCTGCCGCCCGAGGGATCACGGTGATCCCGGAGATCGAGATGCCGGGCCACAGCGAGGAGGTGCTGCATGCCTACCCGGTGCTGAGCTGCAGCGGTAGAGCTCGGCGAGGGGAGAGTGACTTCTGTATCGGCAACCCGATGAGCTACCAGTTTCTCCGCGACGTGCTGAGCGAGGTGTACGACATCTTTCCCTCCGCCTACATCCACCTTGGCGGGGACGAGGCGGGCAAGCAGGCATGGAAGAGCTGCCCCAAGTGTCGGGAGGTGATGCGCCGTGCGAAGCTCAAGGACGTGGATGAGCTGCAGAGCTACTTCATCCACCGTATGGGCGAGATGATTGAGAAGGACGGTCGACACTTCATCGGCTGGGACGAGATCCTCGAGGGAGGCTTGGCTCCCGGAGCGATCGTCATGTCGTGGAGAGGCATGGAGGGTGGTCTCCGGGCCGCCCGCAGCGGGCATCAGGTGATCATGACCCCCAGCCCACAGTGCTACCTCGACTATTATCAGGAGGACCCTCTCTCCGTGGACTACGAGAGCAACGAGGGCTACTGCGACCTCGCCCAGACCTACGCCCTCGACCCGGTGCCGGAGGAGCTTACCCCTGAGGAGCGTGCCCTGATACACGGGGTGCAGGGAAATATGTGGACGGAGTATGTCAAGACGAATGAAGCTCTTGAGTACAAGATCTTCCCCCGCCTCCTCGCCATCGCCGAGATCGGCTGGACACCGCAGGAGAAGCGATCGTGGGAGGACTTCCGCATACGGATCAATCGGCACATCCCCATGCTCCACGAGCGGGACATACAGGCATATGATCTGACCAATGGGCTTCGGCCCGAGACCGAGGTCGACCAGGATGCCGGTCTCACCCGCATCCGCTGGACCACAGAGCTGGACCCCTGCGAGATGAGGTACCGAGTCGATGGCAAGGTGCCCGAGATGAGTGACCCGCAGATCCGGGAGGACCAGACGATCGAGGTGCGTGACAGCGCTGACATCGTCGTCCGGCAGTTCCGCAACGGCGAGCCGGTAGGCGATCCCGTCACGCTCCGGGTGGACCACCACCGCGCCATAGGCAAGCCGATCCGGTGGGAGACGCCCGTGGAGGGCAAGTACAGCGGGGGAGGATTTGAGACCGTCCTGACGGACGGCTACCGCGGGTCAGTCTCCTTTGGCGACGGACGCTGGTACGGCAACATCGTCACCCCATCCAATATCGGCATACTCGACATGGGCGAGAAGATGCTGATCGATAAGGTCACCACCCGCTGCATGCACAATACCATCCCGGGGATCTACGCCCCCGAGTGGGTGGAGCTCTCCGTCAGCAGCGATGGCGAGGAGTGGACGGTGGTGGATCGCATCGAGTCCTCGCTCGACCCTGCGGATAGGAAGCTCCACTTCGAGACCTTCACATTCTACCCTCATACCACCTGCCGGTACCTCCGGATCCAGTATGAGGAGGCGCAGCGGGGGCAATTCCTCTTTACTGATGAGCTGGTGGTCTGGTAAGAGAAGCGCGTAAAGCGAGTACCTTAGGACTTGAGACTACCAACTTTTTCCCCTAAATTTGCCTACAAATAAAACTACAAAACTTATATACAAAATCAATCAACACATGAGTAACCACTTTCTTACCCTCCTCTCCGGAGTGATGAGTCTCGCCGCTGTGGCAATACTCCCCGGTAGAGCGCAGGATGCACAGCAGCAGACCCCACCGCTGCCGATCGACAAGGATGTGCGGATGGGCAAGCTCGACAACGGGCTCACATACATCATCCGTCACAACGAGAAGCCCAAGGATAGAGCGCACTTCTACATCTCTCAGCGCGTCGGCAGCGTCCTCGAGGAGGACACCCAGCGCGGTCTCGCTCACTTCCTTGAGCACATGGCCTTCCAGGGTAGCAAGAACTTCCCCGGCAAGGGCATGATCGACTATCTGGAGAAGAATGGTGTAAAATTTGGTTCCAACCTCAATGCCTATACCGCCATCGACGAGACGGTCTACCAGATCATGAACGCCCCTACGACGAATCAGAACTTCGTCGACTCCTGCCTCCTGATTCTCCACGACTGGAGTGGCTACCTCGACCTCACCGATGAGGAGATCGACAACGAGCGCGGTGTGATCCAGGAGGAGTGGCGCACGAGAGACAACGGCTCCATGCGTGCCCTCCAGCAGTTGCTCGTCTCAGCCTTCCCCGAGGGACACCGCTACGGCAATCGTCTACCGATCGGCACGATGGACGTCGTGATGCACTTCCCCTACGATGCCCTCCGCAAGTATTATCACAAGTGGTACCGCCCCGACCTCCAGGCAATCATCGTCGTCGGAGACATCGATGTGGACCACGTAGAGGCGCAGATCAAGAAGACCTTCTCCTCCATCCCTATGCCGGAGAATCCCGCTGAGCGCGTCTACTTCGACGTACCGGATAATCCCCAGCCAAAGGCGGCTGTGATCACCAATCCCGAGGTCACCGGCACCCAGATCTCTATCGCACAGACCTACGATGCGATGCCTAAGGAGCTCAAGGCTACCGCCGTCGGCTTCCTCAATAACTTTATGTCCAACGTCATCAGCAAGCTCTTCGCCAACCGCTTTGATGAGATCCTCGAGCAGCCCAATGCACCCTTCCTTCACGCCTCTGTCGGCATCGGATCCTTCATCGTCGCCCAGACGGAGGACGCCTTCCAAGCCGATGTGGTCGCCGAGGAGGGCAAGTACGCCCGTGCCCTCGAGGCTCTGACCGCCGAGCTGGCTCGCGCCCGCAAGTACGGCTTCACCGAGGGAGAGTACAGCCGTGTGATCAAGAAAGTCCTCGCCGACTTCGACAACGGGGTCAAGGAGAAAAAGAATAGGACCAACGAGGACTACGCCATCGAGTACTCCGCCTACTTCACCCGCGGCAGCTACATCCCCGGCATCGAGACCGAGGCTATGCTCGCCCAGCAGATGGCCCAGATGATCAACGTCCAGGCGATCAATCAGCAGCTGGCACAGATGATCCCCGAGCAGGCGGGGAAGAATTTCTTCATCTCCATCATGGCGGTGCAGAAGGACGGCCTCACCTACCCGACCCCCGAGGAGCTGCTCGCGGAGTTTGACAAGGGGATGAAGCAGGAGGTGGAGCCCTACAAGGAGACCGTCTCCTCCGAGAGCCTGATGGAGCAGCTGCCCCAGCCCGGTGCTGTCGTAGCCACGAAGGCTGACCAGGCATTCAAGTCCACCAAGTGGGAGCTCTCCAATGGCATCAGCGTCTACCTCCTCCCGACCGACTATGCTGACAATGAGATCAACATCCGTGCCGTCAGCCCCGGCGGTCTCGTCCGCGAGGATCCGAAGGACATCAACGTCCGCGCCACCAATGACTTTGCCGAAGTAGGTGGCTACAGCGGCCACACGCCCAATGAGATCGAGAAGATCCTCACAGGGCGCAAGGTCTCCGTCTCTGCATCCATCGGTCGCACCAGCGAGACGATCTCCGGCTACGCTGCCAAGAGCGACGCTGAGCAGCTCTTCCAGGCGATCCACCTCATGACCACTGACCTCCGTAAGGATACCGCGCTCTTCAGCGCTGCCCGCGACCGTCAGGTAGCGATGCTGGAGGCGGCCATGAGCAACCCCACCAAGACCATTCTCCGCGACTCTCTCCCCTCTATGATCTACGGTGGCAATCCTGAGGCACTTCCCCTCACCATTGACCAGATCAAGGCGCTCGACTACGACAAGATCCTAGAGACCTACAAGAGCCGCTTCTCCGATATGGGCGACTTCACCTTCTTCATCGTCGGTGACTTCGAGCTCGACTCCATCAAGCCTCTCGTAGAGCGCTACATCGCCACCCTGCCCAATACCGCCCGCGGTGAGACCTGGCAGCGTGAGCTCGCCCTCCCGATGGCTAAGAAGTCAAGCGACCACCACTTCACCTACGAGGTGAGTACGCCCTCTGTCTTTGTCATCGACATGCTGATCAAGGACAACGCCACCTACGACCTCAAGAACATCCTCATGGCCGAGATCCTCAGCTCGATCCTCGACCAGCAGTACCTCGTCTCCATCCGTGAGGAGGAGGGCGGTACCTACGGCGTCTCCGCCATGGGCTCCGAGGACGAGTTCCCCACCCCCACCTCACAGATGATGATCGTCTTCCAGACCAATAAGGAGCAGGCCGAGCACCTCAATCAGAGAGTCAAGGACGAGATGAAGGAGATGGTCGAGAAGGGGCTGAATAAGGAGTTCTTCGAGAAGGCTGTCCTCAATATGAAGAAGCAATTTGACGAGAACCAGCACAAGAACGGCTACTGGATGAACCAGCTGGAGATGCAGGTACTCCGTGACCGGAATACCAATGACAAGCTACTCGAGACACTCGACAGCATCACCATCGAGGATGTCCGCCAGTACCTCAAGGGTCTCATGACCGACAATACCTACCTCGAGATGATCGCCATCGGCGAGCCCGCAGCCAAGGAGGCTGCCGCTAAGCCCGCTGCCTGATCGCGCGAGGAGACACACCCCTAATCAATCACTGAGCCGCAGTGGAGCACCCGCCCCGCTGCGGCTCTCTTTTTTCCCTCTTTTCCCGCTCAATCCTATTGGACTTATAGGTCAAATAATGGACACATAAGGGTATAAGGCAGTATTTGGCTAAGTCGTATTTGGAGGTGGAGGGAGAGGGACGTGCATGATTTCACAACCTTACCCCCGTCAGGTCGCACCCCATCTTGAGGTATTTCAGTCACAGGTAGAGCAACGCTAAGGCTAAAGCACATCGCCTCATTAGCGTCAACTACAAAGCAGGTAACACAGACTTCTTCCTCTACCGAGTCGCCCTTCACTTCTCCTGAATCCCTCCCCTCAACAAAGGTACTCTCTCACCCCCCCTCCCAGCACATCAAAATGCGAATTAGCCAAAATGCGAATTAGCCAATTATTTCCAGCAGCGTGAAAGTTCCTAGGTTCAACTTCGAAGTGCAACACTAGAGGAAAAAGTTTGGCGAGAGTCCCCCGCCCCCATCCCCCCTTTGGGGGTGGAGGGGGACTCTCGCGTCGACCAGACTCACCTCTTCGATCCCCCCAAATGAAAAGAGGAGACCGAAGTCTCCTCAAAATGAGTTACTTTTACATTATCCCAAATATTTCTATTTATGTATAAGCAACTCACTTCATCACAAAGGTACGTAATTTAGAATGGACTTAAGGAGAACGTGCCACTCCGTATGATTGCACGTCTGATCGGAGTTAGTCCTTCTACCGTCAGCCGAGAGATAAAGAGAAACTCCTCGAAAACAGGAGTATTCATCTCTGCCATAGTCGATGATGATTATGGCACGGTCGTCATAATTTCGGGCACATCAAAATCCTATACCTGCACCGGCAACGAGATAGACATGGTCGTTGGTGGGTGAGACTATTGCTTGAACAAAGAGTGGTATCGAGAATTTACCAGATATTCCAAAACTCTTCGATGCTTTCAGCGATACATCGGTTATTGCGGCCTTGCCGTTATAGTAGCCTTTCCATGGTGTAAAGCCAATTGATGGCGTCAACGTCACTTCGGCCGGGCAAGCGATGTCGTATGACGCATTGATGTAAGTTGAACAGCAACGCTTGTCGCTGTCCGTACGCATATCGGCTCCGGCAAACCATGTTGACCAACTGAGAGTAAGAGGCAGTTTAGTGCTGAAGTTGTAAGCAACAGTCGCCTCAAAGTGATGGCCTCCATCTATGGGATTGTCTGTTGGACCTTGCTTGTAGTAACCATAAGGATTATGCAATCCGCCCCACCAATAATCTGTCAATGTGGCTGATAATCCACCAATGGAGTAAGATAGATTAATGTCCAGTTCTTGAACGTCGCGGTCAGCATTATTTGTCAGACTCTGACTACACCATGCCGACAGGGACAATCCTTTGTACGACAAGCCAAGACTAGGCTGCACCGAAAAGCCGGAGTTCTGGTCCATTCCACGCCATACGTAGTTATTTACCAAGTCAATGTTGCCATTCACGGTTACTTTGTCTTGTGCGGAAGCGGCTGACGATAAGGTCATGACCGCTCCCAAAATAGATGCGAAAATAATTTTTATCTTCATCATTTTTGTGAAATCAAGATTGGTTTAAGTTTATCAAGAGCTACATTCAGTTTCAATACATTTACCTTTGCAGGACCGAATAGGCCAAGCAACGGACGTTCAATGGATTTCTCAACCAATGTTGCAACTTGCTTTTCATCGAGATGCCTTGCGGCAGCTACTCGTTTCACCTGCACCCGAGCTGACTGCGGAGTGATGTCGGGGTCGAGTCCCGAACCGCTCGCCGTCACCATTTCAGCCGGCACGTCCTTGCGCTCAAGGTATGGATGATGTATCAGGAAAGAGTCTATACGTGTCTCCACGTCGACAAGATATTCGGGATTCGTAGGTCCCTTGTTGCTGCCACACGAGTTGGCAGCATCATATCCATCGCCTGCACACGAGGGTCGTCCCCAAAAATATATGTCTTTGGTGAAGTACTGCCCTACGTTGGCTACACCTACCACTTTGCCATCCACTTCCACAACTTCGGCATTACCATTTCCCGGACCTGCCACTTTGCCAAAAATCCATAATACCATTACATAACCGAGGTACAGGAACATGCACAATACCATCGTTAGCCTGAAAGCTACTATAAAATTTTTCATATCTGTATTTCAATTAAAAGAATAAACCTACGATTAAATCAATCAGTTTGATACCCACAAATGGAGCAATGATACCTCCCACTCCGAATATCAGCAGATTGCGTCGGAGCAAAGCGCTTGCCCCTATCGGCTTGTACTTCACGCCACGCAATGCCAAGGGGATGAGCAGCGGGATGATGATGGCGTTGAAGATGACGGCCGAGAGAATGGCACTCTCGGGAGAATGAAGATTCATGACGTTCAGAGCTGCAAGTTCTGGTATGGATACCATGAAGAGGGCAGGCACAATGGCAAAGTATTTCGCCACATCGTTGGCGATGGAGAAGGTGGTGAGTGTGCCACGTGTCATGAGCAATTGCTTGCCAATCTCAACGATCTCAATGAGCTTTGTCGGGTCGTTGTCAAGATCTACCATATTACTAGCCTCCTTGGCCGCTTGAGTACCGCTGTTCATGGCCACACCCACGTCGGCCTGTGCCAATGCTGGAGCATCGTTGGTGCCGTCGCCCATCATGGCAACGAGTTTGCCGTTCTTCTGCTCTGCTTTAATATAGTTCATTTTGTCTTCTGGCTTAGCCTCGGCAATGAAATCATCCACTCCAGCTTTCTCTGCGATATATTTGGCAGTCAGTGGATTGTCACCAGTCACCATAACTGTCTTCACACCCATCTTATGCAGACGCTCAAAACGCTCACGGATTCCTTGTTTAATTATGTCCTGTAGTTCGATGACTCCAACAACTTTTTTGTTGACAGTCACAACAAGAGGTGTACCGCCATTGCCACTTATGGATGTCACGAGACAAGAGATATGCTCGGGAAAGGTGTAGCCGGCATCCTCGGTAATATGACGCATGGTTTCGAAGGCTCCCTTGCGAATCTCTGTGCTGTCCTTCAACACGATGCCCGACGACTTCGTCTCGGCAGTAAACTTTATCATGTGGGCACCCTCGGTGTGCAATGCCCTCATCCTGAATCCGTCGTTTCGTCCAAGCTCTACTATTGACTTTCCCTCGGGAGTATCGTCGGCAATTGAGGAAAGGAGGCATGCCTGTTCAAATTCGGCCTTATCCACCCCTTCGGCAGGATAGAACGCAGTGGCCTTACGGTTGCCAATGGTGATGGTTCCTGTCTTGTCAAGCAACAGCGTATCCACGTCACCCGCTGTCTCCACAGCCTTACCGCTTTTAGTGATGACATTGGCACGCAGCGCACGATCCATACCGGCAATACCGATGGCAGAAAGTAGGCCGCCGATGGTTGTTGGTATCAGGCAAACGAATAATGAGAGGAACGAGGCTATGGTGATCACTGTACCCGTATAGTCGGCAAAGGGCTTTAAAGTGACGCAGACTATCAAGAACACCAATGTGAACACTGCCAACAGAATGGTAAGTGCAATCTCGTTAGGGGTCTTCTGACGTGATGCACCCTCCACGAGGGCTATCATCTTGTCGAGGAAACTCTCGCCAGGTTGCGTAGTGACAACCACACGGATATGGTCGCTAAGCACTTTTGTACCACCAGTGACACTGCTCTTATCGCCACCGGCTTCGCGGATGACTGGGGCAGACTCACCTGTGATAGCACTCTCGTCGATGGAGGCAAGTCCCTCAACAATCTCACCATCGGCAGGAATAACATCGCCGGCATCGCACACAAACTCGTCGCCCTTCTTCAGAGAAGAACTGCTGACGGTTTTGATATTACCGTTCACATACAGCTTTGCTGGCGTCTCCTCGCGCGTCTTGCGTAGGCTGTCAGCCTGAGCCTTACCACGTGCTTCGGCTATGGCCTCGGCAAAGTTGGCAAACAGCAGGGTGACGAAGAGGATAAGCAAAACCCATGCGTTGTAGGCAAACGAGCCTTGCTCGCTGCTAAACGCCGAATAGATGGTCACGGGCAGCATAACGGCAGTGCAAATCTCCACCGTGAACATAATGGGGTTCTTTATCATCTGCCTCGGGTCGAGCTTCACAAACGACTGTTTGATGCTCGCTATAACAAGTTCTTTTTCAAATAGATTGTTCATAACTTACAATGTTAAGTGTTCGGCGATTGTACTTAGTGCATGTACGGGGAAGAACGACAAGGCTGCCACGATGAAGATGACGGCAAAGGTCATCACACCGAATGTAACGGTATCAGTTTTCAGCGTTCCTGCACTTTCGGGAATATATTTTTTCTTAGCAAGAATACCAGCTATTGCCACCTGACCTACGATGGGCACAAAACGTCCAAGGATAAGCACTATGCCACACGAATAGTTCCAGAACCAGGTGTTGTCACCCAAGCCCTCAAAGCCGGAACCATTATTGGCGGCCGACGATGTGTATTCGTAAAGCATCTCGCTCAGTCCGTGATAGCCGGGATTGTTGAGCCATCCGCCCTCACTTGCAACGAACTCAGGAGCATGAACGAAGAGGTATGCCGCCAATGCAGTGCCGACGAGAATAATAAACGGATGGAGCAAAGCTACCATCGAGGCTATCTTCATCTCGCGTGCCTCCACCTTATGCCCTAAGAATTCAGGAGTTCGTCCCACCATCAGTCCACTGATGAACACTGCAATGATAAGGAAGGTAAAATAGTTCATCCAGCCAACACCAACACCGCCAAACCAAGTGTTTATCTGCATATTCAGCATCTCTATCATTCCCGACAATGGCATGGTGGAGTCGTGCATTGAGTTGACCGAGCCATTGGAGGTGACAGTGGTAGTGACACTCCACAATGCACCAGCGGCCGAACCTATGCGCACTTCCTTGCCTTCCATAGCTCCTCCATTCTGTGCAATCCCCATGGCACCTATCCGTGGATTGCCGTTCATCTCCTGATACATGTTGATGCCCACACCCACAAGATAGGCAAAGAGCATCACTCCAAAGATGCTATAGCCCAACTTGCAGCGTTTCAGATAGAAGCCGAATGCAAAAGCCAATGCCATCGGGATAATCAGGATACTACAACACTCTACTATATTTGTAAGGTAAGTGGGGTTCTCAAGCGGATGCGATGAATTCACGCCGAAATAACCGCCACCATTCGTTCCAAGTTGTTTGATGGACACGATGGCTGCCGTAGGGCCTTGCGACACCTCCTGTTTCTGACCTTCAAGGGTGGTCAGCTCCATCTTTCCGTCGAAGCCCATGGGTGTACCTTCCACTATCAGAATCATACCTACAACTAAAGACAATGGCAATAAGATGCGGGTAGTGCTCAACACCAGATAACGCCAGAAGTTACCAATAGTCTGCGTTGTTTTTGCCGCCAAACCCTTCATGATACCAGCCATTGCTGCCATACCTGTAGCGGCTGTGATGAATTGGAAGAGCATGATGACAAAGAGTTGCGTGAAATAAGTCAGACCGCTCTCACCGCTGTAGTGCTGCAGGTTGCAGTTAACCATAAACGAGATACAGGTATTGAAAGCCTGGTGGCATGTCTGTCCGATGTTGCCGTCGGGGTTGAGAGGCAATACTCCTTGTGCTACCAAGAGCACCATACCCCACACAAACCAGAAGAGGTTCACCACAAGCAGTGCACGGAGAAACTTCTTCCAGTCCATCTCCTCGTCGGGATTCACACCGCTCAACTTATACATAAGGCGTTCCACCGGCTTCATGAAGTCGAGGTACGTTCGTTCGCCTTTATACACTCGGGCAATATACTTGCCAAGTGGCCAGGCGAGTCCCACCATAAGGACAATCTGTAGGATTACTCCCAAAACTTCCGTATTCATACGTCATTTAGAATTTTTCGGGCTTGATGAGTACGTACATTAGGTACGCAAAAACCACCAAGCTGATGATAAATAATGTTGTGTACATAATCTCTACCTCCTTTTTAGATTTTCTCGAACCAGTCGATACATTTGAAGAATAGCCAGAAGCAGCCTATGCCGCTCAACAAGCAAATTGCGAAACCGATTGTAAACAAATCCATTTTCTTTCTGTTTTTAAAAGTTACACATAAATGTTTTTAAAAGTGCGAATTCTCGCCCTGGCAAAGCTCGAGTAAACTCGACTTTGTTCATATGGCTTAACGAAATCGTTGTCACCTTATGTATCGCAATGGATGTGCCAAATATGTTTTTAATCATATATTATGCTGTGTATCAATATCATACAAAGATAAAGATTGAAAATGTAGCAAATAAAAACCCTTCCAAAATGAAATAAACACATTCACTTTGGAAGGGCGGGAATGACAGTGTGGAGCATTTATACGGTTATCCCATATTCTTCAATCTTACGATAGAGAGTGGTAAGTCCGATTTTGAGCAGTCGAGCCGTTTCTGTCTTGTTGCCGTGAGTATGGTGGAGAACCTTGATGATGTGGTTGCGCTCCACACTCTTCAGGTCAAAGGAATCATTGGCTACAGCGGATGTACTGCCCGAAAGCATGTCTATAGGCAGGTCATGATTAGTGATTTCGCTTTCGCATACGATGATGGCATGCTCTACGGAATTCATCATTTCTCGCACATTACCTGGCCATGGATAAGACAAGAACAATTTCTTTGCTTCGGAAGACAGCACAGGGGGTGGGCAACCAATTTGCTTGGCATAACGCTCAATGAAATGCTGGGCAAGCGGCAGTATGTCCTCCTTGCGCAGGCGCAATGGTGGAAGTTCTATGCGAAACACGGAAAGACGGAAATAAAGATCTTCGCGGAATCGCCCATTGGCTATTTCTTCTTTCAGATTGCGGTTGGTGGCTGAAAGGATGCGCACATCTACGTGGGTAGTCTTTGTGTCGCCAACTTTCACAAATTCTCCAGTCTCAAGCACACGCAGTAGCTTCGACTGCAACTCAAGCGCCATTTCACCAATCTCATCGAGAAACACCGTACCATGATTGACTTCCTCCAATAATCCTTTCTTATCCTTCACAGCACCAGTGAATGCCCCAGCCTTATAGCCGAAAAGCTCACTTTCCAGCAATTCACGGCTAAATGCCGAGCAGTTAAGAGCAAGAAATGCCTCACTGCTTCGCTGGCTTGCATTGTGGATAGCTTGGGCAAAGACTTCCTTGCCAGTACCGGTCTCACCGTTGATGAGCACGGTAACATCTGTTGTAGCCACCTTTTGGGCTTGTCGGAGGACGTCAGAGATTGCAGTTGATTTTCCTACAATAGTGTCAAACGTATGCGATTTTGCCGTTGTGGCACTTGGCTTCTTTTTCTTATTTTCTGACGCAATGACATCTATTGCACGGCTCACGATAGGGATAATCTTGCGGTTGTCATCACCCTTGACAATATAGTCAAAAGCCCCATTCTTGATGGCCTGCACGCCGTCGGGAATGTTGCCGTTGGCGGTGAGGAGAATTATCTTGGCTTCAGGAGCCAACAATTGCAGTTCCTGCACCATATCCACGCCGTTGCCATCAGGCAGGAACACGTCGCAGAGCACCACCTGCACTTCATTGTTCTTTAAGGTATATATAGCCGTGGCACGGTCTTTTGCTTTTAGTACCTCATAACCTTCCAGTTCCAGCATGCGTGAGAGGAGCATACGGATGGTTGGTTCATCGTCAATAATAAGTATCTTGTTCATAGTTTTTTATATATCTTTTTACACTGGCAAGGAAACGACAAACTTGCTGCCCTTACCCAATTCACTTTCAACTGTAAGTGTGCCATTATGCGCCTCGACAAAGTCGCGCGAGATGGAAAGTCCCAGTCCGCTGCCCTGTATCTTGATACCAGGTACACGGAAATACCGCTCGAAGATGCTATCATGATAACGAGGGTCTATGCCTCGTCCGAAATCCTGTACATACAGCATTACGTGGTGCTCGTCCTGTTGCAAGGCTCCTATAGTCACCCGGTCATTTTCCGAAGAATATCGTATAGCATTACTCAGCAGATTGGTCAGTACCCATGCTATTTTCTCGCTATCGACATAGAGCTTGTTTATCTTTTCCTTTGGGTAATCCACCTCTATGTTGATATGGAACTTGTCTGCTTGTACTTGGTTGGCCTTTATGGCATAATCAATCAGCTCTATTGGCCTTGTGATATGAGGTTTGAGCTGCAATACTCCGCTTTCTACTTGTGTCATGTTGAGCAATTCGCCCGTGATTCTGAGCAGCCGTTCTCCATTCTCACGGATGCTGTCCGACAATTCTTTTTGCTCTTGGTTGAGACCGCCCACACGATTGTTGGCAAGCAGTTGCTCGCTCATCAGAATGGCTGATATCGGGGTTTTCAATTCATGGGATATCGTTGAGATGAATGTTGTCTTTGCCACATCTAGTTTGTGAAACTCGGTGATGTTTTTCAGCATAATCACTGTACCGCTTTCTTTTATGCTTCCCTCGTGGTCTGTCATTCTTACAGGCAGATATTTCACCTGGAAATAACTCTCTTTGTTGTCGGCATAGATTTTCAGTGGCTCTGTCTTTTTCTCGTCGGTCTCATGTACCTTATGTCTGTCCATCCCTACCAGTAGTCGGCGCAGCAGGTCGTTGCGCATGGCTGTTTCCTGTGCTGACTTTCCCACGACATCCTCACGTCGGAGATTGAGAATGCTGAGTGCCTCATTGTTGATGAAATAGAGTGTCAGTTTATGGTCTAAGCAGACGATAGGTTCGTCGATAGAGTCGATGATGGTCTCTATGTACTGTTTTGACACCTTCAGTTTCGAAAGCGATGAGTTGTGGTAATCACGCAGACGGCATGCCATTTGGTTGAAATTGGTGGATAACTGCTCCATGGCCTCACCACCATGGAGGTGCAACTGAGTATCGTAGTTGTGGTTGGCAATCTCGTTGATGCTTTTGGTCAGTTCCTGGAAAGGGCGGGTGATATACTCCGGCAATTTCAGAAGCATCCATACTCCCACGGCGATGCTCAATCCGCCAAACAGCAACAACAGAGTCAAGGCTCTCGTCAGACCATAGTCTGCCACAGGAGAAGTAGGTTCTGTGGCTGTGAGTATCTGCAGGCTGATGACGGAAAGCACCACCAAACCGATGATGAGCGACACTAGAATACCCACCGAGAGTGTAAGTTTTTCTTTTGCAGTCATATCCTTTTAATTTTTTATGCGAAAATAATTAAATCTACGCCCATTTCTTTCAATTCAGACAACAATTTCCGATAACTTCCTGCACGCATCAGCAAGCGGGGAAAGGAGAATGATGGTTGTCCCATACAAAGCAGTGTGGCATGCTGCTGTCGGCAGAACTCTGATATACTCTGCGGAATGTTGTCGGAAACCACCTTATGTACTTGTCCTCCAAGCTGGATAGTCAGTTCCAGATGGCTCATCAGATGACGTTGTGAGTCCAAAGGAATGAGGTCGTTGTTCTCGCCACGTGTCTGAACATATAGTGCCAATAGGTCAGCGTCAAAACTGTCCGCCATTCGTGCAGCCTTGCGGATGATATGCTGCTGTGTTTCGCTATTGCTGCTTACACATACCACAATCCTTGACATCCCTTTAGTCCTATATGTTCGTGGCAGTACCTCTTCCTCTACTTTTTTCCCTACTCGAAAGGCTACTTCCCTTAGTGCCAGTTCTCGCAGTTGCAGGATATTCCCTGCTTGAAAGAAATGGTCAAGGGCTGTTTGTATCTTGTCCTTGGCATATATTTTCCCGGATTTCAGACGTTCCAGAAGCTCTTCGGCCGTAAGATCAATGTTCACCACTTCGTCGGCTTCTTGCAACACTCGGTCTGGAATGCGTTCCTTCACATCGATGCCTACCATCTCCTTTATCTCATCTTTCAGACTCTCTATATGTTGTATGTTTACCGCAGAGAGCACGTTGATACCGGCATCAAGCAGTTCCATCACATCTTGCCATCGCTTGGCATTGCGTTGTCCCTCCACGTTGGAGTGTGCCAACTCATCAACAATTACAATCTCAGGATGAATCTGAAGGATAGCGTCTAAATCCATCTCTTCAATCTCCTTGCCTTTGTAGAACACCCGCTTGCGGGGAATCACGGGCAGTCCTTTCAGTGCCCTCACCGTGTCTGCCCGACCATGTGTCTCCACATAGCCTATCTGTACATCTGTGCCGCACCGTAGCATCTCTCGTGCATCCTGAAGCATGCGTAAGGTCTTGCCCACTCCGGCAATCATTCCGATGTATATCTTGAACCGTCCCCGATGTGACCGTCGTATCAGGTCAAGAAATTGCTGTATATTTTCTTCCATATATATAACGTTTATTATAATACATTTATTGCCCTTAGGGGCAACCATATTTCTCTATGGCCAACTGCCACTCCACGTCGATTTGTAGAATATGAGAAGGAAACCGAAAATTTCAAGTCTGCCTATGAGCATCAGTGATGAGAGTATCCATTTGGCGGCATCGGGCAATGCTGCCCATGAGAAGGCAGGACCGAAGCTGCCTAACCCAGGTCCTACATTACCCATTGCAGAAATCACGGTACTCATGGCTTCTGTAAGTCCTACTCCGAATGCCATCAGCAGTGTCCAGCCGATAAAGGCAACTGACATATAGGCGGCGAAGAATACAAGAACCATTGTCACCAGCTTATTGTCAAACATACTACCAGCTCTTATAGGCAATACGGCACGCGGATGCAGTATCTGACGGAACTGGTTGCGTATGCAAAGGGCGACTATTACCATTCTGAGATTTTTAATACCTCCACTGGTTGACCCTGTGCATCCACCCGACAGCATCGCAAAAATCAGCAGCATCCATGTAAATGACGGCCACAGGTTGTAGTCGTCAGTGGCAAAGCCACACGAGGTGTGACAAGTAGCCACTTGGGACAGGGATTTGCGGAATGCTTCCTCCACGCCATAGCCGTTGTTCAGGATGAGTGCCATCGAGATAATCAGGGTAAGCAGACCTGCGGAGGAGGCGAACCATCTGAGTTCCACGTTTTGCCATAGTTGTTTCCAACTTCCCCTTAAGGCAACAATATAGAGCGAGAAATTGATGGCAGAAAGCAACATGAACAACGACACCACGTATTCTATATACGGAGAATGCCAATAGGCAATGCTTTCCTGTTTGGTAGAGAAGCCTCCTGTGGCTATGGTGGCCATGGAATGACACACGGCATCAAATAAGCTCATGCCCCCAACCTTCAAGAGTGCGCTCTCGATGACAGTCAACAAGATATAAACCAAGAATATATACCGTGCCATGACACGTGTCTTGGGACAAATCTTGTTGTGAGTCACTCCCGTTGCCTCAGAGAGATAGAGCATCTGACTGCTGACACCGAACTCAGGCAAGAGAACTATGGAAAAGCAGACAATCCCCAAGCCGCCTATCCATTGCGTCAGACTTCTCCAGAATAATATGCCATAAGGCATGCTCTCGATGTTGTCCAATATGGTGGCTCCTGTGGTGGTGAAACCTGACATTGTCTCAAAGAAAGCGTCGGTAATATTCGGGATGTAGCCGCCCAACAGGTAGGGGAACATTCCGAAAACCGTGAAAAACACCCAGGAAAGAGCCACCACGATATAGGCTTCATAGCGTGAGGGAAGCAGACTTCTTTTTCCGACCATAGACTAACAGCATGATGCTTGCCGCCAGACATACAGAACACGAAACGGCGAAGGCTATCAAATCTCTCCCGCCATACATCAGGGACACGCAGAAGCATGCTAGCAGCAGCATCGATTCGAATGCCAAGAGCAAACCTATCAGATAGACAATAAACCGATAGCTGAGTTCCTTTTCCATATTGGGACTCACCCCGTATTGCTTTATATCCATAAATGTCACTTATTATACTTACATCACTATATACAAATGGAGTACCAAAGAACTAAGGATGGCAACAAACAGCAGATAATCAGAAAGATATGACTTTACTAAATAAACAACATCCTTGTAATACCCTTTCATTTTGAAAAGGTTGCTTTCCATTCTAACAAAGCGAAATCTTTATTTTTTGCAAACAACTGTTATCTCTTTTTCATACACATTTACGGTGCTAATAACTCTCTACAACTCGCCTACAAAGTTGCACATAATTATTTGAACTACAGCAATGTACAAGTACTCTAAACAGACTCTCTACGTACTCTTGGCTACAATTATTTTTTGCGAGAAAAAAGTGTAGCCAGATTGTAGCCATTGGAGCGTATTTTGGGCGTTTCGGCTATCTCTGTAACTACTCTGAAGAGGTAGAGGACTATAAAACAAAAGTATCGTAACTCGTTGGAATTACGATACTTATACTTTTCAGTAGTGCTCTCTGGCGGTGCTGTCAGAGTACTTAAAGCGGAGAGGGAGGGATTCGAACCCCCGGAAGCTCGCACTTCAACGGTTTTCAAGACCGCCGCAATCGACCACTCTGCCACCTCTCCAGTATGTCTCCCTTGCCCCCGCAAACGTGGCGCAAAGGTACTAAATATTATCTATCCGGCAAGAAGATTTGCCGGCTGTCAGCCTAAGTAGCTCCTGAGATTGGTCTTATCGCAGTCAGTGCGGAGCTGACGAATGGCCTTCTCCCGGATCTGGCGTACTCGCTCCCGGCTAAGGTCGATGGCCGCCCCGATCTCATCCAAGCTCATCTCCGGCTGCCCTCCGAGGCCGAAGGTGTGCACCAGCACAAAGCGCTCACGCTCATTGAGGCAATTCATCGCCACACTGATCTCATCGGAGAGGGACTCGTCGATGAGCCGATGATCGACCTCGGGGGCCTCGTCATCAGTCATCACATCGAGGAGGGTATTGGTCTCCCCCTCCTCAAAGGTCTTGTCCACACTGATCTCTCCCTTGTCGATCTGGATGATGTCGATCACCTTATCAAGGTCCATATCCAGCTCGTCAGCGAGCTCCTCAGGGGAGGGCTGACGCTGGTAGATCTGCTCAAATCGATCGCGGGCATTCTTCAGCTTGGTGACATTGCCTACTTGGTTTTGGGGTAAGCGAACGATACGCCCCTGGTCCCCGAGGGCCTTGAGGATGCTCTGGCGGATCCACCAGACAGCATAGGTAATGAACTTGAATCCCCTCGACCCATCAAAGCCCTGTGCGGCGCGGATCATACCCAAGTTTCCCTCGTTGATCAGGTCAATGAGAGGCAAGCCAAGATCCTGGTATTGCTTAGCCACACTGATGACGAAGCGAAGGTTTGCTCGGACTAGCTTATCCACAGCCTCGTGAGAGTGCTCATCGTGGCGCTGAATCCGCATTGCGAGCTCAGCCTCCTCGTCGGCAGTGATCATTTCCTCCTTAGCCACCTCCTTCATGTAACGATTCATGACCGCATCGTCACGGCTGGTTATGGACTTTTCTATCTTAAGCTGTCTCATTATTGACTCATTCTCCCAGTGTTATCTACATCTCTCCACGCACTAAGTCTCGACAAATAGCGAGCCAAAGCTCTTGTGCTGACATATTTTCTCCCCATCCTAAGCCTTGAGGCAGGCTCTCCAGAGTCCGTCCCCGAAAGGTTGGCAATGGTGCAGAAAGACTTCAACCCAAGTAGGTCTTAAGGTGAGTTTCCTCACTGGCCTCTCGGAGGTGCCGGAGGCCTTTTTCCTTGATCTGTCGAGCGCGCTCACGTGAGACATTGAGCCTCATACCGATCTCCTCGAGGGTCATCTCTGTCTGACCGGCAAGTCCGAAGAACATCTTCAGCACCTCAGCCTCCCTATCAGGGATCATGGTGAGGGCGCTCTCGATCTCTGTCGCCAGTGACTCATGCATCAGCGAGTGGTCGGCTACAGGAGAGTCATCATCCGGCAGCACGTCCAGTAGACTGCTTGTCTCGCCCTGCTCAAAGGGGGCATCCACGCTGACATCGCGACTATCCAGCTCCAACACCTCCCGGACCTTATCCTCATCCATACCGGTGGCGGCAGCCAGCTCTGAGACGGATGGCTTACGCTGATTATCTGCCTCAAAGGCATTACGCGCCTTGATCACCTTGGATAGGTTACCGACCTGATTCTGAGGGATGCGTACCATCCTTGACTGCTCGGCAAGAGCCGAGAGGATGCTCTGGCGGATCCACCAGACGGCGTAGGAGATGAATTTGAAGCCCTTAGTCTCATCAAACTTCTCGGCAGCCTTGATGAGACCAATATTGCCCTCATTGATGAGGTCCGGCAGCTCCATCCCTTGATTTTGGTACTGCTTAGCGACAGAGACGACAAAGCGAAGGTTAGCCCTCACCAGCTTATCCAGTGCACGACTCCCCTCTCGCCCACCTCGATGAATAAGCTGGGCCAACTGCACCTCCTCGTCCGGGGTGATCAACTTCTCCCGACCGATTTCAGTAAGGTACCGCTCCAAAGAATCCGAGTTGCGGTTAGTGATAGACTTTTGGATCTTAAGCTGTCTCATGCGTAAGTAGTAGTGTGAAAGCACGCCAAGGCTTTGCCATTGGTAACGGCAAAGATACCAATTGTTTTAATTCTCAAATAAGCCCAAATAGCCCTCTTCAGAGAAGCGCCCTCAGGACCAGCCCTCGAACTAAAACCGGTATTAGTACACACTAATATCGGTATTAGCGATGACTAATATCGGTATTAGAAATGAGCGAGTAAAGCTAAAATAATTGGTGAACTTTCCTAAGAATAGGTACATTTGTAGACTGCTTCAGAAACAAGTAATAGAAAGAAATAAGAATCATGATGAAAAAGAATGTACTCGTAGCAGCCCTCGGGCTCCTGCTCATCGGCAGTTGTATGACCTCCTGCAAGCCCAAGAAGAGCGCTTACCGCTCTATGTATGAGAAAGCGAAGCAGCGTGAGGTGGCCCAGCAGAGCACCTATCCTCAGGAGGAGCCGATCGTCGTAGCCGACAACTCGGACGTCCGGGAGGAGAAGCTCTCCGTCCCCGAGGGCGAGAGTGCCCCCAATGGCATCCGCACCTTCAGCGTCTGCATCGGCAGCTTCAAGAACATCACCAACGCCCGCTCACTCCGCGAGCGTATGATCAGTGAGGGATATGGCGAGGCGATCCTGGCTCAGAACGAGTCTGGTATGTACCGTGTCCTCGTCACCGGTCACGACACCAAGGAGGCCGCTGTCCGCTCGCGTGATGCAATTATGCAGAAGTACGCGCCCGCCTTCAGCGACGCCTGGATCGTCCGTCGCGCATACTGATCTGCTGCTTCAGTAGAGTAGGACCACAGCAATAGCGGGGAAGCGTCGTAGGACCGACCTGAGACGCTTCCCCGCTGCGCTTACTCATCACCCATCTACTCACACCCATACAGTCACCAACGTAATAGAGATATGACCAATTCACTCAGAGCGACAGCCCGTATGTCGCTGACTCTATCAGCTCTCTGTGCCACCCTGATGCTCGGCAGCACTCCCCTGCGAGCGGAGGTGGCAGAGACCTCGTCGTCCGACAGCGAGGTCCAGGCAGAGAAGTTTATCGTCACCGGTGTGGTAAAGGATGCCACCGGTGAGACACTGCCCGGTGTCGGGATCCACATCAAGGGACAGGAGGGAGCCTTTGGCACCAATGGAGAGGGAAAGTTTGAGATCAATATCAAGTCCCGGACTGCCACCCTGGTCTTCTCCTACATCAGCTTCAAGACCCAGGAAGTGAAGGTCAAGGCGGGGGATAACATCACCGTGGTGATGAAGGAAGACTCCGAGCTCCTCGAGGAGGTGGTGGTGACCGGATTTCAGACAAAGAGCAAGAATAGCTTCACCGGCTCCTCCACCACGATCGATAAGGAGAAGATGATGGCCATGGGGACCCAGAGCATCATGCAGGGCATCGAGGCCTTCGTCCCCGGTGTCGTCTCGATAGACAACTCCCTGATGGGCTCCAACCCCAATGCGAAGCCGGAGCTGAATATCCGCGGGCGCGCCACCTTTGAGGGCAAGGCCAATATGCCTGTCTTCGTGGTTGACGGGTCGATCGTCACCTCGGACTTCGTCTTCGATATGGATATGAATGACATCCAGTCCGTCACCGTCCTCCGGGACGCCTCCGCCACCGCACTCTACGGAGCCAAGGGCTCTGCCGGTGTCGTCGTCATCACGACACGCCCGATGGAGGGCGGTAAGCTCAAGCTGAGGTACAATGGGACCATCCGGAGCTCCATACCGGACCTCTCCGACTACCACCTGCTGGACGCGGAGCAGAAGCTGGAGTATGAGCGCCTTGCCGGGGTCTTCTCCGACGACAATCCCGAGGAGCGGTACAAGAAGGAGTTGGAGTATGCCGCCATCCGCGAGCAGATCGCCCGCGGGGTAAATACCGACTGGATGGCCAAGCCACTTCGCGTCGGGCTGTCTCAGAACCATAACATCAATATCGACGGAGGCGACAACTACGCCCGCTACAGCCTCGGACTGCGGTACGGCAAGGATCAGGGAGTCATGCGCGGCTCCGGTCGTGATCGCCTCAATACGACCTTCAAGCTCTCCTACAGCAAGGACGAGCTCTTCTTCATCTCCAACCTCGCTCGCGTGAGCTTCGTCAATGGCCAGGACTCTCCCTACGGAGACTTCAAGAGCTTCGTCGACGCCAATCCCTACGACAGCCCCTACGACAAGGACGGCAACCTCCGCCATCTGCTGACTCACAAGCTGATCAACCCGCTCTACGAGGCGACGGCTGGCAACGTCAGCCGGTCAAGCGACTTTGACTTCTTCGACACCCTCACTTTCCGTATGTGGCTGGCAGACTTCCGGATCGATGCCGACGCCACTCTCCAGAGAGGGAAGTCGGAGCGGATCAACTTCGTCTCCCCTCGCTCCGGTAAGGAGCTCGAGAAGGCTAAGCTAAGTCAGCGAGGAAGCCTCTCGGAGACCTTCTCCAAGTCGAGCGACTTCTCTGGCAAGCTAATGCTGTCATACAATAAAAATGTCCTCGAGGACCTCTTCCTCAGCGCCATGGCGGGGAGCAACATCGAGTATCGCACCTACCAGATGTCACGCTACAGCTCTGTCGGGTACTACTCAGACAAGCTGCCCAACCCCGGCTTCTCCTCCGGCTACCCTGCCGGTGGTCGTCCGGTGAGTGAGGATAGGATCATCGCCGGAGTGGGCTTCTTTGCCAATCTCAATGCGATCTATAAGGAGAAGTACTTCCTCGACTTCATCTACCGTTACGAGGGGTCCTCTCTCTTCGGGAAAAACTCCCGCTTCGCCCCCTTCTGGAGTGCCGGTATCGGATGGAACATCCACAAGGAGCCTTTTATGAAGGACCTGAATGTCAATCTCCTCAAGCTCCGATTCAGCACCGGTTACCTGGGCAATGTCTCCTTCTCCCCCTATCAGGCATTGACCACCTACCGCTACGGCGAGGACCTCACGTATGTCAAGGGTGCCGGCGCCGTGCCGATCACGATCGGGAACCCTGATCTGCGCTGGGAGCGGACTCAGAATAATAACATCGGTCTCGACCTCAATGTCCTCGACAACCGATGGGACCTCTCGCTCGACCTCTACCTCAAGATCACCGACAACCTCCTCCTCGATGTCACCAAGGCGCCCTCTGTCGGTGTCGCAACCGCTAAGGAAAACGTCGGAGAGATCGAGAATAAGGGTATCGAGCTCAGCACGCGGATCGTGCCGGTGAGGACCAAGGACTGGAACTGGACCGTCGCCATGACCTACTCCTATAATAAGAATAGGATCCGCAAGATCAGCGATGCCCTCAAGGCACAGAATGAGAAGAGCCTCTCAGATAAGAACAGCCGCATGCCTCTACCGATCTACGTGGAGGGTGAGTCTCTCACGACGCTGAAGGTCGTCCCCTCTGCCGGTATCGACCCGGCGACAGGTCGGGAGATCTATATCAAGCGTGACGGGAGCTACACCTTTGACTACGACCCGAGTGATAAGGTCACCTTTGGCGACACGAGCCCTCTCGCTACCGGTATGGTCAGCTCTTACCTCACCTACAAGGGCTTTACCCTCACCACCGGTCTGCGCTACCAGCTCGGCGCCATGGACTACAACCTGACGCTCGCAAGCCGTGTCGAGGGAGCTGACCCGAGGAAAAATGCCGACCAGCGAGTCTTCTCCGACCGCTGGACTCAGCCTGGAAATCATGCTTCCTACAAGAACATCGCCGATGCCTCCGTGCCGATGCAGACGAGCCGCTTCGTGGCAGTCAATAACTTCCTCGACCTGAGCTCTGTCTCGCTGGCGTACGACTTCAAGCCGATAGACCTGAAGTACTTTAGTCTGAAGAATATGAGGCTCGAGCTACTTGCCAACGACCTCTACCACTTCTCCACCATCCGTAGGGAGCGAGGGCTCTCCTACCCTTACGCGCGATCCATCGAGATGACCATCCGCTTTACACTCTGAAATCATGACTACACAGAATATCCTATCTAAGGCGCTGGCGACGATGCTCGCCCTCGTGCCGGTGACACTCCTGACGACCAGCTGCGATAAATTCCTCGACATACAGCCCAAGGGCACGATGCCCAAGGAGGTGCTCTTCCGGGATGAGCAGGGATTTAAGGATGCGCTCTACGGCATCTACGCCTCCATGGCGGATGCGTCTCTCTATGGGGGCAACCTCACCTATGGCTTTGTCGACAAGCTGGGGCAGATGTTTATGTACAATAATACCGAGAATGAGGATACCTATATCCTCCGGTATGATTACATGAATCTGAAGGTACGTCCGACGATCGACCAGATCTGGACCAATCAGTACGCAGTGATCTCGTATGTCAATGAGCTGATCGATGCCTATGAGACTACGGATCTCAAGGGGAGCACCCTCGATATGATCGGGGGCGAAGCGTATGCACTGCGGGCATTCCTCCACTTTGACCTGCTCCGTCTCTATACAGCCGACTATGCTCAGCGTGCGGGACAGAGTGGCATCCCCTATGCCTACAAGGCCGACCTGCAGAATAAGCAGCTCTACTCCATCAAGGACAGCTATAAGAATATCCTTGCCGACCTCGACAAGGCAGAGAAGCTCCTTGCCTCGGATGTCAGCCTCTACCTGCCGATGGGCACCTCCGTCGATGTCTACTTAGACGAGCGGTATGCGCACCTCAATAAGTACGCCGTCTCGGCACTCAAGGCGCGTATCTATTACACGATGGGAGACCTCACGGAGGCAGCCGCCTACGCCCGCAAGGTCATTGATGCCACCGCCACCACTGCCGATGCACCGGAGGGGACGATGAAGCTCAGGCTGGCCGAGAAGGGCGACTTCGAGAGAGTGAAGCGCTATCCGGCTCAGGGAGAGCTGCTCTTCGGTCTCTATGCGCCTCGTATAGCGAAGACCGTCTACGAGACCTTCCTCCAGAATACCACCTCCGGCAGCTTCACCGAGGCGAGGACGGACCTCAAGGAGCTCTACGAGACGGACAAGTTTACCGCCACCAGCGTAGACCTGCGGTATGGGCTTTACTACAAGGAGCTCTCCGGTGGACTCACTGCATTTACCCGCCTGCTGTCCAATGAGGCTGAGCTGAATAAGGGAGACTTTGAGGGTCTGACCCTGATCCGCCTGCCGGAAATGTACTACATACTCTCCGAGTGTCTCTACGACAGCGACCGCACCCAGTCTCTTGAGCTGCTCAATGCCGTCCGCAAGAGCCGCGGCCTCGCCGAGATCGATCCGGCTAAGGTGGACACCAAGGAGAAGTACATCAGCGAGATGATGCGAGAGCGGATGCGCGAGATGCCGGGCGAGGGACAGATCTTCTTTGCCTACAAGCACTACAACCTGCCGATCCTCGACCGTAGAGGCAAGGAGTCCATCCCGGCCTCTAATGAGATCTACATCCTCCCGTGGCCGGAGAAGGAGAGAGAATTTGGCTTCACCGCTGAGACCAATAAGAAATGAGACAAAAGGATTATCTTATGAGAAGCGCCATACGACTGCTCGCCCCACTCGCCCTCCTCGGGCTGCTTGGCACGAGCTGCAATAGGATCACATACGAGGGGGACTTCACCCCCGATGGTCAGTACATCGGCTCCTCAGCCATTTACTTTGACCACAAGCAACAGGCTGACACGCTGCAAGCTTATTCCTTCGGACCACTTCCTGCAGAGGTGGAGACGCATATAGTCAAGATTCCTCTACGCATCGTCGGTGATATCCCCACCAAGGACCTTACCTATCACGTCGAGGCAGACCCTGAGGCATCTACCGCCCGGTCAGGGGCACACTATACGCCCATAGAGACGTCCTACCACTTCCGCTCCGGTGCGGTGACTGATACACTCCGAGTCGAGCTACTCCGAAGTGGCATATCACCGGAGGAGTCAGAGGCTCTACGACTTGTGCTGAGACTCAAGTCCAGTGAGGATCTGAAGATCGCCTTTGAGTCAGACAACCTCCAGGTGATCACCTTCGACAACTATGTTGCGGAGCCCTACTGGTGGGTCTACTACACCTATTATTTTGGTCCCTACCACCGTCTTAAGTACCTCAAGCTGCTGGAGTACTACGACAGCGACCCGGCAGTACTGGAGGCAGCACTCAGTGATCCAAAAAAGAGCGTCAAGCTTTTTGTCAATTTCAAGAAGGTGTATGATTACTTCAAGGCCCACCCCGAGCTGGAGGTGCCACTACCGGACCTTGATCCATCTACATCCATTAGCTTCGAGGAGTAATTAATTATGACACACACTATATATAGGATCTCCCGGATTATCCTGCCGGGACTACTGACCTGCTCGCTGCTCACCTCGTGCTTCAAGGACCACTCGACCGACCCGGAGCAGCCTGTCACCGAGATCACAACCTCTGAGCAACTCAAGGAGGTCTACACTGCCGATGAGGGGCGACTGCTGGAGATACCGGCACCCAAGCTGACACTCAATGGTCCATCCAAGGATGTCAAGTACTCTTGGGAGGTGGGCTATGAGGAGGTATCGACGGAGCCAACGCTCAAGTATCACTGCTCCAAGGCGGGTCTCTATCCGGTGCGCCTCCTGATCTCCAATGGCGAGACAACTCTCGTCCAGCGATCCACGATCAACGTACAGTACCGCTTCCGCCAGGGGCTCTACCTCCTCGGTGAGGAGAGCGATGCTGCCACGATCGGCTTTGTGGAGCCCTCGCAGCCCGACAAGGAAGTGGACTACGATGTGCTGACGCTCAATAATCCTGCCGGCACGTTTGTAGGGACACCCCACGATCTCGCCTTTGTGACCAATGTCACTTATGGCTATAAGGGCTTCCTACTCGCCTGTGGCAGCAACCTCTATATGATCGAGCCTGATCAGATGGAGCTTGCCACGACTCTGCCCCTAAAGTCGGAGATCACCACCCTACAGGGTACATGGGCGGACTCCAAGGGACAATTTTTCTACAACGGCAGGTTCGGAGACTTCAATATCAGTACACAAGATGCTTTCAACAGCGACCTTAAGTCAATCGCGTCGAAGCTGGGCATCGCACGGGAGAAGCTCAGCCTGGCTCCTATGACCGCCTCTTGGCTCACCGACAAGGATGACCCGAAGAAGATCGACGGCTATCTCGCCTACGATAACGGAGCTGAGAAGATCGTGGCGAAATACAAGGAGGCGCTGACCAAGTACAGTGTCTGGTTCCCCGACGAGACAAAGGGCTACAGCCTGACCCACATGGTCCTTACCGGGGACCGGCTACGGGTGACACTCTTCCTCAAGAGCAAGAGCGACGAGACGATCAAGCATCTGCTGATCAATCCGGGTACTCACAATGTAGCAAAGGCTAAGCGAGTCCGAGAGGAGGTCCTCCTCTCCAAGGAGGTGCCTGCTGAGGCTCACCTCGATGCCTCTTCTGTGATGACCTCTGCCCCGACGCGGAACTTAGTCTTCTACAGCGGTGCTGACGGCAGCGGCATCTATGCCTACAACACCATGTCGCAGGGCAACTTCCCCACCACCCCCCTCATCTCACTCAGCAAGGACGAGGTGGTAGTCGATATGGTGGTGGACAAGGATGACCACTTCCTCTACATTGCCCTGAATAGTCGGTCGGGCTCCACCTCGAGCATCCGGCAGATAGACCTGACTAAGGACAGCTACCCCGTTGTACGCGAGTGGAAGGACCTTCGCCTCCCCATCACTGCCATCGCACTCCGCGAGGATTACCCGATCAATAACTAATACAAGACTGCAAAGGAACAGACATGCACTCAACCCCTAAGATCCCAGTGGAGCGATGGATGCGGAGACTACTACTGCTCACGCTCCTACCGATGCTGGGACTGGCACCCATCCACGAGTCTTACGCCAAGACAAGCAAGGATAAGTATAGTCAGCTCTTCAGAGACAAGAAGGTCGAGACCGTCAAGGGTGGCCTCGTCACCCTCCACAAAGTGGAAGACAAGCTCTACATGGAGCTGCCCATCTCGGAGATCGGGCGGGATATGCTCCTCGGAGCTACGCTCTCCAGTGTCTCTGACGGATCGATCCTCACGATAGGCGACCGCAGCGAGGAGCCCCTGCTGATGCGCTTCGAGCTGCAAGACAGCACCGTGGTGGTCAAGAAAAATAACACGATCGTCTACTCCAAGGAGGCAGACGAGCCGATGAAGCAGGCGCTCGCCCTCAGCTACCGCGACCCCTCCGTAGCGGCCTACTCCGTCCTCGCCTTCACACCGGACAGCAGCGCAGTGGTCTTCGACGCCACCTCTCTGATGGCGCGCGAGAGCACACTCGTGCGGGTGATCCCGAAGGAGTCCGGCGACCTCAAGCTGAGCGCCTCACCGGTCTCCTCCCTCTCCTTCATCAAGGGCATGAAGTCCTATGAGGACAATGCTCAGGTGCGTGTGGAGCTTAACTACAAGCTCTCCGCCACCTTCCTCGGCATGGTCTCCGTGGCGAGCGATGTGCCGACGACGGTCGAGGCGACCTTTACCCTGCTCCGACTGCCGGAGGAGACGATGCCGATACGCATCGCCGACACCCGCGTCGGGACCTTCACCACCGGGCGGCTTAATTTCTCCACTCTCAAGGACAAGACCGACAACATCTACATCGCCCACCGACAGCGGCTCGAGCCGGCAGACTCCGCCACCTACGCCTCCGGTGGACTCTCCAAGCCCAAGGAGCCGATCGTCCTCTATCTCGATCCCGCATTCCCCGAGGAGTGGAAGCAGCCGATCCGAGACGGTATCCTGGCGTGGAATACATCCTTTGAGAAGATCGGATTTAAGGACGCCATCGAGGTAAGGGACTTCCCCGACCCCTCTACCGGCTTTGATCCGGACAATCTCAAGTACTCCTGCATCCGCTACATCCCCAATCAGGGAGAGAATGCCTACGCCCCCTCGTGGGTCGACCCGAGGACGGGAGAGATCATCAGCTCGACACTCTTCATCTTCAATAACATCGAGCAGCTCTTCTACAAGTGGTACTTCACCCAGAGTGCCCTTGTAGACCCCTCGATCCGCAACTTCCCTCTCCCTAAGGAGAAGCGGGATGCGATGCTCACCTTCTCCGTCAAGCACGAGATGGGGCACATCCTCGGTCTGTCGCACAATATGATCGCCACGGCGGCTGTCCCGACCGACTCCCTCAGGAGCGCCTCCTACGTACAAGCTCACGGTGTCACCCCGAGCATCATGGACTATGTCCGGCTCAATTATGTGGCACAGCCGGGGGACAATGTCCCAATGACCCTCCCCGAGATCGGTCCTTACGATGATTATGTGGTCGAGTGGCTCTACCGCTACTTCCCCCTCTTCTCACAGGACATCTACGCTCAGGCAGAGGTGCTGGAGAAGTTTGTCTCCTCCAAGGCAAATGACCCGATCTACCGCTACCTCCCGGAGCAGACCAATGTCTACGATCCGCGGGTTATCTCGGGCGACCTGGGAGACGACCCGATCAAGAGCAGCGACTATGGGATGAAAAATCTCGCCCGCATCTCTCACGACTTCCCCAAGTGGATCACCGATGACGAGGACACCCGCAAGAAGGATAAGCTGGACCTCGCCATCTCACAGACCTTCCACTCCCTCGTGAAGAACGTGATGCACCAGATCGGTGGCATCTACGTCAATCCCTCGATCCCCGACGCGGAGCACCCCATCTACACCGTGCTCCCCCGCGAGACTCAGAGAGCCTCACTCAAGTGGGTGGTGGACCAGATCAAGGACTTTGACAAGTATGCCAATCGAGAGCTTGAGTGCAGGAGTCAGATCCGCATCAGCTACTACGATCAGCTCTACGAGTTTCTGATCAATGACCTCTACAACACCCGTATGCGCGTCCTCACGGCCGAGCACCTCGTCCCCGGCAGCTACTCTCAGCAGGAGTACTTCGAGGACCTGACGAAGGAGGTCTTTGCCTCGCTCACCGAGCATCGCGACCCCACCCGAGCAGAGATCCTTCTGCAGAGAGGGTTCATCAACCTCGGTCGGGCGGTAGTCACCGACACCAAGGTCCCCACCGTGATGGTCCCCACAGCACTCAAGGGGTACCGCTCCGAGGTCTCCTTCGGTGACCCGACCCGAAGCCCCTACCCTCAGATCCGGCTGGAGGACATCGACCGGTCGAGCATCTACTTCTTCGCCGCACTCGAGAGACTGCGTCCCGAGCTGGAGAAAGCGGAGAAGTGGGCCAAGAGCCCCGAGGCCAAGGCCCACTACAGCGTGCTGCTCTTCAAGACCAATAAAGCACTGAAAGGAGAGTAACCCATGAGACGACATCATCCCATCCTAATACTACTCCTCATCCTCACCGGCGTGCTGAGCAGTCCCACGGCCGAGGCGCAGATCCTCCGATCAAAGCGCGCTGTGGCTCGTGAGCGACAGGAGCAGCGTATGCGGGAGCAGACCAAGTCCCCCTACGAGCGCTTCTTCACGACGGACACCACCTCGATGAGGTCTGCTCAGGGACCCTTCTTATCCCTTCACCTCAAGGAGAAGCAGCTCTATATGGAGCTCCCGAGTGAGTCCTTCGGTGAGGAGATGCTGATCGCAGCCACGGTATCGGACATCTCCAACCCCCAGCTCGGACTCCCCGGCTTCAAGAATAGCGGACCTATCCCGATCCGCTTCATCCAGAAAGACAGTGTCGTCGTCATGGAGGTGGTAAATAATGACCTCCTCTATGACCCGACCGACAAGTCGGCCCTGGTCAAGAATATCCAGAAGAGCTACACCAACGTGTCGCTGCACAAGTTCCCCATCACGGGACTCAGCAGCGACGGCAAGTCTGTCCTCTTCGATGTCACCGACTTCTTCCTCAATGAGCAGCGCTTCTTCGACGCACTGGTCTCCGAGGTGGGCTCTTACCGACTCTCCAGCAGCCCGCGACCCGACCTCTCGAGCTTCACCTCCGTGAAGTCCTTTGAGACCAATGCCACCGTAGGCGTCGAGCGCACCTCCTACGTGACGCTCACCAATAGCAGGGGCAAGGGACTGGAGGACTACCCGACCACATACAGCGTCACCTACTCCCTCCTCCGCCTGCCGGCCGTGCCGATGACACCGAGACTGAGTGACACGAGGGTCAATTTCTTCCTCACGGAGAAGGACATCCTCCGGAGCGACAATCACCAGATCGAGACGGTCAATTTCATCCGCCGCTGGCGGCTCGAGCCGGTCGATATGGAGGCCCTTAAGAGGGGCGAACTGACCGAGGTCAAGAAGCCCATCGTCTACTATGTCGATGACAACTTCCCCGAGCGCTGGAGAGCCGGGATCAAGGCCGGTGTGCTGAGGTGGAATAAGGCCTTTGAGCGCATCGGACTCAAGGACGTCGTGCAGGTGAGAGACTTCCCCAAGGACGACCCGGAGTTTGACCCCGACAACCTGAAGTACTCCTGCATCCGCTACGTCCCGGTCGGCATCGAGAATGCCATGGGTCCCTCCTGGTACGATCCCCGCACGGGCGAGATCATCAATGCCTCCGTCATGGTCTACAGCAATGTGATCAAGACGCTCAACAACTGGCGCTTCGTCCAGACGGCACAGCTCGACCCCGCAGTCCGTAGCAAGGTACTCTCCGACTCCCTCCTCACCGAATCGCTGGAGTATGTGATCGCCCACGAAGTGGGTCACACCCTCGGCCTGATGCACAATATGGCCGCCTCAGCCGCCTACTCCGTCGACTCGCTTCGGTCGCCCTCCTTTACCCATAAGTACGGCACCACACCCAGTATTATGGACTATGCGCGATGGAATTATGTGGCCCAACGGGAGGACAAAGGGGTCTCCCTCGACCCGCCCTACCTTGGTGCCTTTGACTACTACGCCATCGAGTGGGGGTATAAGGTCTTCCCGGAGCTGGAGGACAATTTCTTTGCCGAGAGCAAGGAGCTCCAGAAGTATGTCTCCCGCCATGAGGGCAATCCGATCTACCGCTATGGCGTGCAACAAGTGGAGAGCCGCCTCGACCCGACCGCCATCGAGGAGGACCTGAGTGACGACCCGATACGTGCCGGTGAGCTGGGGATGCGCAACCTCATGTACATCACCGAGCACCTCGATGAGTGGATCACCGACGACCCGGGAGCTGAGCACCGGGGTGAGCTCTACGAGCAGATCCTGGCGCAGGCCTACGGATACTACCACAATATCTTTATGATGATCCCCGGCATCATCCTCCGGCAGACGAGCGAGTCCTCCGGGATACCGAGGCATCAGGTGCTCCCCAAGGAGCGGCAGCGCGAGGCAGCCCTTTGGCTCATAGAGCATGCGGAGGACTTCCGCAAGCTCGGGCTTGAGAAGCTGGTGGGACACATCCCCTACGCCTCCCTCCGCCCCTTTGACCTCGTGCAGCAGGATCTCCTCAAGATGACGATGCTCAATACCGGTAAGCTCGCCATCTCCTATTACTTCGACTCCGACTCCTACTCCCCTATGGAGTATCTGGAGGATGTCTATAGCCATATCTTTGGCCCGACTCTACGTGGCGCCTCGCACCTCAGCGAGACAGAGATCGCCCTGCAGGAGGCCTTTGTCCGCTACCTCAATGCCTCGCTTCAGTATGGGCTGCAGAATGTCTACCCCGTCGGGCTTAAGTCTGACGCCCTCAGCCTGAGCTATAAGGCTGACAAGACCGTCTGCAATCACGCCGGAGAGGAGAATGGGCTGCTTGGCTTCGGCAACGGCAGCGGCTTCCCGGAGCACCTCTGGGCGCAGACCGTCAATATGACCAGCGACTACACTCTGAGCTACGCTCTGAAGGTACGAGACCTGCTCAAGCGGACCATCCCTCGGACTAGGGATGCCAACCTCCGCGCTCACTACCGACTCCTCCTCGGCCGGCTTGACAAGTCCCTCGACAAGTGATGAGGAAAGAGCAGGTAAATGGCTAACTTTGCTGAGAACCTTAGTAACCAATTAGAAACAAACCATTATGAGAGCAAATGAGATCAGTAGCGGCCTCTGCCGCCTCGGAAGATACATCGGTGATGAGTCCATGGAGGGAGGCTGCAAGGCCCTCGTCCTGATGGGCGCCCTCGGCGGGGCCGCCATCACCTCCATCGCCTTTGTCGTCGGAGGTCTGCTTAGCGATAAGGACTAAGTAGATCTCTGTCTAGAGGTTGTCCCTACATGAGGGCAGCGACCGATCCACAGCGATCCGTCGCTGCCCTCTGACGTATATCGATGATAGAGGGGCAGCACCACCTCTCGATGGTAGGGCACCTATGACTACCTGCTGGATCCATTCGCTAACTTGATCAATAATCGCTACTTTTGTACACACCAAATACGAACAATAACTTTAGACACTATCATTATCATGAAAAAGAATGTACTCGTAGCAGCTCTCGGGCTCCTGCTCGTAGGTAGCTGCATGACCTCCTGCAAGCCCAAGAAGAGCGCTTACCGCTCAATGTATGAGAAGGCTAAGCAGCATGAGGTGGCCCAGCAGAGCACCTATCCTCAGGAGGAGCCGATCGTCGTAGCCGACAACTCGGACGTCCGGGAGGAGAAGCTCTCCGTCCCCGAGGGCGAGAGTGCCCCCAATGGCATCCGCACCTTCAGCGTCTGCATCGGCAGCTTCAAGAACATCACCAACGCCCGCTCACTCCGCGAGCGTATGATCAGTGAGGGATATGGCGAGGCGATCCTGGCTCAGAACGAGTCTGGTATGTACCGTGTCCTCGTCACCGGTCACGACACCAAGGAGGCCGCTGTCCGCTCGCGTGATGCAATTATGCAGAAGTACGCGCCCGCCTTCAGCGATGCCTGGATCGTCCGTCGCGCATACTGACGCCACTAAGCCCAACTTCTGATCCGTAGGAGTATAGGGTTTACCAACGGCTAAAATCAATTGACACGCGGGAGAGTACCCATCTTGACAATGGGCGCTCTCCCGCTTTTTCTTTCTCTCATGACCGATAGGTACCTCTGTCAATAGGGTCCTGTGGTTCACTTAACCTCTGTTCACTCCCCAAGTAATGACCCTTGCAGCTCTAAAGTAGGTGCGTGATGTGACTCTGCGTATTCTCTTCCCTATATCTCTGAGATGGGCTATCGGCAAGTAACACATAGATAAAAAATCAGATCAATAGTCTTATTCCTCCGCTATCACATTAGGGATGACGGAGTATATCATACCTACAAACAGAGAAGAGGGCCGGCTCGTACGATTGTACGGGCCGGCCCTCTCCTTTGTATCAGCTCGAGCGATCAGGCTTTCCGCTCACGGAGACCCTTCGCCATCCGCTTCATGGCCTCCTCGATAATGGAGCGGGGCTCGCCGACATTGAGTCGCATGAAGTAGTCTCCGCCGGTGCCAAACATCCGACCGTCATTCATGAAGACGCCACACTTCCGGATCAGGAAGTCGACCAGCTCATCCGGGTCATTAAAGCCGGCATCGGTGAAGTCCAGGAAGATAAGGAAGGAAGCCTCGGGGCGGATCATCTTCACACCAGGCATCTCCCGCCGGAGGTAGTCCTGTACGAAGTCGACATTCGCAGCGATGTAGTCCATACAGTCGCGTGACCACTCATCCCCCTGCTCATAGGCGGTGGCAATGGCGTCATAGGTCCAGCAAGAGGCTGCCTCCAGTCCACACTGCAGCATGTAGGCAAAAGCCTTCTCCCGCAGCTCCTTATTCGGGATGTAGAAGTGTGAGCCGATCACGCCGGGCATATTGAAGACCTTAGATGGGGCCATCAGCGACATGGTGATCTCGCGTGCCTCCTCGGAGATGGAGGGGAAGGGATGGTGCTGCACGCCCCTGTAGCTCAGGTCAGCATGGATCTCATCGCTCATGATGAGCACTCCATGCTCGTGAGCCATATGCGCCACGCGGCGTAGCTCCTCATCACTCCATACCCGACCACCTGGATTATGCGGGTGGCAGAAGAGCAACATCTTGGACTCCGAGAGAGCCTCATCAAGTCGGTCCCAGTCGATGTAGAAGCGCTCATCACGGACGAGCAGGGGCGCCTCGACTAACTTGCGGTTGCTGCCGCGGATGACGTTGGCAAAGGGATAGTAGACCGGGGGAAGGATCGTGATCCCATCACCCTCGTGCGAGAAGCACTGGATCAGCTTGTAGTAGCCGGACACCACACCCGGTGTATAGGAGATCTCCTCCTTTTCGGGGCGAAAGCCGTAGCGCTTCTCAAACCAATTCTGAATCGCCTCAAAATAGCGATCCGGAGGGCAGGTATACCCCAGTACCGGATGCTCAAGACGCTTACGGACAGCATCGCCCACGAAGGAGGGCGTTGCGAAGTCCATATCAGCGATCCAGAGAGGAAGGATATCCTCGTAGTCGCTCTCGAAGTGACCATAGCCGTCATACTTCATACAGCTGGTCCCCCTACGGTCGATGACCTTGTCAAAGTCGTACTTTGCCATAATGCAAGATTAAAGTGTTATGTATTCTGTTAAGTCACTCCCAAAGGTACAAATTGTTCTGCTTTCTCTATGCACCCATAGGACCCAACTGCTGAAAATACCCTGACGACCCTCCCCGAGAGAAGTCACATAGCGCCAGCATGGACCCATTTACCTGAGTAGGTGAGCGGAAGAAAGTCCGGATCGGGAGGGGTGAAAGTCACACGTACCACGACGATCAGTGTCGGCAGAGGAGCTTTTCCGTCCTGCAGTTTAGCGATAAAAGGTCTCACCTCCCCACCCTCCTTCCGATAGATCTGCTGCCCATCAAGGGTGAAGAGCTCCAGCGTCGCCAATTCCCCATACAGTGGCAGGAGCGCCATCATCTGCTCATAGGAGAGACGTGGGTCGTCCGGCCAAGTGCCCGCTGATCCGTTCTCCGTTGACGAACTATTGGGACGTCCCGGAGTACCTCCACGGGAGGCATCAGAGGCACGACGCCAAGCGCTCTTCTTCGTCCCGTCAGCGTGTGGAGAGACGCGCTCAAGTGAGTGGCGAGTCCGGTCAGCAGCAGTGTCGCCCAGCCATTGACGGCGATAGACGACCTGATCTATGGTGGTACGATCCGCTCGAGCCACGAGACTGATCTCGCTGTAGGTGGAACTAATGGAGGGAAAGTCTATCCGCTCCACAAGCGTGGAGGGGTCGCAGAGGGGGTAGAGACGCTCCAGGGCGGGCGGATAAGGGGTCAGCACGGCATAGCTCTTCGCTGGCAGTGTGTAGGGCGAGACCACAAAGGGCCATGCAGAGTAGGAGCCATCAGGACTGTTTCGGAAGCTCATATAGACCCCCTCCAGCTCGATCGGATGAGTGGAGGTGTTGTAGAGCTCGATGTACTTCTCCCCGACACTCTCGGGGGAGAGCATCAGCTCGCTCACCACCAGCGCACCCATTGCGAGCGTATCGTAGGGTCTCATAAGTGATGGGGCGCCCGGTGTACCGCCCATCGGGGCTGTGGAGTAGCGCCACTGCGGCGGATCCGACTCGACGCGCTCTATGGAGCGTCCCTCTCGCTGCAGTCCCGGCTCACGGAGTTGATCATCCACCACCACTCGGTCGATGGATTGCCCATCCCGCCCCTCCAGGCTGAGGACAAAGGAGCCGCTCATCGAGGGGAAGTGATCCATCGGCAGCGTGTGGGCACTCTCCTGCGGTAGCTTGTACTGTGAGGAGTGGAGGACCACATAGCCTCCTGGAGGCAGCGTCACCGGAGGCAGGTCGTACGCGGTGGTCCGGCAGCGGAGGATCACCCGCCCGAGATCCACAGGAGCGGTACCCCTATTGGCGATCTCCACATAGGGGACCCTCGCCAGAGGACCCACCGTCGGAGGATCGATCATGATCTCTGAGATGATCAGCCCGCTTCTGTCCTCTGCCGATGGACGCTCAATGGAGGTCTGCCACTCACCCACAGGGCCATCCAGCGTCTCCATGCCGGAGATCCTGACCTCCATGGGACCACTGCCGGAGGGCGAGGAGACCGGCAGGATCACTTCTCGCAGCGTCTCGCCATAGGCGACCCGAGTCTCCCTCCCTCCGACCAGAGCCACCGCTCGGGAGAGGTCTACCGGTTGACTCAGGTAGAGGACAAGGGTACCATCACCCCTCCGGACAGACCGCAGGAGACGTATCTGCCCAAGGCTCCGATAGGGGGAGTGAAAGGTCGGCTCGGTCCAGAAGGTCGAGCTCATCCGTCCGGAGGTGAATTTCACCCTGAGCGAGAGCACTCCATGCGGTCGGCCGTCAAGCTGCACCGCAACATCGGCATGCCGAACGCCTCCCTCCGGCGAGAGCATACTCAGCGTCATCTGCCGTTCGCCATCATAGACTACCCTCAGAGCCACACTTCTCCACACCTCGTCCGGAGATATCAGCGGATGGCGCAGCAGCACCTCCTCCTTCCCTGTTCCATTCGCAGGAGAGAGTGTGCGGACAAGCCGCACCTCCAGCCCCTTAGGATCCGGACAGAGTGTATAGGTCTCAAGCCCCGTCTCGGTATGCATGCTGAAGAGATCCAGAGCAAAAGTATTGTACCTCGATGGTCGCCGGTCGTAGTGGCACTCCATCGTCCACGCCACCGGTACTCCGCTCCTCAGCTCATAGGACCGGTGGATCTCCGCCTCCTCGCCTCCCTGAGCAAGCGGAGTAAGCGTGAGCCGACCATTCTCAAGAGAGAATAGGTCTATGTCACCACCCCAGCCTTCCTGAGCGAACCCCAAAGAGAGGAAAGTCAGGAGAGCAAGCCCCGCCAGCACGTAGCGCCTAAGTCTATCCCACCTCACACTTCTACGATACGGAAAGAGCTACCGACCGGCATCTAGATGCTGATCGATAGCTCTTTTTTTCGTGTACAGTAAACTTTATATCAGAAGGAACGACGCTCCTTGATACGAGCACTCTTGCCGCGACGATTGCGGAGGTAGTACAGCTTGGCACGGCGGACGTGACCCACGCGATGTACCTCGATGCTGTCGATGAAGGGAGAGTTCATCGGGAAGATACGCTCTACACCGATGCCATTGGAGATCTTACGCACGGTGAAGCGCTTATTGGCGCCCTCACCAGAGATGCGGATCACGTCACCCTTGAAGACCTGGATACGCGTCTTGTCACCCTCGGTAATGCGATAGTTGACGGAGATCGTATCACCGCTCTTGAATGCGGGAAGCTCCCTCTCGGTAGCAAACTCCTGCTCGACTGCCTTAATTAAGTCCATGTCAGAAAATGTAGCTTTATGAATTAGTCAAATCACTAAACGCAGCATTCGTGAGCCACATATATCTCTCACCAGAGGCTACGCAAAGCGGTGCAAAGGTACGTCCTTTTTGTCGTATTCCCTAATCCTCACCTGCCTATCCCCTCCCTCGCATCTGCCGGCTAATTCGCATTTTGATGTGCTGGGAGGGGGAGGAAAATAGAGATTACCTTTG
>OASD01000077.1_pt1 | contig 64778 bp, 58 predicted proteins | sample 1475531 | NCBI WGS metagenome assembly OASD01 (sample SAMEA3360668, study PRJEB22359) | human gut metagenome | biome: ENVO:urban biome; feature: ENVO:human-associated habitat; material: ENVO:feces | place: Bangladesh | collected 2011
ATTTAATAGAAATAAGCAAACCCAGGAAAAAATTCCTGGGTTTGTCTTCAGTCTGAGAACATGATTAGATGTTCTTTTTTTATGTCAAAAGCGTTTTAAAATATTATTTTAAAACGAAAAACCAAGTTGTAAAAGAATATTTTTCTAAGTGTAAGATATGTCTTGACAATTAAGAAAAGTAAATTGATTTAAATATAATTATTATTGATAAATAACTTTCATATGTGATATAATGTCTTAAGAGGTGGAAGTATGAACGGAAAATATTTAATTAAAACAGCATTTATTATTTTATTAGCATTCACTATAGCTAATGTAGTATACAAACCCATAGCTGCGTATACTGTTCCAGCATTACTTATTGTTGACCTTCTTTTAATTGTTGGTTTATGCACAAGTAAGCCTGAGAGAAAGGAGAAGAAGATTGATGAAAAATAAATTATCACAGTTCTTATTGGACGCAAATGAATGCCTTGTAAAGACAGTTGACATGCTTAGCAAGGACTTTGACTATGTATCGATACTTGCTACTGATACTGACTCTACTAATTATATGGTATCAAAGAGCATAACACGTGTTGGTGAAGGCATGGATAGCGAGAGAGGCTTTGTAGCACGTGTATATAATAATGATTATTATGGTGAAGTATCTTTTGATAAGCTTCAAAGCCCAGAAGAGCTCTCCAAGATGATAAAAAAAGAAATTACTGAAAATTATAAATTTTATAAAGAGAACAATTTCTCTATGAGAAAATATTCTTTAATCGATGAGGAAGAATTTATTAAGGATTTTTCATCTGATTTAGAAATTTCTCTTGATGAGATGAGCGTTCAAGAGAAGATAGATTACTTAACTGATATAAAGGATAAGATGCTTAAAGAGTCTGATCTTGTTGTTTCTGCGAGATCTATGTACATAGAAACTGAAGTGAGAAAGCTTTTTGTTTCTAAAAAGATGTGCTTAAATCAAGCATATACTTTTACTAGCGTTATGGCTGAGGCTGACGTTCAAAAGGACGACGACTTTAGATATGATTACAAGAGCGTAAGCAGATTAGGTGGTTTGGAAGTACTTAAGGAGCTTGACAATATCTATAAAGAAGTGGTTCATAATGCGATTGAACTTCTTGGATCAGAACTTGTTAAACCTGGCTACTATGATTTAATTAGTGCGCCAGACATCACAGGTTTACTTGCTCATGAGGCTTTTGGCCACGGAGTAGAGATGGATATGTTTGTTAAGGACAGAGCTTTGGCAAAGGATTATGTCAATAAAAGAGTGGCAAGTGACATAACTACAATGCATGACGGCGCCACAGCTATTGGCGAATGCTCGAGCTACAGCTTTGATGACGAAGGAACTTTAGCGTCTGACACTGTTATTATTGAAAATGGCATACTTAGAAGAGGTATGGCTGATAAGCTATCTGCAATGTCTTTGGGCGTCAAGCCAACTGGCAATGGCAAGAGAGAATCTTTCAGAAGAAAGGCTTATACAAGAATGACAAATACTTTCTTTGAAGGCGGCAAGGACAGCGTTGATGATATGATCAAGTCCATTGACTACGGATTTTTGCTTGACGGCATGAACAATGGTATGGAAGACCCTAAGAACTGGGGAATTCAATGTACTGCCATGAAGGCGATAGAGATAAAGGACGGTAAATTAACTGGAAAAGTATTTAGCCCAGCGACATTAACAGGCTATGTACCTGATGTGCTTGAGTCTATATCCATGGTTTCTGGAGAAATCGAAATGAATGGCTCTGGTTACTGCGGCAAAGGCTATAAGGAATGGGTTAAGACTTCAACTGGTGGCAGCTACTTAAAGTTTAAAGGGAGATTAAGCTAATGGATAGAATTAAAAATATTATCGATATAATAAAAGAAAATAAAGAGATCTCTGATTTTAAGTTAATTAGGAAGAAAACATCTAGCAAGGAGCTTTTCTTAATAAGAGATGCTATAGATATGGACAGAAGCGTTGAGACTGATGACGTGAGTGTGACTATATATGCTGATACTGAAGAAGATGACAAAAAATTTAGAGGAGACTCTTCATTTAACACTGCTCCATCGGATTCAGACGAAGAAATTGCAAGAAAAGTTGCTCTTGCTTATGAGAGAGCAAAATTTATTAAGAACAAGCACTTTCCTTTAGCTGAAGGTACTGAATTAGTAGATGAAAAGGCTTATATAGATGAGCTTGAGACTATAAAAAAGGTGAAGGACATAGTTTACAAAGACTATGGAACTAAATCTAAGATAAACTCATGCGAAATCTTTGTTAATAATATAGAAGAAAATCTTGTGAACTCAAGGGGCTGCGACTGCAAGTCTAAAAAGAGCGAGATAATTGTTGAATCAATTGCTGATGCGTGTGGTGAAGCAGGTTCGATTGAAGTTTACAGAATGTTTACTTTTTCTAAGCTAAATGAAAAAGAATTTGAAGAAAATATTTACGAAGAGCTTAAAGAGGCAGAGGACAGAGCTATGTCTAAGCCAGCTGAGCCAATCGAAGCAGTTGATGTAATCGTCACTGGTCTAGATGTTCCAGCCTTCTTTAACTTTTATAATTATCAAGCAAGCGGCTCTACTCACTATATGAAGCTAAATAAGCTAAAATTAAATGAAGAGGCGCATAAAGGTGCTAAGGGAGATCTTGTAAATATCACTCTAAAGCCTGAAATTGAAGGCTCCGTTCACAATAGCAAATACGATAGTGACGGCGTTAAGCTAAAAGAAACGCAAATATTTAAGGACGGCAAGATGATAAATGTAGCTGCTGGACAAAGATTCGCCTCATACATGGGCATTGAAGCTACAGGTAATTTAGTAAATATCAAAGTAGCTCCTGGCTCTATGTCAATCGATGATATGAGAAAGACTAGACACCTTGAGATAAAGAGTTTCTCAAGCTTTCAAGCAGATGCTTCTATAGGTATATTTGGCGGTGAGTTTAGACTAGCTAAGTACTTTGACGGCAAAGAGACAAAGATCATCAACAACGGCGCTTTTTCTGCTAACATCATGGAAAAAGGCTTAGATATGTATTTTTCTAAAGAGATGATGCATATAGATAATTACTATGGACCAAAATATATTTTAATTAAGGATGTGAACATAGGATAATGTCATACAAAGAAGATTTTATACATTTAATGCTTAAATCGGACGTTTTAAAGTTTGGCGACTTCAAGACTAAGTCTGGAAGGATGAGCCCATACTTCATTAACACTGGATTTTTTAACAATTCTGAAGAGATAGCTAAGCTTGGCGACTTTTATGCCAAAGCTTATATGGACAATATTAAATTAGATAAGCCTTTGTTATTTGGCCCAGCATATAAGGGCATACCGCTAGTAGTTTCTTGCGCTGTAAGTCTTTACAAGAACTATGGCCTTGAAATCGGCTACTCATTTAACAGAAAAGAAGCAAAGGACCACGGTGAAAAAGGTATATTTGTTGGAGAGACTCCAAGTGCTGACTCTGATGTAGTCATTATCGAGGACGTAATCACTGCGGGAACTGCTGTTAGAGAGTCCATCGACATACTTAAACATTATGACGCAAAAGTTAAGGCGCTAATCATCTCTGTTAATAGGATGGAGAGAGGTACTGGCGATAAGTCAGCTATTCACGAGCTTGAAGACGACTATGGCGTTAAAGTTTATTCGATACTTGATATAAAGTTCATCGCTGATTACTTAAGAAATAAAGAGATAGATGGCAAAGTATATATAGATGAAGAGATGTACGCAAAGATCATGAAGCATCTTGATACTTATAAGGAAAGATAATGCAGATAGAGAATAAAAATCTTGAGACGGCTATAACATTTGTAATTCTAACTTTGACTATGCTATTGACCAGGTACTTAGGTGCTTTTGCGATGCCACTTGTACTTGGCGCTTACCTAATGAACTCAATCGCGAACAAGGACTACAGCTCAATATACTTATACATGGCTTCACTTGGCGTTTTGGCAATATTTTTAGAGCCGGTCTTCATATTTGAAAAGGCCATACTTGGACTGCCATTCTTAATAATTGCGGTTAAGCTGATTAAAAATAATATGAGGGGCGACAAGCTGCTTATAGCCATGACACTAACTTTGGTTGTCTCGAGCATAGCATATATAATAGTTTTAAGAGAGTATTTCGATATAAATCTCATCGAAAAGTTCAATGCAAGGCTCGATAAGCAGATGGCGCTCGTTAACTCATACGAGGGTGAATTGGTCTTTGACAAGGACATGGTCATGATGGCGTATCAAGAGTTTAAGAAATACTTAGCAAGCACTGTGTTTTTACTAGCTTTTGTATCGGCCTTCATAGCTTTAAAACTGCCTCATTATATAATCAGAAAAAGAGGCGACGTCAATATAACAGAGCCATTCTTAGAGGCTTTGAAGCTAAAGAAATCAGCATTTTACTTAATGCTAACAATCTTAATTATATTTATGCTAACAAACTTAGGTATAAATCAGCTTATAGTTGACAATATATCCTTGATGATATTCATGAGTTTTGCTATACAGGGTCTATCCTTTGTAATGTTCTTATTAAAGATACGCTACAAAAAGAAGACGGCGGCAAATTTTTACTTTGCATTTTCAATATTTTTTGTAGGAATTATGTTTTTCATGAATATTATATTCGGCTTTATTGATGGAACTACAAGTATAAGGGGTGCGTAAAATGTTCAAAAAAATCGAAGCATACGTTAAAGAAAATTTAATAGAGGTAATTTTTGAGCTAGTTCTTGTCATAATGCTCATGATACTAAACATCATCATCGGCTTTATCGCACTTGTCATATTTGTCTCACTGCACATTAGGTTTTTACAAAACTTTGAAGACCAAACTACACTTAGACAAAAGAACTTTGAAAATATCGAAGAGACCATCGACTCATTAACAAAGCAAGCGGTATTCAAGATGCCATTCCCTATGGTTATAATTAAGCAAGACGGTGAAATTAACTGGTATAACAGTAAATTTATAAAGATGCTAGAAATTGAAGATGAGCCTGAGAACAATATACTTGACGCTATATCCTCACTAAATCTTAATGAGATATTAGGAGCAGGCGATGAACCATTAAAGATATTATACAGAGATAATTATTATCAAGTTTATGTAAATAAGGTAAAATCGAAGGATAGCAAAGACAGGGAAATGCTTCTTCTTTACTGGATTAATAGAACTGATCTTAAAGAAGCGAAGGACACTATTGACAAGGAAAAGATAGCGACTATACTTCTTTACATCGATAACCTTGATGAAGTTAAAAGCAGTGTTGAAGACAGCCTTAGAGCGACTATCACTGGCAATGTTGAGACTGAAATTATTAACTACTTCAATGGCTATGATGCGACTGTTAGAAAATATGATGACGACAGATATTTAATAATTGCAAATAACGAAAATCTTCAAAAGATTATACAAAAGAAGTTTGATATACTTGACAAGGTTCGTGATTTAAAGGTACAAAGCATAATACCACTAACTCTTTCAATTGCGACGACTACTGATGGAGAGACGCCTCTTGAGCAATACGAAATCGCTAGAAATACTATGGACATAGCTTTAGGTAGAGGCGGTGACCAAGCTGTTCTTAGAAGAGGGCACAATTATGAGTACTTTGGCGGAAAGTCGAAGGCTGTTGAAAAAACTACTAAGGTTAAGGCAAGAGTCGTTGGGGGCGCGCTTAGATCACTTATTGATGATGCATCAAACGTAATTATCATGCCTCACAAAAATGCGGACATGGACGCGATTGGCTCAGCCATCGGCGTAGTGAAGCTTGTTAGAATGAGAGGCAAAACTCCTTATATCGCACTTAACTCAGTCAATATGAGTATTAGAAATATCATGGCAAGGATAAATGAAGAAGAAAGCCTAAAGGGTGTTGTAAAGCCTGAGGGGGAACTTATTGGCTTAGTCGATGAAAAGACTTTACTAATAGTTGTCGATCATCACAAGAAGTCCATCTCCGAGGCGCCAGATTTAGTCGATCAAATAAAGGACAGAGTAGTAATTGACCACCATAGAAGAAGTGGCGAGTTTATTGAATCGACTGAACTTGTATTCTTAGAGCCATATGCATCGAGTACGGCTGAGCTTGTTACAGAGCTATTCACATATATGACTGACAATGTAGTTTTAAGTAAATTCGAGGCAGAGGCACTACTTGCGGGCATCACTGTTGATACAAAGAACTTTACTGTTCAAACTGGCGTAAGGACATTCGAAGCGGCATCTATGCTTAGAAGGTTCGGAGCTGACCCAGAAGTAGTTAAGAAGTACTTTAAAGAAGATTACTTAGTTATTAAGAATAGGGCTGACATAGTTAGACAGTCTGAAATATTTATGGACGATACCATCATAGGTATACTTGAAGATAAGGTTGATAACTCAATACTTATAGCGGCACAAGCGGCTGATGAGATGCTAAGCATCAATGGCATGAAGGCATCTTTTGTTGCGGTTAAGATCTCAAATAACGAAACGCATGTGTCAGCAAGATCACTTGGCGAGATAAGCGTACAATTGATTATGGAAAAGCTTGGTGGCGGCGGACACTTGAATCAAGCCGCAACTAGGATAGACTTGTCAGTTGATTTGGCTGTTGAAGAACTAAAGAGAAAAATAAAAGAATATAAAGACGAAGAAAATGAATCTAAGAAAGAAGAAGGTGTTAAATAATGAAAGTTATACTTATAGAAGACGTTAAAGGCCTTGGCAAAAAAGGTGAAATGGTTAATAGCAAGGATGGTTATGCGAGAAACTTCTTATTTCCAAAGAAACTTGCTCTAGAAGCAACAGATGAGAACGTTAAACAATGGAAGGAAGAGCAAGCCGAACTAAAGGCCAAGATTGAACAAGAGACTAAAGAAGCAAATGCAATCAAAGCAGATATAGAAAAGAAAGTCTTAAAGATGAAGGCTGAAGGCGGAGCGACTGGCAAATTATTTGGCGCAGTTACTTCACAAGACATACAAAAGGCTTTACTTGAAAAATTTGGCCTAGATATCGACAAAAGAAAGATAGAGATGAAGGAAAATATCAAACAAGCAGGTGTATATACTGTCGTTCTAAGACTATATCCACAAATCACAGCTAATTTAAGAGTTAATATAAGTATATAGGGGAGTACTATGGAAGTTTTAAGAGAATTACCTAACAACTTAATAGTTGAGCAGGAAGTTTTAGCTAATGCTATGCAAAATAAGACTGCTGCTGTCAAGGCCATTGAAGGACTTAATGAAGGGGATTTTTATAATGATCTTCATAGAAAGATATTCAATGCGATTAGGACTTTATTCTCTTTAAACAAGCCCATAGACCTATTGACAGTAACAGAGACACTTGAAACTAGTGAGAATGTTGATGCTGAGACCATAAAGTACATTGCGAGCATCTATGCAAATAACGAAGGACTTAGCTCAAACCAAGATACTTATATAGATATACTTAAGGAAAAGTCTATACTTAGGAGCCTTGCAGAATTTTCAGACGAGATCAAGGCTTTGTCGCTTGAAGATAAATCGCCTGCTAAGAACGTTCTTGAAAAGGCAGAGAAAGGACTTTTTGAAATCTCTCAAGGAGGACTAAGAAACTCATTAACTGCTCTTGATGTAATTATGAGCGATACAGTTCAAACAATTATGAAGAGGGTTCAAAACAGAGGCGAGTTAAGCGGTGTAACTACAGGCTTTACTGATCTTAACTCCTTATTAGGTGGCTTCCAAAAGTCAGACCTAGTACTATTAGCGGCGAGACCATCTATGGGTAAGACAGCTCTTGCGGTTAACCTTGCTGTAAACGCAGCCAAAGCGGGCAAGAAAGTCGCTATGTTTTCACTTGAAATGAGTAAGACGCAAATCGGCCAAAGAATATTAGCCTCGTTCGCGCAAATGAACTTATCGAGTCTATTTAAGGGCGAGCTTGAAGGGCAAGATCTTGTCAATCTGATTACTGCATCGAATGAACTATCAAAGTACAGTCTTCATATCGATGACACGGCAGCCATTTCACTAATAGAGCTTAAGGCAAAGCTAAGAAGACTTAAGATGGAAGAGGGCCTAGACTTAGTTATTGTCGACTACTTACAACTTATGACGACTGGCGAAAGGATCGAGAATAGAGTTCAAGAAATTTCACAAATATCGAGGGGCCTTAAGGTCATAGCGAAGGAGCTGGATGTACCAGTCTTAGCACTTTCACAGCTATCGAGAGCCTTGGAGCAAAGACCAGACAAGAGGCCAAAGCTATCTGACCTTAGAGAGTCAGGTGCCATAGAGCAAGATGCCGACATAGTTATGTTCCTTTACAGAGACTACGTTTATAATAAAGAGACAGAAAATCCAAATCTAGCAGAAGTGATCGTTTCGAAGCACAGAAACGGTCCTATTGGCGTGGTTAACTTAATCTGGAAGGATGAGTACACAAGGTTCTTTGACGTTTCGAACAAGGCTTATGAAGGATAATGACTATAGGATAAAGCCACTCGAGCTCGAAGACGCCTACAGGTTTAGAGGCTGGGAGCGAGGTAACTATTACCTCTTAAACGATTACGACTTCATCTATGAAGAGGACTGGGAAGTAAAAGCGTGGCTCAAGACTAAGAAGGGCTTCTTTAAACGCTACTTCGCCATTTATTATGATGACAAGGCCATTGCCTACATCGGTTTAAAAAAGATAAATTACATATTAAGAAGCGCAGAACTATCCATAGTTATGGATGTCCGCTACCAAAACCATGGTCATGGCTATGCTATATTAGAAGAATTTTTGACTTATGCTTTCACTGATTTAAAGATGAGGAGTATATGGCTGGACGTAAACGCCTTTAATGAGAAGGCCATACACTTATATAAAAAGCTAGGCTTTACAAAGAAGGCCTACTACTTAGATACATACAACATTCAAGACATTGATAAGACTAGAGAAGAATACATAGAACATCAAGATGAGTTTAGAGAAGATGGCAAGGAGCTTTTGTCATTTGTCTACACTTACGAGATAAAGAGAGGTGAGTTTTTTGAGCTTCACGCTAGAGAAAATTAATTCAAATTTATTAGATACAAGAGTTAATAACATATTCATAAGCGAGTTTATGCCGCAAGCGGATGGTACCTTTGTCAAGGTATATCTCCTTGCTTTAAGATTTGCTCAAGACGATGACATAGAGGCGAGCAATGAAAAGATAGCCGAAGTTTTAAAAATTCCTGTTATAGATGTCGCCAATGCGTGGAGATTTTGGAAATCGGTTGGCATAGTTGACTTCGAGGACGATGGCCTTAGCTACAACTTTGATGTCATCTTTAAAGACTTAAAAGCGCTATACCTTGGAGGTGCTTCTTCAGATAAGAGCGCAAGCAGCGTGAGTCAAAATACTTTTGATGACGAGATTGATATTGATGAAGATGATTTAAGCAGCGACACTAAATTAATTATAGAAGTAAATAAGGATGAAGGCGTTAAAAAGATGTTTCAAGACGTCGCTCACATCGTTAGAAGGCCGCTTAACACTCAAGAGAAGATCAAGATTATCAAGTGGCTTCGTGACTACAACATCAGCTGCGAGATGATATCACACGCTTACTCATACGCTTATGATATACTTAAGAAGAAGTCACCAGCTTATGTTGAGACCATCATCATGAACTGGTACGACAAGGGCTACACTAACCTTTCTCAAGTGATGAGCGATTTTAACGTGATGAACGACAGCCAAAGAAATTACAATAAGCTTATGCAGTCACTAGCAATGCCATTTAAAAATGTATCTGATTTTGAAAAGAAGATCATAGATAAGTGGTACGATGACTTTGATTATGGTAATGACATCATCTTAAAGGCTGCCGAGAACTTTATATATACATCAAAACCTTCTATAGCCTACCTCGACGCAATACTTGAGGCGTGGCACAAAGAAGGCATAAAGACTGTTGAAGACGCTGAGAGAACGAATGAGTTATATAGATCAGACAGAAAGACTAATAATACTAAGAAGCCAAAGGCGAGGGCAAAGGACTTTGATGAGAGAGAATACCCAGACGACTACCTAAGCGATACCTATGAAGGCAATTGGAGGAAGTAGCATGACTTTGTTAGATGATGTTTATAGACAAAAAGCAAATATTAAGAACATTAGAGAGAGGGAGAGAAGCGAAAGGGTCCAATCTATATACAAGAACTACCCAGATCTTTTAAGCCTTGAGCATGAAAAGAATGCCGTTCTTAATGATTTTGCATCTATGAATTTTACAAATTATGAAGATATTAATAAAAAGATACTAAATATAGAGGCGAAAAAGCAAAAGCTTATAGATGATTATGGTCTTGCAGATGCTTTCAAGGTGCACTACGACTGCGAAAAATGTAAGGACACTGGCATTTATCAGTCGAAGAGATGCTCCTGCATTGACGAGATGCTTAAGGAAAAAATGCTTGAGACGAATGAACTCAATACTGAGATGAGAGAGAAGAGCTTTGAAAATTTCGATGCCAATATATTTACAGACGATGTAAGAGATGAAATGCTTGAGATAAAGAAGAGTCTTGAGGATTATGCAGACAATTTCACTTATGAACACAAATCCATCTTCTTTTTTGGTGATGTGGGTACGGGCAAATCTTTTATGGCGGTTTCACTTGCAAAGAGGCTTATAGAGAAGCTTGTCAATGTTACATACATCGGCTCTTATGAGATGTGCCAAACCATAAATGAGGCTATATTTAAGGCAGATGGCGATGCAATAACGAAGAGAGATCTCTTTTACAACACGGACTTTTTAATCATTGATGACCTTGGAACCGAGATAGACACACAGATTAGCTCAAAATCCATACTTGATTTGATTAACTATAGGCTAGGTAAAAACCTAAAGACGCTTATCACAAGCAACTTAAATGTTGACGCTATAAAAGAAAAGTACGGCGAGAGACTATCGTCAAGGATACTATCGAATTACTATATATATCGCTTTAAAGGACGCGATTTAAGATTAAGATAAGGAGTGATTTTATGCTAGATATAAAAAGAATCAGAAAAAATCCTGAAGAAGTTTTAGAAGCTTTGAAAAAGAGACACGGAAGCTTCCCTATCGAAGAGCTTCTTGAAGAAGACAAGAAGAGAAGAGAGCTTCTAACAGTTGTTGAGACTATGAAGCAAAAGCAAAATGCGATTTCGAAGGAAGTGCCTAAGCTTAAGAAGGCTGGCGAAGATGTTAGCAAAATCTTTGAAGAGATGAAAGAGCTTTCAAATGAAATCAAAGATTATGATGCAAAAGTTAAGGAGATTGACGAGAAGATAGCTGACTATCTACTAAGCATACCAAACGTTCCTAACAAGGATGTTGTCTTTGGTAAGGATGATAGCGATAACGTCGAAGTAAAGAAGTATGGCACGCCAACTGAGTTTGACTTCGAGCCAAAAGCTCACTGGGACTTAGGAACTGACCTTGATATACTTGACTTTGACAGAGCTGGTAAGATAGCTGGATCAAGATTTTCTATATTCAAAGGTGATGGAGCAAGACTTGAAAGAAGCTTAATTCAATTCATGCTTGATCTTCATACGCTTGAACAAGATTACACTGAGATGAGTACACCGTTTATGGTCAATAGAGCATCGATGCTAGGTACAGGACAATTGCCAAAGTTTGAAGACGATATGTTCTACTTGCCATCAAAGGACTTTTTCCTTGTGCCAACAGCTGAAGTACCTCTAACAAATATGCTTAGAGACGAAATTGTTGACGTGAGCGAATTGCCTATAAACATAACTGAGTACACACCATGCTTCAGACAAGAAGCGGGCGCTGCAGGTAGAGACAACAGAGGTCTTATTCGTAATCATCAATTCGATAAGGTTGAACTTGTTAAGTTTGTAGAGCCAGAAACAAGCTACGACGAATTACAAAAGCTATTAGGAGATGCAGAAGCAGTGCTTCAAAAGCTTGAAATACCTTACAGAGTCGTTCAACTATCGACAGGGGACCTTGGGTTTTCATCTGCAATGACATATGACATCGAAGTTTGGATGCCAAGCTATGGTAGATACGTTGAAATATCAAGCTGCTCGAACTTTGAGGACTTCCAAGCGAGAAGAGCCAACATTAGATATAGAAATGAAGATGGCAAATTAAACTTCGTTCACACACTTAACGGCTCAGGTCTTGCAGTAGGAAGAACATTTGCGGCACTTGTAGAAAACTATCAAAATAAAGATGGGTCGATCACTATACCAAAGGCACTACAAAAGTACTTTGGCAAGGACCGCATAGTTAAAAAAGAAAAATAGCTTAAAAGAGTAAGCTAAGTAAAACTATTAGTTAAGCAAAAAAAATTAAAATAGTCAAAACAAATAGAGAAAGTAAAAATGCTAAACAAAGCAAAAATGCAAACTTGGCAAAAAAGATAAAGAAGGCAAAATAAGTAAAGAAAGCTAAAAATTAAACAAAGCAAAAACAAATTAGAGCTATGTATATCACTTGATACGCATAGCTCTTTTAATTTATATTGATTAGAATCTAGTCTTCATTGACATAAGCCTTCACTATCTCACCAAAGTAAACGTGGTGAAAGTCATGCTCTGGATAATTCTTCTTAAGTATGTCTTGATCGATAAAGCCTTCCTCGTGCAAAACGCCTGTATAAACTTTTCTGCAGACGAAAACCATCTTCGCTTCTTTAAAGTAAACACTGCCATCACTAAAGACAGGCGTCAAAGACGTCTTTGCAAGCTTATCTTCATCGCGGCCGCTGTGAGTGCCGAGATACATTAAGTCCTTTTTGTACGCCGCATCAAAAAAGCTTAGCGTGTAATAATCATTCTTATCAACGAAGGTCCTCGTATACCTTTGCGGTCTTAAGTAGATGACCGATGTAGGCATATCGCCGTTCCATATAGCGCCCAAGTGGCCCCATTGCGCAGTCATCGTGTTAAATGACTTCTCATTACCAGCGCTAACAAGCATCCATTCTTTGCCGATTAGCGTCATCGGATTAAATTTTAACTCCTTCATATCAATAGCTTTTAAGCTCATACCATCACCCCTTATATGAATTATATCACAAAGAGCATGAATATATTACTTAAAATTTACATTGCTAGTCTAGAAAAATATTTTTCTTTGTGTTATAATAATCTTTGGTGAGTATATGAATTTATTAGTCGAAATATTTTTAGTGTTTTTCAAGATAGGCCTCTTTAGCTTCGGCGGTGGCTATGCTATGATGCCGCTTTTTGAAAAGGAGATTATCAATGGACTTCATTGGATAAGCTATTCTGACTTTATAGACATAGTTGCCATAGCACAAACAACGCCCGGACCTTTCGCGGTTAACTCGGCTACCTTCATCGGCAACAAGCTAGCAGGCTTTTGGGGCAGCGTTGTCGCAACACTTGGAGTGACGCTACCGAGCTTTATCATCATGAGCATAATATTTTTGACCATAAACAAGTTTAGAGACTCAAATGCAATCAAAGTATCGATTAGAGGCATAAGACCAGTTGTTTTAGCGCTTGTCTTAGCGGCAGTTGTTACCATTGGCAAGGGCGCCATCATCGACTACAAGTCTATAATCATAGCCATCGTTGCCTTTGTCTTAGTTAGAGTCAAAAAGCTTAACCCCATACTTCTTATGGCTGTGGGCTTTTTAGTCGGCATAGTGCTTTACAGGTGATGATATGAAGATACTTGATTTATTTTTTACATTCTTTAAGATAGGTGCCTTCACATTGGGAGGCGGCTTTCCCATGCTACCAATAATTGAGCGTGAGATAGTTACAAAGAAAAAGCTGATGTCAGACGAAGAGTACATAGACTCGATAAGCCTTGCGCAAACAGCACCAGGGCCTATCGCAGCAAACATCTCGATACTAGTTGGCTACAGGATATATGGTTTTTGGGGTGCAGTCGCTGCATTTTTTGGCGCGGTACTGCCAAGCTTTATGATCATACTAGTTATATCGCACTTCTTTATGGGCGTGCAAGACAGTCCATATGTGCAAGCAGCCTTCAAAGGTGTTAGACCAGTTGTGTGCGCACTAGTATTTGCAGCACTTGTAGGCTTAGTTGAAAAGGCCCACCTAAACAAATTCGAGTACGCAATAAGCATCATAGCTTTTTTAATAGTAGTGTTTTTAGATGTCAATCCCATCTTCGTCATTATTGGCGGCGTTGTGATTGCCTTAAGCAAAGATAAATTTATTAATAAATAGAAATAGGAGGTTATTATGGATTTATTTGAAGAATTAAAAGTTGAAGTAAAAGAAAAACATCCATCGATTGTTTTTCCAGAAGGTGAAGATGAAAGAGTTTTAAAGGCTGCTTTCAGATTAAAAGAAGAAAATATCTTAGAACCAATAGTTCTAGGCAAGAGAAGCGAGGTAGAGGAAACTGCAAAGGCTATAGGCAAGGACCTTGCTAATATCAATTTCATCGATCCAGCTGAAGCTAAGGACATAGATGAGATGGCTCAAAAGTTCTTTGAAAGAAGAAAGGGTAAGATCACTCTAGAAGACGCAAAGGCGCTACTTCTTAAGGACGTTAACTACTTCGGAACTATCTTAGTATATATGAATAAGGCAGATGGCCTTGTATCAGGAGCTGCACATGCAACAAGCGATACAGTTAGACCAGCACTTCAAATCATTAAGATGAAGGAAGGCTACAAAAAAACTTCAGGCGTTTTCGTTATGGTTAAGGGCGACGAAAGATATATCTTCGCTGACTGCGCCATAAACATCGCACCTGACTCAAATGACATAGCAGAAACAGCTATACTATCAAATATAACAGCAAAGAACTTCGGAGTTGATCCAAAGATCGCTCTATTAAGCTTCTCTACAAAGGGCAGCGCTAAGTCAGACGAAACAGAAAAAGTTATTAAGGCACTTGAAATAGTTAAGGAAAAAGACGCATCCATCGCCGTAGATGGTGAGCTTCAATTCGACGCAGCCTTCGTACCAACAGTTGCTGAAAAGAAGGCAAAGGGCTCAGACATAGCAGGCCATGCGAATGTATTCATATTCCCATCACTAGAAGCAGGTAACATCGGATACAAAATCGCACAAAGACTTGGCGGCTACGACGCTATAGGACCTATACTTCAAGGCTTAAACAGCCCAGTTAACGATTTATCAAGAGGATGTAACTCAGACGACGTTTACAAACTTGCTTTAATCACAGCAAAACAAACATTTTAATGATACTCGTAATGGCAGTCGACGCCAAATGGGCGATTGGCTACAAAGGTGATATGCTAACAAGGATACCCGAGGACCTCAAACACTTTAAAGAGATGACTATGGGCGGCGTCTTAGTCATGGGACGAAAAACCTTCGACGCGACAGGCGCACTTCCTGGCAGAGAAACAATCATCGTATCACGCTCACTTAAGGAGATGCAGGGAGCTCACATTGCTCACAGCCTTGACGATTTAAGAGAGATGATAAAAGAAAAATTCTCAGATAAGAAAATCTTCTTAGTTGGCGGCGCGAGCCTTATAGATCAGCTCATAGATGAGGTGGACGAGGCAGAGATTACTTTTATTAAGAAAGACTTCGAGCCTTATGACACAGTTATGAGGAACTTGGATGAAGATGAGGCATTTGAGCTAGTTCAAACAAGCGAAGAATATGCTTATCAAGATATGAAATTTGAGTATAGAAGATACAAAAGAAAATAAGGAGACAATGTTCTCAATTAAACGAACCAAGGAAATATTCTAAGGTTCGTTTTGTTATGTGGTATAACATATGTTACAAAAACAAATAAAAAAAGAGAGGTATTCTGATATAATAGGTTTGACAACAAAAAAACCAGAAAGGAGCCTCTCTCATGACAATTATAACAGAAGAAATGCGTTTTCGCAAGAGATTATGCGATTATGCCTTAAAATATGGAGTAACAAAAGCCGCAAGACGCTACCATACAAACCGCCAATTCGTTTACAGACAATTAGCAAAATACGATGGAACAGTAAGAAGCCTAGCGCTTAAGTCAAGAAGACCACACAATAGCCCAAATGCACACACAGAAGAAGAACTTAAACTAATAAAAGATATGTATAGAAGAAATGGTATCTATGGACTAGCAGAAGTATACGTTAGATGCTTAGCAAAAGGCTATACAAGAAGCTTTTGGAGCATGTGTAGACAAATACGTGTAAAAGGATACAAAAACGTGGAAAAGCGCCGTAAAAGCTATACAAAGTATATAAAACTAGACGGCAAATATCCAGGAGATAAAGTGCAAGTCGATATAAAACACGTTCCACAAGAGTGTATAAAGTTTCCAGCATATGGATATAAATACTATCAAATAACAGCAATAGACGAATTTAGCAGAAAAAGAATACTAAAAATAGTTAAAGAAAAAAGCACATACGAAACAAGTAAATTTTTAATAGAACTAGAAAACAAATTAGGATTTAAAATAAACACAATACAAGTAGACAACGGATATGAATTTGTAAACGATGGCGACAAGACAGACAAAACAAGCGCATTTGAAAAAGTTGCACAAAAACTAGGAATGAAGATTAAAAGGACAAGACCATACTCACCATGGCAAAATGGGAAAGTAGAAAGAAGCCATAGAGAAGATAGTAAAATAGTGTATAACAGAAAAACATTTACAAGAGAAAAAGATCTAATTAAGCAAATAAATAAGCATCAAAATAGATATAACAATACAGCTAAAATATCATTAAACTTTAAAACGCCAAACCAAATTGTAAAAGAATATTTTTCTAAGTGTAACATATGTCTTGACAATTAAGACCAAGGAAATATTCTAAGGTTCGTTTTTTGATGTAAAAATATTCTATATGTGATATAATTAATGTATATATCAATTTTTAAGGAGAGTATTATGGCAGAGATTAGAGAGAATAACGAGACGGCTCAAAGAGCTGAGCTATATAGGAAGATCTGGTCCATCGCAGACGATGTGCGCGGCGCTGTCGATGGCTGGGACTTTAAACAATACATACTAGGCATACTTTTTTATCGCTTTATATCAGAGAATATCACAGAATTTTTTAACGTGGCAGAGCACGAAGCAGGCGACCCAGACTTTGACTACGCTCAGATAAGTGACGAAGAGGCAGAAAAGTATTTTAGACCAAATACAGTTGAAGACAAAGGCTTCTTTATATTGCCAAGTCAATTATTTGAAAATGTCGTTAAAGATGCGGGCACTAATGAAGACCTGAACACAGACCTTGCTAATATTTTTAAAGCCATAGAAGCAAGTGCCATCGGTTTTAGGTCTGAAGATGACATAAAAGGACTTTTTGAAGATGTTGACACTACTAGTAATAAACTTGGCGCAACAGTTGCCGAAAAGAATAAAAGGCTTAGAGATATTTTAAATGGTATAGCCAGCATAAACTTTGGTCGCTTCGAAGATAACGATATAGATGCCTTTGGTGATGCCTACCTTTATTTAATCTCGAACTACGCAAGTAACGCAGGAAAGTCAGGCGGAGAATTTTTTACGCCACAAACAGTTTCAAAATTACTCGCAAGACTTGTTATGCAAGGCAAGACAGCCATAAACAAGGTGTATGATCCTACATGTGGCAGTGGGAGTCTACTTTTACAAATGAAAAAGCAGTTTGATGCACATATCATAGACGAAGGCTTCTTTGGTCAAGAGATAAACATGACAAATTTTAACCTTTGCCGTATGAATATGTTTTTGCACAATGTTAATTACAATAACTTTTCTATCAAAAGAGGAGACACTTTATTAAATCCGCTTCATAATGATGAAAAACCATTCGATGCCATAGTTTCAAATCCGCCATACTCAATCAAGTGGGTTGGTGACAAGGATCCGACACTGATTAATGACGTGCGTTTCGCACCAGCAGGCAAGCTCGCTCCTAAGTCATACGCTGACTACGCCTTTATTATGCACGCACTTAGCTACCTTTCAAGCAAGGGCAGAGCAGCCATAGTCTGCTTCCCGGGTATTTTTTATCGTAAAGGCGCCGAAAAAACAATCCGTAAGTATTTAGTTGACAATAATTTCATAGACTGCGTTATACAGCTGCCAGAAAACCTTTTCTTTGGCACATCCATCGCCACTTGCGTTTTAGTTATGGCGAAGAATAAGACAGAGAACAAAATTTTATTCATAGATGCTTCAAAAGAATTTAAAAAAGAAACAAATAACAATATATTAGAAGATAAAAACATTGACAATATTTTAAACGAGTTTGTCGATAGAAAAGAAGTAGAATACTTCTCGAGATACGTCGATGTTAAGGAAGTGGAAGATAACGACTATAACCTGTCAGTTTCTACTTACGTTGAAAAAGAAGACACTAGAGAGAAAATCGATATAAAAGTACTTAATAAAGAGCTAGAAGAGACCGTTAAAAAGATTGATGAGCTAAGAGCTTCGATAGATGCAATAGTTAAGGAGCTTGAAGATGAGTAAAATAGAAAATAACAATTTTTTAGTTTATAATTTACCAGATGAGAATATAAATATAGACGTATTTATAAAAGATGAAGACATATGGGTAACTCAAAAAACTATGTCTGAACTTTTTGGTATAGATAGAACTGGTATAAGCAGACACTTAAAAAACATATTTTCTGAAGGAGAATTAGAAGAAGATATGGTATGTGCAAATTTTGCACATACCACTGAACATGGTGCAATTCAAGGAAAAACACAAGTTCAAACATCCAAGTACTATAATTTAGATGCTATAATTTCTGTTGGATATAGAGTTAATTCTAATAAAGCAACAAAATTTAGAATATGGGCGACATCAGTTCTTAAAGAATATATGCAAAAGGGATTCGTTCTTGATGACGAGAGACTTAAGCAAGGAGAAAGAATTTTTAAAGAAGACTACTTTAAAGAGCTTTTAGAAAGAGTTCGCTCAATAAGAGCTAGCGAGAGAAGAATTTGGCAACAAATTACAGATATATTCGCAGAGTGTAGCATCGACTACAATAAAAATTCTCAGATTACAAAAGATTTTTACTCTATGGTACAAAATAAGTTTCACTATGCCATAACTGGGAAAACTGCAGCAGAGATAATAGATACTTCAGCAGATTATACTAAAAATAATATGGGTCTTATGACATGGAAAAATGCACCAAATGGAAGGATATTAAAATCTGATGTAACTGTAGCAAAGAATTATTTAAGTGAAAAACAAATAAAAAAATTAGAAAGACTAGTAAGCGGTTTTTTTGATTATATAGAAGATTTAATAGATAATAAGAACACCTTTACAATGGAAGAGTTTGCAAATAGTGTTAATGAGTTTTTAGAATTTAGAAAATATAAGATATTGAATGATAAAGGAAAAGTAAGCAAATATGATGCTGATCAAAAAGCTAAAAATGAATATGATGAATTTAATAAGTATCAAAAAATTATATCTGATTTTGACAAAAATATTTTAAAAAATTCAGCTTTAAAGGAGTTAAGTGATGAATAATATAAATCTTTTAAGATTTAACTATAATTTTATAGCTCAAAACAATTTAGTGTTAAACGAAAATACAGTTGTTCGGAAATTTCGAACAGCTGCTGAAGCTAATTCAATTTTAAAGGAGCAAAACTATGAGTAAAATAGATGAAATGCTAAAAAATGAAAAAGTTGAATGGAAAAAGCTTGGGAAAGTTTGTGAATTTAAGAGAGGAAAGTCAATAACTAAGAAAAATGTTAAGGAAGGAAATATTCCAGTTATCGCAGGAGGACAGAAACCAGCTTATTATCATAGTGAATTTAATAGGTCAGGTCAAACTATAACAGTAGCTGGAAGTGGAGCTTATGCAGGATTTTTAGGATTTTGGGAAGAACCAATTTTTTTAAGCGATGCCTTTTCAATAGAGACATGTGATTTATTAAACAAAAAATATTTATACTATTATCTATTAAATATGCAAGATAAAATATATGACTTAAAAAAAGGCAGCGGAATACCTCACGTATATGGCGAAGATATGGCAAGGCTGATGATAGCGATTCCCTCATTAAAAACTCAAGAAAAAATTGCAAAAACACTTGACAAATTCACAAATTATGTTACAGAATTACAGTCAGAATTACAGTCAGAATTACAGTCAAGAAATAAACAGTATGAGTATTATAGAGATAAATTATTGAGTGAAGAGTACTTAAGTAAAGTGTTAAATAATTATGATTTGTATAAATATGAATTAAGAGAAACAACTTTAGGTGATTTAGCACAAGTAAACAGAGGAGCATCACCAAGACCTATTTCAAATTTCATAACTAATTCAGAAGATGGCGTACCATGGATAAAAATATCTGATGCTGGATTAAATTCAAAATATATAAACCAAACAATACAAAGAATAACTAGAGAAGGTGCAAAAAAATCTAGATTACTAAAAAAAGGCGATTTTATAATTTCTAATTCAATGAGTTACGGAAGACCTTATATACTCGCTATAGAAGGATGTATACATGACGGTTGGGCATCAATTAGTGAATATGAAGAAAATTTAAATTCTGATTTTTTATATCATTATTTAAATTCAAATAAAGTACAAAACTATTGGCTAAAAAAGATGAATACTTCGTCTGTTAGCAATTTAAACTCTGATATTATTAAGTCTCTTCCTATTCCATTAATAGATAAAAATTTACAAGCAAAAATTGCAGAAATTCTTGATAAATTTCAAGCCATTACTCAAGATATAAGTGGATCACTTCCCGATGAAATTGAAAAAAGAGAAAAGCAATATGAATACTATCGTGATAAACTCCTAACATTCGACACTGAACGTACTAGGGGGGGGTACCAAGTATTAAGTAGTGACTATATAAGTCTATTGACCCAAGCAGGAGCTTTAGTCGGAGTAAATATTTTTGAATTAGAAGAAAAATCTCTTGGTGAAATTGCTAAAGTGACTAAACTTGCTGGTTATGAATTTACTAAATATGTGAATTATAAAGAAGACGGAAACATAATTGCGCTAAGAGGTTTAAATGTAAAAAAAGGAAAAATTGTTTTAAATGACGTAAAATACATTGATGGAAGCGATTTATCTAAACTTACTAGAAGTAAATTAATGAAAGATGATATTTTGTTTACTTACGTGGGCACTATTGGCGAAGTGGGTTTAGTTGATCTAAACGATAAATATTATTTAGCACCAAATGTAGCTATGATAAGGATAACAGAATATGATATTATTTCAAAATATTTGATTTATTTATTTCAAACTAACTCATTTAAGCATAAACAAATAAACAAATGGCTAGAAGCATCATCAATGAAAAATTTAACTATGGAAAATATTAGAAAGTTTAAAATATTAATCCCACCATTACCAATTCAAGAATATATTGTATCCATGCTTGATAAATTTGAGGCAATAAGCCAATCAACTACTGAGGGCTTAAGGCACGAGATTGAATTACGCGAAAAACAATATGAGTACTACAGGGAAAAACTATTGACATTTGAAAAATAAATGAGGTGATTTTATGAGCGAAGAATTAAAAAACTATGGCTCGTCTGCCATTGCCGAGATGACGGGCGGCATCATACTAGCTAAGTATGAAAAAGAAAGTTCGGCTCATGACAAGGCATACCAAAGCGAGGCAGATCTTGAGAGGGAGCTGATTGAAAATTTAATTTCTCAAGGCTATGAAAGATTCAAGGCAAGCTCGAATGAAGACCTTTACAGGAATTTGAGAGACAAGATTGAAAAATTAAATAAGGTTTTATTTACTGATGATGAGTGGAGACGCTTTCTCACTGAGTATCTTGATGCACCTAATGATGGTATTGTCGAAAAAACTAGAAAAATTCAAGAGAACTACATCTACGACTTTAAGTTTGATAACGGTGATTTAAAAAACATTAAAATCATTGACAAGAAAAATATTCATAATAATTATATGCAAGTGATGAATCAATTTAGTGTTGATGGTAGGCATAAGAACAGGTATGACGTTACTATACTTGTCAATGGTTTACCTCTAGTTCATATCGAGCTTAAAAAGCGTGGCGTGAGCATGCATGAAGCTTTTGATCAAATTCATAAATATTCTAAAGAGAGCTTCAACATTAACAATTCTTTATATAAGTTTGTACAAATTTTTGTTATATCTAACGGTACATTAACGAGGTATTTTGCGAACACTCTTGAGAGAAATAAAAATAATTACGAGTTCACTTGTGAGTGGGCTGACGCCAAGAACAAGGCCATCCACGACCTTGTTGACTTCACTAAGACTTTTTTCGAGAAGAGGGTTATCTTAGAGGTATTAACTAAGTACTGTGTATTTAACTCGCAAAACACTCTTATGATTATGAGGCCATATCAAATCGCGGCGACTGAGAGGATTCTTTGGAAGATTAAGTCATCTCATGAAAGTAAAAGCTATGGCTCAGCTGCGGCTGGTGGCTTTATCTGGCACACGACTGGTTCTGGTAAAACGCTAACTTCATTTAAAACGGCTAGACTTGCGACTGACTTGGACTTCATCGATAAAGTTTTCTTCGTTGTTGATAGAAAAGATTTGGACTACCAAACTATGAATGAATATAAAAAATTTCAAGAGGACTCTGTCAATGGTAGCAAAGATACTAAAGAGTTAAAGAAGTCCATCGAGAAGGATGATAACAGGATAGTAGTTACTACCATTCAAAAGCTTAATGAATTTGTTAAAAAATATCCTGAACATGAGATTTATGACAAAGAGTGTGTACTTATATATGACGAGTGCCACCGCTCACAATTTGGCGATGCGCAAAAAAATATTAGAAGAAGTTTTAAAAAGTACTACCAATTCGGATTTACTGGTACGCCAATATTTGCTGAAAACTCATTAACAGGCGAGACAACATCGTCTATATTTGGTGCTCAGCTGCACTCGTATGTAATTACTGACGCGATTCGTGACGGAAAAGTTCTGAAATTTAAGGTTGACTACAACAATATTAAGAGCAAGTTCAAAGAGGCTGAAAAAGAAAGTGACGAGAAGGAACTTAAGAAGTATGAAAATAAAATGCTTCTTCATCCTGAGAGAATATCAGAAATCACTAAATATATTTTGGATATATATGACACAAAAACTCACAGAAACGTTTGTTACGAAAGAAAAGAGAAAAGGCTCAATGGTTTTAATGCGATGTTTGCGGTACAAAGCGTTGAAGCAGCGAAATTATATTACGAAGAGTTTGAAAAGCAGCAAATGGATTTGCCTGAGGATAAAAAATTAAAGGTCGCTAGTATATTTAGCTTTCAAGCTAATGAAGAGCAAGCATCCATCGGGGAAATAGCTGATGAAAATTTCAATCCAAGTGCGATGAACTCGAGTGCAAAAGAGTTTTTGGACAGGATAATTGCTGACTATAACAAAAGCTTCGGAACTAATTACTCAACTGAAGCGGGCGAGTTCCAAAACTATTATAAAGATTTGTCAAGAAGGGTTAAGGAGAAGGAAGTCGATTTGCTTATAGTTGTCGGCATGTTCTTAACAGGTTTTGACGCACCTACACTTAATACACTTTTTGTTGATAAAAATCTTAGGTATCACGGACTTATTCAAGCATTCTCAAGGACTAACCGTATATTAAATAAGGTAAAAGCCTTTGGCAACATCGTTTGCTTTAGGGATTTAGAGAAAGCGACTGAGGATGCAATCAAAACTTTTGGCGATGAGAACAGTGTAAACATTATCTTAGAAAATAGTTTTGAGGACTATATGAATGGATTTAAAGATAAAGATAGTGGTAAGGTGATTAAAGGCTACATCGAAATATCTAATGAGCTTGTTCAAAAATTCCCTGAACCAACTGAGATAGAGCTTGACGCAGATAAAAAAGAATTTGTTCAATTGTTTGGAGAGCTACTTAAGTCTGAGAACATCTTGAGAAACTTCGATGAGTTTCAAAATGTTGACAAGATTATATCCGAAAGACTTATGCAGGACATGAAGAGCGTCTATGTTGATATTAGAGAGAATATTACTAAGAGAAGAAATTATGATGATGCACAAAAAACCGATATTGACTTCTCTGACGTTGAGTTTCAAATCGATTTACTAAAGACTGATGAGATCAATCTTGATTACATTCTTAAGCTTATACTTGAAAAGTACAAAGAGCACGATGATATAGAAGTCATTAAAGCTGAGGTTAAAAGAGCTATTAGATCAAGTCTTGGTACTAGAGCTAAGGAAGAACTTATCATGAGCTATATTAATTCGACTAGGCTTTCTGAGCTAAAGACTAATGACGATATAGTCGAAAGCTTCTATGAATTTGCTAGAAAAGAAAAGGCAAAGAACGTTGATGAACTAATTAGTGAAGAGAGACTAAATAATGATGCAAAACGCTTTATAGAAAAGTCCATCGCCAAAGGATATGTTGATTACGCTGGCGATGAGCTTGACAGTATACTACCTCCAACATCAAGACGCGGCGGACTAAGAGAGAAGAAAAAGGGCGAAGTACTTGCTAAGATTGATGCTATAGTTAATATATTCGTAGGAATTTAATGTGAAAAAGATTCGTGGGCAAGTCTCACGAATTTTTTTATGCAATTTATGATATAATTAATAAAAGGGGGTCATAGTATGAAGATCAATCTCATGTCTTTAGCTTTTAAGACTAGGGACACTGAACATAACAAAAAAACAATTATAAAATCAATGCGCGAATACGCTCAAAAGGCGGACCTACTTGTCTTTGGTGAATCGTTCCTACATGGCTTTGAGGCTCTGTCTTGGGACTACGAAAAGGACAACGCCATCGGCATAGGTCTAGATGGTGATATTATTAAGGAAATAAAAATGGCTGCGAGGGAAAATTCTATTGCGGTGAGCTTTGGCATGATTGAAAAAGCGGATGAAGCTCTTTACTCATCGCAAATCACCATTGATAAGACTGGCGAGGTCATAGATGTCTTTAGACGCGCCTCGGATGGCTGGAAGGAGCCAATAGCGGACGCTCACTACAAGGAGGGCGAAGGCATTCACACATTTACTTTTGAAGGAAAGAAAATTCTAGTTGGCATATGCGGCGACTTTTGGCACGAAGAGCTTATAGAAAAGGCGGGAGCCATTGAGAAAGATCTAGTGCTTTGGCCGGTTTACACGGACTTCGAGCCGCACGTTTGGAACGAAGAAGAAAAGTTTGAGTACGCAAAACAGGCGGCTAAACTGAAGGCGCCTGTCTTGTATGTGAACTCGGTCTGCTACGATTTTGACGAGCCATATATATCAAAGGGCGGCGCGTGTCATTTTTGTGACGGTGAAATTATTAAAGAAGTTCCATCGGGCGCTGAGGCTGTTCTAGCCATTGATATAGCTTAAGGAGGACATATGAGAAGAAAAGATAGAGAAGTAAACGATATAAATGAAATACTTAGGATAATGAAGGACTGCGACGATGTAGTGCTTGCATTTAATGATGAAAGCTACCCATACATCTTGGCTGTGAACTTTGGTGTAAGTGAAAATGGCGGCGAGATCACTTTATACATTCATGGCGCGACTGAAGGAAAGAAGTATGATTATCTTAAGGACGGGGCGGCTGTGAGCTTCCAAATGAGCACTAATCACAAGCTTATCATGGACAAGGAGCGCGGCTACTGCACTATGAATTACGAATCAATCATAGGTAGGGGCGAGGTTTATGAACTTCATGATTATGATGAAAAAGAGGCTGCACTTGAAGTTTTAGTGCAAAAGTATCATATACCGAGCGAAAAATTTGTTTATGCAAGGGCCGCTATACCTAGGACACGCGTTTTTAAAATTTGCGTGAAAGACTTAACTTGCAAGGCAAAGGCGTAAAACGATGACTTATAAAGACGTAGTTCGTGAGCTAAATGCAAATGCAGATGAAAAGTACAAGGACTTTATAGCTAAACTTGTTCCGACTATCGAGAAAGATACTATCATCGGCGTGCGTATGGGCGACTTAAGACGCTTAGCTCGTGAAATAAAAAAAGAAGCAAGTCTTGATATATTTAATGGAGCGAAATTTTATTATAGAGAGGAAAAGCTTTTATACGCTCTTTGCATCTTTAAGATGAGCGAGAGCTTTGACGCGGCTATGAACGCGCTTGATGAGTTTCTTCCGTACATCGATAGCTGGGAAGTAACGGACTTAATAGCAGGTGAAATAATTATTGATGAGAGGCATAGAGAAGAGGCTTTTCAAAAGGTGCTAAGCTATGTGCATAGCTCTGATGAATACACTATTCGCCTTGGTCTAGTAATAATGAATAAAAAATATAATGACGAGGCTCACATAGAAAAAATTCTTGATGCGCTTAAGGCCATAAGCCTGGACGCTTACTATGTCAATATGGCTGCGGCGTGGCTACTTTGTGAGCTATACTTCACCGACAAAGCTAAAGTAGATGAATTTTTATTGAGCGAGGCCATTAGCACAGAGATAAAAAATATGACTCGGCAAAAGATACGCGAGTCACTCAAAAAGTAATACACTAAGAAAGCCAGAGACTAAACTCTGGCTTTTATCTTATTTCTTAACTTGTGCGATAATCTTAACGATATCGTCAAGGCTTGCTCCCTTATTAAAAGTGAACTTACCTGATTTAAGTTTTGTGTCAAGCTTTAGCTCAACGCACTTGTTAACGAAGTCTGTTGCACTTGATACAACGCCTTGTTGCTCAAGTATCTTACCTATCTCGCCTGGTAGTGACTTAGCAGGTATATTAACTTCGATAGTTCCACCTGTTTCAGCTGGTTTTTCTTCAGCTGGTTTTTCTTCGGCTGGCTTTTCTTCGTTTGTGTCTCCTGCAGTCTCTGTAGGCGCTTCTTCAGATGCATTTGCATCTCCTGCTGTCTCTACAGGTGCTTCTTCATCTGATGTTTCAGAATTTCCTGCAGTTTCTGGAAGCTTTTCGCCATTGTCTTCGTTGCTCGCTTCATTGTTTTGATCACCGTCTATATTTTCAACGACCTTTTTGTCGTCATTATTATTCTCAATGTTCTTTGTTAGAGTAGAGTTAGCACCGTTGTTCACGAACAAGATGTCAAGTCTCCAGCTGATTATACATACAACAGCTATGATTACTATGAGCATAATTATGTAATCAATCGAGTTATACAAAAAGTCTTTAAATTTTTCCCAAAAATTCATTATTACACCTCTTATTTTGAAACTTTCTTTTTTTTATACTTTGTATTATAATTATATCATATATTATAGCAAAATAAAAGGTGAAAATGATGAAAGAGATAAAAATTAATGAAAATGATAATGATCAAAGACTAGATCGCTTCCTTGTGAAATTTTTTCCAAACGCGACGAAGTCCTTCCTCATGAAGATGCTTAGAAAGAAAAATATAGTTTTGAATGGCAAAAAGGCGAGTGGTGACGAGAGGGTCATGACAGGTGACGTGATAAAAGTATTTTTCTCAGACGAGACTTTCGAGAAATTTACCGAGGCGCCAAAGAAGTTTAACCCAAACATCATTGACTTGAATATAGTTTATGAAGATGAAAACATCGCCATCATCGATAAAGATGAGGGTGTATTAAGTCACGCGACTAAGGATGGCTTTGAGAAAAACGTTGTCGATAGCTTTATAAAGTATCTCATCGACAAAAAAGAATTCTCTCCTCGTAATGAAAATACTTTTAGACCCGCCCTTGCCAATAGGCTTGACAGGAACACTAAGGGTCTTTTGATTGGCTGCAAAAACTACGAAGCACTTAAAGAGATGACTAAGCTTATCAAAGATAGAAAGATTAATAAGTATTACAAAACAATAGTCAAAGGAAAATTTGATGTTGACGAAACTTTTGAAGTGAATTACGAAAAGAACGAGAAGAAGAATATGATGAAGCTCTCTGATGATGGCGCTGAGATGATCACGCACTTTAAGACCATAGCGATGAAAAATAATTTTACTGAGCTTGAGGTGCTTTTGCTAACTGGCAAGACTCATCAAATACGTTTCCATCTAAAAACGCTTAAGCACCCGATTGTAGGTGACAGGAAGTATGGCGATGCGGCGCTTAATGCAAGGCTCGCGCATATAATTAACAATCAGCTTTTGTACTCATACAAAATCGCTTTTCCAGAGCTAGATGGTTTCTTTAGCTATTTATCTAATAAAGATTTCTATGCTAATAGCTGGAGTGCTTATGATAAGGTTAAGGAGGTCTTGTTCAAATGATAAGTGTTTATGAAACGAAGAAAGACGCAAAAAATTTATTTAGCGCGATAGCAATGGATGAGGGCGGCAAAACTATTATTATAACTAAAAATACTGAGTACAAGGACTTCATAGTGCAAGAGGGACTAAAGAGCCTTGGCGCGCTTGTAAACACAAGTGTTTTAAGTATAGATGACTTTTATTTAAGAGAGGCAAAGGGCAATTACAAATTTCTATCTGAGCTTAGTATGCGCCTTATCATTAAGCAAGTGATTGAGATGAACAAAGGCGAGATGCCGTTTTTAAATTATCCATCGTATATGGATTTGATCTTTGAAGCAATTAAGGACGCAAACGCTAATGATATTGACTTATTAGAAAAGGGCGGCGAGTACAAGAAGATTTACGAGGACTACGAAGTGCTTCTTAAGAAGGGCGGCTACCTTGGCATGAATGAAGGCGTTGAGCTTGATGACTTAAAAATAAAAGAAGCGGATGCAATATATTTTATCGGCTTTAACGAGATGAATAAAAAGTTAGTCCACTTAATTGAGATGGCAAAGAGCTTTGATAAAAATGTAAAAATTTTTATCGAAGAGGATTTTGCTTCAGACGAGCTAGTGACTTACTTAAAAGAAAATGCAAATGAAGTTCATCTTGATGATGAAGGTGACAGTCATTTTGGAAAAATTTCGAAAAATTTATTTAGTGAAGAGATTACCAATACAGCTGGAATAAATTTTGTACGAGCGGACTCAATAGAGGCCGAGCTTGACTATGCCTTGACTGATATTAAGGAAAAGGTACTCAAGGACGGCTACGCTTATGCTGATGTTCTTATCTACATTATGGATAAATCAGAGGAGAGGGCTTTAATGGATATGCTAGGCGCCTACGAGATACCCGTGAACAAGAACAGTGTATTTCACTTAAGGGACCTAGTTTGGCAAGATAAATTATTGTCTGATATAGCTGCGAGCGAATGCCATATGCCGAGCGAAAGCTATATGACGGGCGAATCGATTTTTGAACTGATTAATACTTATACGAGTGATGAAATGCTCTTAGATAAGTTTGAAACAATAATCACCGCAATCGAAGATATCTATGGCAAGGCCATTAGCAAAGAGAAGTGGATCGAGCTACTCAAATTAGCCTTCAAATATGAAGTTTATAGAGAAAAGGATAGACTTCCTTTTGGCGTATCCATATACTCAGCTGACTTTGATACGCTAAGGCGATACAAATTAATCTACATAATCGGCATGAACATGGATAGCTTTCCTAAGAGCATGAGCGAAAACTTTTTGCTTGATAATATTTACGCAGAGACTGGCTTTGACAAGAAAGAAAAAATGTCGAGGCTATCGAAGAACTTGATGAAAAAACTTTTTAAGGCAGCTGAAGAAAAAATCACTATGACTTACTCGGCAAGAACAAGTTCGGACGCGGATCAAGGTGCCTCATCCTTCTTTAATGAGTTTCATATTGACGAGTGGATAAGTGTGAAGAGCCTTGGAGCTATCGAGAAGAGCGCCTCACTTGCGACGAGCGATGAACAAAAGAAATTCATTAGCGCTTACAAAAATATTGGCCCAGCGAAGTTTGTTAACTACGACGAAATCAATAAGCTAAGGGCAGGGGGCGTTATCTCGAAGTATAATGGCAAGCTCGAGAGCTACTCAGCCATGAGCGTGGTGGATGATTTTGTGAAAAACAAATTAACTGTATCGTTTTTAGAGACTTTCAAGACCTGTCCATATGCGGCGCTCCTTGGCTATATCTATGGCATAGAGCCTGCTGAAGTCGATATGAAGGCGAGAAACATCGGGACTTACATGCATAAGGTTTTGGAGCTTTACTACAGAAACTTTATCGGGAAAAAGGTCATCTATGACGAGGCTCTTTTAGTGAGGACCATGGATATGATTAAGAAAACTAATGAATACGCCGATGTTTATGGCTTTGAACTTGAAAATATCGAGAGCTATATCAAGGACTTTATCGTCTTTGATGAAGAGCGAATGAAAAATTCAAATTACATCGTAAAAGAAGTAGAAAAGATGATCACTATTGACGTGGACGGTCATAAGATTAAGGGCAAGATTGATAGGGTCGATGAGGATACTTTGTCTGGCAAGCTCCTTGTCCTTGACTACAAAAAGAGCAATTACATCAACAAAGATAGTCTTCAGCTATCGGCCTATGCCCTCTACTATAAACATAGCGGCGTAGACATTGACGCTGCCTTCATTACTATGACTAAGCTTAATGGCAAGCTTGATATTAAAAAGACTGATGCCGATGCATGTGAAGAGGATATAAGGTCTTTAATAGAAAAGCTTAAGACTTATAGCTTTAATATCATTGACGAGGCAAGTAAAGAAAAATGCCTAGCCTTTTGTGATTATAGATGCATGTGCAAGAAGGGGAGAGAGTAATGAACTTAAATGAAAAGCAGCAATTAGCAGTCGATACAATAGATAAAAACGTTTTGCTCGACGCCTCGGCCGGCACTGGTAAGACCACTGTCCTTGTCAATAGATTTGTAAATATCTTGGACAAGGGTGACTTTTCACGCATAAGGCCTGACGAAGTGCTTTCGTCGATAGTTGCCATTACATTTACAAAGAAGGCAAGTAACGAGCTTAAGGAGAGGGTAGCAAAGCTTATCTACGAGAGGGCAAAGACTGATGAGAGCTTCAAGAGCTACTACAATAATATGCCTGTCGCAAATGTTTCGACCGTTCATCAATTTGCCTTCAAGATGCTGAAAGCTTTTCCTTTACTTGCAAATATCGATCCGCGCGCGAAAGTCATTGAAGAGGACGAAGCGGATGAGCTACTTGATAGAGCAGTGAGAGAGGCGCTTGATGAAAAAAATTACGAAGAGCTATTCAAGGCACTTGATAAGAACTACGACGATAATTTTCTTAATAGCTTTAAGAGCATAATTAATAAGACTAGGGGCATGGACATTGCTGAGCTGCGCTCAAACACTTTGAATTATGTAGGCTCTATATATGACGAAGATAGTATAAGAACTGCTCTTAGTAAGATGTGTGATGCCATTAATGAAGTGAGCGATGATTTAAAAGAAAATTCAAAGCTATATGGCGTTATCGATAAACATAAAGACGCTATAGATAGCTTAAGCGCAATGCCTATAGAGCAGCTTGATTTAAATCTGCTTAATGACTTTGCTTATAATATCGGAGTAAACGCAAAAAAGAAAGATTATTACGACGCCATCATAGAAAGTGCTTCTTATGTACTTAAAGCGCTTGAAGTCACTATGCTTAGCCGCTACGAAGACTTCTTCACTCTATTAGAAAGCGCTCACAATAAGTACAAGAGCTTTAAAGAGAAGGAGGCGGCACTTGACTTTAACGATTTAGAGATTCTTTTTAGGGACCTTCTTAAGCGCGATGAAGTACGCGAGACGCTTCAAAATAAGCTTAGCTACATCATGGTCGATGAGTTTCAAGATACATCGCCAATACAAAAGGAAATTTATTATCTGCTTAACGAGGCGCTTGGCGGAGACAGGCTCTTCGTCGTTGGTGACTTCAAGCAGTCAATCTACGCATTTAGAGGCGCGGACGTAAGTCTATATCGGTCAGTTAAGGAAGACTTTTTAAATGATACTAGGTCCACTGCCATAAGCATGAACGAAAATTATAGGACTGGCGAAAAAATTATTTCAAGCGTGAATAAACTTTTTGCGGACGAGATACATGACTACGAAGATTTAATTTTTAAGGGCGATATTAATAATAGTGAAGTAATAAGCATCAAATACATTGAGAAAAACGATAGAGATTTAGAGGGGGCTGCCATTGCCAATAAAATTATGGATTTGCATGCGCAAGGCACTAACTTTGGCGACATAGTTATCTTGGTGCGCGCCAATAGAGACTCGGCTGCCATAGAAAAGGCGATAAAGAGGTCGAAGGTGCCTGTATATAACACGGCGAACAAGGCACTGAACGAGCGAGACGAAATGGAAGACATATATAACTTTATTCATTATCTTAGATATGAGGACGAACTATCATTAATTGGCCTGCTTAGATCAAACTTTTATGCTATCGATGACGACGAAATATTTTTAGCGAAGGATAGGGATGGCTTTAAATATTACAAGGAAGAGCTAGATAAATATATTAAGATGAAGGACGAGCAAAGGCTTGATGAGGTATTAAAAGCCTTCTTCGATGAAACTCATTATATTGAGAAGCTGCTTATAAGGAAGAGAGGTGCGCAAAGCTACACCAATGTCCGCAGCTTTTTAGATAGGATAAGCGCTTACTATGAGATGGGCGAAACGAATTTTGAAACTCTAGCAGATAAGCTTCTTCTACTACGCGAGAAAGGCGCAGCAGAGCCGTCATACATCAGCGAAAGAGATGATATAGTAAGGATCATGACCATACACAAGGCAAAGGGACTTGAAGCGAAGGTCGTTATCTGCGCGCAAATGGCTTTTAAAAGATCTGCTGATCCTAGTTTTGCAAGACTTGCTGATGATAAAATCTTCTTAAGATTTAAAGAGCTTAACTCGAATTTCAAAGAGGCACAGGAGAATGACAAGGACCTATATGAAGAAGAAAAGATAAGAAACCTATATGTAATGCTAACGAGAGCGAAAGAGCAGCTCATCGTTTATAAGACTGGCGGCAAGAGCGGTTTTATTCCATATATAGATAAGCTCGATGCGATAAGTGAAGAGCCTGACTTTAATGAAAGAGAATTAGATATAGATGAAGAAGAAATTTCTGTGAGTGATGAGGACCTTATTACGAGGGAAGAGATTAAGTGGAAGAGCCCATATGCGCCGCTGCCATCGAGTGCTGCCTACGCATATGACTTCGGGGCAAACACATTCAAGGTATATGACGATGAGCGCGACATTATCGAAGGAGCTAGTAGTGATAATAAAAATCTTGGCTCCGCGGCTCACAGATTTTGTGAGGCGTATGAGGGCAAGGACTTTGGCGAAGTCTTAAGAGAGACGGCACAGTGCTATAAGCTTAGCGAAAAGCAAAGGGAAGTCTTAATGATATGCGCGAAAAACTATGAAAAGTTTTACAAAACAGTTACAAATGCCAAAACATATAAAGAATTCGAGTATTATTATACTAAAGATGATATAATATACACAGGAGTTATTGATAGAGTGGATGTATACGATGACCACGCCCTAATAATCGACTACAAAGTTACTAGCCTTGACGAGACAAGTGCCAAGAGTATATACGCTACACAGATGGCCATGTATATGGAGGCCGCGAGGACGATATTCAAAAAAGAGGCGAGGGCGAAGTTATTCCTTCTATCAAGAGATAAATTAATCGATATGGAGTAGATTATATGAGTTACAGAGTACTTTTAGTCGAAGACGAAGCGGCTATAAGAAAGTTTGTTAAGATAAATTTAGAGAAGGAGGGCTACCTTGTCAGTGATTTTCCGAGCGCTGAGGCGGCACTTGAGGCGTGCAAAACTCAAAGCTTTGAGATAGCAGTCCTTGATATAATGCTTGAGAAGATGGATGGAGTCACGCTACTTAAGATACTTAGGGAAGTTTATCCACACATGGCCATCATCATGCTGACTGCAAAGAGCGAGGACATTGACAAGATAAACGCCTTTGAATCGGGCGCCGATGATTACTTGTCAAAGCCATTCAACCCGAAAGAACTTATTTTAAGGATCAAGTCCATTAGCAGAAGACTTATCACAGACAATAAGAGGGAAGAGAATGAAATCGTTCTTGGCAAGTTTAGAATTGATCTTAACTTAAAAGATTTTTATCTTGATGGCAATTTAATTGAGCTAACACCAACTGAGTTCGGCATAATTAAGTATCTGATTGAAAATGCAAATACGCTTGTGAAGAGAAAGGACATAGTCAAAACAGTTTGGGGCTACGACTACCTAATGGATACTAAGCTTGTCGACGTCAATATATCTAGACTTAGAAAGAAGATAGAGAAGGATCCATCAAATCCTGAACATTTAAAAACTATTTGGGGAGAGGGATTTACGTTTGAGTACAAAGAATAGCTTGAAGAAGAGCTTGATGCAAAACTTCATCTTGCTTGTCTTTATCTCGCTTGTGCTGATAAATATATTCTCGTCATATATGTTCAAGAGATTTTACTATAAGCAAACCATAAAGAATGCGAAGGACACTTTGGATATGTATGTGGACTACGACAAGAAGTTTTATGGCTTTACAAGCAATGAGAAGATAAAGGAAGCGATTAACCAGCATCCAAACCTCTTCTACAACAACATCGATCAAAGGCTCGAGATCTTGGATACAGATGGCACGGTACTATTTGACTCAGAGGGTTATAAATACACTGCCGTTCCAGAGATTGATTCTATTATTAACAATGGCAGTGCGACATGGATAGGACGTGACTCAGCTAGCGGCGAGAGGGTTCTAACTGTCAGTACGGCTGTCAAGCATAATGAGGAGCCTATATATTATTTAAGATTATTTTTCGGCTTAGGGCAAGTTGATGATTTTACTAGTAAACTATCTATCATCATAGCGGCAATAAGCCTTTTAGTCTTGTTTTTATGTATTATTATTTCTAATTTTATAAGTGATTCTATCGTTAATCCAATTAAGTATTTAACAAGGATAGCTAGGCGCATGTCTAAGGGCAATTACAAGGAAAAGTCCAAGCTTGATCTAAAAAATGAAATAGGTGAGCTATCAAACGCAATGAACACGCTATCAGACGAGATTATCAAGCATGACGAGCTAAAAAATGAGTTCATCGCAAATATCTCTCATGAGCTAAGAACGCCGCTTACATCATTAACCGGCTGGGCATATACGCTTAAAGACGGTGACCTCGATGAAGAGACTACTGAGCTTGCTCATGATATTTTGATTAGCGAGAGCGAAAGACTTAGCTCATTACTAGAAGAGTTACTTGATTTTTCAAGACTTATCTCAGGAAAGATCTCACTTAATAAAGATTATTTCGATTTAAAAATCTGTGTTGAGAACATTACTAAGCAAGTATTTCCAAAGCTTGAGAAGAACAAGGAAAGGATCGAACTTAATGTATCTGACGCCTCCTACATTTATTATGGCGATGAAAATAGAATTAAGCAGGTCATGATCAATCTTCTTGATAATGCAGTTAAGTTCAATAAAGAGCATGGTCTTATCACCATAAATCTATATCAAGATAAGGATAATTTCTTTATCGAGGTCATAGATGAAGGCGTCGGTATAGATGATGACGAGATTAAATATATTTTCGAAAAGTTTTATGCAGGCAAAAAATCTAAGTCACATACGGGCGTTGGCCTTGCCATAGTCAAGGAGATAGTGGAGCTTCATAAAGGAAGCGTGGGCGTTGAGTCAAAGCCAGGCGAAGGTACTAAGTTTATTGTAAGGCTAACTAAGGAGATTAAAGATGAAAAAGATTCTTAGCTTGATAAGCCTAGTAATATTATCATTCTTACTCACTTCATGTGCGCCAAAAAATACAATATCAAATCCAGACCTATATGGCGTTTGGCAAGTAAAAGAGATAAAGGACGTAGAGGAAAAGCAAAAAGAAGTCGACGCGGCGCTTAGGGTAGACGACTACATCTACATCAGTGATGATGACTACATCATAGGTAACGACGTCATCAAAGACGCCAAGACTAAATATAGAAAAGTATCATTGAAGGACTATCTATTCTTTAATTATAAGATAGAGCTTAATGATACGGGTGGCCTTGATGCTGATGTTTACTCCATATACGAAGATGATAGCTTTAGATATGACCTCATCATAAGTGAGGATAAGATGATGATTAAGCTAGGTAAGTACCTCTACACGCTTACTAAGACTGACAAGGCACTTGATGAAGTGCATATGAAGGAGCTAGTTGCTCTTGTTGAGGGCACAGAAGCAGATGCTAGTGAAGCCGTAGATGAAAATATCGGCTTTTTACTAGGCCTTAGAGAGGACAAAGACGGTGTATCGACTTACAAGACCATATACATGCAGCCATACAAGGGCGAGGCTTATGAGCTTGATTACCTACTAGTCCCAAGGCGCGATGGTTTTGCGAGGATCGAGTGCGCCAAAATTGAAAAAGACGGCATATATCAAGAAGATTTCTTAGTTATTAATGACCATGTCAATACTTTTGAATCGCTTGTGCTTTATGATGGGCAAAACGAAAAAGCGCTTGATAGGATGAGAAAGATACTCTTCGTTGGCAATGATTATTTCTCATATGAGATAGTATCTAAGCTTAGGGACAACGGCGACATAGGCATATATTTCTTAGATAATTACAGCCAAAACAATAAAGCCGCTCTCCGTGAACTAATAGATGAAAGCGAAACAGATAATACAAAGACTTATAAGATGGATGAGTTTAAAAACAGCTTAAACGATGCGAGAAACTTAACGGTAGTAAGGAACAACGGCTACTGGATACTTAAGCAGAGGGACTATGACATGAAGTATCCGGGTCTATATAAGGACAGCTACGTCATGAAGAAGCCAAATAAAAATCTTGTGCGCTTCGACGAGCTCTACTTCAATTATGAGACTTTGAAAGAGAAGTTTCCTAAGCTTAAGGACGCCTTTAGTGCGCCAAACAAGTCCATGGTCATGATATATAAGGACAAGACGCTCGCTGCCTACAGTGTATATAGAGACGAGATTATGGACGAGATCTTCTCCATTGACTTAAACTCAAAGATCATAATGAATGAGTGGGCACTCGGACAATACGGCGATATGTGGAAAGAAAAATTTATCTCGCTTGGTGCGAAGAAGATAAAATAATTAGGCTTGCAAATAGGGCTCATATGTAGTATAATTAGTAATCATAGCGAAGGTGAAGTAATGGGTACTATAAAATCAATTTTAGAAAAAATACTTACAGAAGTAAAACCATATATGACAGAGACATCGCTTCTATTCATAGTTGCACTTGTCTTTGCTGTTTTAGTTTTATTTTTGCACATAGCCTTTATGAAGTATAAGTTTGTTAAGTATATACCGACTATAGGCTTAATAATATTTGCTGCAGTAGTTTTATTAAAGGGCAATAAGAGAAGTATATTGCAAGCGTCAATCGTTGATATGAAACTTGCCATCATTTCCTTAACGGCGGCATTTACATCACTCTTTGTAGCTATAGCGATGGGGTCGATGGCGAAGAGGAGAAAGTCAAGGAAGACAAGAGTAAGTACAAAAGCTAAGAGTGAAGAAACAAGTAAATAGAGTAGATCATATAAAAATACAAGAGTAGACAGATTTGATTTGCCTACTCTTTTTTTGCGTCTTCCTCTATTAAGTTTAATTTAGCTTCTTTCGTAAGTTTTTTAATCGCTGCCTCTCTTTGCATCGCTTCTTCCTTAGTAAGGAAGCTCTCGTAGTGAACTAGCTCAAAGGGGCCGCGGCCTCTTGTGTACTTCGCGCCCTTGCCGCTCCTATGTTTTTCTATGCGCTTATAAATATTATCAGTGTAGCCAGTGTAGATGGAGCCGTCGTTGCACCTAAGCATGTAGATATAATAAAGCTTATTCATTATAGATCGACTATGTCCTTGATGTCGGAGTAGTCAAAGCCTCTGCTTATTAAAAAGCGAATGATCTTGTTCTTTCTCTTGTATGGATCAGTCTCGCTCTTAGTCGCCTCGAGCTTTCTCTCGTAAGCCTCTTTAAGCGCTTCATACTCCATATCACTTGCTTCTTCTATCGCTTCTTCAATCTTATCGTCATCGACGCCTCTTTGTTTTAACTCGTAGACTATCTTTCTCGCGCCTTTGTTCTTGATACGAAAACTATCTTCCACAAAAAACTTTACATATAAATCATCATCGACAAGGCCAACTTCTTCTATGTAGTCACAGACCTCACTTGTTTCTTCATCACTAAAGCCTTTTCTGATCAAGTAATCGTAGACATCCTTCTTCGTCTTAATGTTCTTCAAATATTTAATTGCATAGTTATAAGCTTTCTCGTTCATGATACACCTCTATAAATAATTCTAACAGATTAGTAAATATTTTTCAATATCCATAGCAAAAACTATTGATTTGTGATAAAATAAAGGTGAGGTGAAAGCTGTGGACTTTTTTTCAATACTGTCTATGATATTAAAATATATATTCATCATAATTATATATGCCTTCGTTTTTCAAATAGCGAAGATGATTTTTCAAGACATTAAGTCTACTCAAGTCTCGAGGAAGGGCGCTTACTTAATGCTCATCGATGACGAGGAGAAGGACAAGATATATCCAATCAGAGAGAGCTTAAGCGTTGGCCGTGATAGGTACTCGGACATAAGGCTTGACTACAAGTTTGTATCGAAGAACCACTTCATTATCGAAGAGGACGAGGGAGAGTATTACTTATCTGATCTTGGTAGTAAGAACGGCACTTATGTCAATGGCACTAAGATTGAGGACGAAGTTATCTTAGAAGACGGCGACATCATTGAGCTTAATGACATTAGATTTGTTTTTGTTAATAGGGAGATATAAATGAAAAAGAAAGTAAACATATCAAGGCCTTTACTATTGGTCTTCATGTTTGTAATACTTGAACTAAGTTTATTCTTCTTTTACAAAGACATGAAACCAACTAAAAATTTTATATATTATACGAGTGGCGTACTTGTACTTATCTATTTACTAAATATCTTATTGATAAAGATATCACCAAAGGCAGACCGCTACTTAAACCTTATAGTCTCGATGCTATTTTCAATAGGGGCCTTCGAAATACTAAGGCTTGATGAGGCGAGCGGCTTTAGGCAAATCATATGGATAAGCTTAGGCATAGTTATTTTTTATCTAGCCATCTTCATAATGACGGCTATGAAAAATAAATTTGACAAGATGTTTTTCTTAGTCTTGGCGCTCATCTACATACTTTTTATAATAACGCTTGTCTTTGGCAAGACGAAGTATGGGGCGAGAAACTGGATTAGGATAGGCAAGATCAGGTTTCAACCAGGTGAGTTCATCAAGATACTCTATATATTCTTGCAGGCGATTTACTACAAAAATTATAAGAGGTACGCCTCAATCAAATTTGGACCAGAGATATTCACGCTTATCTCATATAGCTTCATAATGTTTTTCTTCTTGCAAAAGGACCTTGGCTCGGCAGTTATCATCTACGGTATGATGATGTTTAGCGAGTTTGTCTTTGAGAAGAAAAAGTATATAAAGTATGTGAATCTAGCTTTAGCAGTCGTGATGAGCGTTGTGAGCTACAAGCTATTTAGCCACGTAAGAATAAGGGTCTTGAGCTTTATCAATCCATGGGACTACATGGACGGCATTGGCCTACAGATAACACAGTCGCTCTTCGCCATCAGTTCAGGCGGCTTCGTCGGAACAGGCATCGGCCTAGGACTGCCAAAGACTATACCCGTTGCGACAAGCGACTTTATCTTCGCAGCTATATGCGAGGAGATGGGTACACTAGTTGGCATCGCAATCATAATGCTATTCATTATGCTAATATCGAGAATGTTTAAGATATCACTCAAGTCGAACGACACATTCTACAAGGCGCTGAGCTTCAATTGCGCGGTATTATTCTCAATACAGTCGCTACTGATTTTAGGCGGCGTACTTAAGCTAATACCACTGACAGGGGTTACCTTACCCTTCGTTGCCTATGGAGGCACGTCGATACTCGCGTCCTTCATAGTACTAGCCATGGTGCAGTTTTCAAGCATAGAAGGTGAAGTCGATGGATAGGACGAATAAGAGAATTATTATTTCACTACTAATATTCTTAACGGCCTTCTTTGGGATTATAGTCTACTTGACATATTTCCAATTATTCTTAGCTAAGGACATTAAAAACAATCCTTACAATAGAAGGAATAGGGTCGATGAAGAGAATGTTATTAGAGGAAATATTTACGATAGGAACGGCGTGGTTCTTGCCGAAACAAAGGTAAAGGGCGAAGAAAAGTCTAGGGTATATCCATTTGGACAAAGGTACTCGCACGTCATTGGTTACACTAGTAAAAAGTATGGTAAGCAGGGTCTTGAAAGCACCTTCAATGATGTTTTGACAGGCACTGACAAGGACGATTATTTCAAGGACATCAGAAAGATATTTAACGACAGAGCTGGTAAGTCACTAGTTTTATCTATAGATAACAATTTAGAAGCGCTTATTGAGAAAAATTTTGCTAGAGAAAAAGGCGCCGTCATCGTCATGGACAACAGAACTGGAGAGATACTTGCAATGCACTCAAACCCTGGTTTTAATCCATCCACAATTGATCAAAACTGGGACGACTTTGTTAACTCAAATAATGGCGAGCTCCTAAATAGAGCAACACAAGGCCTATATCAACCGGGATCGACATTTAAACTCGTTAGTGCTATGGCGATACTTAAGTCAAAGCAGGACCTAAGCTACACAGATACAGGTAAGGAGACGGTCGACTCTTATATATTCAAAAACTCTGGCGGCAATAAATATGGCGAGGTTAATCTAAACACTGCCATGAGCAAATCCATTAACACATATTTTATTAATAAAGTTATGAATATGGATAAGGATGAATTTTTTGATACGATTGAAGAGTTTTACATCGATAAGGACTTTGATTTTGATTTGGTTTTTGCTAAGTCAAAGCTCAATAGAGACGGTGGCAAAACTGAGATTGCATCTGATGCCATTGGCCAAGGCTCGATACTCGTTAGTCCACTCAATATGCTTATGGCGACGAGTGCCATTGCTAAAGAAGGGGTTATGATGAAGCCTTATATCGTCAAGATGGTCAAGGACAATAAAGGCACTTTACTTGAATCAACTAAGAGTGAAGTATATAAGACTATCGGCAGTAAAGAGGACGCTGATAAGGTTAAAGCGGCGATGATAGAGACTGCAAGGACTGGAACAGCAAGCTCCTTACAAAGAAAAGGCTTTACAATAGGTGCCAAAACTGGTACGGCTGAGCTCGGCAAGGGCAAGTACAACGCTTGGCTCGTAAGCTTTATTCAGTCTGATAAGCTTGATTACAGCATTTGCGTTGTGAGTGAAGACCAAAGGAAGATGGGCTACCAAATGCAAGGCATTACTAAGATGATAAATGATTATCTAATAAAAAATTATAATAAATAGAAAGGGATGTTAATATGGACGAATTAAAAACAAGAGATCAAATTGACGAACGATTTAAGTGGGATTTGACAAAAATCTTTGAAAGTGATGAAAAGTGGGCTGAAGAGTATGACGGCTTCTGCAAAGACTTTACAAAGCTAAGTGATTATGAAGGAAGACTTGGTGAAAGCGCAAAGACTTTCTTTGAATTCACTAAATTGAAATACGATTTAATTCACAGACTTGAATTAATTTATGTTTATGCAAGCTTAAAGTTTTCGCAAGACACTACAGATACTAAGAGTCAAGAGCTTATTGATAAAGCACAAACTGCTGAAATCAAGTTCTCAACAAGCTTAGCCTTTGAATCACCAGAAATATTAAAAATAGGAAGAAAGAAGATTGAAGACTTTATAGCTGAAGAAAAAGGCCTTGAAGAGTATAGAAAGACTTTTGAAGACATTCTTAGATACGAAGCACACACTTTAAGCGAAAAAGAAGAAGCACTTCTATCTAAAGCAGGCGACTTATATAGCGCACCAGATGACATCTACCAAATGTTCTCATATGCTGATTTGAAATTTGATTCAGTAGCAGATAAAGATGGCAAGATGCATCCACTAAGCCCAGGCGTGTTCACTAAGCTATTGGCTTCAGATGATGAAGTGTTAAGAAAAAATACATTCAACACATACTATGACAATTACGCTGATCATATCAATATGCTTGCGGCTACATTAAAGGCAGCTGTTAAGAAAAACATCTTCAGAGCTGAAGTAAGAAATTTCAAGAGCGCTAGAGAAGCTGCATTATTTGCCAATGCTGTTGATGAAAAGATCTATGACAATCTTATCGAGTCAGTTCACGACAAGATTCATTACCTTCATAGATATATGAAGCTTAGAAAGAAATATATGGGCCTTAAAGAGCAACACATGTATGACATTTATATGCCAATGCTTAGCAGCTTAAAATTTGAAATTGATTATCCAGAAGCAACTGATATCATCAAAGAAGCAATCGCTCCACTTGGCAGTGAATATCAAGAAATTGCTTACAAGGGATATCATTCAAGATGGGTTGACGTATATGAAACAAAGGGCAAGAGAGGCGGAGCCTTCTCATCAGGTGTTAAGGGCACTTACCCATACATCTTATTAAACCATAATAAATCAGTTGACTCACTATTTACATGCTGTCATGAAATGGGCCACTCAATGCACTCATACTTAACAAACACTACTCAACCGATCCAATACGCTAACTACAGCATATTCTTAGCAGAAATAGCTTCAACTATGAATGAAACGCTATTAACTCACTACATGATTGACAACGCTAAGACTAAGGAAGAAAAATTATACTTCATAGACAATTATCTTGAATCATTCAGAACTACATTATATAGACAAGCGATGTTTGCTGAATTTGAAAATATAATTCACAAATACGCTCAAGAAGGCGGCACTATAAACGCGGATTTCTTAAACAAGACTTACTACGATTTAAATAAGTTCTACTATGGTGACGATGTGGTTGTTGACGAGAAAATCAAGTACGAATGGGCTAGAATACCTCACTTCTACTACAACTTCTACGTATTCCAATACTCAACAGGTATTAGCTGCGCAACTGAATTTGCAAGAAAAGTGCTTTCTAAAGAAGAAGGAGCAGTAGAAAAATATCTTGGCTTCTTGTCAAAGGGCTCAAGCGAGTACCCAATCGATATACTTAAAGAAGCTGGCGTAGATATGACTACTAAGGACCCAATACTAAACAGTTTAGATACATTTAACGAGTTCATGGATAAGTTTGAAGAACTTATGTAGGAGGAACTATGTTCGAGCAAATTAGCGATTTATTAGTAAACTTTAAACTAAGCTACCTTGTCGACATCACAATAATTGCGCTAATAATATATCAACTATACAAGCTTGTTAAGCAAACTAGAGCTGAGCAGCTAACCAAAGGCTTCTTGGCCTTGCTTATAGTTACCAAGCTAAGTGAAGTACTCCACCTATATACACTTAGGTGGCTTATCGAAAACCTATTCAATGTAGGTCTTATCGCTTTAGTTGTTGTATTTCAGCCAGAGTTGAGGCGTGGACTTGAGTATATAGGAAGGATGAAGTTCTTTTCTAAATCCATTTCCGATTTTAAAAAGGAAAACTTTTCAAGAACAGTTAATGAGATAGTTGACGCATGCCTATCACTATCGAGACAAAAGATAGGAGCGCTTATCGTCATCGAGAGAAAAACTGGTCTTAACGAGATAGTTGATACAGGAACTGATATAGATGGTCTTGTATCAAGCGACTTACTTATAAATATCTTCATACCGAACACACCTCTTCACGATGGGGCGGTCGTTATTAAGAGCGATAAGGTAAGAGCTGCTGCATGCTTCTTGCCGCTAACAGATAATCAAAGCGTTCCAAGAGAATTAGGTACAAGACATAGAGCAGCGCTTGGTGTAACTGAGATGAGTGATGCACTTGCAGTTATAGTATCAGAAGAAACAGGAGCTATATCTACAGCAGAAGAAGGCGTTATCTCAAGATATCTAGACGAGAACACGCTTAGAGAGAAACTACTTAGCGTTTATTTACCAGAAAGTAGCGAGGACAAAGCATTATTTAAATGGAGGGCAAAAGATGAAGATCAAGATGAAGAAGTTCAAGATCAAGAACAAGAGTAATATCATTGCTAAGATAGTCTCGGTCATCGTTGCCATCTTCCTTTGGTACTACGTTATGGGACTTGTCAATCCAGAAGAAACAAGAACATATAGAAATATAAACGTAGCATTTAAAAATGTTGAATACCTTAATAACACCAAGCTTGTCAACCTCGGACCAAATGAGGCAAAAGTTACAGTTCAAGTAAAGGGTAAGAAGAGCGAACTTGATAATATTAACGAAAACAATATCAAGGCAGCCATCGACTTTAGAGGCTACGATGCAGGCCAAGTTAGGATACCAGTCAAAGCCGAAATCATTGGTCAATACAATACGCTTCAAGTCACATCAGTTGGACCAAATGAGGTGCTATTTAACCTTGACAGCGTTGAATCATATAAAAAGCCTATAGAGATAAGACAAAAGGGCGAGATAAAAGAAAATCACGCTTTGTCAGAGCTATCGATGGATGTTGAAAACGTTAAGCTAACTGGACCAGAAAGCTATTTAGCAAAAGTTGATAAGGTCATAGCCGAAATCGATTTAACAAATAAGGATAGGCCATTTACAATATCAAGTAAGCTATATGCAGTCGACATAAAAGACAATCAGATAGACCAAGTGAGCCTATATCCACAAGTGGTTAATATCAATGCACAGATAGATAAGACAAAGTCGGTTAATATAGAGACAGACTTCGTAAGCCATCTGCCAAGCAATTACAAGATAGTTAATATCAAGACTAGTCCACAAAAGATAGTTATTAAAGGACAAGATGGTCTAGACGCCATCAGCTCAATTAAGACAGAGAAGATAGAGGTTAATGATGCGGTTGAGCCTAAGGAAGGCGAAATTATTGTTAAGCCAATACTTCCACAAGGAGTTTCACTTCTTGATGAGAACGTAAATATATCTGTAACTTATGAGATAGAAGAAGAAGCTGAAAGAGAAATTAAAGTGCCACTAGCTAATCTTGAGCTTAATAATCTAAGAGATGATATAGAGCTAAGCGATGCAAATGAAGAATATATCACTTTGACATTGAAAGGATATAAGTCAATCTTAGACAAGATAGACGAAGAAACATTTATGCTTACAGCGGATGCATCAAACGTAACAACTGAAGGCAAACAGCAATTAAGACTTGAGCTAGTAAGCGATAAAGAGTATATAGAGATACTTAATAACGCGATTAGTCTAGATTTTGTAATGAAGAATAATTAATATGAGGGAGCTGAGTAAGAGATTACTCAGTTTTCTTTTGCCTATATATAAGAAAGGCTTATAATTAATGAAGGAAGTATAAAATTTATTAATATAAAATAATGCTTGTAAAATTTTAGGGGGGGGGGTGGTATAATATAGTTAATAAGAATTTATTTTGCTAAATCATTACAAGGGAGGATCTTATGAAGTACAAAAAATTTTTTATAATCATGTTTATCCTGATACTATGTTCATCAATATCAGCACTACTTGCACCGATATTTATACAGCTGTGGAAGGCAAATGGCACACCGCTTGATACGAAGAAGATAGTATTCATAGTCTTACTTATACTTGCCTCAAAACTGCTTACTATACTATTTACAATATTTAGAGAAAAGTTTGCGAAGGAGTATAACAAAGGCAATTTCATTTCATACATAAAAAACATTTTTAATATGAATTACGACAGTATAATCGAAAAGGGAGCTATGAACTTACTAGAGAGAGCATCAATCTCTGTTAATAGCATCTACTCATTTATGATGAATGGCTATATACAGATATTCTCCTCACTTTTAGTCGCCTTAGTATGTTTGATTTTGATTGCAAATGTAAATTTGTATTTAGCTTTGATAATGTTTTTGGCGCTGCCTATAAACTATTTTGGATATAAATTATTAAATAAGAAGCTAAAGAAAAAGTCTGAAGAGATGCAAAAGATGACTGGCATGGGCTTTCAAGAGATACTTTCTTATGTACAAGAGGTCGACTATGTAAAACAGCTTTCTGATAAGTCTGTGATTTACAATAAGCTAAAGCCAGCGACTGAAAAAGTTTATGGTAGCATGGCGAGCGTCAACGAGTACGCTCAATCAATGACGGTAGTCTTAGAAGGCATTAACGAGATTATAAAAACGCTTTTATTACTTATAGTTGTTTACGACTATATGGCACATAGCAGCAGCATTTACTCAATAATACTTGTTACTTTAATCTTCCCACTTTACTTTGCCAATGTTTCTACCATAACTAATTCAAATATTAAGAAGAGAAATTTTGATATAGCAAAAGATTTTGAAAAAGAACTCATCGCCAATAAAGAGGCAGATGGCAGTGAAGCAATTGATACGATTAACGATATAGAACTTGATGTCAATGGCATTAATATTAAAGACATGAAGCTTGACTTTAATGCAAAGTCAAAGCTAAAGAAGGGTGACATAGTTAGAATTAACGGAGCCAATGGTAGTGGCAAGAGCACTTTTGCTAAGGGACTAGTTAAATTTAGAGACGTTAAGATAATTAAAGTAAATGGCATAGATATTGACAAGTGCAAAAACGAAGACATAAGAGATCGTATTGAATATGTCGTTCAAAACGCACCTATAGTCAACGGCTCACTAAGAAAGAACCTTCTACTTGACTTTGATGATGGCAGCCACATCGACTTAGAAGAAAATCAATTCATCAGATCCATACTTGAGAAGAAATCACTTGACGATGATATACTTATGGGCGGCTCAAACCTATCTGGAGGCGAAAAGCAAAAGATATCATTTGCAAGGTCCTTACTAAAAAATCCAGACGTACTTGTTTTGGATGAGATATGCTCAAACATTGACAAGGAATCGACAAAAGAGATATACGATTACCTAGACAAGACTAGAGAGGACAGGATATGCTTCATCATCAGTCACGATGACTTGACAAGTGGATTTATTAATGTTAATATAAATTAGTAGTATGACTCTAACACCATTGTCATAGTAAAATATTTTTGCAAAATCAAAAAAAGCACTTGACAAATGCTCTGCATGAGTATATACTATATGAGTAAAGAATAATTATCAAGAAGAAAATGCTTTCTCACCTTATAACCGGTTGTTCATAAGGTTAATTAATTGTAATTGTACGGGCATTTTTTCATGCCCGTTTTTTTAATGGAGGTGTAAACAATTAAAGAGCTACTAATCAACGAAGAGATTAGAAATCAAAAGATAAGACTTATAGGGGAAGATGGAACACAATATGGTATCGTCGATAACAATAAGGCTTTAGAGATAGCAGAAGCTGCTAAACTAGACCTTGTAATGGTTTCTCCAAACGCTGACCCTGTTGTTTGTAAGGTAATGGACTACGGTAAGTACAGATACGAGCAACAAAAGAAGAACAAGGAAGCTAAGAAGAAGCAAAAAGTTATCAATATCAAAGAGATCAGAATGACTCCAAATATTGAAGAACATGACTTAAACGTTAAAGTTAGAACTACAAAAAAATTTATTCAAAATGGAGACAAGGTTAAGGTATCCGTTCGCTTTAGAGGTAGAGAGATGGGACACACTGAGCTTGGAAGAGAAGTTCTTGATCAATTTCTAGAACTATTAGGTCCTGAGGCTATGGTTGAAAAAGCACCAAAGTTAGAAGGTAGAAACATGTCGATGACTGTTATTCAAAATAATAAAAATTAGGAGGAATAGAAATGGCAAAGATGAAAACACACAGAGCGTCTGCAAAGAGATTTAAAAGAACAGCTTCTGGTAAATTAAAAAGATGCAAAGCATACAAAGGACACTTAACAGGTAAGAAATCTGCTAAGAGAGTAAGAAACTTAAGAAAAGGATCATTAGTATCAAAGGGCGATCAAAAGAGAATTGACTCTATGGTAATGTAGTAGGAGGACAAAATGGCTAGAGTAAAAAGAGCAGTAAATTCTAAAAAGAATCATAAAAAAGTTTTAAAACAAGCTAAAGGATATTTTGGCGCAAAGAGCAAGCTATATAGAACTGCTAACGAAGCAGTTATGAAGTCATTAAGCTATGCATATATTGGTAGAAAGAACAGAAAGAGAGACTTCAGAAAACTTTGGATAGCTAGAATCAACGCTGAATGCAGAGTAAACGATATGAGCTATAGCAAATTTATCGGTGGTTTAAAGAAATTAAATATTGACATAAACAGAAAAATGCTTTCCGAAATGGCTATTCATGATAAAGAAAGCTTTAAGAATTTAGTTGATATGGCAAAGAATGCTTAAAGTTCTCAATTTTGGGAACTTTTTCTTTTCTATATGGCAAAAATTCTTGATTTGTAGTAAAATAGATATATGGAAATAAGAAAAAAACTTTTTAAAGACAAACTAAACCCGCCACAAGTTTTGGCGCTGGGTTTTTTATCCTTAATACTCATAGGTAGCGTACTTCTAAACTTGCCTATAGCCTCGACTAGCGGTAGCCCTATTGGTTACGTAAACAGTTTGTTCACTTCAGCATCTGCTGTGTGCGTAACTGGCCTTACAGTACTTAATACTGCTAAGGACTTCACGCCATTTGGCCAAGCAGTTATCATTACACTTATACAATTTGGCGGCCTCGGCATAATGACACTAGCAACAGTCGGCTACATAATCATGGGTAAGAAGATATCATTCAAGGAAAGACTTATGATTAAGGAGCAACTAAATACTGAATCAATACAAGGTATAGTAAAACTAATGAAGAAAGTTATTGGCTATACATTATTTCTTGAGCTTATGGGCTCCTTCCTATTAGCGCTTCGCTTTGTACCAATGTTTGGACTAGAAAAGGGCTTGGCCTTTAGTATATTTCACTCGATAAGTGCTTATTGCAACGCAGGCTTTGATATATTTGGAGATTCATTAATTATCTTTCAAAATGATTACTACGTTTTGTTTATACTATCGCTATTAATTATACTAGGCGGACTAGGCTTCACTGTATATGCGGACTTACTAGCAAAGGATAAGCTAAGAAAGTTAACGCTTCACTCTAAAGTAGTGCTTATCATGACTGGATCACTTTTAGCTATAGGCACACTGAGCTTTTTGCTATTTGAAAGAACAAATCCTGGCACTTTAGGCACAATGAACTTCCCTACAAAGCTAGCGAACTCAATTTTCCAAAGCGTTTCACCAAGAACAGCAGGCTTCTACTCAGTAGATATGTCTAGTATCAGGGAGACTACTATATTCTCAATGATTATGCTTATGTTTATAGGTGGATCGCCAGGATCAACAGCTGGTGGTGTTAAGACGACGACATTTGCTTGTCTAGTACTGACAACCATATCAGTAGTAAAGGGCGAGGAAGATGTTAACTGCTTAAAGAGAAGATTACCGTTCGAAACGATAAAGAGAGCTGTATCGATATTTTTAATAGGCTTAGCTATAGTTTTTTCAACAGCAATTATACTAACTATTACTGATAGCTCTTTCAAGTTTATCAATCTGCTTTTTGAATCAACATCGGCCTTTGGCACTGTTGGCTTGACTACGGGCATAACTGATAAGCTTAGCACTCTTGGTAGGCTTGTCATCACTCTAACTATGTATATAGGTAGGGTTGGACCACTTACTATGGCATACGCTTTTGCTAAGAGAAACAGGAAGAGAGACTTTAGAAACGCACCAGGCAACCTAATGGTTGGATAGGAGGATATATGAAATCATTTGTAATAATTGGACTTGGAAGATTTGGTATGGCACTTTCAAAGGAGCTTTCAAGGATAGGCCACGAGGTCTTAGCTATAGACTATGACCCAGCCTTAATAAGTGAAGTAGCTGACTATGTTACTCATGCTGTTGAAGCTGACGCAAAAAATGAGATGGCACTTAAGGAGATAGGTTTATCTAACTTTGATGTTGCCGTTATAAGCATAGGCTCTGACCTTGAAGCAAGCATCATAGCTACACTTACTTGTAAAGAGCTTGGCATTAAGACAATCATTGCCAAGGCTACTAGTGAGTCACACGGTAAAGTGCTATCGAAGATAGGTGCAAACAAGATTATCTTCCCAGAAAGAGATATGGGTACAAGGCTTGCACACAACTTAACATTCAAAAACATCATTGATTACATCGAACTTTCTAGCGACTACTCCATCGCCGAAGTAAAGATACTTAAGTCATGGGTAGGTAAGTCCTTACTTGATCTTAAGCTAAGAAACATTTACGGCGTTAACGTTATTGCTATTAAGAACGATGACAAGATTGATGTGTCACCAAAACCAGATAAGGGTCTTGAGCAAGGAGACGTTTTAGTACTTCTTGGTCAAGTTGACGATATAAGTGCCTTGGAAAAGGACTCTCAAAATGAGCAGTAGCCTTATTACATCCAAGGACAACAAAATTTATAAGCTAATCAATTCCTTAAAGAAGCCAAAATATAGAAAGAAAAATTCTATGTTTATTCTAGAGGGCAAAAGATTGGTTTATGAGGCTATAGAACGCTCTGCGTCTATAGTGTACATAGTTATTAACGAAGACTTTGACGATGAATATATATCTGATAAGCCTTATGATATTATTAAAATCGAAAATAATTTATTTAAAAATTTACAAGATACTGTTACATCTCAGGGCATAATAGCAGTTTGTAAAGAGAGTTTAAATGAAGCGTATGACTTTGATGAAAAAACAGTTTTATACTTAGAAGATATACAGGACCCGGGCAATTTAGGTACGATAATTAGAAGTGCGGCGTCATTTGGAGTAAAGACTCTTATACTATCAAAAAACTCCTGCGATGTGTACAATGAAAAGGTTTTACGCGCGTCGATGGGAGCCATCTTTCTAGTAGATGTTCATTATGAAGATCTAAGTATAATAAATACATTCAAAGAGAAGGGATACAAAGTTTACTCGACATCGCCACGAGGCAAGGCCACGCGCTATACAGATGAAAAGGCCTTTATACTCATGGGCAATGAAGGCAATGGCTTAACAGAGGAAGCATTTAAGATGAGTGACGAGACCATCACCATAGCCAATACTGGTAAACTTGAATCGCTTAATCTTGCTGTAGCGAGCTCGATTATTATATATGAAAGATATTTAATGCAATAGTAAGAATATATGGTATAATATAGGTATCGGAGGAAGCATATGAAAGAAGAACTATTAAAAATTAAAGACGAAGCCAAAGCTTTGATTGAAAAAGCTGAAGACTTAAAGAGTTTAGAAGATTTAAGAGTTAAATTTTTAGGCAAGAAAGGCGACTTAACAGCCATACTTAAGATGATGGGTTCACTATCAGCTGAAGAAAGACCTGTTATGGGCCAACTTGCTAACGAAGTAAGAGAAGACATTGAGGCTCTTCTTAAGAATAAATTTGACGACTTAAACGCTCTTGAAAGAGAAAAAAGATTAGATGAAGAGACTTTGGACATAAGTATTGACAAAGATCTAGTTTCATTAGGACATGAGCATCCACTAATCAAGGTTAAGGAAAAACTTGAAGACTTATTCATGAGGATGGGCTTTAAGGTTATAGAAGGACCTGAGATTGAAACTGTAGAAAATAACTTTGACTTACTTAACGCGCCACAAGACCACCCATCAAGAGATATGTCTGATACTTTTTATATCGATAAAGAAAATTTACTTAGAACACAAACATCGCCAGTACAAATAAGAGCCATGAAGAAGTACGGAGCACCACTAAAGATGGTTTCATGCGGAAGAACATTTAGGTTTGATGACGTTGATAACACTCACTCACCGATGTTTTATCAAATGGAAGGACTTGTGGTTGGCGAAAACATTTCTCTAGCTAATTTAAAATTTACTATAGATCAATTTGTTAGAGAGCTTTTAGGCGAAAAGATACAAACAAGATATAGACCGCATCACTTCCCATTCACAGAGCCTAGTATGGAAGTCGACGTAACTTGTCACAAGTGCGGCGGCGAAGGCTGTGAATTTTGCGGAGGAACTGGCTGGTCGATGGAATTACTTGGCTGCGGCATGGTACACCCGAATGTGCTTAGGAACTGCGGCATAGATCCAAAGAAGTACTCTGGCTTTGCCTTTGGTTTCGGCGTTGACAGAATCACTATGGTTTCGTACGGCATCAACGATATAAGATTGCTTTACGAAAACGATCAAAGATTTTTAGATGAGTTTTAGGAGGACGATATGTTATTACCAATTAGATGGCTAAAAGATTATGTAAATATTGATTGCGACAATAAAAAACTAGCTGAAGACATCACTTTAACAGGTTCTCATGTAGATGGCATAGTTGACTCATTTAAAAGACTTGAGGGAGTTATCACTGTTAAGATTAAACGTATAGAAAAGCATCCAGATGCTGATAGATTAAGAGTATGCTATGTGGACGATGGCAAGAGCGAGATTGTCATAGTTACTGCTGCGCCAAACGTAGAAGAAGGCGACATAGTGCCACTTGCTACAGTTGGAGCAATAATTGCTGGCGGAAACAAAATCGAAGAGCATGACTTTAGAGGAGTAGTTTCATATGGTATGTTCTGCTCATTAGCTGAGCTTGGCTACGATGCAAACGTAATCAACAAAAAAGTTGCTGAAGGAGTTTTAGTTCTTGACGAAGACACCCCTATAGGCAAAGATATAAGAGAAGTACTAGCTTTAGATGAAAAAGTTCTTGATATAGAGATTACACCAAACAGACCTGACTGCCTAAGCGTTTTAGGTATGGCAAGGGAAGCAAAGGCAACGTTTGATAAAGAACTAAAAGAACCTGAGTATAAAGAGGCAAAAGATTCAGATGATATAAAAAATTATATCAAAGACATCTCCATTGAAACAAAGGACTGTTTAAGATATTACGCAAGAGTCGTAAAAGATGTAAAAGTAGGTCTTTCTCCACTTTGGATGCAACAAAGACTTATGGAGTCAGGCGTTAGACCTATTAACAATATAGTCGACATTACAAACTATGTTATGCTCGAACTAGGCGAGCCGCTTCATGCTTTTGACGTAAATACTATTAAGACAAAAGAAATTCATATAAAAAATGCTAAAGAAGAAAAATTCACTACGCTTGATGAAATTGAAAGAGATTTAAAACCTGAAGACATTGTTATAACAGACGGAAGTGACAATCTTGCTCTAGGCGGCATCATGGGTGGACTTGACTCATCTATTACAGATAGTACTGAGACTATCATGCTTGAAGGAGCTAGCTTTAACAGATCTCAAATCAGATACACATCGAAGAGACTTGGACTAAGAACAGAAGCTTCAAATAGATTTGAAAAAGGCATCTCTCCTTTAATGGCGAAGAAGGCAGTTGATAGAGCAGCTTATCTAATCGAGCTATTAGGCGTAGGTACTGTAGTTGATGGTTACTATGACATTGTTAACTACGAAGAAAAGGACGAAGTGATTAAGTCTGATCCAGCTAGAATCAATACTTTACTTGGTAGCGATTTAAGCGTTGATACAATGCTTGATAATCTATCAAGACTTGGTATAGAAACAAAATATGAAGACGGACTTTTAATTTCTAAGTCACCATATTACAGAACTGATCTTGCTATAGAAGAAGATATAGCTGAAGAAGTCGGACGTATCTATGGCTTCCACAATATCGAAGCAAAACCTATCAAGTCAGAGACATCAGTTGGTATGCTTGATTACAAGAGACAAATCGATAAGCACATCAAGACTTTACTCATAGGACAAGGCATGGATGAGATACTAACTTATTCATTTATCAGTCCAAAGAATTATGATGCACTAAATTTAAAAGAGGATCATGAGTTTAGAAAATATATCGAATTAATCAATCCACTTGGCGAAGACTTTAGAGCGATGAGAACAACACTTATCGCAAACATGCTAAAAGTTTTATCGCTAAACATCAATAATATGAACGAAAAAGGCGCTTTCTTTGAATTTGGAAACACATTTGAAAAAGAAGGTAGTAAGTATATCGAGAACAAGACTATGTCCGTAGGTTTCTACGGTTATGGTGACTTCTATATGATTAAGGACATCTTAGTTAAAATACTAGAGGGACTTGCTATAGAAGGATATGAAGTGAAGAGAAGTACTGAGACAAGCATCTTCCACAAGGGTAGAAGCGCTGACTTTTATATCAATGGCGAAAAATTTGCAAGCCTTGGTCAAATTGACTACGCTGTTTGCGATAAGTTCTCCATAAAAACAGATGTTTATGTGATGGAGCTTGACTTAGAAAAGATATATCCACTAGTTAATCTAGAGAGAAAATATGTAAAGATAAACAAATTCCCAGCTATTAAGAGGGACTACGCCATAGTTTTAGATGACGCTGTTCCATTTGGTGACGTTAAGAATGAAATTTTATCACATGGCTTTGACATCGTTAAGGACGTACAAATCTTTGACGTATATAAGTCAGATAAGCTTGGTTCTGATAAGAAGTCACTAGCCTTCAAGATTAAGTATCAAGGCGAAAAGACTCTTAAAGATAAAGATATACAAAAAGTTGAGAGCGAAATTTTAGCTTCACTTGAAGAAAAATTCGCTGCCATCTTAAGGAAGTAAGGAGGTAGGAAATGCCAGAGAGAGTAACCGTTCATATCAACGGCAGAGATTTCAATATTCGTTCGGAGTATGATGAAAAGTATGTTTCAGATATTGCATACTATGTTAATAAGTTAATAAAGGATCTTTTAGCTAATAATCCAAGACTTGACTCGCTTATGGCAACAACCCTTGCGACTGTCAACGTTACCGATGAATTATTTAAGGCGCAAAAGAAACTTAGTGAGTATGAGAACACTCCTATAAACAAGTCAGCGGAGTACATGGACCTCAATGAAGCTTATCAAGAAGCTCTTAAAAAAATTGAGAAGCTTCAAGAAGAGCTTAATAACAAGGCGGACGAACTTGTTAAGACTAAGCTAAACACAGAGGACCTTTATCAACAGCTTAGCCGCATCAAAGAAGGAACAAGTCAAGACGTTGGAGCAAAAACTACAAATAAGAGCAATATTAAAAACAATCACAATAACAATCAAAACAATAATGTTAAATAAAAAGACAAAAGTACTAAGCCCTGTCGGCACCTACGAAGCGTTCATTGCAGCGCTTAAAGCAGGTGCTGACGAGGTTTATTTTGGCAGTGAAAAATTCAACGCAAGGCGCTTTGCAAAGGGCATTACAGATGATGAGATAAAATCGATGATAGAGTTAGCAAAGCTATATGGTATCAAACTTTGTATGACTGTAAATATCATCTTGGATGATAAAGAAGTAGTCGACGCATTATTTTTGATAGAGCAGTATAGAAATATGGGTGTCGACGCCTTCATAATTACTGATTTGGGTTTAATATCGCTTGTAAAAAAATATTTGCCAGGCGTTGAGGTACATGCGTCAACACAGTTAAACATCGCGAATCTATCTAGCATTGACTGGGCTATAGAAAATGGTTTTCAAAGAGCGGTAATAGCGCGCGAAAAGGACTACAGATTTTTAGAAAAGGCGGCAGTAAAGGATATAGAGCTCGAAGCCTTTGTTCATGGTGCGCTTTGTTATGCAGTTTCAGGTCAATGCCTAATGAGCTCACTTATAGGTGAAAGGTCTGGTAACCGCGGGACATGCGCACAGCCATGCCGTAAGATGTATGATGTTTACAGCGAAGGAAAATTATTAAGCGAAAAAATTTATGCTATATCTGAGTACGATTTAAACACTTTGGACTCAATTGATAAACTTGTGGGATCTGTTGATAGCTTAAAGATAGAGGGCCGCATGAAAAATCCTTCTTATGTATACTTAATAACTAAGCTATATAAGGATAAAATTTTAGGCGTAGAGAATACTCATAGACCTGATGAAGTCTTTAATAGAGGCTTTACTAAGGGACATATCTTAAAAGACGGCATGGACAAGATGCTAGTCAAAGAGAAAAAACATTTTGAAGGCGGTTTTGAGCTAGAAGATTTTTCATTTGCAAAAAAAGATATAAGTTTTGATTTAAAAGCAAAAATTGGCGAAAAAATAATTTTAACGCTTCATTATATGGAAAAAGAATACACTAAAGAGTCTGAATACATAGTGCAAAAAGCAAAGACAGCTTCACTTGATAAAGAAAAAATTATTGACCCTATTATGAAGACTGGAAAAGACTTTTTAAATGTTAAAGAAGTAGGGCTCGATGTGGACAAAGAGGCCTTTATACCAGTTAAGGAGCTTAAGTCCTTAAGAAGAGAGCTTATAGATGAGCTTCTTAAAAAAGATTTTAAGGGCGTTAACATCGATAAAAAGAAAAAAGATATCTTGACTCCTTATGAAAATAAAAAAGCTTTACAGCCAAAAATCATTCTTAGAGCCTCATCATATAAAGACCTTGAAGGTATTGACATAGACAAGGCTGACACACTTAGCCTATATCTAAACAAAGACAATCTTACTTACTTAAGTAAAATTAATATAAATAAAGAAGTATATACATCAAACGCGGCGACTGACGAAGACCTGGATGAGTACTATGACTTACTTAATGAATATGGTGAAGCTATCGACTCAATTGAAATAAGTGAGCTAGGCGCTTATCAAAAGCTAAAGAGCTTTGATAAAAAGATTTATGCTTCATACATGATGAACGTCTTTAACTCAGAAGCTGCTAAATACATGAGCGAAAGCCATTTTTCAGGCTTTACGTACTCACTTGAGATGACTTTAGCACAGATGGAAAAAATCATGAACTACGGTCTCGAAACAAGGCTATGGGCCTATGGCTACCCAGTCGTCATGATGAGCAAGGCATGCCCATTAGCAAATATTAGAGATGACTGTGACCAACGATGCGAGGTCTGCCCTATAAACAAGGCAAATGAGCTTGTTTATGAGGATAAGGAGCATTTTATCTTCGCTCGTGAAAATAATTATACGAAGATTTATAACTCGCAAAAGATTTTTATGCTTGACAAGATGGACGACATCAAAAAATTAGGAGCTACAAGCATTATCATTGACCTTGATAATGAAAGCGATAAGAAAAAAATTAATGAATATATTGAAAAGATTAATAATGGAGATGGAATAGACGCGATAGAAAGTTTTACTAGAGCGCATTACTACAAAAAAGTTTTATAGGTGAATAAATGGACAAAGCACTCAAAGTTTTAGAATATGACAAAATAATAGATATGCTACTAGACTTGACTCAAGGCGAGCTTGCAAGAGACTTGGTAGAAAAGCTTGAGCCGTCAAATGACATAGATGAGATAAGGCGCATGCAAGAGGAAACCTCTGAAGCCTACAGGGTTTTGGTGAGGTACGGAGACATTGATTACACAGCTGCAACGCATATAAAGCATCTTGTGTCAAAGGCGAGTCTTGGGTCCATGCTCTTTATAGAAGATTTATACGATATAATGCAAAACATCTTTTTAGTGAGCTCAATTAAGAGATATTTAAAGACTGGTATAGACGATGAAAACTTAAGGCTAAAACACTTAAGAAGGCTAAACGACAGCTTAGCCTCACTTGATGATCTCAAGAAAAAGCTTAGCACGACTATAGTATCGAGAGACGAGATAGCGGACAATGCCTCAAGCACTTTAAGAAGCATAAGGCGAAGCAAAAAGCTTAAGAATCAAGCAATAGAAGATAAATTAAATTCATATATAACTAGCGAAAAAACTAAAAAATATTTACAAGATGCTATAGTTACTATGCGTGAAGGAAGGTATGTAATACCCGTTAAAAACGAGTACCGATCAAGTGTTGAGGGCATGATACACGATATATCTCAAAAGGGTTCAACAGTTTTTATCGAGCCAATGGCAGTCGTTAAACTAAATAACGAGCTAAGGGAGCTTGAAAACGAAGAGAAAAAAGAGATAGAAAGGATACTTTATGAGCTATCAAGCGAAGTATCTGAGTACAAGGCCTATCTTGAAACGAATGAAGAAGCTTTAAAAAGCATCTCATTTATATTTGCAAGAGCAAGACTCGCTAGAGAGATGAGGGCGACAGAGCCAGTTTTAAACGATAAAGGCTATGTCAATCTAAAAAACGCAAGGCACCCATTAATACCAAAAGATAAGGTAGTGCCAACAACAGTTGAGCTCGGAGATGAGTACACATCGCTTATAATCACGGGGCCAAATACCGGAGGTAAGACAGTTAGTTTAAAGACAGTTGGACTTATTACGCTGATGGCAAAGTCTGGTTTAAATATACCATGCGATAACAATTCATCAGTGGCTGTCTTTGATAAAGTCTACGCCGATATAGGTGATGAACAATCGATAGAGCAATCGCTATCAACATTTTCTTCGCACATGAAAAACATTGTTCATATAGTTGAAAATGCTGAGTATAACGACTTAGTTTTATTCGACGAACTAGGTGCAGGTACTGACCCAACTGAGGGTGCGGCTCTTGCCATATCCATATTAAAGCTCTTTAGAGAGAGAAGAATTAGGACCATGGCGACGACACATTACTCACAAATCAAGTTTTATGCGCTTACGAGTGAGGGCGTGAAGAATGCATCGATGGAGTTTAACGTCGATACACTGTCACCAACATACAGGCTAATCATAGGCATACCTGGTAAGTCAAATGCTTTTGAAATATCGAAGCGGCTTGGACTTGATCAAAAGATTATTGATAGCGCAAAAGAACTTTTAAATGAGAATGATACTCGCTTTGAAGATGTTCTTAAGGCCATAGAAGAAGATAGAACTGAGATTGAAAACAAAAGAATTAAGATAAACGAAGAGAATGAAGAGATAGAAAGGCTTAGAGAAAAGCTTGAGAATAAAAATAAAAAGCTTGAAGAAAAGCAAGAAGCCATCATTAACAAGGCAAAAGAAGAAGCAAGAGAGATAGTTAAGAAGGCAAAGAGCGAGAGCGCATTTATCATCGATGAACTAAAAGACATCTCATCTTTATCTAAAAAAGAGGATAGACGAAGGCTTCAAGAGGCAAAGGACTACCTAAGGGAGCTTGAAGATGAAAACAGATTAAAGATCAAAGACAATAAGAAGCGAACAAAAGAAATTCCTAAGGACATCAAGCTTGGTGAAAGCGTTAGAATCATTAGCATAGACAAGTTTGGTGAAGTAGAGACGCTTCCTGATGATAAGGGAGACTTAAATATTCAAGTTGGCATCATGAGTGTTAGAAGCAATATTAATGATATAGAGCGAAGTGAATCAAAAGAGGAAGTAAAGGTTGAGAAGAAGACTAAATCCATTAACAAGGCTAAGTCAAAAAATATAAGTTCAGAAATTAATTTAATCGGAAGAACGGTTGATGAAGCGATACTTTTACTCGACAAATACCTTGATGATGCCTACCTTGCAAGGCTCAAAGAGGTCAGGATAATTCACGGTAAAGGCACGGGCACACTTAGGGATGCAGTAAGAAAGTATTTACAAAATAGCAAACATGTTATAGAATATAGAGAGGCAGACTATACGGAGGGCGGTTCAGGAGCTACCGTAGCTGTTATTAAGTAGGAGGTAATTATGATAAATTTTAAGGAAAAAGTAAGCGACGCTTTAAGCGCAGTTATTGAAGAACTATCTAAAGAAGAGATAGATAATTTAGTAGAAACACCGCCATCGTTTGATATGGGCGACTACGCGTTCCCAGTATTTAGACTTGCAAAGACATACAAGAAAGCACCTAATCTCATAGCTGAAGACATAAAAGAAAAACTAGGTGATAACGAATATTTTGAAAAGATAGAAAATGCAGGACCATATGTAAACTTCTTTGTTAACAAAGAAAAACTTCTTGAAACAGTTTATAAAGATATAGAAGATAAAGGTGAAATGTATGGTTCATCAGATATGGGTAAGGGCAAAAACGTTATCGTTGAGTTCTCATCTCCTAACATTGCAAAACCAATGCACATAGGTCATATAAGATCAACAGTTATTGGTAACGCTCTTTATCATATATTTAAGCATCTTGGTTACAATACCATCGCCATCAATCACTTAGGTGACTATGGTACTCAATTTGGTATGCTTATAGCTGCTTACAAGCTTTGGGGCGACAGAGAAGCTATCGAAAAGAACCCTATAGATGAGCTTCTTGATTTATATGTAAGATATAACAAACTTCAAGAGCTAGACCCAGCTGCAAGAGACACTGCTAGAGACTGGTTTAAAAAGCTTGAACAAGGCGATGAAGAAGCAACTGAAATTTGGACTTGGATGAAACAATTGTCAATAGTTGAGTTTGAAAAAGTATATGATATGCTTGGAATTAAATATGACTCATACAAGGGCGAAGCCTTCTACTCAGACAAGATGCCAGCCGTTATTGAAGAGATAAAAGAAAAGAATATCGGTAAGATGGACGACGGCGCATACATTGTTGACTTAAAGCCATATAACTTAACACCGCTAATCATAGTTAAGTCCAACGGAACAACAACTTATGCGACTAGAGACATCGCTGCTGCTAGATATAGAAAGAAAACTTATGACTTCTACAAAAACATCTACGTAGTTGCCAGTGAACAAAATCTTCACTTCCAACAATGGAAGCAAGTTCTTAAGCTAATGGGAGATGAGTGGGCAGATGACTGCATCCACGTTAACTTCGGTTTAATCTCACTTAAGGACGGAGCTCTATCAACTAGACAAGGAAGAGTTTTAAAACTTGAAGACGTTTTAAACAAGGCAATAGAAAAGACTAGAGATATCATTGAAAAGAGAAATCCTAATCTTGAAAATAAAGACGAAGTAGCTAAGATGGTTGGTACTGGGGCTATAGTTTTCCAAGAGCTATTTAACCAAAGAATCAAAGACTATGTATTTGATTGGGACAAGACACTTTCCTTCGAAGGAGAAACAGGTCCTTACGCTCAATACACATACGCTAGATGTAAGTCACTTATCGACAAGAACGGCGGTTTTGATCCAAGCAAAGTTGATTTTGATCTAGTTAAAGACGAAGCATATGAAATATTAAAATATGTTTATGACCTACCAAGAACTATAGTTATGGCGATGGAAAAGTACGAAGCCTTCTACATCACAAGAAACATCATAGACATAGCAAAGGCATTCAACAAGTATTATGCTGCAAATCAAATAATTACAGACGACGAAAAGCTTACAAATTCAAGACTTGCTATAGTTGACATAACTCAAAAAGCAATAAAAGTAGGCATGAACCTAATAGGAGTACAAACTCCAGATAGAATGTAATGAAAGTCGTATTTGTAGGTATTAACGCAAAGTTTTCACATACAAATATTGCTATAAGATATTTAAACAATGAGCTTAAAGATATGGTAGATTCTTCCTTTGAGGAATTTACCATAAACGAGCCTTTGGAGAAGATTGTTTACGAACTTCACAAGAAAGACGCCGATGTACTTATGTTTTCAACTTATATTTGGAATATCGATTACGTCAGAAAAGTCATTACTTCGCTTAAAAAGATTAAGCCAAGCTATACCATAGTCTTAGGCGGACCTGAGGTGAGCTTTGAAAAAGAAAGCTTTCTTAGGACTAACCCTGCCTGCGACTACATAATTTATGGCGAGGGCGAGAGGGCCATGAAGGAATTTATTCTTTACAAGCAAGGCGAGCTAAGTATTGACGAGGTTCACAATCTAGCCTATATTAATGATAATAGATACATTAAAACTGAAGAAGCACCCCTTATCGACATGAAGGATCTTAGCTTTCCTTATGAAGATGAAGAGGCTTTGGAGCATAGAACACTCTATTATGAAGCACAAAGAGGCTGTCCATATAGGTGTTCTTTTTGTTTATCTTCAGCAATAAAGGGCCTTAGGTACAAGCCTATTGACTTAGTGAAAAAGGATTTAGATAGGCTTATAGCTATGAAGCCGTCTATAGTTAAGTTTATAGACAGAACATTTAACTCAAACGAAGACTTTGCTATTGAAATTATAGAGCACATATTAAAAAATAATAAAACGATTACCAAATTTCACTTTGAAATCACTCTTGATAGGATGAGTGACAGATTTTACGAGACTTTGAAGAAACTTCCTAAGGATATGGTGCAGTTTGAGATAGGACTTCAATCAATCAACCCGCAAACGCTCAAAGCGATTCAAAGGCACAACGACCTAGAGAGAATCAAAGAGCACTCGCAGATGATTAAGGAGCTGGGGACTATTCATCAGCACATAGACCTAATCGCAGGACTTCCTTATGAGGACTTCGAAAGCTTTAAAGAGTCTTTTAACTATCTTTATGCTTTTAAAATAGAAAAAATTCAGCTCGGCTTTTTGAAAATGCTTAAGGGCTCCTTAGTGCGCTCTCAAGAGGAAACTTTTGGATATAAATACACTGATTATGCGCCTTATGAGGTTTTGAAAAATGAATTCTTATCAACTGATGAAATTATTGAGCTAAAGAAAATTGATTACGTCGTTGACAAGATTTATAACGAGGGAAGCTTTAAAAGAACACTCGAGATATTTGAAAGGGTCTACACAAGCCCATTTGCAATGTTTGAAGACCTAGCGAATTTTATCGATGAAAACTTTGGTGTAGATAAGACCATTAAAAAAGAAAATTTATATAGACTAGTATATGAATTTATAAAAGCAAAAAATATTCTTTCAGATGAGCTGGTCAAAGCACTTAGTCTTGACTATGCGGTGAACGTCAAATCACAGGCACCGCTTGACTTTATGCCATTTACAAAGCTTAGGGGTGACAAGCTACACAGCATTTTAAGGGATGAAGAGTTTAGAAAAACTTATTTATGGAAATATATAGAAGAGAAGAACAAAGACATCGTCAATAAGGTCGCCATCATACTTATGGATGGAGCAGCATATTTGGTTGACGAGGACGTAGAAAGGATTAGTGATGACTATGTTCAAAGATATAATTTATACAAACACAGAAGCGTTTAAAAGGCTTGGTACAACAATAAAAGAGAACTTTTTAGTGCTTATAGTCATGATGCTAGGTCTATTTGCCTTTGATTATGTGACAAACTTGCTAGCTGGAGCACTTGCAATGGCGCTTGGAGGCGGCTTTGCCATCATGCTTATAAGTCTCTTTATGTATATACTTATGCTTTTGAAATTTTCACTAGTGGCAAGCCTATTATCAAGAGCGGTAGAAGGAGAGAAGATTAGCTTAAACAGCATATTTATGGGCTATAAGTATTACTTAACGAAGCTAGTTAACTACGTCTTCATTACTTATCTATTTGGCTTAGTTTTGGATATGGCCTTTAGATCAGGCTCGTTCACAGATCCATATCAAGTGGACCACAGCCTATTATACGCCAAAATGCTAGTAAACTTTATCGTTGTATTCATTTTTAATGCATCGTTTGAAACACTTTACCAAACAGCTAACAATAGCATATCCATCTTCACATACGGAGCGAAATTCTTTTTTAATAACTTCCTGCAATGGTTATTCGCAGCAATACTATTAGTCCTTGCACTTAACAGTGATATATTTGCAGGCGACATCATTTTAAAAGACCTAGTTAGCTACGTCTTAATGCCAATCATCTTCATATATAGAGGCCACCTATTTAAAATACTTGACAATTCATCCATGAGAATGAGAGCATTTAGAAGGAGAATGGACTAATGAATATCGATAGCTTTAAATATTTACTTAGTGAAATATTTTTCATAGACTTAAAAGAAGAGCATGGCGCCTTCAAAAAGAACGTTGAATATCCTGTACTTATCAAGGACATGAGAAATATAGTAAAAGAGAATAAAGAAGATATAGATGCAAAGCTATTTTTAAGAGCTATACCCATAGTTTTGTCGCTCGATAATAATTTTACGCACAAGGATGCTTATGAAGATGCAATAAAAACTGTGAAGGACTTTGATAAATTCTTATTGCATGAAAGTTTAAACGAAGGCAATGACATAGATATAAGGTTAGTCTACGCCTATTATCTAAAAGAAAATTACGACGATGTAAATTATGTGTATTTATATGTTTCACTTCTAGAAGAAAAGTACAAAGAAAAGGCCATTGACGAAGCAATAGAAATCTTTGAAAAGATCTATCTTGATAATAAAGAAGCAAAATACGCTTTATACAAGCTAGGATATTACTATAGATATAAGAAGGACTACATCAGGAGCAAGGCTTACTTTGAAAAATATCTGAAGCTTGAGGACGAACTCGAGAAAAAGGAAGAAGTTCAGGGCGTTTTGAGCCTTGACTATGAAGAGTACAAAATTGAACTCGCTGAGTACTTTATAGGCGTGAAAAAGTTTAAGGAAGCCTATGATATATTGATAGAAAACATTGACAATGCTAAGGATGACAGAGTCTTTTACTACTTAAGCGTTGTTATGACCATGACAGGTAACTTCAAAGAGGCACTTGACTACGCGATAGAGGCGAGCAAGGACAGGCAGAGCGCTCAATACATGGATCAGCTTGCGATATCCAACTACAACAGTGGCAACCTCGATAGCGCCATCGCTATACTAGAAAAGCAGATAAAGAAAGAAGACTACACGCCGAGCACGAAAGAGTACTTGGAAAAGATGAAAGAACAAAGAGATATGATGAATAAATAAGAGATGAACCCTCATTGACGAGTAAGTTAATGAGGGCGTTTTTTATATAGATATAAGTATAAAAATCTGATGAGAGACATATGAATGAAAATGATAATAATTCATTACTACTAGTACTATGGATAGTAGTAGTAAGAAGATACTAACACAATTGTAAAAATTTTTTAAAAAATTTTTAAAAAACTTCAAAAAAACCCTTGACAAATAACTTTTTAAATGGTAGAATGGATAAGTCATCTGGAAAAACCATATGACAAGCAAAACTGAATAAAAGTGAAAAGAACGA
>OASD01000078.1_pt1 | contig 64019 bp, 51 predicted proteins | sample 1475531 | NCBI WGS metagenome assembly OASD01 (sample SAMEA3360668, study PRJEB22359) | human gut metagenome | biome: ENVO:urban biome; feature: ENVO:human-associated habitat; material: ENVO:feces | place: Bangladesh | collected 2011
GACAGATTAACCAACGTCCTTGAGGCGTGGCTAGTAATACAGGCCCTTTGGGCCGTATGAGAAAAACCCCCGGCTAGGCCGGGGGATATTTATTATATATCTAGGACTAAATATTCTTATAGATTATTAAGAAATATTTCGCTTATTAAAATATATATTCCCATTGCCTTGAATGAGTGTAAAAAATGTGTTATAATAATTTAAAATGTTTTTTACAAGAGATATAGATATGAAAGAGATATGGAAGTGATTAATTGCTAGATAATGAATTTTTGAAAAGGGTTTTTAAAGTCGCGTGGCCATCGGTACTCGAGAGTGTGTTCATAGCCTTAGCAGGCATCATCGACACTTACATGGTATCAAACCTAGGTACTTATGCGATTTCGGCTGTTGGCTTAACGACGCAGCCTAAGTTTATAGGCCTCGCTATATTCTTCTCGATAAGCATAGCTGTTTCAGCCCTTGTCGCGAGGAGAAAAGGCGAGGAGGACAGACGTTCAGCGAACGAAGTCTTAGTAACTGCCTTTGTCGTTGCCATAATTTTATGTGTGATAATATCGACAGTTATGGTGACATTCTCAGATCCAATACTTAAGCTAGCTGGAAGTAAGCCAGACACACATGATTATGCTATAGAGTACTTCGACATCATCATGGGCTTTAGTATTTTTAATATAATAAGCATAGTTATAAACGCGGCTCAAAGAGGTAGTGGTAACACCAAGATTGCCTTCACGACAAATTTAGTATCAAGTATAGTAAATATAACTTTTAACTACATACTTATCAACGGTAAACTTGGTTTTCCAGCTATGGGCGTAAGAGGCGCGGCGATAGCGACTGTGCTTGGTACCTTTGTTGCGAGCGTTATGAGTATTAGGTCTTTATTCAAGGCGGATTCATATGTAAGAATACCTTTCATAATTAAATATAAAATCAAACCAAGCTTTGATGCTTTTGTAAGCATAATGAAGCTCGGACTAAATATGTTTGCTGAGAACCTTGCGATGAGGATCGGCTTCCTATCGACAGCGCTTATGGCGGCGTCCTTAGGAACGGATCAGTTTGCGGCACACAATGTCGGCATGAACGTACTAAGCATAGGCTTTGCCTTTGCTGATGGTATGCAGGTTGCAGCTGTTGCACTATCAGGCGAGGCACTTGGCGCGAAGAAGTATGACGACGCAGTGACTTACGGCAAGACTTGTCAAAAGGTAGGCTTCGTTATATCACTAGTTTTATCCGCGATATTATTATTCTTCGGCAAATACATTTTCGGTGCCTTCTTCCAAGACGAAGCAGTTATTAATTACGGCGTAATGATTGGCCGCTTCATAACAGTCATAGTTATTTGCCAAATCTCGCAAATCATTTATGGCGGCTGCTTAAGAGCGGCAGGCGATGTGAAGTACACACTTATCGCATCCATAGTAAGTGTTAGTATCATACGTACAGTAGTTACTTATGTCTTAGTTAATGTATTTCACCTTGGCCTTATGGGTATATGGCTGGGCGTTTTCTCAGACCAATTCTCAAGACTAATCTTTATGAGTACAAGATTTAAGCAAGGTAAATGGGTTGAGAAGAAAATCTAGAACTGAATAGAATTGCAAATAAAAAATTAATGCAAATAAATACTTAACATATAAAAAATATGATGTAGACCAAGTAGATCTACATCATATTTTTTTAAGTAAATTTTAATAATTTTCTACGAATATTTCGAAGAAGTCCATTGGGTGATCACATGCAGGACATTTCTTTGGTGGTGTTTTGCCTTCATGTAGGTAACCACAGTTTAGACATTTCCAAATATAAACTTCATCTCTCTTAAACACTTTACCTGCTTCAATATTTTCAACAAGTTTTTTGTATCTATTGTGATGAGCCATTTCAACTTCTGATATTTCTTGGAAAACTTTAGCTATTTCCTTAAAACCTTCTTTTTCTGCTTCTTTAGAAAAGTCTGGGTAAAGTTTTGTTGCTTCATAGTTTTCATCTTCAGCAGCTGCCTTTAAGTTTTTTAATGTTTTATCAAAAACTACAGGGTATGTATTAGTGATTTTGATTTCTTCACCTTGCATTTCATCCCTTAAGAATTTGTAGAATCTCTTAGCATGCTCAGCCTCATTTTGAGATGTTTCTTCAAAGATTTTTTGTATTTGCACATAACCATCTTCTTTGGCTTGTTTAGCATAGTAAGAGTACCTCATTGATGCTTGGCATTCATTGATGAAAGCCTTCATAAGATTGTTTGATGTTCTTGCGTCTTTTAATTTCATAATACCTCTCCTTTCAATATAATTAATTTAGATACTTTATGTAAATATATTATATATCAAATAAATTATTTTGTAAAGAAAAGCTTATGATTGAATACATATAAATATTATAGTAAATAGACATAAAAATGCTTGAACTAAAGCGGGTCTTGTGGTATAATTGATTTCATATTTGGTAAATTTATTATAGAAAATATTTATAGAAAAGGGGAAAACTATGAACATAACTAATGAAGTACAAAATTTAAATAAGGATAAGATAAAACACAAGTACAACTGGAAGGAGATAGCGCTTATCATAATCGGCATAACGCTTGTTGCCAGTGCTATACATTTCTTCTTGGTTCCATCCAATTTAACATCAGGAGGCGCCTCAGGTATAGCCATCGTCTTAAGTCACTACATACCACTAGGCGTTGGACCACTATTTATCTTAGTAAACATCATTCTATTTATTATGGGCTTTATATGTATAGGTAAGGACTTTGGTACTAGGACTATAGTCGTGACACTTGCTTTATCAGGTTTAGTATGGCTATTTGAAATAATATTTCCAAATCCAAAGCCATTATCAGATGACTTATTTCTAATAATCACTCTAGGCATGATTATTCAAGGCATAGGAGTGGGCATGGTGCTTAATCAATATACATCGACAGGCGGAACAGATATCATCGCCAAGATTATGCAAAAGTACTTGGGTCTTGATTTAGGTATAGGCTGTGTTATTGCAGACCTTGTTGTTAGTATATTTGCTGGATCTGCTTTTGGTATGAATATATTTTTATATTCAGTTATGGGCGTAATAATCAATGGCGCTGTTGTAAGCATCACTATAAGCGGCCTTAACACAAGTAAGCTTTGCTACATCAATACTAAAGAGGTTGACCTTGTATCAAAGTTTATCATAGAAGACCTTGATAGATCAGCAAACCTTATTCCGTATAAGGGCGCTTACTCAAAGAAGGATAACGTTTTGATTCAAACAGCAGTTTCGACTCGTGAGTACATTAGATTAAAGGAGTTCGTTAACGACGTAGATCCAACAGCCTTTGTAGTAACAAGCAGCGCGAACGAAATACTTGGTGAAAAGTGGAGAAGATTTATATAAGTAAATATCATATTAAGACTGAGCTAGTAGATAGTTCAGTTTTTTTATGCTATAATATAAATAATGTCAATAGTAAAGGGGCTTAGTATAGACTAATCTTTAAGAGTAAAGGCTCAATTATATGATATAATATTAGTGATATTGTGAGGAGATAAATATGCAGACAAAAGATTGCATTGAAAAATATAAAAAAGAATTTGAAGAAGAGATAAAATCTTTGTTTTGGAAAAGTGATGGCTCTTTGAAGAAAAAGATCTATGGCAAGGTCAAAGAAGAGGCGCTTGACGAGATAGTAAACGATGTCTTCGTATATGACGATGATTTACTTAAGTCACTAAACCTAAGTACGGCTAAGATAAGTGTCTACTTAGAGACAAAGTATAAAGCAGTTGATTTTAGGAGCTTTGTTGCACCGCTATCGAGGATACTATTGCCCGTGGCGATATCGTTTGTAACATTCTTCTTAAGTGCGAAGTCCCTAAAGTACTTTGACATCGAAAAGATATTTGGCGTTACATTAAAAACATTTTTCGCCTTCGCTTTAAGTGCTGTGGTCATAGCTATGCTATTTAGCATTTACTACACAAAAGTAAACGAGAAGAAGCTCTATGCCATATACATAAGAGATAGACTTAATTTTGAAATCAATAGGCTCATTGCCCAAGAGAAAGCTGAGGTTTAGTATGGCTTTATTTGTAATTATATTTGCCGTTCTTATCTCATTAATCAATGGCGGACGCATAAAAAATTTATTTAAGATGAACCTTAAATATACATGGTTCTTAGTAATAACAGCGCTATTAAATATAGCAGTCCTTGTCTATATCACAAGATTTAATCTTGCTCACAGACGCGAGCTTATAATGATATATCCGTATCTTAATCTATTTACATTTTTTGTGATGATATTCTTTTCTATTGCAAATAATAAGTACTTCGCCTTTAACATCATTGCCCTAGGTCTTGCTTTAAACCTTATGGCGATGATTAATTACGCTGGCTTTATGCCGGTTGTTAAGGAAGCGCTTGTATATAACGGTTCAGTTCATGAGCTGGCTGCTTTAGAGAATTCACTTTCGATGACGCATACGCTTTTAGTGAGCGGGAAGACTTTCAATGCACTGGCGGACACTATCCCTATAGGTAAGTTCATTAGTTTTAAAACTGTTATTAGCATAGGCGATATATTTTTATCTCTTGGTTTATTCATGCTTGTGGAAGACGTAATGAAGAGGAGGTCATGATATGATATTTAAAAATATAATACTAGGTCTTTTTTGTATTGCAAATTTATTATTTGGTCCGACAAAGGAGATAGATGTAAATAATATATTAAAGGAAAGTATCAATACTTTCACTTATAAAATAGAGCTAGAAGCAAGACAGGACGCGCTCGAAAAGTATAGAGCCGAGCTTGAAAAGCTTAGAAAAAGCAGGGTTAGGATATTTGCTGCTGGCGACTTTATGACGCATGGACCGCAATTAAAAGGAGCAAAGTATAACGACGGATACAAATTTGATGAATATTTTAAGTATTTGCCGTTCTTTAAAGAAGCAGATCTTGCTATGATTAATTATGAGACTACTGTTTCCTACAACGGTCAATACACTGGCTACCCAACATTTTCTTCGCCCGAATCGTCTGTTGAAGCAATTAAAAACAGCGGTTTCGATGTGATTGCAACTGCGAATAACCACGCCTTTGATAAGGGCTTCAAGGGTATAGACAAGACCATAGACACAATCAAGAGCTATGGCATGGACAATGTCGGCACATATAAAGACGCAAATAACATGCCGCTTATTAAGGAAGTAAATGGTATTAAGTTTGGCATATCAGCCTACACTTACTCCATCAACGGTTTTGATAGCCGCGTGAAGGGTACTGACAAAGCATATGCGGTAAACTTTATCGATATGGACAAGATTAAAAAAGATGTCGAGTACATGGACGCAAATGATGTTGATGTGAAGCTTGTTTACATGCACTGGGGCGTTGAGTACCAGCTAAAGCCAAACAAGGCACAAGAAAATACTGCGAAGAAGCTTAATGAACTAGGCGTAGACATAATCTTAGGCTCGCATCCACACGTTATACAAAAGTGCGATGTGATTGAATCGGGTGGTAAGAAGACTTATGTCTGCTACTCCATGGGCAATTTCGTCTCAAATCAAAGACGTGAATTTATGCCAAATCGCTATAGCGAGAACGAATTAATGATGGAGGTCATCTTACAAAAGACGCCAAATGGCGTGGTTGTAGAGAAATTTGAAGCACATCCACTTTGGGTTGACAAATACAGGACTAACGGCAGGGATCATTACAACGTAATTCCTGTTAGAGAAGCTCTTGACGGAAGCATCAAAGTTGATAGAATCAATCAGATTAAAAATAAATTATTACAAAGCTTAGAAGATTTTAACAGTATATACAAATAGGAGATGGTTAAATGTATTTTGAAGACGAAATGACACCAAAAGAAAGAATGACTGCCTTTTCAAAGGGCGAGCCAATGGACAGATTACCTGTAGTGCCAGATATGGGTGTAACTATGGCATGGTACATAGGTAAGAAGACAAACGATTATTACACAGATGCAGATGTAATAACAGAGACAGAAGTAGCTTTGTTCAATCGCTTTCATCATGACAGCGTTGGTGTATCAACAACACTTAGGGGCATGGCTGAGGCGATGGGCTCAGTAATGAACTATCCTGATGATAACATCACTAATTTAAGGGAGCCAGTCGTAAAAACAGAAGAGGATATTGACAAACTGGATTTAGTCAATCCATGGAAGGACGGACACTTACCAGTATTACTTGAAGCGCTTCAAAAGATAAGAGATGAGATAGGCGATGTAGCTGACATAGGCGCATCGATGACAGCGCCATTTACAGTAGCTGCATCAGTCTTAGGCACTGAGAATATGCTTAGGTGGATGGTTAAGAAGAAAGATGCATTCCACAGACTTATGGACATCATTACAAAGAACAATACTGAGTACATCAAAGCACTTGGCAAGATTGGCTTCGGAACAGGTTTCTGCGACCCAGTATCATCGACATCCATGATTAGACCTGCTCAGTACAGAGAGTTTTCACTTCCATACTTCAAGAGAAACGTTGAAGACGTTAAAAAATACTGCGGCGGCGCTCCGACTATACACATATGCGGCAAGAGCAAGGACATCTGGGAAGATGTTGTTAGCGCAGGCGTAGGCAACTTCTCTATAGATAACTGTGAAGACCTTGCTGAAGCAAAAGAAATCATGGGCGATAAGGTCACTATCACAGGTAATGTGCCACCAGTTGATGCGATTTATTTAGGTAATGACGATATTATTAAAGAAGAAGTAAAGAAATGCGTGTCAAAGGCGTGGGACTCACCAAAGGGCTTCATCCTATGCACTGGTTGCCAAATTCCAAAGAACAGCCCAATAGAAAATATCGATTCATTTATGAAGTGGGGCAGATACTACGGCAAGATGCCTATAGATACATCGAAGTTTAATTAGTATAATATTTTTTTATAGACTTACGGAAATAGTAATATATTTTTTAATTAATGTGCGTGTAGCTAAGCTATATGCACATTTTTTATTTATAAATTCTATGAATACCCCATAGTCATGGCTATTTGCTTAAGTCTCACAAGTATTATATAATGAATGTTGGTGATAGCGTGAAAAAGATAGGAGACTTAAGAGTATACTCATGCACTGCGAGTAATGAAAAAGAGTATACAGATTTAAATTTGAATATTAATGAAGAAGACTTATTTACTGATGCTGATCTATATAGAGAAGTGGCTCAAAGAATGAGCCTTGGTTTTTATACAGTTTTTTATCCAATTGTAGGCACTATGGAAGGTGAATTAGCTGGCATGATGCTTGACAAAAACGCTAATCTTAGAAGATTCATGGAGCTAGACAGTATCGATGAACTATACAATTTAAAGGATTTTGATTTTAATTTGGAGCACTTTATTTGCCTTGAGAAAGCTATTGCAGGTGAAGAGGCTCCTATTTGTTTTAAATTAAACGGTCTTTTGTCATTTGTTTCACAAGTTATTGATATATCAAAGTTTTTATTAGCCTTTAGAAAGAAGCTTAATAAAGAAGAGATATATGCTTACTACAGAAGAAACGTTTTAGATCTATTACTAAAGCTTGATGAGGATAAGGTTAAGCTCATTAGTCTAGCCGATCCCATCTTAAGCGTTGAGACAGTTGGGCCGAAGCTTGTTAAAGAACTAGTTAACGACTTTTACTTCCCGCTTATCAATGACATATTAGAGTTTACAAATTTTAAAGTGCATATATGTCCGAAATTAGGCTTTGCCTTGTCGGACCTAGGACTATTTAATGAAATCAAAGTAGAGACAGATGAGATGAGCTATCAAGAAGCGCTGATAAATTCATCTTACAGACTCTTTACGAATAGATGTTATATGATTCAAGGCAATGTGAAATTTATCACAGTATTAGGGGGGAACTATGAATAAAAAAGAAAGACTTTTAAAGATACTTCAAGGCGAAAAGGCTGATAGACCAGCTGTTATTTGCCCAGGCGGTATGATGAATCCATGTGTTACTGAACTTATAGAGAAGCATGGCATTGATTTTGCAAAAGCAAATTCAGAAGCAGAAGAGATGGCAAAGCTATCAAAACTTGTTGTTGAAGAGAATCTCTTTGAGAACTATGCTGTGCCATTCTGCATGAGTGTTGAATCAGAAATGTTAGGGGCAAAGTGCGTATACGGCACTAATGAAGAGGAAGCACACATCGTTGAGTATGCCATGGATAAGATCGATATAGATAAATTAAAAAGCGTTAAAGTTAAGTTTGATAGGGAAGAAGCTTTACTTGGCGCGATTAAATTACTTAAGAACGATGAAATACCTGTTATTGGCAATATCACAGGACCGTTCTCAGTTGCGACAAGCGTTGTCGATGCAAAGGAAGTATATGTTGGTCTTAAGAAGAACAAAGAAGCTTTTGAAGCCTTTATGGATTATATTTCTGATCTGATAGCTGATTTAGCGATAAAAGAAGTAGATGCAGGTGCTGACCTTATTGCAATCGCTGACCCAAGCGGTACAGCTGAGATACTTGGACCAAAGTACTTTGAAGAGTATCTAATTCATTACGTTAACTACATCATTGACAAGATCAAGGCGCATAAGGACGTGCCAATAATTATTCATATCTGTGGTGATATGAAGAGCGTTATCGACATAGTTGAAAAAATTCATGCAGATGCTTATTCATTCGATGCGATAGTTAACTTAAAGAACGCTAAAAAACACATACACAAACCTGTCATGGGCAATGTGTCAACTTATCTAATAGAAAATCAAAGACCAGAACAAATTTCAAAGGTCGCTAAAAATAGAGTCAAAGACGGCGTAGACATCATAGCTCCAGCTTGTGGACTAGGTATGGGCTCACCGCTTGACAATGTAAAAGCAATACTAAAGGGAGTAGAAGATGCCTAAGATTCACATATTAAGTGATGACAATATAATTACAGCAAATGAGGGGGAAATCCTTTTAGATGTATTAAGGGAGAACGGCTACTTTATTGAGGCACCGTGCAATGGCATGGGCACTTGTAAAAAGTGTAAAGTCAAAATCATGGATGGAGCAAGTGAAGAGACAGTTCTTTCGTGTGAGTATAAGATAGAGAAGGACATAAGCCTAGCCTTCTTCGACGAGGGCAAGGCGGAGAACCTTCTTACATCGGATATAGATACATTCGATGCGAGTGATTCAGTACTTACTATGAAGACACATGTCTTTGAAGATAGTAGAGGCACCGATACTTCATGGGAAGACGAGTACGAGAAAGTCTTTGGACAGATCTCCTTCAATGTTTTGAAAAATACAAATTTTTCAAAGGGTGAGAAGCACGCTATATACTTAAACAACGAAGTGATAGCTATACGCGGCAAAGATGATGATAAGATATATGCAGCAGCTGTTGATATAGGCACTACAAGCGTTGCCATATCAGTTCTTGATATTACTCATGGCAAAGTCATTGAAAGAGCATCCTTTGTCAATCCGCAAATAAGCTTCGGCCTTGACGTTTTATCAAGGATGAGCGCCGCCATCGACCTAAAGGAAAACCTTTATAAGATGCAAGAGCAAATCACAAAGGCCATAGAAGAAAACATATTAAAAATATTTAAAAAGTACAAGCTTGATATAGATAGCTTATATGAAATCATCTTCTCAGCTAACTCAGTTATGATGCATATACTTATGGGCGTCGACCCGACAAGCCTTGGCATAGCGCCATACAAGATAGTCAGCTACTTTAACTTTGAGATAGATGCAAAAGAGATAGGCATGAAGCTTGGTAAATACACTAAAGCCTTTACTATACCATCGATCTCGTCATATGTAGGCGCTGACATACTTAGCGGCGTTAATCATATCGATATAGAAAAGATTGATAAAAACATCATGTTTATAGACATAGGCACAAACACAGAGCTAGTACTTAAGTATAAGGATAAGTACTACGCTAGTAGCTGCGCCGCTGGGCCAGCACTTGAAGGTATGAACATAGAGTTTGGCTCGAGAGCTGAGCTTGGCGCGATTGAAAATGTTTTCTTTGACCTTGATAATGGGACTAAAAACATCGTCATAATTGGTAAAGAAAAGGCAAAATCCATTTGCGGCTCGGGCGTTTTGGCTGTCATTCGTGAAGCCTTAAAGATAGGCCTCATCGACTATAGAGGAAGACTAGTAAAGCTAGAGGACCTTGCTGAAGATGACAAGCGAAGGCCATTCTTAAAGGATATTGATGGCAAGACCGTTATCGATTTAGGCGAAGTATATATAACTAAAAAGGATATAAGAAATATTCAGCTATCGAAGAGCGCGATTATGTCAGGGATAGTTTTACTATTTAACAAGCTTGGCATGACGGCCGAGGAAGTGGATGACTTATACATCGCGGGCCAATTTGGCTATCACTTATCAAAGGACATGTTAGTAGATACGTATTTTATACCAAATATAGCTGAAGAAAAGATTTCTTATCTTAAAAATACATCGCTTGATGGCGCGATCAGCGTAGTATTATCAAAGAAGAAGAGGGAAAATCTTTTAAGTTTAAGCAAGAAGATAAAGTTTTTGGAGCTAAGTTATGATGAAAACTACCAAAAAGTCTTTATCGACTGCTCATATTTTAAATAGGAGGCAAATATGACAAGAGAAGAGTATTACAAAATTCTAGACGATTATGTCTACGAGTATGAAGACGAGAAGATTGCAAAGGTCGCACAAGATTACCTTGATGAAGGTTATGATGCACTTGATGCTATTGTTAATGGTTTAGTTCCCGGAATGAAAAGGGCGGGGGACGCTTTTCAAGAAGAGGAATATTTCGTAACAGACCTATTACTTTGTTCTGATGCGATGAACAATGCACTTGATGTATTAAGACCACACCTTGAAAGAAACGAGCTAGAACACAATCACACTATAGTTATAGGTGTTGTTGAAGGGGATACACACGACATTGGCAAGAACTTAGTTAAAACTATGTTCCAAACACAAGGTTTTGAAGTTATAGACCTAGGTAGAGACGTTGAAGTTAATAAATTTGTTGACGCAGCCGAAGAACATGGCGCAGAAATCATCTGCATGTCAACACTTATGACGACAACTATGAGAAATATGAGAAGGGTTGTTGAGATACTTGAGGACAGGGGCCTAAGAGACAAGTATAAAGTCATGATAGGCGGAGGACCTATTTCACAATCGTTCGCGGACAAGATTGGCGCCGACAAATACACTATAGACGCTATCGAAGCCGTTAAAGCTGCTAAGGAGTTATTAAATATAAATTAAAAAGTAGGAGGAATTTTTGATGGACGAACAATCATCAATCAAACCTAATGGATGGGCACTGATACCATTCATAGTATTTATAGGTTTTTTCTTATTATCAGGAATCATTTTAGACAAGATGGGTGTAGAAATGGCATTCTACCAAATACCATCACCTATCGCCGTACTTATTGGTACTATCGTTGCCTTTATAATGTTTAAGGGTTCGATAGACTCCAAATTTGATGTATTCGTTAAGGGCTGTGGCGATGACAACATCATCATCATGTGCTTAATCTACATCTTAGCTGGTGCATTCGCAACACTATCTAAAGCATCAGGAGCTGTTGACTCAGTTGTAAACTTAGGTCTAAGCATAATACCAGTTCAATTCATAACAGCAGGTTTATTCGTAATCGCTTGCTTCTTAGCAATTGCAACAGGTACTTCAGTTGGAACTATAGTTACAGTTGGACCTATCGCTGTAGGTATCGCTCAAAAAGCAGGCCTACCAGTAGCTTTAGTTTTAGGTGCACTAGTAGGTGGATCTATGTTTGGTGATAACTTATCTATTATTTCTGATACAACTATCGCCGCAACTAGAACACAAAACGTTAACATGAAAGATAAGTTTAGAGCAAACTTCAAAGTAGCATTACCAGCTGCAATCGTTACAATTATTATTTTATTAATAGTTGGTAGAACAAGTGGACCAGTTCATTTTGATGACTTAAGCTACAATTTTGTACTAATCTTACCTTATCTATTCGTTTTAATAGCTGCTCTATGTGGCGTTAACGTATTTGTTGTATTAACACTAGGTATCGTTTTTGCAGGTGGTGTTGGTATTGCAACTGGTTCATACAATGGACTTGAACTTTGCCAAAACATTTTTGCGGGCTTCTCAGGACAATTTGAAATTTTCTTACTTTCAATGTTAACTGGTGGTCTTGCCGCTATGGTTAGAGCAAACGGCGGTATCGAATGGCTAGTACTTAGAATATCTAGAATGGCTAAGGGTAAAAACTCAGCAGAACTATCTACTGCATTATTAACAATGATCTCAAACGCTGCTCTTGCTAATAACACTGTATCGATCATCATCTGCGGTCCTATCGCTAAGAGAATTTCTAATAAATTCAAAGTTGACCCTAGAAGATCAGCATCACTTCTTGATATGTTCAGCTGTATAACTCAAGGTCTTATCCCTTATGGCGCACAAATACTTATCGCTTCAGGCTTTACTGAAGGAGCAGTATCACCAGTTGAGTTAGTTCCATACGTCTGGTACCCAATGATACTATTAGTATTCGCAGTACTTTCAATCTTTGTTAGATACGCTGACCTTAAGACTGGATGGAACTTCGAACTTGACAAGCCAGAAGAAGCAAAGTAAAATATAAACATAACTAACCTAAAGAGAGGAAGAATATCGTGATAAACATTAGAAAAGAATTACCTGAAATTTTTGATGAATTTAAAGATAAGAGAAGAGAATCATTTTTAAAAGTTAAAGAGATTAAGGATAAAAACATACCAGTCATAGGCATATTCTGCACATTTTTCCCGCAAGAGATAGCTCTTGCAGCAGGTGCGACATCTGTATCACTTTGTTCGACATCTGATGAAACTATCAAAGATGCTGAAAAGGATCTACCGACAAACCTTTGTCCACTTATCAAGGCAAGCTATGGCTTTGCCATTACAGATAAGTGTCCCTTCTTCTATTTCTCAGACCTTATAGTCGGAGAAACGACTTGCGATGGCAAGAAGAAGATGTATGAGTACTTAGGCGAGATTAAAAACGTTTATGTAATGGAGCTTCCGCAAAAGAGGTCCGAAGAGAGCCTTAAGTTGTGGACGGCTGAAATAAAAAAACTTGCTGACTACGTATCAAAAGAGTTTGGTGTAGAGATTACAGAAGAAAAACTTAGAGAAGCAACTGTAATCAAAAATGCTGAGAGAAGTGCCGTTAAAGACTTTTATGGCATAATGAAAGCCGATGAACTTCCTATCATGGGTTTAGACTTGTGGCACGTCTTAAATGGAGTGCAATTTGAATTCGATAAAAGGGCAATACCAGCCGAGCTAGCTGAGCTTAAGGAAAAAGTTCTAATCGAGAACAAGCGCATCACTGGCAAAAAGAGGATACTTATAACAGGCTGCCCAATAGGCGGAGCGACTGAAAAAGTTATCGAAGCTGTTGAAAATAACGGTGGAATTGTAGTTGCTTATGAAAATTGTGGGGGAGCTAAGGCAATCGATGAAAACGTTGACCTAGACAACCCAGATATATATGATGCACTTGCTAAGAAGTATCTTAATATTGGCTGCGCATGCATTAGTCCTAACACACCAAGATTAAATCTTTTATCAAGAATGATAGACGACTACAAAGTAGATGGTGTAGTGGATATGCAGCTTCAAGCGTGTACGCCATTCCAAGTAGAAACAAAAGCCATTAGAGACTTTGTCACAAAAGAAAAGAAAACTCCTTATATCCAAGTAGAAACTGATTATTCAAAATCAGACTTGGGCCAATTAAACACAAGAATCGAAGCGTTTTTAGAAATGCTTTAGATAAAGGATAAGGCTCTCATTATGAGGGCCTGTCGTTTATACATAAGAGCCATCGATGAGGCTCTATACAAAGAAAGAGTCAAGCAAATCGCTTGACTCTTTTGATATGTAATCCCATTATGTGCCGTTTTTCATAAGTAATTTATCCCCGCATATACGAGGTGGGTCCGTTGTTTACAATATCTAATGTCCACTTAAGGCATATTATCAATTGTAAAACGTCACAGTCCCATATTATTATTGTCGGTTAAATTAATATGAAAAGCGGTCACTACAGGATATCTTAACTATATTATATAGCAAACGCATTTAAAATGCAAGGAAATTAGATAAATTTTTTAGAAAAATTTATTATATCAGCGTGGTCACTCACTTCATAGTGCCTTTCCTCATTAGTCCTCGGGTCATTAAAGCTTATCTCAAAGGAGTGAAGCAATTGTCTATCAACGCCGTCATAAGTCTTCTCATTATATAGCGTGTCGCCAACTATAGGATAGCCTAAGTAGGCTAGGTGCAGCCTTATCTGATGCGTCCTACCAGTAATGAGCTCCGCTTGGGCTATGGAGTATTTTTCGCCGCTTATAACTTTCTTGAATATGGTTTTCGCGTAATCACCATCGCCATCGTCACAGATCATCTTCTTTATGTGATCATTCTCGTCGGTCTTGATATTTTTCTCAACAACAATCTCATCATAAGGAAAAAATCCATCAACTACAGCGTGATACTTTTTTCTAAAGCTGCCATCTTCCATCTGCTGCATTAGATTGTAGTGGGCAAATGGATTTTTAGCGACCACCATCAGCCCCGTCGTGTTCATGTCAAGCCTATTGACAAGGCGGACGCGCCTTTTAAGGCCACGCGACTGAAATAAATTGATCAGTGCGTTATAAAGAGTATTGCCTTGATTGTTCTTCGTCTCATGAACGAGGATGTTTTTCTCTTTGTTGATGACCATGTAGTCAATAGTCTCGTCAACTATATCGATATCGCTGCTAAAGTCATCAGCTTGGGTCTCCTCTTCGGGCATATGTATCCTTAAGACCTCGCCCTTAATGATCGGCAGGTCCTTGCGCCTAAATTCTTCATTTACATATATGTCTTTATTTAAGTAGCTTCGTCTAAAAAGTCTTTTTGATATTTTGAGCTCATCTATCATTTCACTCATCTTATCATAAGACCTCTTAGCGACAAAGCTTACATTGTATTCATCGTTAATCACTTTATCACCTAAATAAATTATAATATATTTTTCTAGCTTTTACAAGTAGATGGCTTAAGTCATTGAAAAATTACTCTATTTGTTGTATAATTAATAATTATAAGAGGTGAAGAAATGAGTGAGAGAATTATAAATATACTCGCAAAGGATGACGAGCTTAGCAAAAAGATCTTGCTTGAGCTTGAAGAAAAGCTTGAGGCGCGCGGCTTTCTTACTACTAGAGACTTTTGTAACGAGGCTGAACTTTCCATCGTTATAGGTGGAGATGGATCCTTCTTAAGAAGTGTTCACGAAAATGATTTTCCCGAAGTGCCTTTTGTCGGCTTCAATACAGGCCACTTAGGTTTCTTTCAAGAGCTTTCTATTGATGACGTAGATAAATTTGTCGAAAATTATATAAAGAGTGAGTTTAAACAAGAGTCACTACACTTAATCGAGACAAGCGTTCATTACGAAGGCGGCGAGTCAAAGCTATATTCAGTTAATGAGATGGTTGTTAAAGCAAACAAATCAAAGGCCGTTGAACTCGATGTATTTATCAATTCTGATTACTTGGAAAGATTTTTTGGCGACGGACTTATAGTCTCAACACCAGCTGGCAGCACTGCATATAACTACTCAGTCAGAGGCAGCGTAGTGCATCCAAAGCTTGAGTGCATACAAATGACTCCGCTCGCACCCATTAACTCAAAAGCCTTTAGATCATTACAAAACTCAATCATCGTTCCACCAAACTTTATTATAAGATTCGAGCCAAAGAAGAGATATGAAGGAGAGATCATACTTCTTAACGATGGCGAAGAACGTATCTTCAAAAACGTCACTAGCGTAGAGATAAACCTAAGCTACAAGAAGATATATAGGATAGTATTTTCAAAGAATATTTACTGGAACAATCTAAAAGATAAATTTTTATAGGAGGCATAGATGTACGATTTTCATTTGCATTCAAATTTTTCAGTTGACTGCAAGGTCCCGCCGGAGGACATGGTCAAAGAGGCTATAAAGATGGGTTTGAAAGCTATATGCTTTACTGATCACATAGACCTTTCACTTGACCAAGACAAAAGTAAAAACGTCCTTTTTAATATTGAGGACTATATAAAAGAGATAAACAAATTAAAATACACATATATTAATGAGATAGAAGTCTTAAAAGGAGCTGAGTTTGGTCTTCAACTTGGTTTAATAGATGAATATGATGAGCTAAGTAAAAACCCTTTTGATTTCATTTTATGCTCAATTCACAGCATCGATGGCGAAAGGATTTTCTCTAGAGAGAAGAGCTTTGAAAGTGATTACGAAAGAGGTCAAGTGCGCTACTATACAGAACTATTAGAAGTAGTGAAACGCTTTGACAGCTTCGACTCAGTCGCACACATAGACTTTATCGACAGGTATTACAAATTCAAAGACATCGACTATGAGTTTTCTGATGCGGCTAAGGAGCTTGTTTATGAGATACTAAAAGTATTAGTAGATAAGGACAAGGCGCTTGAGATAAATACAGCTGCACTTCGTTATGATATGAATAGCTTTCATCCGCAAGATGAGATACTTGATATGTATAAGTCCTTAGGAGGCGAGCTAATCACAGTTGGTTCAGACGCTCATTATGCTGAAGATCTTGCTTATGGCATAAAGGACGCGGAAAAGTATCTTAAGGAAAAAGGCTTTAAGTACTTATATATTTATAAGAAGAGAAGGCCATATCCAATACATTTGTGATAATTAATAAAAAACATTTAACCACTCCTTGATTATTTTGTCAAGGAGTGATACAATATTTAGGAACACGAAAGATTTACAAAGGAGGGGGCACTATGTTTAAATCTTTAAAACCTCTTTTAAAATATTTCAGAAAGTACAAAGTTCAGTATATTTTAGGTATATTCTTCCTGCTGTTCATAGACGTTGTTCAGCTATATATACCACAAATACTTAAGTACTTCGCAAACGACTATCAAAGGGGAGTTCTAACTATGGCTTCGGCGACTAAGTATGCTATACTAACCATAGTAACTGGACTGATGGTTGCTGTTGCGAGATATTTTTGGAGAAACTTTATTATTGGTAACTCGATGAGAGTTGATTATGATTTGAGAAAGGATTTCTTTTGGAAATTGACAAGTCTTTCTCAAAATTTTTTTAATACGCACAAAACAGGTGACTTAATGAGTCTTGCAACTAACGACATCAACGCTGTTAGGATGACTCTTGGTCAAGGTATCATCATGTTTATTGACTCAACATTCTTACTTATACTAAACCTTGTTATGATGATAAAAACAACAAATGTTTTGTTTGCATCAAAAGTTTTATTCACTATACCACTAATTATACTCATAGTAATGAGGTTTGGCGGCGTTATTCATTCGCGCTTCAAAGCTGTTCAAGCGCAATATGGTAAGATTACTGACAGAGCTCAAGAAAACTTTTCAGGGATCAGAATCATAAAAGCCTTTGGACAAGAGGAAGAGAACGCAAAATTATTCAGAGAAGAAAATCAAAATTATTATGATAAAAATATAGAATTAGCAAAATTACAAAGCTTTTTCAATCCATTCATTCACGTACTAAGCAATATTAGTTACATGCTACTTTTATTCTTCGGAGCAAAAGAAGTTATGGCGGGAACTATGCTTCTAGGTGACTTTATTGCATTCAATGCTTACTTAGGACTTATGATGTGGCCAGCAAGAGCACTTGGCATGGTTATAGTCTTCATGCAAAGAGGCGCCGCGTCCATGGATAGGCTGACAAATATATTCAAGACAGAGCCAGAAATTGTTGACAGAGAAGGCGCTATCGAGCTAGACGAAATAAAAGGCAATATTGAATTTAAAAACGTTTCATTTAAGTACGCACCTGAGCTGCCATATGCACTTAAAGACATAAGCTTTAAGATAGAGCCAGGTAAGACACTTGCCATACTAGGCAGAACTGGTAGCGGCAAGTCAAGTATAGTTAACGTACTTCTTAGACTTTATGATATAAATGAGGGCGAGATACTTGTTGATGATCATGAAGTTAAGGACGTAACACTTAATTCTTTAAGAGAAAACATTTCTTATGTGCCGCAAGATGACTTTTTATTCTCAAAAACTGTTAAAGAAAACATTGAGTTTCACTACGAGCATGAGCTTGATGACGAGATGATAGAAAAGTACGCGAAGATAGCTGGCGTCTACGATGACATTATTGAGTTTAAAGACGGTTTCGACACTATCTTAGGTGAAAGAGGCGTAACGCTATCTGGCGGACAAAAGCAAAGAGTATCGATTGCGAGAGCTTTGGCAAAGGAAAAGAACGTTTTAATCATGGACGACTCTTTATCTGCAGTAGATACACAAACTGAAGAAGAGATACTAAAAAATCTTAACACAGACGAAGCGGATGTTTCAAAAATCATCATTTCACATAGAGTTTCGACTATAAAAGATGCTGATGAAATATTATTTATTGAGGATGGAGCTATAGTTGAGAGAGGTACACACGATGAGCTTGTTTCACTTGGCGGCAGATACAATAAATTATACGAAGATCAATTACTAGAGCAAAAGATAAATAGAGGTGATGAGTAATGGAAAGAAACATAGACGATATTAATTATCAAAGCAAAAACTCTAAAAACACCTTTAGAAGGATGCTCTCATATGCAAGGCCATATACATTCCAGCTTATATTAACCTTCCTCATGATAGTCGCGTTAACAGGACTAGCACTTGTAAGCCCTTATCTAATCAAGGTTGCCATAGATGAGCACATACAAGTCGAAAACATCAAGATGTATGAGTACCCAGCGGCTACTGAACACACTTTGAGCGTTACACGTACTAAAGACAATATGAAAGATGGCATAGACTTCTTCATTAGAGAGACTGATCTTAGTAAGGAAGAAAAAGCTCAATACGAAGGCAAAGGAGCCTATCACCTAAAAGAAGAAGATGGCAGAGCCTTTCTATATAAATCAGGTGACGAGACAAAGAGCCCTGTCTATGAAGTGCCAATGTCTGAGTATAAGGCATATAGAGACAAAGACTTTAAAGCCATAAACAAATTAAGCTTATACTTTTTACTAACAATAATATTAACTTTTGTTCTTGACTATTTACAAACGATGTCCATCACTATAGCATCGCAAAAGATGATTTATAGCATGAGAACTGAAGTTTATGACCATATCATATCAAGGTCCCTAAGCTTTTTCGATAGAAATGCAATAGGCAGACTAACCACAAGGCTAACTAATGATATAGAAGCAATCAGCGAAATGTATTCAGACGTTATGATAACACTGTTTAAAGACATCTTCATGCTTGCGGGTATCATGATTTTTATGCTGTCTATGGACTTGAAGCTAAGCTTACTAAGCTTTATAACGCTGCCATTTATATTTGCGATTTCAATATTCTTTAGAGGCAAGATTAGAAAGATACTTGCACTATCGAGAAAGAAATTATCGCTAATAAACTCAAAACTTAGTGAAAATATTTCAGGTATGAGGCTAATCCATATCTTTGGTAAAGAAAATAAAATTAATAGAGAGTTTGATGAAGCAAATGCTGACTACAGAAACACTATGCTTAGAAGGGTAAAGATATTCTCAATATATAGACCATCGATAGACATCATTAGAAACATAGCCATTGCGAGCCTTATCTACTTTGGAGCGAAAGAAGTTTTGAATGAGACCATGTATTTTGGTATGTTATACCTTTTCATTGATTACTTAAAGAAATTCTTTATGCCAATCATGGACCTTACAGAAAAGTATAACATCACTCAATCGGCTATGGTTTCAGCTGAGAGGGTCTTTGCGATACTTGATGACAAAAACGAAATTCAAAATCCTAAAAATCCGCTTCCATTTGATGATATTCAAGGCGAAATCGAGTTTAGAAACGTTAGCTTCAGCTATATTGAAGGCGAGCCAGTTCTTAAAAATATCTCATTTAAGATTAAGAAAGGCGAATCGGTTGCCCTTGTTGGACCAACTGGTTCAGGTAAGACGTCTATCATATCACTATTAACAAGATTCTATGAGATAGATGAAGGCGAGATATTAATCGACGGCATAAACATAAACGATGTTAGAAAAGAAGATCTAAGGAAGAACATTGGAGTCGTTCTTCAAGACGTATTTTTATTCTCGGGAACTATAAGAGACAATATCAAGCTGAATAAAGATATATCTGACGAAGAGATTATTAAAATATCGAAGTATGTAAACGCTGATTCATTTATACAAAAACTACCAGGTAAATACGATGAACCCGTTATGGAGAGGGCATCGACGCTATCGTCAGGCCAAAGGCAGCTATTAAGTTTTGCAAGAACACTTGTTTATGAACCGAAGATACTTGTGCTTGATGAGGCAACAGCAAACATCGATACTGAGACGGAGCTATTGATTCAAGACGCAGTGAAGAAACTTATCAAGGGAAGAACGTCTATCGCCATAGCGCATAGGCTGTCAACTATACAACACGTTGATAAGATACTAGTTATTAAGAACGGTACAATCAGAGAAGAGGGTACGCACCAAGAGCTTCTTGATAAGAAGGGTCTTTACTACGACTTATATAGACTTCAATATGACAAATAATATATAAGGATATATATAGAAGAAAAACTAATTGATTGCGATTAGTTTTTCTTTTTTTATATTTATGTTTTATTACTTCACTTAGTGGGTATATAATTAATAGTAAAAAATAAAAAAAGGAGTGATATTATGGGATTATTTGATTTCATATCAGCAAAAGCTAGAGAAGAGGAAAGAAAAGAAAGAATGAAGAACGCTGGCAACATTGCCATGGGTACTTTATTAGGATTAGCAGCAGGTGCTGCAGCAAGCTATCTATTCGCACCAAGAAGTGGTGAAGAAACTAGAGAAATGATAGCTAAGAGGAGTAAAGAAACTTATAATGACATGAAAGATGGCATAGCAACAGCAACTCAAAGAGCTAAAGAACTAGGACAAAGTGCTTTAGAAAAAGCTAAAGAATTTAAGGACGAAGCAGCACAAAGAGCTGAAGAACTTAAAGAAGAAGCAGAAGATAAAGCAAAAGAACTAAAAGACAAAGCTGAAGATAAAGCTATCGATGCTAAGAAAGAAGTAGAAAAGAAAGCTAATGACGTTAAAAAGGACGTTGAAAAGGAAGTAGAAAAGGCTAAGAAATAGGTGATAAGATGGGCATAGATTTTGATAAAATTAAAGACGAAGCTACAAAAAAAGCTAACGAACTAAAAGACGAAGCAGCTAAAAAGGCTGATGAATTAGAACGCGAAGCAAACAAAAAGATTGACGAAGCTAAAGACACTGCTGAAGATGTAAAAGATGAAGCAGTTAAAAAGGCTAATGAAATTAAAGAGGACGTAGAAAACGCAGTTAAGAATATCGGGAAATAGGTGATTTAATGGACGCAAAATATATTTTACAATGTGTGCTTATAGTATTTGGTGTAGCAGCACTAGGTTCATTAGCTTATCTATTCATTAAGATTGCTTCAACTATTAGCACTATGAAGAGCATGATGGAAGAAAACAGACTTAACATCGGCCAAACAGTAGCTAAATTACCTGAAGTGATGAACAATGTGAACGGTATTACGAGCAATGTAAACGGACTAGTTGATGACATTAGACCAGATATCAAAGAGATGACAGTTGAAGCTAAAGATTTAGTTAGAGACCTTGGTCCAAATATAAAGAGCGTTACAGATGATGTAAGCACTTTAGTTACAGAATTAAGACCTAATATATCAGGCATCATGAGTAATATCAATGGTGTTACATCAGATGTATCTAAATTAACTAATACAGCTATGGGTATAACAAACTCAGCTGTTAACACTGTTAACAAGATTACATCACAAGTTTCAAATACTGCTAACAATGCTTATTCAACTGTTAATGGTTTATTAGGCAGCGTAAAAGATTCTATCTATGAAAAAAAGATGAAATCTAAAAGCGTAGCTGAAAATATTATATCCAAAGTAGTGGACATATTTAAAAGAAGCTAATATATTTTAGAAAGGACTCATAAGGGTCCTTTTTTTGTGCGCAGAATATTAGCAAGATCTAATTTAGTATTGAAAATTTTATAAAATTGAATAAAAAAGTATAAAATATTACAATGATAAAGCAACTAAAATAGTGTTATAATAGTAATTGTGTTAATTTTAGAAAAGCTATAAAAAGGAGAAAAAAAGCAAATGAAAAAAATTAAATTATTAGTAATGCTATTGATGGTTTCATTATTATTAGTAGCTTGCGGACCAAAAACAGACACAACAACAGATAAGACAGAAGACAATAAGACAACTGAAGCAACTGACACAACTGACACAGCTGACACAGAAGAAAAAACTGATGATGAAAATGCTGATTGCTGCGAAGCTTCAATGATAAACAGCGTATCAGAAGAAAACCCTATCAAGATAGATAAAGACGCTAAGAGCGTAACTATCTACACTAAGTACAACGGAAAATTCGAAACAGAAGCAACAAGACACTTAGCAATCTTCAAAGATGGTAAGCTAAGCGATATGTCAATCTTCTCATCTTATGTATCTCCAGAAGACTTCTACAAGGCTTTAGAAGAAGTAGGAGCTGAAGCTGGTAATAATATGAACGCTGATAACGCTGCTACAACTAAGTCTGAAGGATCTAAGCTTGAACTTACTCTTGCTTGGGCTGGTCAAGAAGGAACTGTAGGTATTGATGATGTAGTTAAAGATTCAAACGGTAAAGCTTTAGACGTTAGATTCTCAGGTAACTTAGATAATGCAAAAGAATTTAACACAGGCTGCATCACATGCCTTGACTCATGCTTCGTTGGTATCACAAGTAACGGTGAATATCCACTAGGTGCTATCGAAGAAAGCAAAGTAGTTGAATTCTCAGTAGATGCCGACAAAGCACCTGCAGACGGAACTGCAGTAGCAATAACATACACAGTAAAATAATTGAAAAGAGTCTTTAATTTACTTTTAGCCATAGCTGGAGCTATCTTAGTTGCGGCCTTTATATCGAGCCTAGTTAGTTTAAACCTTTGGCTTGATATGAGAGTGCACTCGAGGTATATATACTACGCGTGCCTTGCAATTGCTATAGTAGCTTCATTATTAGGCAAAGTAAATGAAAAAACATTTTTAATTATTGAGCTTATATCCATAGCAGGAATACTTTTACTTGGCAAATTTATGAGAACTATCTATGAGCTAAGGGAAGCACTGCATATAGATATGGGCATAGACTTACTTAAGCAAATATCAATAATTGCTTTAATAGTAATTAATTTAATGCTTTTTCTAAAATTTTTAATAAAGAAAAAGAAGTCTGCGTAATTTAATCGTAGACTTCTTTTTTTGTATCTAGTATTTTATTTCTTTTAATATTTCCTTAGTATATATGTCTAGGAGCATAATCTTTTCATCATTCATCTTGGCGACGGATGCTTTGCCATCTTTGGGTATAGTTGTTGATCCGGGGTTTAATAAGATGATGCCGTCCTTTTCATCTAAGACCTTTATATGTGTGTGGCCAGTAACTATCATCTTGATGCCGGATTCTTTCGCGTAATTGATTCTAGCAAATTCTGTCTCTTCGTAGCCATGTATCAGTAGGGTCTTAAGTCCATTGATATCGACTACACGAGCCTTTTGAGTCAAATCCTTTTCTATAACCATCTGATCAACGTCGCTATCACAATTGCCACGAACGTAGATTATATTGTCACGTTCTTTTAAATATGATGCTAAATCTTTTGGATTATAATCATTTGGAAGAGCGTTTCGAGGGCCGTGATACAAAACATCGCCTAGATGATAGATGATGTCGCAGTCCTTAAGCACATCAAGCGCCCTAAGCGTTTCGTCTATGCCGCCATGTGTGTCGCTAATAAAGCCTATAGTCTTTCTCATTATAGATAAACTACCTTTTCTGTTCTTTCTTTTGCCTTAGGAACTTCATCAGCGTAGCCCAAAGCCATCATTCCATATGAAATGTGATTAGCTGGTATTTTGAACGATGACAAAACTTCTCTTACGCCATCGTCTTTATTGCCTCTTAGTTGATTGATCCATACTGAGCCAAGTCCAAGCGCGTGGCTTGCTAAGTAGATATTTTCCATAGCAGTTGATGTGTCTGCATCGCCTAATTTTAAATCTTCTGGCACAGTCACTATGATTAAGGCCTTCGCATTATATATATAATAGTCATCTCTATCAAGTGATTTTGCGATGGCGGCAGCTAGTCTTTGTATATCCTCTTCTTTAGTCACAACAGTAAAAAGTCTTTCTTGTTTATTCATGCCTGTTGGTGAAGCCTTTGCGCACTCGATTATCTTTTCAAGTGTTTCGCGAGGCACTTCATCAGTTTTAAATTTTCTTATACTTCTTCTTGTCAATAGCATTTCTATTGCGTCCATATCATCACAACCTTTCTTATAAATATTATACCACAAAATTGGGTATAATAATTAGGGTGATTATATGAAGGACAATTTTTTAATACAAGGAATGAGCTGCGCTGCTTGTTCAGCAAGGCTTGAAAAAGTTTTATCAAGACAAGATGGTGTATCAAAAGCCAATGTAAATCTATCGTCGAATAGAGCGAGAGTAATTTATGACGAAAATGTCATAACTCGTGATGATATATTGGCTGTCATCTCAAGAGCGGGCTTCACTGGCTATTATCAAGAGAGCCGTGATATAGAAAAGGAAAGAGAGCTTAGAGAAAAAGAGATAAAAAGTCTTAAGCGTGACTTTATCATCTCCTTAATATTTGCTCTGCCACTTTTTTCAGTAATGTTTTTGCATATGGCTGGCTTACACGTGTTTTATGCGGATGCCAGATGGCAATTTGCTTTTGCAACGCTTGTGCAAATATTTGGCGGACACAGATTTTATAAAGGTGCAATAAGTTCATTAAGAAGCAAAACCTTTAATATGGACGTGCTTGTATCCATGGGTACAACAGCGGCGTATCTATATAGCATTTACAATATGTCCATAGCTAATCCGCATCTATATTTTGAGTCATCGGCGGTCATCATCACTTTAGTTTTACTTGGTAAACTTATGGAGGCAAAGGCAAAAGACAAAACTAATGAAGCTGTTGATAAATTACAAAGCCTAAAAGTTGATGAGGTAACTGTAATTAGGGACGGCGAAGAAAAAACCATTAGCATAGACGAGCTTGACATAGATGACATAGTTCTAGTTAGACCTGGCGAGAGACTTGCCTCAGATGGCGTAATCATCGAGGGCGAGGCGTCAATTAACGAAGCGATGATAACAGGTGAGAGCCTTCCTGTGAATAAAACTGTGGGGGACGCAGTTATCGGATCAACTGTCAATGGACCAAGCACTTTTAAATTTAAAGTTACTAAAGTCGGCGAAGACACTACACTTGCCAATATCATAAGGATGGTTGACGACGCGGCAAGTTCGAAGGCGCCAGTACAAAGATTAGCAGATAAGATTGCAAATATCTTTGTTCCGGCAGTAATGGCTATTGCATTTTTGACGTTTTTGATTTATACTATATTTAAGGATGCAAATACAGGGATAATTAACGCGATAAGCGTTTTGGTTATTGCTTGCCCATGCAGTTTGGGTCTTGCAACGCCTACAGCCATCATGGTGGCAACAGGCAGAGCAGCTCAGTCAGGCATACTTATCAAGTCTGGCGAAGTTTTGGAGGCAAATGCCAAAGTTGACGCAGTTTGCTTTGACAAAACAGGTACCTTGACTGAAGGCAAATTAGCACTTACAAAATTTATCAATACTTCATCCCTTAGCGATAGAGAAATTTTAAGATACGCTTACAGCGCTGAGAATCAGTCAGAGCACTTGATAAGCGAGGCGATATCCTCATACGCAAGAGATAAGAGCATTGAATATGCTGAAGCTGATGAATTTGAAGCGATTCACTCAAAGGGTGTTCGCGCAAAACTTGATAATAAAGAAATAATTTTATCGAACGAAAGATATTTTGATGAGCTTGGCATTAATTATGACAAGGCTCTGATGAAAGAACTTTTGGATGAGGGCGCTACTGTCATAGTCATGGCAATAGATAGAAAAGCCGTTAGCTACTTTGCTATCGAAGACAGCTTAAGAAGTGATAGTAAAGAAGCCATTGCCAAGATCAAGGCTATGGGCATAAAGACTTATATGCTTACTGGGGACAATAGTACTGTCGCTAAAAACGTTGCTCAAAAGCTTGGTATAGATGATTTCAGAGCAGAACTTCTTCCAGAGGATAAATTAAAAGCAATAGAAGAGATTAAAAAATCGTGTGCAAAGCTTGCCATGGTTGGCGACGGCGTTAATGATGCGCCGAGCTTAGCAAGCGCAGACGTTGGCTACTCAATCGCTTCAGGTACTGACGTTGCCTTAGAGGCGAGCGATATAAGTCTTTTGAATAACTCTATCGGCGGAGTGGCAAGAGCACTAGAGCTTTCACGAGCAGCCATGAAAATTATTAAAGAAAATTTATTCTGGGCCTTTTTTTATAATGTGGTCGGTATACCATTTGCCATACTAGGCCTATTAACACCGATGCTTGCGGGAACTGCGATGGCGTTCTCATCGGTATGTGTAGTAACAAACTCACTAAGATTAAGATATAAATAGAATTGAGGAGGGAATTTATGGATAGCAAAAAACTAGACATCGCTAGAAACAGAAAGGGTTTCATAGCTGCCTTAGACCAAAGCGGTGGATCAACACCAAAGGCTTTGAGACTATATGGCATCGATGAGGACAAGTATTCATCAGACGATGAGATGTTTAAGCTTGTTCACGAAATGAGGACAAGAATCATCAAGGCACCAAGCTTTAACAAAGAGCATATACTTGGAGCGATACTTTTTGAACAAACTATCGATAGAGAAGTAGATGGTATGAAGACAGCTGATTACCTATGGAAGGAGCTTGAGATACTTCCATTCGTTAAGGTTGACCAAGGCCTTGCAGATATTGAAGATGGCGTTCAAGTGATGAAAGAGATGACTAAACTTGACTCGCTACTTGATAGAGCTAAGGAAAGAGGCATCTTTGGTACTAAGATGAGATCTGTTATCAAAGAGCTAAATGAAGAGGGTATCAAAAAAGTTGTTAATCAGCAATTTGATTACGCAAAGAAAATCATCGCAAAAGGCTTTGTACCTATCATAGAACCAGAAGTTGATATACACGCTGAAAAAAAGGCTGAGATAGAAAAAGTATTATTCAAGGAACTAAAAGAAAATATAGAAAAATTAGCTAAAGATGACTTTATCATGTTAAAGCTAACACTACCTGAAGAAGATAATCTATATCTACCATTATACGATTATGACAATGTCTTAAGGATAGTTGCGCTTTCAGGCGGCTACACTAGAGAAGAGTCTAACGAAAGACTTGGCAGAAACCATAAAGTTATTGCATCATTCTCAAGAGCGCTTACTGAAGGAGCAAAGGCTAGCATGACAGATGAAGAATTCAATAAACATATGGAGCAATCCATAAATTCAATTTATAAGGAGTCGATTAAGTAATGAAAAGAATTTTAAAAGTTCAAGGAATGAAATGTGAAGGATGTAGCGAAGCTATTGAAAAGGCATTAGAAAAATTTGATGAAATTGACGTTGTAACAGCTGATTTCGCATCAGGCCACGTTGATATCGAAAGCAAGGAAGAATTCGATCTAGAAAAAGCAAAAAAAGCTATCGAAGACCTTGGCTATGAAGTAGAAGACTATGAAGGAGTCGAATAAAAGAATCCTCGATATAGCAGAAAATTTACTCAAAATAGATTCACCATCGGGCATGTGTCAGATGGTGAATACTTATATACAGGAGCATTTCAAAGGCGAGCTTAGCTTTGAAAAGACTAATAAGAATGCTCTTTATGCTATATTGAAGGGAAAAGATTCATCTAAGCTAAGGATAGTAACTGCTCACGTTGATACGCTTGGCGGAATTGTTTCAAGAGTCAAGGACAATGGCAGATGTGAATTTGAAAACATAGGCGGCTTTATGTATGCTTCGCTTGAAGGAGAGCTTGTAAGGGTTTATACGAAGAAGGGCGTCATTAGCGGAACAGTTTTACCTAACAAAGCGAGCGTCCATACTATGGAGGACGAAAGAGAAAAAACTCTTCCAAGAGAAAGGCACTCGACTGAAATAAGGCTAGATATAGAAAGCTCTTCTAAAGAAGAAACTTTAGCAAGCGGAGTTAAAGTTGGTGACTTCGTTGCCTTTGAGCCGCGCACAAGATTTACAGATGACTTCCTAGTATCGCGCTTTATAGATAACAAGATTCATGCAGCAATAATGATTTATGTGATGGAAGAAGTTCTTAAGAAGAATATCGAGCTTGCTTGTGACACAATGTTTTATTTCACAAACTTTGAAGAGCTTGGTCACGGCATTAGCTATGTGCCAGATAATGCATACGAAGTACTTGCTCTTGATATAGGTATAGTTAGCTACGAAAATAATTCAGCCGAAGACAAGGTGACAATAGTTGCAAAAGACTCAAGAACACCTTATCCAATCGATTTTAGAGATAGACTTGAAGAGCTTGCTACCAAAAACGATATTGACTACGCTATCGATGTTCATCAAAGATATGGTTCAGACGGCTCACTAGGAGCAGTCGCTGGACTTAATCTAAATTTCGCTTGCATAGGCTGCGGCACAGACGCCTCACATCATATCGAAAGAACAAATATAAAGGCGATTGATAGTACTGAAAAATTATTAAGAGCCTACTTAGAAAATTAAATTAAGCGATAAACGTAAGAAGACGAGTAGAGATGCCCGTCTTTTTTATGCGCTCAATGTGTTATATCACAAAAAAGACTCCGAACTTAATCGGAGTCCATATAGTAATTATTAACTATTTGCCAATATTTTCGTGAATCTTATCATAAACGAATTGAACTTGTGGTCCAATAATGATTTGGATTGAATCCTTATCAGGTTTGATAAGTCCTAAAACTTTTGCTTCTTTAATCTTTGCTTCATTAACTTTTGCTCCATCAATAAGGCTAGTTCTTAGTCTAGTAGAGCAGTAGTCGATATCTTCGATATTTTCTTTTCCGCCAAGACCTTCGATGATGATGGCAGCCACTTCGTCAAAGTTATCATGCTTAGAAATAGTTTCTGCGTTTACTTCAACGTCGTCATCTTCTCTACCAGGAGTCTTTAAATTAAACGTTCTGATACAGAATCTGAATACGAAGTAATAAATAACGAAGAATATTAATCCAAGAGGTACTAACATCCAAGGATTGTTAGCTACTGGGTTTCTTAGTGATAAGAAGTAGTCAACAAAACCTGCTGAGAAGCCAAAGCCTGCTGTCCAGTGGAAAGCTGCTGCGATAGCAACTGATATACCTGTTAATAATGCATGAACTACATATAGAGCTGGAGCTAAGAACATGAATGCGAATTCAAGTGGTTCTGTAACGCCTGTGAAGAATGATGCAAATGCTGCAGCAACTAGTAGTGACTTAGCAACATTTTTCTTTTCAGGTTTTGCTTCTTGATACATAGCAAGAGCTGCGCCTGGAAGACCAAACATCATTACAGGGAAGAAACCTGCTTGGTACATACCTGTTTTACCGATAACAGCTGTTCCTTCTGCAAGAGATTTTGCTCCGCCTAAGAAGTTAGGGATATCATTGATACCAGCAATATCTAACCAGAATACTGAGTTTAATGCGTGGTGAAGTCCAGTTGGTATTAAAAGTCTATTGAAGAATGCATAAATACCGGCACCTATAGCACCTAAACTTTCAATGCCTTTACCAAAGGCTACTAGAGCGCTATATAGTATTGGCCATACATAGTAAAGAATTGCTGATACTATAATCATGAATAATGATGTCATGATTGGAGTAAGTCTTCTACCACTGAAGAATGCAAATGCATCTGGCAATTGTACTTGATAGAACTTGTTGTAAGCATAAGCTGCTACAAGACCTGAGATGATGCCGACGAATACGTTTTTGTTGTTCATACTTTGCCAGCCGTCAGTTAGAGCTAGGTCAGCTACATCTACTCCTTTAAATATAGCAACAGTTGCTGATGATAGAAGTGTAGTTGCGATTAGGAATGCTACTAGGCCTGATAGACCTGCTGCACCATTCCTGTCCTTGGATAGGCCATAAGCAACACCTACTGCGAATATAATTCCTAAGTTATCAAGGATAGCACCACCAGTTTTGATTAAGAATGCTGCAACGATGTTGTTAGCACCCCAGCCTGTTGGGTCAATCCAATAACCAATACCCATTAGTAGAGCTGCAACTGGAAGTATAGCTACTGGTTGCATCAAAGCCTTACCTAGGTTTTGAAGTTTTTTCATCATAATAATGACCTCCTTAATAAAAATTTAATAATAATTACTATTATTACTTATATTATACCACATTTTTGTGAATTATAACATATTCTTACGAAATTAGAAATACTTATTAAAAAATAGTTTGCAAAAATCCTATATTTATTGTAAAATGAATATAAGCATACCAAATTAAGTAGAAAATATCAGGGGGTGTTACTATGCTTATACAAGGAGCTAACGTTTACTGCGACGGTAAATTTATTCGAAGAGACATTGCTGTGAGTGGAGAGATCTTCACTGTATATAGTAATGACGATGTCGTTAAAGATTATTCTGATGCTTACATCATTCCAGGACTTACTGATATACATTTTCATGGTGCAGTGGGTAAGGACCTTTGCGATGGGACTAAGGAGTCTATAGAAGCAATATGCGAGTACGAAGCGCAAAATGGCGTGACACAAGTCATACCAGCGACTATGACTTTAGCAGATGATGAGCTTGAAAGGATATTCAAAGCAATCGGCGACTACGATGGAACTAAGGGCGCTGAGTTTATTGGCGTGCACATGGAAGGTCCATATATATCCAAGGACAAGATTGGCGCGCAAAACCCTAAGTATTTAGCTATGCCGAGCCTTGAAAATTTTGACAAGTATCAAAAGCTTTCTAATAATAGAATCAAGAAGGTGACTATAGCGCCTGAAGTAGATGGAGCGAAGGACTTTATCAAAGAAAGAGCTGATGAGGTCGTTATATCCATAGGTCATACTGACTGTGATTATGATACGGCACTTGAAGCCTTTGATTTAGGAGCAAAATCAGTAACACATTTATTCAATGCACTTAATGACATCAAACATAGAAGCCCTGGTGTGTGCGGAGCAGCCTTTGACAGCCCTGAGGTCATGGTTGAGCTCATAACAGATGGCGTTCATATACATCCATCAGTAATAAGGATGATATATGCGATGTTTGGCGACGACAGAGTTATCTTAGTATCTGACTCGATGATGGCTACAGGCCTATCAGATGGTAAGTACAGCCTAGGTGGTCAAGATGTTTACGTAAAAGGTAAGAAGGCTACGCTTGAGTCAGGCACTATAGCTGGCAGCGCAAGTAACTTATTTGACTGCATCAGATATGCTTACTCAATCGGCATTCCGTTCGAATCACTTGTTAGATCCGCGGCTGTTAACTCAGCTAAAGAAGCTGGTATCTATGATAAATATGGCAGCATAAGAGTAGGTAAATACGCTAACTTTGTTGTAGTTGATAAAGATTTAAACATAATCGATGTATATATAAGAGGCAAAAAAATAGGTGAACTTAATGAAAACAATTAAAGGAACTATAGCAAATAAAGGTCTTGTCTTAGGCAAGATAAAAGTTTTTGCTGATGAAAAAATTAATATTAGCAAGGATAAAATTACTGATACAGCTAGTGAAATAGCAAAATTAGATGCGGCAGTAAAAAAATCAATTGATGAGCTTGATAAATTATTTGAAAAAGCAAAAGTCGATGCGGGCGAAGAAGAGGCACAAATCTTCGAAGTACACAAGATGATGCTTGATGATATCGAGTACCAAGACGAGATAAGACGCAATATTAATGAAGAAAAAGATAATGCCGCTTACGCCGTAAGCCTTGCTGAAGAAAAATTCTACATGATTTTTAATAGCATGGACGATGAATACTTTAGCCAAAGAGCCAAGGACATCAAAGACATTTCTCAAAGACTTATCAAAAACATCTTAGGTATTAAAAATGCCTTTGATGATGATTTTGATGAAAAAGTAATTTTATATGCTGAAGACCTTTTGCCAAGCCAAACGCTTAACATTGACAAGGAAAAACTGCTTGCCATAGTCACAGTGAAAGGCTCAACGCAATCACATACAGCGATACTTGCCAAGTCTATGAACATAGCGTCGCTTGTGAACCTTGATAGCGCTTTTGATAAAGACATCGATGGCAAGACTGCCATCCTCGATGCATATGAAGGCATATTAATTATTGATCCAGATGAAAAATTACTAAAAGATGTTAAGGAAAGAATAGAAAAAGAAGAAAAAAGAAAATTAGAGCTTGAAAAATTAAAGACAGCCAAAGCCATTAGCAAGGACGGAACGCATATAAGTGTTTACGCAAACATCGGTAATTCAAAGGACTTGCCGCTTGCACTTAAAAATGGCGCAGAGGGCATAGGCCTTTTTAGAACTGAATTTTTATATCTTGGCAGAGACTCGCTTCCGACTGAAGAAGAGCAATTCAAAGAGTATAAATATGTTGCTGAGGCGATGGAAGGCAAAGAAGTCATAGTAAGGACCTTTGATATAGGTGCGGATAAGAAGGTTGATTACCTAAATCTACCTGAAGAAGAAAATCCGGCCCTTGGTTATAGAGCGATAAGGATATGTCTTGATGACGAAGAATTATTTAAGGCGCAGCTCAGAGCTATAATCAGAGCGTCTCACTACGGCAATATCAAAATTATGCTTCCTATGATAAATGACGTTTGGGAAGTGAAAAAGGCAAAAGAGCTTATCAAGGAAATATTTGAGGAGCTAAGAGAAAAAGATATTCCATTCAACGAAGAGATTGAGATTGGTATCATGATTGAGACACCGGCAGCAGCCATAATCAGTGATGATCTAGCGAAGGAAGTAAGCTTCTTTAGTATAGGTACAAACGATTTAACGCAATACACACTTGCTGTTGATAGACAAAATGAAAAGATAGCAAGACACAGAGACATTCACCATAAAGCTATTTTAAGGCTTATGGAGCTGACTTGTGAAAACGCAAAGAAAAACGGTGTGAAGATCAGTGTCTGCGGCGAGCTTGGAAGCGACCCAGACTTAACTGAGTTTTATATAAAGAATAAATTTGACAAGCTATCTGTCAATCCAGGACAGATACTTGAATTAAAAGACAGAATAATAAATTTATAGGAGGTTATCATGAAAGAGTTTGAATACACAATCACAGACCCTATAGGCATACACGCGAGACCAGCTGGTCTACTTGTTAAACTACTTGCAGCTATAAAGAGCGATGTAAAAGTTGCCAAGGGTGACAAAACTGTTAACGCTAAATCAATTTTAGGACTTATGGGCCTACAAGCAAAGCAAGGCGAGGCAATTAAGTTCATCATCGAAGGCGAAGACGAAGACGACGCAGTGAAAAAGATTGAAGAATTCTTAAAAGAAAATTTATAATCTTGACTAGAAACCTCTTAGCTTGTATAATATAAGCTAGGGGGTTTTATTATGGAAAAAGAAAATTTCAGCCCGAAAGAGATATTGTCCATGACCTTGGCGAGTGGGGTCAATAAGACTAAGCTAAGAGCGAGTTCACAGTTCTTCTTAGGCGTTCTAGCGGGCATGTATATAGCGATGGGCGGAGCGGCATCGACTATTGTCAATAGTCTTGGCAAAGGCTTTAATCCGCAAATAACAAGAGTACTAGTTGGTCTAACATTCACCATCGGCATAGTGGCCGTAGTAGTTGGCGGAGCAGAGCTCTTCACAGGCAATATACTTATGTTTGGAGCGAGACTTGATAAAAAAATTAAGCCGGGTTCACTCATAATTAATTGGGCAAAAGTTTATTTTTATAATTTTATAGGTGCACTGCTATTTGCATGTGTAGTTTATTATTCAAACATCTTATCCGATGGCACTAAGGAGCTCTTTGTCAACATCTTTAACGCGAAGACTTCACAAGGCTTTTTCGAGCTCTTTGTAAAGGGCATTGGATGTAACTTGCTTGTGTGCTTGTCAGTTTGGCTTGCTACAGCAAGTAAAGAGATAACAGCAAAAGTATTTGCATCAGCATTTCCAGTAGCAATCTTTGTTATAGCAGGCTTCGAGCACTGCGTTGCCAATATGTTTTACTTGCCGATAGCTATGATGATTAGCGGCACATTTGATCTGGCAGCAATGTTTCACAATTTGCTTCCGGTTACACTTGGCAATATCGCAGGCGGCATGATGCTTATCACTATGTATTACTACGCTTATAAAGATTAATTAAATATATAGCATTAGAACAAGTACTTATACGAGCACTTGTTCTTTTTTTGCATCAAAAAAGGCCAAGCTATATGCTTGACCATGTAAATCGTTCTAATTATCTATTACTATTTCTTTAAGTTTAATACTTTTAATAGGCTGAGCGTCGAGCCCTTCTTTGGAGTTTTCAGTGCGTTAGTCGTCATCAAAGCCATCTCGCCACGATTAAGAAAGTCATCAGGCTTTAGATCAAGATCATCCATAAGGCCATAAGTAACTGCGTAGTCAGAGACCATGTCCCACTTTTTTGCCTCGGATGAATAATCAAGTATCCTCAAGAGTATCGCTTGATACTGCCTAACAGTTACGTAGTCACCGTAGCCAAACTTGTCTTTTGTTACACCATGTATATAGCCGTTCGAAACAGCCCAGTTGATGTAAGGCAAGTAGACTTTGCTTGCACTCTTAAGATCAGTGAACTTTGTTTCGGAGCTATACTTTTTCGCTCTTTCTTCATCATTCATGAGCCTCGATAGTATAACTATGAGGTCCTCTCTCTTAAGATTCTTATCAAGCATCAAGTCGCCCGATGAGTCACCTTGTATTATATTGTATGACTTAAGCTCTTCGGCACTCTTCTTGTACTTAGTCGCTACACTCGTTGCGAGTAGATTTGCACTAGCAAATATAACTAAGACAAAAAAGAGGCAGAGCATAATTTTTTTCTTCATGCATACCACTCCACTTATATTATACTACATATATGAGGCTTAATATGTTAAGTTCGTGTTACAAAACACGTTTTTTATTGATAATTACTTAATAAAGGCAGATTTTTAACTAGATTGTAATAATTTTTTCATATTTTTTATGTTATAATGAGTACATAAGAAGTAGTAATTACTTATGATTAGTTATGAAAGGAGCAAAAACATGAAAAATAACTTAAAAAGAGTATTTAGTTTAGTACTCGCACTTATGCTATGTATTACATTTATACCTATGACTACAGCAAGTGCAAAAACTTTTAAAGACGTGCCTACATCACATTGGGCATACACTTACATCAACGAGATGAGTAATCAAGGATATATATCAGGTTATCCTAATGGAACATTTAAACCAAGAAAGAATATCACATTCTTAGAAGCAATGAGGTTTGCAGCTATACTTACACAATACGATGCGAACGCATTACAAGCTGCAAGACAAGTTTGGCAAAGTAAAGTTGTTGCACTAGGCGTTCCTAAGTGGGCACAAGACAATGTTGTTAAGTGCTTAGCAAAGGGCGTAGTTGATATGAAGACACTTGAAGCAGCTAAGAAGAACAAGATGTTCACAACAGACAAGGCAGTAAGTAGAGTTAATCTAGCAGAATACTTTGCAAAGGCTATGGGAGTTAAGTCAACTGATCCAGTTATTGCACTTCCATTTAAGGACGTAAAAGATATTCCTGAACACTTAAGAGCTCATGTAGCTGGCCTTATAGATGCAGGAGTTATTTCTCCACAAGGCGCTGGAAAAGGATATTTCTATCCAAGACAAGCTGTTAAGAGAGAACAAGTTGCTAGGATGGTTTACGCAGCACTTCAATATCAAGCAAAAAATACAAACCCAGTTAACCCAGTTAATCCAGTAAACCCTGTAAATCCAGTTAATCCAACACCAACAGTAGTTACAGGTACAATTAAGGAAATCTCTGTAACAGGCATCACAGCTATCATGCTAGTAAACGACAACACAGCTAATGGTAAGGTATTCTCAGTAGATGCATCAACAGTTATTACAGTTGATGGAAGCATTGGCAATATCTCAAGCTTATTAGTAGGACAAAATGTTACAGTTACAGCAAATTCAGCTTTAGGCGTAATGCAAGCTAAGTCAATCAACGCTAAGGGAGTAGAATTTAGCCTTGAAGGTGAAGTAACAAACGTTGACAACTCAAATAAAGAAATAAAGATTTCTTATACAGACAATAATAAGAACAAAGTTTCAAGAGTATTTAAAGTAGATTCTAATTCATCAATCACTATGAATAACAGAACTAGAGATTTAGTAGACATCAAGAATGGCGCTCAAGTTAAGGCAACTATCCGCAACAATATTGTTAAAACACTTGAAGTAACTTCATCATCAGATGATTACAAGGGATATATAAAGAAATTAACTTCTAGAGACATCACTATAGTTTCATTAAATGGTAGAGAAAACACTTATAGAATACCAAGCAGAGATACTGATTATGAAATTTATGACGGCAGATACAATTCTGGAAAATATTCTAGAGATCGTAAGTTGTCATACAGCGAACTAGAAAGACTTGGTTCAGTATATGTTGAAATCGAAACAGACGCTAGATATAACAATGAAGTTTCTTACATTGAAGTACGCGATGGCTTTGATAACGAATACATCGTATATAGAAATAACGATAAAGGAAGAAGCCGTGACCAATGGCAAATAGAATTATATCCAAAGGACTCAACAAATAGCTATAGAGACAGAGAAACTTACTACTATGATTACGATTTAAGAGCAGATAACTTTGACTCAAGAAGCGGCGTAAGAGTAAGAGATATAGGTGAAGGATCAAGAGTAGTTATCTTAGAAAAAGATAAAGACGTTATTAAGAAGATTATGGTTATTGATTCAAGATATAACAATGGATATAGCTACAATGATAATTATATCTATGGTAAAGTAACAAGAAAAGGAGGTACTTATTTAGAAGTATCAGATAATTACTCTAGTAAAGATTATATTATAGATTCTAGCATTTCATTGACAGGCATAACAGAAGGCTACTCTTATTATTTCAAAGTTAGTGATAAAAATGGTAGACCAAAACTAATAACTTGGTCTGAAAAAGAACCAAGCGACTTTAGAAATAATAGTAGATATGGATATGACAAAAGTATAACTATCAAATATATTTGGTCAAAAAATAGTAGCAATTCAATTGATTTAACAGATAGTAATGGTAACGACTATTATATTGATAGAAAAACTGATGTATCTGGATATTATAGGGATTTTTATGAATTGAGAGATGCAGACAGCAGATATGTTGAAGGTTTAAAAGCTGATATAACTTTAAGCAGTAGCGGATATATAAGTAAAATATATATTTACAAATAATTCAATAAAATAAACTATAGAAAAAATCTTAGGGCATTTTGTCCTAAGATTTTTTTGCGTTAAAAGCATTTTTTTTAAATTCATTTTCACAAAACTATTTCCATTAATCCATTTACTTAAAAAATTATTTCACAAAAAGCATTTTTATTATAATGGCAAAACTATTTCTATAAGAGTGGCAAATCTATTCTCAAAAATCTTAAGCAATTAGCAAAAAAATAATTGTAATAATTTTACTCATATGTTATAATCAAAACGAGGTGAAAAGATGAAACTAGGTTTTTCGAATGAATTATATATAAAAGAACAAAGCGACTATATCCTTAAGAGGGTTGAAAAGTTTGAGAAGCTTTATATGGAGTTTGGCGGTAAGCTTATAGGTGACAAGCACGCGCAAAGAGTTTTGCCTGGCTACGATGAAGACGTCAAGACTGTCTTACTTGAGAAGTTAAAGGACAGGATGGAGGTCATCATCACTATACATGCTCAAGACATCATATCAAACAAGCTTAACAACAACACTGGCCTAACATATGAGAGAGAAGCAATCAGACTTATCGAGAGACTTAAGGCAAAGGGCATTAAGATCAACAGCGTTGTTATCAACCGTTATAAAAAGGACGAAAATGTTGATAAGTTTAAAGAATATATGGAAGCAAGAGGCATGAGGGTTTATCTCCATGACAAGACTGAGGGCTTCCCTAATGACGTTGACAAGATACTTTCTGAAGATGGTTTTGGCAAGCATCCATACATTGAAACGACTATGCCGATCATCGTGGTAACTGGCCCGGGACCTGGCAGCGGCAAGATGACTACATGTCTTTCGCAGCTATATCACGAGTATAAGCGCGGTGTCAAAGCTGGTTATGCAAAGTTCGAGACTTTCCCAGTTTGGAACCTGCCTTTAAAGCACGAGCTAAACCTTGCTTATGAGGCGGCGACTGCTGACCTTAGCGATGTTAATCAAATCGACCCATATCATTTACAAGCATATGGCGAGATTTCAGTAAATTACAACAGAGACGTACAAGCCTTTCCTATATTAAAGAAGATACTTGATAGAATCATGGGTGAGGAGTTCTACAAATCACCAACTGACATGGGCGTCAATAGAATCAAGTCAGGTATCATTGATGAAGAAGTAGTTAAAGAAGCATCGAGACAAGAAATTATCAGAAGATACTTAAAGGCACTACTTACTTATAAGATGACTAATCAAAAGAAGGACGAAGCTCAAAGAATCAAAACGCTTATGGAAGAGCTTAATCTTACTGTTGAGGACAGAAAATCTTTAGTTGCTGCAAGAAATAAAAAGGCTGAACTAATCAATATGGGTATCACTAACTCAAATGTCACAGCTATCGAATATGAAGATACTATCATAACTGGTAGAGACGGCGAACTTATGGATTCAGCCGCAGCTGCTGTACTTAATCTACTTAAGTATATATCGAATATACCAGACGATTTGCACTTGATAGACAAGGCGATACTTGAACCAATAAAGGAAGTAAAGGGCATAATTGAAAAGAAAGAAAGTCCTTTACTAAATGTCGAAGAGGTTTTAATCTGCTTAGCGACATCAAAGATGTTTAATCCGAGCGCCAAGCTATGTATAGACAATCTATCTAAGATAAGAAACTTAAGAGCGCACTCAACAGCTATGCTTAATCTAACAGACATAGAACTATTTAGAAAGTTAAATATAGACCTAACAAGCGATTACGTCGATACAAAATTTTAAAAAATACAAAACTCCTGATCAAACGATTAGGAGTTTTCTTTGCATAAAAATGGTCAAGCTCTTAATGAGTTTGACCAAATATAAGTTTATCTTGTTTCGTCTAAGTAAGCGATGGCAACAGCACCAGGTCCCAAGTGAGCACCTATTGCTGGGCCTATCTCTCTAATGATGACATCTTTAGTATCGACTTCAGATGATATCATGTCAAAAAGTTTTTGAGCGCCTTCAATGTTGTCAGTGTGACCAACTATTGCGTGTTTCAATACATCAGGATTTTTCTTAGCATCTTCTATGAAAGTATTGCTTAGCTTCTTATATATCTTTGCCTCGCCACGTACCTTGTCCTTAAGAGCTAAAGCACCATCGTCGTCATCACCAAGCAGCGGCTTGATGTTTAAGACTTGGCCAACATTCTTCACGGTCTTAGAAATTCTTCCACCCATGAATAAGTAGTTTAAGTCATCAACAGTGAAGAGATGAACTACCTTGCCACTAATCTCATTTGCTCTTTTTTCAAGCTCGTCAAGTGAGTAGCCCTTGTTTTTCTTTTCAATTATATCTCTAACTATGATTTGCTCACCTATAGTCATCGACTTTGAGTTGATTGAGACCATGCGTCTTTCGGGATACTTTTCTTCAAGCATCTTAATCGCCATGCGCGATGTATCCCAAGCTGTTGTAAGTCCATAGGAAAGGCAGATGTAGATAAAGTCTTCGCCTTCCTTACATACTTTTTCAAAGCCTTCTAGGTATTGGTTTAGATTGATCTGACTAGTCTTAAAAATCTTACCCTTTCTCATAGCTTTATATATATCAGAGCGCTTTATATCAAGTCCGTCACGTAGGATGGTCTCCACATCATCTGTGTCAAAAACACTGACATACAATGCTTCGAGATCAAATTCTTTTATTTCTTCTTGCATGAAATCACTCGCACTATCAATTATAATTCTTGTCATTTTTTACCTCTCTCATACGATTAATTATAACATATAAATTTATTAAAGACAAGATAAATGTTATGCACATTTAAAGCAATTTGTACAAATAATATATTTTTAAGTCCATATATTAAAAAATCTTCGTATGTGGTATAATACATATATAAGGGAGGTTTTATAATGTCAATTGACGATAGAGTTAAAAGTTTAAGAGAATTAATGAAGAAAAACGGCATCACTATGTATATAGTTGCCACAGCGGACCCACACATGAACGAGTATCTTTCTGATCACTACAAGGATAGAGTCTTCATATCAGGCTTTACTGGCTCACAAGGCAATGTCATCATCACTATGGATAAGGCAATGCTATGGGCGGACGGAAGATATCACGTTCAAGCAGAAAATCAATTAAAGGGCACTTCATATGAGCTATATAAATGGGGCAAGCCAGGCGTTCCGACATTTATGGAATATCTTAGAGATAGCGTAGCTAAGGGCGAAGTGATTGGCTTTAATGGCAAAACTTTTTCTGAAGCGATGTTTGAAAGGATAGAGGACCTTGTTGATGGTAGGGACGTTAAGTTCGTTGACGACGTTGACCTTATTTCAGAGATTTGGACTGATAGACCAGCTCTTAAGAAGGACAAAGCCTTTATACTATCAGACGAAGAAGCTGGTGAAAGCATTAAAGATAAGCTAAAAAGATTTAGAGAAGCGCTTAAAGAAGAAGGCGCCGACCTTAGCATAATCGCTTCACTTGATGACATCTGCTGGCTATATAATATCAGAGCAAACGATATACAAGACTCACCAGTATTAATTTCTTACGCTTACATTGATTTTGATAAGGCAGCCATCTACACAGATCTTGATAAGCTTGATGATGCCATAATCAAGGCACTTAATGCACAAGGCGTTGAAGTTAAGGCGTATGAAGCTTTTGAAGATGATTTGAGAAAGATCAAAGACAAGACTATTTATCTAGATGAAAATAAAATCAATAGATATATGTTTAAGTTAATCGAAGACGACAACTACGTTATAGACGACATAAACATCACTACAAAGTTTAAAGCAGTTAAAAATGATACTGAAATTAAAAATATAAAGAAGGCGCACATAACTGATGGCGTTGCTATAGCGAGATTCATGAAGTGGCTTAAGGAGTCTGATAAGACTGAGCTTGATGAGCTTACAGTTCAAGACAAACTTCATGACTTTAGAGCAATGTCAGAAGATTTCTTAGAAGAAAGCTTCGATACTATCTGCGGTTACGCTGACAATGGCGCAATCGTTCACTATATGTCAAGTGAAGAGACTAACAAAAAGCTTGAAGCAAAGGGACTTTTACTTGTTGATAGCGGCGGACAATATAAGTTTGGTACAACAGACATCACTAGAACTATGGCGATGGGCGATTTGACAGATGAAGAAAGAACTGGATTTACTCTAGTTTTAAAGGGTTTCATCAGACTTATGAGCGTTGTATTTAAGAAAGGCACTAAGGGATCTTCACTAGATCTATTAGCAAGACTAGACCTTTACAAAAACCAAATGGATTACCTTCACGGCACTGGTCACGGCGTTGGCTACTTACTAAATGTTCATGAAGGACCACACAATATTTCATCTAGATATAATGACGTAGACCTAGTTAAGAACATGATTTTCAGTGTTGAACCAGGCGTTTATGAAGACGGTAAATATGGTGTTAGAACTGAAAACCTTGTTTATGTTGAAGATGCAGGCACAAGTAAATACGGTGACTTCTTTAGACTTGAGCCACTAACATACGCTCCTATTGACAAGGACGCTATAGATAAGGATATGCTTACAGCTGAAGAAATATCGTGGCTAAACGATTATCATAAAGCTGTTTACGAAAAAGTAAGTCCATTATTAAATGAAGACGAAAAAGCTTGGCTAAAAAAGGCGACAAGTGAAATTTAATGTTTAACTTTGAAGAAGAGATAAAGAAGCTGCCTAAAAACCCCGGCATTTACATTATGAAAAATGACAAGGGCGAGATTATTTATGTAGGCAAGGCGAAAAATTTATCTAATAGAGTGAGGAGCTACTTTAGGAGTTCGACTAATCACTCTGAAAAAGTTAAGGCGATGGTAAAAAACATTGCCGAGTTTGAATATATAATTGTTGATAATGAGGTTGAGGCTCTGATCCTAGAGTCCAACCTTATTAAGCGTTACGTTCCTAAGTACAATATAGTCCTTCGTGACGACAAAAGTTACCCATACATCAAGGTGACGACAAATGAAAAATATCCGCGCATATTAAAAACGCGTTTACTTAGAAAAGACGGAGCAAAATACTTTGGTCAGTATCCAAACGCAGCTAGCGTCAACATTGCAATTGATATAATAAATAGAGAGCTTAAGCTTAGGGACTGTAATTTAAATATCGAGAAGGTCAAGGGCAAGATTAGGCCTTGCCTTAACTACTTCATCGGTAAGTGCATTGCGCCTTGCAGAGCCGAGGTTACAGAAGAGGAATACGCAGAGCTTGTTGATAGAGCGATGAGGATACTTCAAAATAAAGATAAATCACTTTTGGAGAAATATAAGTCTAAGCTCGACGAAGCGGTTAAGAATCTTGAGTTCGAGAAGGCAGCCGAGTACTTAAACGTGGTCAATGCCTTTAACGACATACACAAGGAGCAAAAAATTACTTCGCCCGACGCCATCAATAGAGACGTCCTTGCTTATGCAGAAGGCATCTCAGACGTTATACTTGAACTATTTATCATACGTGATGGGAAAATCGTTGAGCGAAACTATTATCTATTCGAAAATGAAAAGAAGACCGAGATCAAAGACATATTCAAAGCCTTTATCTCGCAGCATTATTCAGCCAACATCGATATGCCAAACGAAATCATTTCAGAAATCGATTTTCCTGATAGAGAGGAAATGATTGAGGCACTCTCAAAGATAGCAAATCACAAAGTCGATATACACGTGCCGCAAAGAGGCGAGAAGAGAGCCTTGGTGCTTATGGCGAAGAAAAACGCCATCGACATGGTTGAGAAACATGCCGATAGATATATAAGGAAGAAAGCCTTAAAGGATATGGCGATGCAGCGCTTTAAGGATCTACTTTGGCTTGAAGACGTGCCAAATAGGCTTGAGTGCTACGATATATCCAATACCATGGGACAAAATTCAGTCGCGTCCATGGTTGTCTACGAGAACGGCGATATGCAAAGAAATGAGTACAGGCGCTTTAGGATCAAGACCATAGTTGGGCCAGACGACTACGGCTCGCTAAGAGAAGTACTTGAGAGACGCTTTATGAGAAGCATGAAGGACAAAGAAGGCTCATTCGCGGCGCTGCCAGACATCATACTTATAGACGGCGGTCTTGGTCAAGCATCGAGCGCGCAGATGGTTTTGGATAATCTTGGTATTGAGATACCGGTAGTCGGACTAAAAAAAGACGACCATCACAGAACCGATTCGCTCGCTTATATGGGTGAGATCATTAAGCTTGATAAAAGCTCAGAACTATTCAAAATACTTACAAGGATACAAGACGAGGCACACAGATTTGCCATCACATATCATAGGTCCTTAAGAGAGAAAAACATCAATCAGTCGATACTCGATGAGATAGTCGGCATCGGTCCAAAAAAGAAGAAGATATTATACGAAGCCTTTGACGATATAGATGCGATTAGGAGAGCAAGCCTTGAAAAGCTTGAATCAGTCAAGGGCATATCAAAGACAAACGCAAAAGATATATATGAATTTTTTAGAAAAGATACTTAGTTGATTTAAGTATCTTTTTTTATTGAAGTGTCGCTTGAAATTAAAATGAAAAGTTAAAAAGTTAAAAATCTTAGTGCTAGTCTTATTGGATTAGCACTTTTTGTTTATGCAAATTCAAAGTTTATTTAATTATTTATATAAAGTGCTTGACAAATTAGTTAGCGAGTGCTAACATAGATTTATAATAAGATTATAAAGCTGGAATTAAAATTTTTAAATTGATACAACAAAGGGTCTTTTTATGACTCACAAAGAAGCTATCTTGCTGGGACTTTCCGGCTCAACGCTTCTTATTGGAAGAAAATAAAATAGTATATAAATTATTATAAAAATTTTAGAAAATTAATGAGGTATGCAAGATGAAGTACAATGGTTTTTATTTTTGGTTATTTAAAAGACCGATGAAAAAAGTTCTTATAGAGAAGTATGATAAAGTATATGCTTCGGATATTATTAGAAAGAGCAAAATAATTTATCGAAAATTAATAGAAGAAGCAGATGATATAGGCAATGACAATCCTATGGCATACAATGAGATGTTCGCCCTTGCCTTTGTTGCTCCTTATATAGCAAGTGAGAAAAATATTCCACCAGAAACCATTCAGGAAATGATGCGCCGATCTCTTTATTCTGTCAAATGGTATTTTTCCTTAATTAATCTAAATACTAAGAGAGGAAAAGAGGCCAATAAGAAAAATATTCTTAAGTATTACAAGTGGTATACAGAGGAAAAAGAAAAGCTATATCCTGCGTCATTTAAAGTTGATTTTGTGGGAGAACCTTATGAGGGTGCTTGTTATTATAGAATTACTCGTTGTCCTATTTGTGCTTACACAAAGAAGCTGGGGGTAGATGAATTAATGCCACTATTATGCGAACTTGATGAGCTTATGATAAGTCTTGAGCATGGAGTACTTCACAGAAAAGATACTATAGCAAATGGAGCAGATTGTTGCGATTATTTCATCACAGGCGATAGAGAATAAAGCGAAGTTATTTGGATAAGTATTGGTGAAAACTTGTAAATTGTGATTAATTGATTTTAAAGGAGGGGAATAAAATGAGTTTAACTTATAAAATTGCATCGACAATAGTAAGAATGCTAGGCGTCAAAAAAATGTTTTTAAAGGACAAAGAAGAGATGCTTGAGTATGCAAAGAAAGAAAATGCAAAAATAGTATTTGATTTAGAAAAGGCAAAGGCAAGGGCTACGAGAAAAAAATATTATCTTTTTGATAGGGATGTTATGGGATACAGACTGATTTCATATCAAAAAAATCAAACGCCCGCCGACAGTGCAGTTCTTTATCTATTCGGAGGAGGAATGATTACACAACCGAATAAACTGGATTTTAAATTATCGGAAAGAATAATGGAACACAGCGGCAAAGATGTTTGGTTTTTATTCTATCCTCTTTGTTCAGAAGATGTAAAGATAGATAAGACATATGAAGTATCATTTGAAGCCTATAAGCTGATGACCGAAACTTATAAGGAGGAAAAAATAAGTGTACTTGGATTTTCATCAGGAGCTTGCTTGGCTCTTGGAATATTTTTGCGTAACAATGCATTGGGCAGACCTCTCAAAATGCCCGGCAAAATTATTTCAGTTTCACCCGGCGGTATACCCGATGTAAGGCTTGAAGAAAATAAAGATATTTGGGAAAGAGTAAATGCCCTAAATCATAAAGACATAATGATTGAGCCGACATATTTTAAAACAGCAAGGGAGATTTGCAAAGGAGATGAAGACTTACCTGAATATATCTTAGACGGAACAAAGGGAGATTTTACAGACTTTCCGAAAACATATTTTTATTTCGGAGAAAATGAATGCCTCTATGCCTTTGCGCAAACCTTTAAAAAAGCAATGGAAAAATACCACGTACCATACGAAATTATTGTCGGAAAAGGAATGTGCCACTGTTATCCATTGGTGAGATTTTTTAGAGAAGGAAGAGAAGCACAAGATGAAATTATCGAATTGTTGAAGCAATAGCCAGGAGAAAAAATGAAATCGAAAGAATTTAAAATGCCTTCATTTGGTGTTGGACCGATATATGTAATCACTTGTTTAATTCTTACAATATTAGGAACGTACCTTCATCTTAAAGGATACCTATATCAAGGCGAAATAAGTAAAGGGAAAATAATATTTATTATTATAGGAATATTCTTTATAATGCTCGGACTATATTTATGGATAGAAGCGGTTATAATTCAAAAAATAAATAAAAAAGTTAAAGAGAATAAATTAATCACGACGGGAGTATACAGCGTTGTAAGAAATCCCGTATATTCAGCATTTTTATTTATATTCACAGGTATTCTTTCATTTACATCAAATTATATTTTGTTAATATTGCCATTTGTTTTTTGGGCTTTTTTAACAATATTAATGAAAAACACAGAAGAAAAATGGTTAAAAAATGAATTTGGAAAAGAATATGAAGAATATTTAAAAGAAGTAAATAGAGTAATACCATGGCTTAGAAATAAAAAACGAGACTGACAGGTTTTGGTAGTTTTAAATTTTGCCTATATACTTGATGATATGGTCGGTAGTGGTTCAAAAATTAAAAATATATATGAATTTTTAGAAAAGATACTTAGTTGATTAAAGTATCTTTTTTTGTAAATAATATTTAGATATGTGATATAATTTAATTAAGAATGATAAAGGAGGATTAGAAATGACAGTTGATGATATAAAACTTAGCTTAGATGAAGTAAAAGCTAATTTACCAACGATAGCCGAAGATGTCTTAGGCCTTTACAATTTGCAATTCAGCTTTAATGAATTTTTTGACATACTTAGAGAATTTGGAGGCGCTTCTAGCGATTTTGAGATTAGTAATGTTGATTATAGACCGTATTTAATAGCGATAAAAGATATATACATGAGATTTTTAATTTCTCAAGATGTTTATATAAAAGCAGACGCTGGAAGATTTTATGAGGTCAATAGAGATGAGATACTTCAATTGACGTTTAAGCAATGGAGTGAAAATAAAGATAGGTATGAATTTGACTACGATAGAGATATTGTGAATATTTTTAATAGCATACTTAAAGTTGTTGATAAATATACCTATGGCATAGGCTTATCTGATCCTGAAATGTTTTATAATATATCTGAAGATAAAATTTTAAAAGAAATTCTCGAGATAATTGACGACCCTTATAAAGATGAGCTCTTAGAAGCTAGGGCACCTGATAAAGATAAGTCTAGCTTTGAAGAAAGTGATTATGGTGCTCAGACCATTACAGAAGAGCCTGCCTATGAAGATAGAAATGATATAGATGAGCAATATGAAGAAGAGAGCGAGGCATCCATAGAGGAAGAAATTCAAGATGAAGAAGCAGATGACGGTCTGACTGATTTTTTTGAATTTAATTTTGATGCATATTTAGATAACTACGAAATAAAATCACGTGGCTAATAATATTTAGGAAAGGGGTTAATTATGAGTATATTTGATGACATTTTTTATGATGCTGCGAGAAACTTTACATATATGGCACTAGACAAAGGAGTTAAGGCGATTAAAAAAACTGGACAAGCAGTAAATAGATTTATGCTTTCTGTAAACATCCTCACTGCTTTAAAACTAGGCGAGTATCCTTCTGCAAAAGTTGATAAAGTTACGTCTGATGGCTACAAGGAGTACTGTGCTTTAAGCGAAGATGACTTTGATGATATCATGTACAATTTATTAATGTTTGAACTAAAAAAAGCTAATGAATATAAAAAAGAGTTTGGAATTAACACATATGATATAGAAATAGGAATAAAAGATATCTGCGACTTAGTATATGATTCACAGATATATAAGGCAGAAGAAAGTGAATTGTTCCAAGAACTATATTTAACAAACGATGAATTTTTAGAGTATTATCACGGACATGCCTTTGGCGATTCATTAGATCTCATAAAATTGATTATTAAGAATGAAGCAAGTGCTTATATCGCAGCGACATCATTTTTGGAAACAAGCTTCCTGTTGACAAGATCAATACATGAAATCATTTACGCGCACTTAAAAGGCTTAGGATTTGGAAGGTCATACTACGATTACCTTCAGTACAACTCCGTAAGCCTTGAGAATGTCTTAGCCACTGCGATTAAGTATATATTTTATGCCTATCCATATACCAATACCGATACAAGCGATGCAAATTATTTTTCGACAATTGAGAATAGATATTCAAAATATGATGATTATATAAAGAAACTTAGATCTAGCGAAAATCCAATTGAGCATATAATCGTTAATCAAGACTTCACTTATGAAGAAATAGAGTCTGAAATAAGAACTTTTTATCTTGAGGGTAATGAGGATGCGCTTGAAGGTCTAAAGAATTTATATGATAATTTTGCTATTTTAGGCAATAGATATTTATCTATATTAAAAAGCATTGTTGAAAATATAGAAACAAACAAGAACTTATATAAAGGTCTAGCTAGAGGCAAAAGCGGTGAAGACTTTACTTATGAATACTTAAGAAGCGTTTTGCCAAGAGATTGGGAGCTGCTTAGAAATGTAAACGTAGCTCATAATGGCCAGCAAAGAGAAAACGATTTAATTCTTATTAGCAATAAAGGTATATTTACCATAGAAGTTAAAAATTACATGGCTGGGTCCATCACAGTTAAAAACGATGGTAAAGTAATTCATAATATTGGTAATGGCGTAGCTGATGAGAGCCGCAGCGTTATCGAGCAATCAGAAAGTCATGTAGCTTTTATCACAAGATTTATGGAAGAAAATTCTAAAATAAATCACAAGAAATGGTATGAATTAGTTCATGGCACAGTTGTTATCTCAAACAACGAGATGGAAGTAGATAATCAATCGAGCTATCCGATATTTAGAGCTGCCTTATTAAGACAGTATATACTTAATAACTTTGATGATGTTTTTACAGATGAAGAAGTTCAAGAGCTTAAGGATTTGCTTTTATCACAATCAAAAGATGATGTTAAGCGCAAGTATTCATTCTTAAATCCTGAATTTATGAGTCAAGAAAGTCTTGCTTTAATCCAAAAAAATTATTCAGCTTTTATGAGTAATTATTATCAATTGCTAGGAAGAATCGATGGCGTTATGAACTTAACTAACTCATTGACCTTAGTACCAAGGATAGATGACGAAGGAAAGCTTTCTTATCTGATAACAACAAGTGATACTAGTCTTATGCTTTCAAATATAGATGAAGAGAATCGCGATTTTATAAAAAAACTATTAAATATTTAATCAAATCAATTGACCTCAGCTTAGCTTGAGGTCTTTTTAAATTACTTCACTCATAGTACGTGCAAATCGAAATCTTTGATTTAATAAACGTTTTTAATAGCACTAGCAAAATTACTAGCCGAATGACGTGCGATTAACATGGCAAAAACATTAATTATGTGGCCCGCGTTTATCATAGCAAAGCTATTAGCCTAATGACGCGGGTTTAAAGAAGTGATTTTACTTATCTAAGGCTCTGAGATGATAGTGGCAAGGCCATAAGCATGGCTATAAGTAAAAGCTATATGAGGCCACTTATGTATAAGTAAAACTTATAGGTGATTTAAATCACATTTATAAATTACCCTTGCAAATATTTGGCCTTTGTTATATAATTACATTTGTGAAAGATAATAATTTTATAGGAGGAATAAAAATGGCAAAACAATTTAAAACCATGGATGGTAACACAGCTGCTGCATATGTATCATACGCATTTACAGAAGTTGCTGCCATCTACCCAATAACTCCTTCTTCAAATATGGCTGAAGCTGTTGACAGCTGGTCTGCTCACGGCAAGACTAACATATTTGGCGAAAGAGTATTAGTTCAAGAAATGCAATCTGAAGCTGGCGCAGCTGGTGCTGTACACGGATCATTACAAGCAGGTGCATTAACTACTACATATACAGCTTCACAAGGTCTTCTACTTATGATTCCTAATATGTATAAGATCGCTGGTGAATTACTACCAGGTGTATTCCACGTATCAGCAAGAGCTCTTGCTTCTCACGCTCTAAGCATCTTTGGTGACCACCAAGACGTTATGGCATGCCGTCAAACTGGCTTTGCTATGTTAGCTTCTGGCTCAGTTCAAGAAGTTATGGACCTTGCAAGTGTTGCTCACCTTTCAGCTATTAAGGGCAGAGTACCATTCTTACACTTCTTCGATGGTTTCAGAACTTCTCACGAAATTCAAAAAATCGAAGTTATTGATTATGAAGATCTAAAGAAACTTCTTGACAAGGACGCTCTAAGAAAGTTCAGAGAAAACGCTTTGAACCCAGAACATCCAGTAACAAGAGGTACTGCTCAAAACCCTGATATCTATTTCCAAGCTGCAGAAGCATCTAACAAACACTATGAAGATATCGTTGAGATAGCTGCTGACTACATGAAGGAACTTTCAAAGATTACAGGAAGAGAATACAAACCATTCAACTACTACGGAGCTGAAGACGCTGAAGACATCATCGTTGCTATGGGTTCTGTAACTGATACTGTTGAAGAAACTGTTGACTATTTAAACAGCAATGGCAAGAAGGTTGGTCTTATCAAGGTTAGACTATATAGACCATTCTCTAAGAAATACTTCTTCGATGTATATCCAAAGACTGTTAAGAGAATCGCTGTACTAGATAGAACTAAGGAAAAGGGCGCTCTAGGCGAACCACTATACCTTGACGTTAAGTCAATGTTCTACGACGCAGATACTAAGCCACTTATCGTTGGTGGTAGATACGGTTTAGGCTCTAAGGATACTACTCCTTCACAAATCTTATCTGTATATGAAAACTTAGCATCAGAAAATCCTATCAATGGCTTCACTATTGGTATCAATGATGATGTTACTCATAAATCACTAGAAATTAAGAAAATTATAAATACTGAACCAGAAGGAACTATTAAGTGTAAATTCTGGGGCTTCGGATCAGACGGTACAGTAGGTGCTAACAAGTCAGCTATCAAGATTATCGGTGATAACACTGACCTTTACGCACAAGGCTACTTTGCTTATGACTCTAAGAAGTCAGGTGGTGTAACTGTTTCTCACTTAAGATTCGGTAAATCACCTATCAAATCAACATACCTAATCAGCCACGCAGACTTCATAAGCTGTTCAAAACAATCTTACATCAATCTATATGATTTACTAGATGGACTTAAAGATGGCGGAACATTCTTATTAAACTGCATTTGGGACGAAAAGGAACTAGAAGAAAACTTACCTAACAGCTTAAAACGCTCTATTGCTGAGCACCATGCTAAGTTCTACACTATAAACGCAACTAGAATCGCTGAAGATATCGGTCTAGGCGGAAGAACTAACATGATTATGCAAGCTGCATTCTTCAAGTTATCTGAAGTACTTCCTCTTGACGAAGCAATTGCTCACTTAAAGGACTCTATCGTTAAATCTTATGGACGTAAGGGTGAAAAGGTTGTTAATATGAACTACCAAGCAGTTGATAAGGGTATTGAAGAATTAAAAGAAATTAAATATCCAGAAAGCTGGAAAGACTTAAAAGATGACGAAGTAGAAAAGAAAGAAACTACAAAGTTCTTCGAAGAAATCGCTGAAGTAATGAACGCTCAAAAGGGTGACACTCTTCCAGTATCTAAGTTTATAGGTATTGAAGACGGTACTTTTGAAAATGGTACAGCTAAGTTCGAAAAGAGAGCTATCGCTGTTAACCTACCTAAGTGGCACAAAGAAAATTGTATCCAATGTAACCAATGTTCATACATCTGCCCTCACGCTGTAATTAGACCAATACTTCTAAATGATGAAGAAGCTGCTAAGGCTCCTGAAACATTTGAAACAATTGAAGCTAAGGGTAAAGGCTTAGAAGGATTACAATACAGAATGCAAGTTTCATCACTTGACTGTACAGGTTGCGGTAACTGCGCTGACATCTGTCCAGCTAAGGAAAAAGCATTAGAAATGGTTCACTTCGAAGACATTGCTGAAGTAGAAAGTGAAAACTGGGATTTCGCTATGGACGAAGTTGAAGTAAAAGACGACCTTATGGATAAATTTAGCGTTAAGGGATCTCAATTCCAACAACCACTTCTTGAATTCTCAGGCGCTTGCGCTGGTTGCGGTGAAACTGCTTATGCTAAATTAATCACTCAATTATATGGTGACAGAATGATCGTTGCAAATGCAACTGGATGTTCATCAATTTGGGGAGGTTCAGCTCCATCAACTCCATACTGTGTAAACAAATGCGGTAAGGGACCTGCATGGGCTAACTCATTATTCGAAGATAACGCTGAATATGGTTATGGTTTCGTTCTAGCTGATGAAGTTAACAGAAAGAGAATCAAAGCTCTTATGGAAAGCTACATCGCACTAGACAAGAAAGATGCTGAACTTGAAGAAGCATTCAAACTATGGCTTTCAGATATAAGAGATGCTAGAGTAAGTAAAGAAGCTTACGCTAAGATGGCTAACAAATTAGCTAAGAAGACTGGCGACGCAGCTCAAGACGAAATACTTGAACAATTAGATGAATTAAGAGATTACATGATTAGAAAATCTGTTTGGGTATTCGGTGGAGACGGCTGGGCTTATGATATAGGCTTCGGCGGACTTGACCACGTACTAGCAGCTGGTAAAGACATCAACATCTTTGTATTTGATACAGAAGTTTACTCAAATACAGGTGGACAATCATCAAAGGCTACTCCAACAGCAGCTGTTGCAAAATTCGCAGCATCTGGTAAGAAGATCAGAAAGAAAGACCTTGGTCTAATGATGACAAGCTATGGCTATGTATACGTTGCTCAAATCGCTCTAGGTGCTAACATGAACCAAGCACTTAAAGCTATCAAAGAAGCAGAAGAATACGATGGACCATCAATCATCATCGCTTACGCTCCATGTATCAACCACGGATTAAAATGCGGTATGGGTAAGAGCGTTAACAGAGAAAAACAAGCTGTTGCAGCTGGTTACTGGCACCTATATAGATTCGACCCAAGACTTGAAAAAGAAGGCAAGAATCCATTCGTACTAGACTCAAAAGACCCAACAGAATCATTCCAAGACTTCATAGGCTCTGAAGTAAGATACACATCACTTCAAAAGGATTTCCCTGAAGAAGCAGAAATCTTATTCAAGGCAGCTGAAGAATCTGCTAAAGACAGACTTGCAAGCTACAAGAGAATGGCTGGCTTAGATAAATAATTTAAGTAAATATATTTAATGAGATGCGAGGAGAGATCTTCGCATCTTTTTTATTGCAATTCACCCCTCAATAAATTATAATATATAAAAGGAAGTGATGATATGAAACTTATTAAAGCAAATAAAAATCATAGAGATATAGTTTTAGAATTTAAAGAAAAAATTATAGATGCAGGCGAAAGATTTTGTGGGGTTAGTGGACTTGAAAGACTTGATTTTGATGAGTGGCTTGAAAGAAATAAGTCAATAGAAAATAAAAGCACTTGTCCAGAGGGAATAGTCCCTGCGATGCAATACATTTATGTTGATGATGATGAGAGCAAAGTTATTGCATGATAAATTTAAGACTTGAACTGAATGACTTATTAATGAAGTTCGGTGGACATATAGGCTACTCCATTGCCCCGGATGAAAGACGCAAAGGTCTTGCAAAGGCAATGCTTAAAGAAGGACTTAAGTTTTATAAAAATCACGGCTATGAAAGAGTTCTTATTACATGCGATGTAAATAACATAGCATCTGCTAAGACCATAGAAGCGTGTGGCGGCAAGCTCGAAAATATTATTAAAGAAGATGACCTTCATTCAACAAAAAGATACTGGATTAAATTATAATTGGGTATATATATTTTAAGGAGTTGATTATATGTATTTACTAAGACTATACAGAGACTTTGATCTTGTCTACTCGATAGGCATGTTCAAAGAAGAAAAAGATTACAAAGAGTTTTTAAAAGGCATTCCAAGCTGCAAGCCCGAAGAGGACGGATACAACTACAGAATTTATCTAGATGGTTTTCCAGCACTACTTAAGCTAAAATTCAATGACGCCGACTTTATCATTTCGAGAGACATATTCTTAAATAGAGAATACCTTTACGTTGACGTCGAAGAGTACCCACTACTTAACGAGTACAAAGGCATGTACGACAAGTATCAAGTGATTGGCGCTTATGCTATCGGCACAGATGAGCTCGAAGACTACGTGACAAGACGTAACAAGAAGCTCGACCTTGTATTTAAGATGCTTGATGATATGGGCGTTGAAGCATTTAGAGATTATTCAGACTCTGAAGATGGTGAGTGCATCATACTAAAGAAGGACTCAAGTATATTATTCGTGCTTGACCCATCATTCAATGAAGACCTTCCAGATGATGAGGCCGGACTAAGAAAGGCAATCGAAGAAGAACTAAAAAACAAGTAAATAGTTTTATAAAGATCTAAGTTAGTCTTAGATCTTTTTTAGTCCATATACATGTGATAACGTGGTAACAATTGTGATTAAAATGCTTGACAATTACGAGTAAATCTAATATAATAACAATGTTAATATATATGTAAGGGGAGAGATGTATGGCCAAAGAACAATACTTAACAGAAGAGGGTTTAAAACAAAAGGAAGAAGAGCTAGAATATCTTAAGACGGTCGCAAGAAAAGAAGTTGCAGAAAAGATCAAGATAGCTCTTGGTTACGGAGACTTAAGTGAAAACGCTGAATATGATCAAGCAAAAAACGATCAAGCAGCACTTGAAGAAAAGATAGCTAAACTTGAAAATATACTTAGAAACGCAGTACTTATAGACGAGGCAGGAGATACTGATAACAAATCGGTAAAGGTTGGCTCGAATGTTAGATTTAAGGACATGGACACAGACGAGTTTTTAGAATACCAAATCGTTGGTGTAGTAGAAGCGGATCCATTTAACGGCAAGATTTCAAACGAAAGCCCTGTAGGCAGAGCCATGATAGGCAGAAAAAGAAATCAAGTTGTTGAAGTAGAAGCACCATCAGGTATTAAGAAATATAAAATAACAAAGATATCATAGGAGTTGAAAGATGCAAAACACAGATTTAAATGAAATGCTTCAAATTCGTAGACAAAAGTTAAAAGAACTACAAGATCAAGGCAAGAACCCATTCTTAATTGAAAAGTTCAATCCTGATCATCACACAATAGATATAACTGATAACTTTGAAGAATTTGAAGGCAAAGAAGTTACCGTAGCTGGTAGAATTATGTCAAAGAGAGGACACGGCAAAATCTCTTTTATGGACATACAAGATATGAAAGGCAGAATACAAATCCTTTCAAAAATTGATGAATTAGGCGAAGAAGCCTACAAGATTATCTCATACTTAGATATGGGCGACATCATAGGCGTAGAAGGCGAAGTCTTTAAAACACAATCAGGCGAAATCAGTATTAAAGCTAAAAAGCTTACATTACTTTCCAAATCCTTACAAATATTACCTGAAAAGTGGCACGGATTAAAAGACCCAGACCTTAGATACAGACAAAGATACGTTGACTTAATCGTTAACCCAGAAGTAAAAGAAACATTCTTATTAAGAAATAAAATTATAAGAAAGATTAGAGAGTACCTAGATAACCTTGGCTATTTAGAAGTAGAAACTCCAATCCTTGGCAATATCGCTGGTGGTGCAAACGCAAGACCATTCTTAACACATCATAACGCACTAAACATCGATATGTCACTTAGAATAGCGAACGAACTTTACCTAAAGAGACTTATAGTCGGCGGTTTCGACAAAGTTTATGAAATGGGTAAGATGTTCAGAAACGAAGGTATGGACGCAAGACACAATCCAGAGTTTACCAATATCGAGCTATACGAAGCATACGCTGACTATAACGATATGATGGAAATTACTGAAAATCTTGTTGCTTACGTAGCTAAAGAAGTTTTAGGAACTACAAAAGTTGAATATCAAGGCAAAACTATTGATTTTAGTCCACCTTGGAGAAGAATCAAGATGCAAGACGCTGTTAAAGAGCACACAGGAGTTGACTTTGACAAGATAAATACAGATGAAGAAGCTCTTGAAGTAGCTAAAGAACATAAACTTGAGATAAAACCTGGTATGACTAGAGGACACGTTATTAGTGAAATGTTCGAAGAATTCTGCGAACAATATATGGATCAGCCAACATTTATCATTGGCCATCCAGTAGAAATTTCACCATTAGCAAAGAGAAATCCAGACGATCCAAGAATTACTAACAGATTCGAAGCCTTTGCAAATTGCTGGGAAATAGCAAATGCATTCTCAGAATTGAACGACCCAATCGATCAAAGAGAAAGATTTGAAGAACAATTAAGACAAAAAGAATACGGCGACGACGAAGCTCATCCAATGGACGAAGACTTCTTAAACGCTATAGAAGTTGGTCTTCCACCAACAGGCGGACTTGGTATAGGTGTCGATAGACTTATCATACTATTAACAAATCAAGCATCCATCAGAGACGTAATCTTCTTCCCAACAATGAAGCCAATAGGCGCTGATCCAAATGCAGACGTAGCACCAAAGGCAATCGTTAAAGCAGATGAAAAGATTGACTTCTCAAAAGTTGAGATAGAGCCACTATTCAAGGACATGGTAGACTTTGAAACATTCTCAAAGTCAGACTTCAGAGCTGTTAAGGTTAAAGATTGCGTTGCAGTACCTAAGTCAAAGAAATTACTTCAATTTACACTTGATGATGGTACAGGCGAGGACAGAACTATATTAAGCGGTATACATGCTTACTACGAGCCAGAAGAGCTAATTGGCAAGACACTTATCGCTATAGTTAATCTTCCACCAAGAGCCATGATGGGCATAGACTCATGCGGCATGCTTTTATCAGCAATACACGAAGAAGAAGGCGAAGAAAAGCTTCACTTACTAATGGTTGATAATCACATACCAGCAGGAGCAAAATTATATTAATAATAAATAATAATACAAATAACTGGAACTAGTTTGACTAAGTCCAGTTATTTGCGTATATAGGGCTTATTTACACATTCAAAGCGTTAGCACAATAAATTCGAAATCCGTACTATTTATCGCGAAATTGAATAGTTTGTACTAACCTTGGGTATATTTGATAAGTATGTTACATGAAACAACAAGTATATACAATATATCTAGACATAATATAGAAATAATATTAACTATGTTTATATAGTTATTAAATTTGAAAGCGGGAAATAAAATAGGAGGAAAAAATGAAAGAACAATTAGAATCAAAAAAAGATATGAATGATTTTAAGATAGTCATTCCTATGTCTGACGAAACTATTAAAAAGATTAAGTCAAATGCAGCGAAGGCTGTATTAGGTGCGTCTATTGCAGGAGTTATGATTGCTGGTGGACAAAGTGTTAAAGCACAATCTGTTCAAGAACCAGCAGCTGTAGTACAAACAATTGATGCGCAAAATGAAAATGACAAGAAAGAACTTTCTTTGATGATAGATGAAATTCTTACATCTAAAGAAAAGAAAACGAATGATACTGAAGTAAAAGCGGCAAATAATGTAGAAGAAGTAAACGATGTAAAAGGAGTGTCTGCTGAAACATTAAGCATTACTACAGATGCTAATACAAATAAAGTTTTAAATGAAATCAATAAAGTAGATGCTAATACAAATAAAGTTTTAGATGAAATGAATGAAGTAGATGCTGATACAGAAAATAAAGGTGAGGGTACACTCGATGATTTAATTAACTTTGATGGCATTAAAGCACTTTATAATAAGGATGAAAAAACTCAAGAAGATAGTAATCTAGGTCTTTCTGATGAAAAACCTGCAGAAGCTCAACAGGCTGGCGAAGGTGAACAAACAACTGAGCCGAACTATGCCGACGACGAAAAAGAAATCAAAGACTATAGTGGCAGTGAACGTTATAAGGAAACTGACCTACAACCGGGAGATACAAATCAATCGTTCAGCAAAGATGATGAGAAGGCAGAAAAAGATGGCCTTAAATTTGAACTTAAAAACCCATCTGCAACATCACCAAGTAAGACTGAATATGGTTACCAAATCACCATAGACAAGAAGACTGGACAAAGAACCTATACTAAGGTTTATGTTACAGATTCTGGTCTTATACCTGTTGATCCAGGCAAAAAACCAATGATGGGTCAGAAAGATAAGTTAACACCTGAATCTCCAGAAGTAAATTATAAGCCAGGAGAAGATGCAAATATATCTGCTTCTAGACGACAAAGAAATTTAAATTATGAAGCCAGTGAAGATACCTTAAAGCACCTTAATAACAAGGATAATGATTTCACTTCTTTTGGTTTTGAAGATAATTATACATCAGACAATCTGGGAACTAAGTTTTTTGGAGATAGCTTCACTTTAGGTTACAAGGTAAACCCATGGCCAAATGAAAATGATAAGCTAGAGCTATTGAAATTAAATGGTCAGTACACTGACAAGGTCTTTGTCAAAGGCCAAGATATAGATACCGGTATTAAGGTAGACAATATCGATGAAAATGCTAGAGAAAGACTAGTTGGCCAAGTATACAATCCTATTAATGGCGATATCGTACCAGGAGCAAGTGCCTATATTGATGACAAAGGCATTATCCATATTCAAATGCCAGAAGGGGCTCTTATAAAGAATGAAGAGAATAAATATGTAGTAAACAAAAAATCAATCTTTAGCAATGGAGATTACAAGGCACTTCAAAACCTAGATGTCAAATTCTTTGCGCGTCCAAGAACAGCAGAAGAATTTAAATCCATAGCAGAAACACCAGACGACAATGGTGAAACAGGAACATACACAGGCTCAGGGGCTGGTAGTGCCGATATCAACCACAAGGGAACAAATGTCACAATCGACAAGCAAGGTATCGACCGCTACGACCACTACAACCTCATCGGAGATTTTAAGCTAAACCTAGACGACACAAGATACTATGACCAAACGTTCAAAGATGATGAGGGTAATAAAATTGATGAACACTCTTCTACAAGGGTATTTCCCGGTCAAGACTTTAGTGTCGAGATACAAGATCCGAAAACTGCTGCAGAGATTGACGGCGCTTATAGTCGTGGAGAAGCCTCAGGAAAATTAAAGGACGAATTTCTTGAAATAGCTAACAAACAAATTGCTGCTGATTTGGGAGTTGACTATGAGGAATTTATCACAAGCGACGATTACGCAGACAAACGCTGGATTGTTGATGGTAAGTCTGACAATATTTCAAAGTTTACAATAAGAGCTCCAAAACAAGCCAAGGCTGGTGATTTCTTAGCTCTACCTGTTGAATACACTTATACAAATGGTTCTACAGACACTTACTGGTTCCACTTTGTTGTCCAAGAAACCAACAACAATAGACCAGAGTATTTAGCAGAAGTAGGACCTCAAGGAAATGTCTTAGTAAATAATCCTATTATTCCAAAAAAAGAACAAGACTTAAAGAAAAATCAACCAGAGTCCTACGAACTGATTGGAAATACTTTTAAGGACAACAAGGGAAATGTTTGGAATGTAAGTATCGACCAAAAAACAGGTGCAGTAACAGCGACCCTTCCTACAAATCTTCCAGAAGGCAAGGAAATAAATGGAGGGGAAAAACTAACTGTTCCTGTTAAGGTAAAATATACTGACAAGGATACTGGAGAAGAAAGAACTGAAGAGATTAAGGCACAATTTATTGCAACAAAGCAACACAAGACTTTAACCAATGAAACAAAGACATCTGAAATACCTTATGAAACAAAGGTAGAATATGATGCAACTCTTCCAGAAGGCTACTTCCAAGAAACACAAGCTGGTCAAAAGGGAGAACTAAAGGTAACTTTCGTCCAAGATACCTTAAATGGTAAAAAAGGTATTTTCCAACAAGATGGAACTTTTAAAGAAGGCGAAAGCAAAATTGAAGCAGTGGTTACTAAGGAAGCGACACCAAGAATTATAAAAATTGGTACAAAACCAGCTTCAACTAAAGTAGAAATCCCATTTGATACAGAATATGAAGTTGACAACAACCTTGAAGCAGGGGAAACCGAACTTATTAATGATGGTGAAAAGGGCGAAGTGACCATCACCACAACAAGAAATGAAGATGGAACAATTACTGTAAATAAAAATGTTACTAAAGAGGCTAAGAATAAGAAAATCAAAATCGGTACCAAGACTCAAGGGGAAATTGTTGATACAGACAAAATTCCATTTAAATATAAGGTAGAATTCGACCCTGACTTCTACAAAAACTATCCAGATGCAACAGAAAACTACAAGATTGTAACTCCTGGTAAAGAAGGAGAAAATACAAAGACTTGGACCATTGTCAATTCAGAAAAAGTGGGAGATCCAAAAATTGAAATAACAGATCCAGTAGACGCAATCATCAAAGTAGGACAAAAAGACTACTCCGGCACTGTTACAAACATTGTAACCAAAGAAATACCATACACTGTAAAAGTAGTAGAAAATCCAGAACTTGAAGCAGGCAAATCTAATGTTAAGCAAAAAGGAGTTGCAGGTTCTAAGACGTTTGAATACTCTGGTGAAATATTTAATGGAGCATTAAAAGAAGGTTCATCAATTACAGAAAAAGAACTTACTGATAAATATGTAGCTCCACAAGAAGAAATTATCGAAATTGGTACAAAAACAGCTAATAACGAAAAGACCTACGAACGCGAAGTTGGTGTTGAAGTAGAATATGTTTATGACAACACTAAAGAAAAAGGTTATCGTAATATTGAAGAGCTGGTACCAGGCAAGGTTATAACAAAAGTTGTTAATAAATATAATCCTGAAACAGGAGAAATTGAAACTACTGAAGAGATTGAAGTAATCCCAGGAAAGAGAAAGGTTACCTTTGGAACGAAAGACTTTACTGGAGCGTATGAAGAAGTAGATAAGAACATCGTTCCTTATGAAACAGAAATCGTCTTTGATAGTAACCTTAAAGCTGGAGAAAAAGTAGTTGATCAAGCTGGAGTAAATGGAGAAACGACTACAACAACTAAGAAACATATAGAAAATGGTGAAGTTGTACGAAGCGAAGATCCAGTTACTGAAGAAACTAAAAAAGTACAAAACCAAATCATAAGAGTAGGTACTATGACTGATGGCAAACACTCTTATACAGAAAAACTTCCATATAAGTATGAAATTGAATATGATGAAAACTTAAAGGCTGGAGAATATGTCATTGATGTTGAAGGTAAAGAAGGATCTAAAACCACTGAATGGACTATCAAAAACTCTGAAGTAGTTGAAGACTCTGCAAGTGTAACTAAAGAGGAAGCTCCTATCGATGCAAAAATAAGAGTTGGAAATAAAGACTTTGTCGGCAATATCAGCCACGAAGTGACAGAAGAAATTCCTTATGATGTAAAAGTAATTGAAGATCCGACTATGATAGCCGGCACAAGCGAAGTAGTTACAGAAGGTAAGGCCGGATTCAAGACAACAAAATACACTCAAGGAATTAAAAATGGCGAGGCTGAGGGCAAGCTTCAATCTGAAGTAACTGCAACAGAAAATCCTACTCAACAAGTAATCAAGGTGGGTACAAAACCTGCTGATAATAAAAAAGATTATTCAAAAGACGTAAATGTTAAGGTTGAATATGAATATAATCCAAATCTTGACAAAGGTGTAGTTAAAGTTGGCGAGTTGACTAAGGGCAAGGTTGAAACAAAGATTGTCAACAAATACGACCCAGCAACAGGAAAGATAACAACTACTGAAGAAGAAATAGTTAAAGATGCAACTCAAAAGATTATTGTAGGCATTAAAGACTTTACAGGAACTTACAAGTACGAGAAAACTTGCCCAATCCCATTTGAAGTAGAAATTAAAGAAGATCCAAATCTTGCTAAAGGCGAAAAAATTGTAGACCAAAAAGGACAAGCCGGATCTAAGACAACTTACTATGAACAAGGTATTAAGAATGGGCAACCAGATGGAGATCCAAAGCAACTAAGTGAAAAAATAAACTCTCAACCTAAAAACCATATTGTCCGTATAGGTACAAAAGTTGCAGAAGGCTCAACAGTAGAAACTGTGGAAAAAGATATTCCTTACGAAACTAAGATTACTTATGATGAAAATCTTGATGCTGGAAGCCAAGTTGTAGATAAAGAAGGTGTAATTGGTAAGGAAAAAGTAACAGTTACAACTAATATAACTGATGGTAATGGAGAAACTTCTAAAACAACTGAAACTATTAAAGATAAAGAAGATAGGATGGTTAGAGTTGGTGTAAAACCAGTTGTTAAAGAAACTGAACTTGGTAACAACACTGAGTACAAACACAATCCAGAACTAAAAGTTGGCGAAGAAAAAGTTATCGAAGAAGGCTCTAAGGGTTCTGTAAAATATACTACAACCTTCAACAAGGAAACTGGTAAGCTTGAAGTAAAAGAAGAAAGAGTTGAACCAAAGAATAAAGTTGTTGAATATGGTTCTAAAACTGAAGGCGAATTCACTTATGAAAGTGAAAAAGCTTATGACATCATCATTAAAGAAAATCCAAATCTTGAAGCTGGAAAAACTAATGTAATTAAAGAAGGTAAGCAAGGTAAGATAGAAACTACTGTTAAGATAGAAAACAGCAAGGAAGTTTCTAGGGATACTAAGACAATAACTGAAAAACAAGATAAGATTATTGAAATAGGAACTAAGAATGTTTGTGAAATTCCACCAGTAGATCCAGAAAAGCCAGGTAAAGAAAATCCAGACAAACCAGGAGGAAGACCTAGCCAACCAAACAATCCAAGCAATCCTGGAAAAGATTCAGATTTAGATATTTCAGGTGGAGATAATAACAATCAAAACCAACCAGGCAAACCAGACAACGAAGATTCAAATAAACTTAATACACCTGGCAATCCAGCTAAACCAAGTGAAGGCGGCACCGGCGAAACATCTAGTGAAGAGACAAAGGATCCAGAAGCTAAACCAGAAATAAGCGTAGAAAAAGAAGAAAAAAATCCAGAGTTTAGTGAAGAAAACAATAATTCAGTAGAAAATAATGATGAAGAAGGCCGTGACGCAGGCGACAATCACAAAAACTTGTCAAAGACAGATAAAGTTAATAAGACAAAACAATTGCCAAAAACAGGCGACGGAATGAACAGATCATTCTATGGCTACACTATGGGCCTTATTGGTTCAGCACTATTGGCACTTGGAGCTAAAAAGAAAAAGAACGATACTGTAGATGAAAAATAGAAAAATATTAATAATAATCGGTGTATTATTAATAATATCCTCAGCCATATGGCTTGGTGCTATAAAGATAAGAGAGAATCGCATGAGACAAGAGGCGCTTGAACTAGAAAAAGAATTTCAAAACAAAGCCCTTGATAAGGATGTGGAAGAGCCACTAGCTAGCTCGGATGAGCCTGAATCTAATGGCACAGATGAAAGCATTGAAAGAGATGAGATAACTACAGGCAATGCCATAGGCGTAATTAGGATTGATAAAATCGCTGTTCTAGCACAAATCTTTGACAATGACAGACAAGATACGCTACTAAAAGGCGTTGGGGTGATTGAAACGACTGACCTTCCATCGTCACAGCTAGACACATGCTCAGCCATTGCTGGACACAGAGGTGGAGTTAATGAGGAACTGTCGTTTCTTCATATTGACAAGCTAGAAATTGGTGATGAAGTGAAAGTTACTACAAAGACAGAAGTTCTTGTCTATAAAGTTACTGGTTCAGAAGTCATCGAGCCAGACGATTGGAGTAAATTTACAAGAGATGAGGACAAATCAAGGCTTATACTCATGGCTTGCCACCCATATCCAAAGAACGACAAGAGGATATTAATTTATACAGAATTAGAAAAATCAGACAAATAAGAAAAGTGACTATATCATTTAGGTATAGTCACTCAGACTGTTGACAAAGTAGGCATATTTTTTAAAAATTATGCCTACTTTTTTTGCTTAAAACCTCTTAAAATACACATTTGTTGGGTATATATAAGACATAGAAGG
>OASD01000081.1_pt1 | contig 63123 bp, 49 predicted proteins | sample 1475531 | NCBI WGS metagenome assembly OASD01 (sample SAMEA3360668, study PRJEB22359) | human gut metagenome | biome: ENVO:urban biome; feature: ENVO:human-associated habitat; material: ENVO:feces | place: Bangladesh | collected 2011
GGGATAATTCGCTGCATGCTCTTAATATATTTATGGAAACTTTTGAAGGACGTCCATTTTGTTTCCCAGAAGACTATCAATAATTATATTCAAACAAAATAAAATGAAGATATTACATTTAGCAGAATGTGCAGGAGGTGTAGAGCGTTATCTCCAGATGCTCCTGCCACTATTAGAAAAAAAGGGAATAAAGCAGTATTTTATCTGTTCTCTCAATTATGATGAAGGTACATATAGCAAGATGGTTGATGGAGTGAAGCAAATGGATCTTATGCAATCATTCTCACCTTTGAAAGTGATTGCTAAAGTTAGAGCTATTCGCCAGGAAATCAAAAAGGTTAATCCTGACATCCTGTATTGCCATAGCAGTTTTGCTGGTGGCTTAGGCCGTTTGGCAGCCATAGGCTTGCATTGTAAGGTTGTTTACAATCCTCATGGTTGGGCTTTTAACATCAAGTAAAATTTAATCAGATGAAACTGAAAAGTATGATATATCTGTGCTTAGAGAAAATATTATCTCCTTGCACAGACAAGATTGTTTGTATCTCTAAGGCAGAAAAGGCTTCGGCAGAGCGTGAACACATTGCTAAGGATGAGAAGCTAGCTTTGATTCCGAATGGTATTGATGTGAGTGCTGTGAGGAATGCCTTGGCTAAGTCTAGAAGTGAACTTGGCATTGCGGAAGATGCTTTTGTGGTAGGTATGATTGGAAGACTTTCTCCACAGAAGGCGCCTGATGTGTTTATCCGTGCAGCCAAGTTGATACATGATGAAATTCCTAACTCAGCTTTCATCATAGTAGGAAGTGGTGAGGAAGAGGAAGAAGTCAAGGCCTTTGCCAAGGAAAATGGTTTGGAACTTGTCGTAACTGGTTGGACTGACGAGCCATATAGCTATTTGAAAGTATTTGATGTGGCGATGCTCTTGTCTAGGTGGGAAGGATTCGGATTGGCTGTTGTTGAGTATATGGCAGCTGAGAAGAATGTGGTTGCCACAAAGATTGATGCCATCCCTACATTGGTAGATGATGGTGTTGATGGTCTGTTGGTGGAAATGGATAATCCGAAAGATGCCGCAGAAAAGGTTCTCTGGTTATATCGCCATCCAAAGGAAGCTGCAGAAATGAAATCCAAGGCTTTGAAAAAAGTAATAGAGAACTATGACATTTCAAGAGTTGTTGATCAACATATTGAAATGTTTGAGGAACTTACTGAAGGCAAGTAGTTTTTAAATATGACGAATGATATTTTTGCTATTCTGCAGTTTTGTTTAGGATATAAGGAAAATATAAGCAATGTAGTTGCTCGTATGGACTGGCAGGAGCTGTATTCTTTTGCTTCTAAGCAGGCTCTGCTGGGGCTTTGCTTTGAGGGAATAGAGCGATTGGGGAAGGAGTATCCTGAGGAGTTGAAGCAGAACCCGATAGGGAGGGAACTGCTGATGAACTGGATGGGGAAGGCGCAACAAATACACCGACAGAACTTGAAGGTGAATGGAGTTGCTGCTAAACTCTATTCAAAGTTTAGAAAAGATGGTTTGCGATGCTGCATTTTGAAAGGACAAGGCAATGCCTTGGTGTATCCGAATCCATATTCCCGTACTCCAGGGGATATTGATGTATGGGTGAATGCAAGCAGAGAAGAAATAACAGAATATGCTAAGACTCATTTTGAAATTGGTGATGATATTAGATTCCATCATTTGGAGACTTCGTTTGACGGGGTGCCGGTGGAACTACATTTCTTTCCGGGTATAATGAATAATCCTATCTATAATGCACGTTTGCGGAAGTGGTTCAAACGGAATGCGGATTTGCAATGCTCAAATGTTGTTAGTCTGCCAGATGGTATTGGAGAAATTGCTATACCAACGACGGCTTTCAATGTGATTTATCAGCTGACGCATCTGTATCACCATTTCTTCGACGAAGGGATTGGAATGAGGCAAATCATTGATTACTATTATGTAGTGAATAATGATGAGTTATTGGCGATTAAGGATACTTTGCAGAAGGAATTGAAACATCTTGGCTTGTGGAAGTTCGCCGGGGCGGTGATGTATGTGCTGCATGAGGCATTGGGACTATCTGGGGAGAAGATGATAGCTCCGATGGATGAAAAGCGAGGAAAGTTGTTGCTGGCAGAGATTCTGAATGGTGGCAACTTCGGAAAGCACTTCACCAAGTACGGTCATTTTACACAACAAGGAATGGCAAAGAAATACATCCTGAAGATATGGAGAAATATGCACTTCGTGCGATATTATCCTGCCGAGGCTTTGAGTGAGCCTATCTTCAGGACATGGCACTTTTTCTGGAGGGTAAAGAATAAGAAATAATAGATTTCAAAAACTGCGGTATTCCAATATAAGTGTGATAACTTCTATCACCCTGAGGCTGATGGGGGTATCTCTATCTTGGATGAATCGCTTGGTATCGATTAACACGCTAATCTTTCGGAAAAGGATACGAAACATGAGGTATTGAAGGACTTTGAAAGTCCTTTCGAATACTAAAAGGATTTTGATTTCTAAAATCATCCCGCCCTCCTTTACCCCTTAAAGAAGGCTCCACCTCTCATCTCGGTCTTCTCCCCTCAGGGAAGAAGAGGAAAACCGCCCTATTCGGTGCTCGGAATCGCTTCGCTATAAGGTTGTCGGACTATCAAAGGTCTCGCTATGGTTGTGCGGGATGGGACCGCCTGGGGGTAAAAGCTTTGTGTAAGCAGATTCATTAATCAATATAACTGCACAATTATGTATACATTTTTAGATAACATGTTCAAGGTGCTCAAAATGGCAGCAAATAATGAGCAACAGATTATCTGATGCCAAAATGAAATTAGTAAAGAGGTTTTGGAAAAGGTATTGAGAAGCAGGAATAATACAGAGGCATAAGTGGTAATAATGCTGTATCTAGGCTGTAGCCATCATCTTGTTTTATAAGATAGTTGAAACGGCTGTATATAAATTTTACGATTGAGCAATATTTTTAAGCAGGCGCAAAATTATATTGTGGCTTTGTAACGGAAGGATGCTTGGGTGCTTGAGCAGGTCTTAAACCGCAGTAAGAATGTGAAAAGTAAGAGTGCTGAAAATATTGACTAGCTTCAAGCTTTGCTTGATAAGCATCAAGAGGCTCTTTTGTATTTGGAATACAATAAGTTACAGGATGATATAAGTTATTGGATGAGGCAAAACAGCAAGGTTTGCAGCAACAAGGCTTAAGTAAATCTATATCATATATGCTTGACTCTATGCCTATCAATGGCCAATTGATAATGTCGTTGGCTGATGATGAAGAAATAACAATTCCTCAAGGCACACTGATGATAGATTTAAATAAAACTGGTGGTGTGTTGATAGAAGATGATTATATGGATGTACAACAAGAGATTGAGGAAATCCTGAATAAGGATTTCCAAAGAAGATGGAATGTGAATAAATAAAAGTACAATGTATATGTCTAATATATTTAAAGAAGATAAAGACTTAGAGGCTGCAATGATAAAAGCTTGCTTGCTTTTTGATGCAGTAAAAGTGCAGAAACGCGAAATGCTGTTTCATAAAAAGATTCTTGTTTATATTCTTGATCCACGTAAAAAAACTGGTAGTGTCGATGAAATATTTCAACTTGTAAGCAAGGAACTGTCAGGGTTCTCATTCAACAGAGATTTAGTAAATAATGCTGTGAATGCGTTGAAAGCTGATGGATTTATTGACGTTGATGCGAATGGTGGTGTCTCATTAACTGAAAAAACTCAAGATAAAAGTAATCAGTATATATCGCAACAAAAATCTTTATTTGACAAGTTAGCTGGTGATATTTTTCTTGATGTTAAGCAACAAGTGCCAAATATTAAGAACGAGTTGCAAGTAAAACAAAATATCAAGGATTGTATTGATTACTATATTCGTGTGTCTTGTTATAAGACATTAGGTGTTGATGAAGGTAAGAATTTGGATGAAATAGCACAGTTGCAAACTAAGGCGGGATTTCATTTAGGTGATAATAAAAGACTAAAAGAACAGATATTGCTATCAATAGGAAATGTCATTGCTCATCCCACAGAAGAACAGCATACGACATTAGATACTATGGCTCGCAGCTTAATAACAATGCAATTGTTGGCAAGTGATCCTTTGTTGACTAATTTTAAGCATAGTGTGATTGGACGTAAAGTATTTGTTTTGGACACAGACATCGTTCTTTATCTGATTACAGACAATGGAGAACGAAGTATTCAGTATAAACAACTACTAAAAGTTCTGACAAATTGTAATTGTAAGATTTATATTCCAGCAGAAGTGCTAACCGAAATCTTCGACCATGCAGAAGCGGCAATAAAGAAATATAACTTTGTAAGGAGTTTTGTTGAAAACGGAAAGGAACAATGGGTTGAAAATGGTATTAAAAATATCTTTGTTGAAGCATATTATAAAAATAAGAATGTCAATGGTGAAAAATCGTGGAATGTATTTATAAGAAACTACTATGACAAAGAGAGGGGTTGTGAGTACACTATAGATGTTGTAAGAGAATATTTGTCTGGTTATAAGAACATATCTATAGGGAGTATGCCTTATAATTGTGATATTTATGATAGTAATAAAGATGAAGATATATCTCTACGTAATCAGCTTTTTGAAAAAGCTTTGGAAGCTACACATAATACGGAGAAGGCTGAACGAAGAGATGAAAATAAAAACGAAACAATAGCAAAGACTGATACTAAACTATATCTTTCTGTAAGAAATCTTAACATTGAAGAGCGAAAAAGAGACGGGAACAAAGATAAACGGGCTGATTTGTTGGAATATAAGTATTATGTTATTACAAATACCTTCAGAATATATCCTTGCGCTGAAGAACTTAACTTAAAAGAGAAAGTTTTCTGTACACCTATGGCAATGATGGCATATATGGTAGAAGCAGGGTTCTATGATGAAATAAAACCGGATGTACTGAGTCTATTTGAAAATACCTTTTTTGCATATATTGCAAAAGAATCATGGGGAGACACTGAAAATCTACTAAAGGCAGGTATCGATTTTAAGGGAAAAAGTATCGTTAGATTACGATATGATTTGCAAAATAATATCCAGAATTTATTAACGGCTGTACCTGGTTCTGATGATTACAAAACAAATGTTTCAGAGGTTAAGAATAAGGGATATTCATTTGTGGAGCCTATAGAATATACTCATAAATTGGAAAAACAAAATGCTGATAAGGATGATAGAATAGCTCAATTAGAGGCTGAATTAAATCGATTGAAGAAGGAAAAGAGTATAGAAAAATATAAAAATCGTTTATCGAATAAGACGAAAAAAGGAAAGAAAAAATGAGGACGTTTTCAGAATTAGACAAGGATGTGGCAAGTCTTTTACTTTCAAATCATGGTGAAAAACATGGTTTTGAAGTTTTATCTGGTTACTTTTCGATAAAGAACTTGGCCGTATTCTTAATGGGCAAAGACTCGTCATATATGCTATATGCAAAAGATTGTAATAATGATACTTTGTTAAAAAGTAAACAAAGGTTGATGTCGGTATTGGCAATTCTTGATTATATGGAACAAGCAGGAATGATTTACGTTATAGATTCTTTATCGAGTGATTCATTCTTCTGTCATGATTTGAATGATCATAACGTTGCAGTTGTTAAGGAAAATCACAAATATAGTTTTGAAAAAGGAACTATTGAATGTCAGAGCGGAAAATGTGTAGTTAAAGATGATTCTTGTTCATATATTATGGAAGGTGAAGTCTGTTCTGAATTATTGACACAGAAACTATGGCATTTCTTTGTTGGAGATGTATATGAAACTCAGGCATTGGTTTCTTTTGTTGATAATGGTTTTAAATTGCCTGAAGTTTTACAATATGAAGAAGAGTTGAAGCATACGAAAGCAAATTTATGTCTAACCAAAATAACACTTCTGGCATCTTTGCTTATTCCGATTTTATGTATCCCTTTATCAAATTGTTTTGGAAAATCCACCTTAACAGAACAACAGTTTTACCCAGTTATTCAATGTTTAGAAAAAGTGGATACTACCATTTCTGAAATATGCAAACATTTGAAAGATATCGAAAACAATCAAATAATGTTAATTCAGCAAACATGTAAAACAAAACCAATTAAAAGAGGAAAATAAAAAGTTCTTGACTCGTTGTTTGACTCTTTTATTAACCAATGAGAGAGAGAGGCAAGTATCGGTGAAAGCCGTATTGTGCGCCTAGATAAAGTTTCGTACCTTTGTACCGTGATTTTAAATTATTCAAATTATGGTACAAAGCAAGAAACAATTAAACAGCAAGCCAAAGTTCGCCGAGGTTGTAATCGGCGAAAATGAGACGAAGGAGATGCGTGAGTCTGCAAATGCTTATGAGGTGATATCGCATACTAACAAAGAAAAGTATGTCATATTTAATATAAATTTATGAACAAAGAGAGTAAAAGTAAATTCAATCTTTGGTTGTCTGAACGTCCGGAATCGTTTCTTCCCAGTGATGAGGTGCGGATGTTCGACTTTGTGAATTCCCTCTATGAAACGGAGGGGAATATATGTATTGATGAAATTTTCAGTGGATTTACCAAAAGCCATCCTGCTTACAGCAAGGAGGAGGCAATGAGATTGAGTGATAAGTGGGAGGACCAGATCTCGCTCATCCTGAGATTTCTGGATTGGAAGAAACAAATCAAAAAATAATTTAGTAAGAAAGTAAACTATGTGTGGAATAGTTGGATATATAGGACAGAATGATGCTTATCCTGTCCTTATCGATGGCTTGAAGAAACTGGAGTATCGTGGATATGACAGTGCTGGTGTGGCATTGATTAATAGTCAGAATCAACTGAATATTTACAAGACAAAGGGTAAGGTGAGTAACCTGGAGGCGATGGCTGCCGACAAGGATTGTAGCGGCTGTATCGGTATCGCTCATACCCGTTGGGCTACCCATGGTGAGCCTTCTGCTACCAATGCGCATCCTCATGTGAGCATGAGTGGTGACTTGGCGCTGATGCATAATGGTATCATCGAGAACTACCAGATACTGAAGGAACAGCTTATTGAGAAGGGCTATGAGTTTAAAAGTACTACTGATACTGAGGTGCTGGTGCAGCTGATTGATTTCTACTATCAGCAGAATGGCAAGGACTTGGTTTCTGCCGTTTGCCAGGCGCTGAACGATGCCATCGGTGCGTATGCCATTGCTGTTGTCGAGAAGAATAACCCTAGCCATCTGGTAGCAGCACGCCAGTCTAGTCCGCTGGTCGTTGGTGTGGGTAAGGATAATCTGGACTTCTATATCGCCAGTGATGCGACTCCTATCGTGGAGCATACGGATAAGGTGGTATATCTGGAGGATGGTCAGATTGCCGACATCAGAGTGGGCGAGGAACTGAACATCATCAACCTGGAGCATTCTGCATGTCATTACGATATCAAGACCGTGGATCTGGACATCAGCAAGTTGAGCAAGGGTGGTTTTGATCACTTTATGCTGAAGGAGATTTATGACCAGCCTAACTGTCTGAAGGACTGCATGAGTGGTCGCCTCTTTGCTGATAAGGAACATCCTGAGAACAACCGCATCGTTCTTTCTGCGCTTCGTGATTATCGTGACAGACTGGTTCAGGCGAAGCATATCATCATCGTGGCGTGTGGTACCAGTTGGCATGCCGGACTGATCGGTAAGCAGCTGATTGAGAAGATGTGCCGCAAGAGAGTGGAGGTGGCGTATGCCAGCGAGTTCAGATATGGCGACCCTGTGATTGAGCCTGAGGATGTGGTGATTGCAATCAGTCAGAGTGGTGAGACGGCAGATACCTTGGCGGCGATTAAGCTGGCGAAGGAGAAGGGTGCGCTGATTTTCGGTATCGTGAACGGTGTGGGGTCTTCCATCGCCCGTGAAACGGATACGGGTATCTATATCCATGTGGGTCCGGAGATTGGTGTGGCAAGTACGAAGGCTTTCACCGGACAGGTGACGGTTCTTACGCTTCTTGCTTTGGCTTTGGGGCATGAGTTGGGAACCCTAAACAATGCTGACTACTATCAGATGATAGAGGAACTTTCTGAGATTCCGCAGAAAATGGAGAAGGTATTGGAGCAGGCTCCGATGATCAAGGATATCTCCCGAATGTTTACTTATGCGCACAACTTCCTGTATCTGGGTCGTGGTGTGAACTATCCTGTGGCGATGGAGGGTGCCTTGAAGCTGAAGGAAATCAGTTATATCCATGCCGAAGGCTATCCGGCTGCCGAAATGAAGCATGGTCCTATCGCTCTGGTAGACCAGGATATGCCTATCGTTTTCCTTGCTACGCATCATCAGTTGTATGAAAAGATTATCTCGAACATGCAGGAGGTGAAGTCGAGAAACGGCCGCATCCTTGCCGTGGTGACTGAGGGTGACCAGCAGGTGAAGGAAATAGCGGATAATGTATTGGAGGTTCCAAGAACCCTGAATGCGCTGGTTCCGCTGCTGAGCGTGGTTCCGCTGCAGCTGCTTGCTTACTATGTGGCTGTGGATAAGGGACTGGATGTGGATATGCCGAGAAATCTGGCGAAGAGTGTGACTGTGGAATAAGGTTCATCTGTCACCCTGATATTACCTGTTATCTCAGTTTATCTGGTCTAAATTGGTATAATGTGTAATGGGTATTGAGGCTACTGTGGATTTCTCTATCTTGGATGATTCTCTCGGGATTGATTGGCGCATTCCTACGGAACATGCTAATCTTTCCGAGAAGGATACGAAACATCAGGTATTGAAGGAATTTGAAAGTCCTTTTGAAAAATATATGGTAAAATTTCTAAACGCAATGATTAAAATAGGCATGATAACGACTCACTACATATGAGTTAGTAGTCTAAAGACTACCCTATTTATATCAAATGGAGTTTTATATAAATAGAATTAATTTTTTATTTACTTGTAAACTGTAATAGACAATATGGATGAACTTATAGAAAAAGCTAATAAAGAAGGACTCATTAGTTTTGTCGGTGAAGAGAAAAATCAATTATATTATAAGAAATTAGGGCATACTGTTTCTTTTCTCGAAGAAAAAGAGCAAGTGAGGCTTAAGGTCTATCTGGAGCTCTATTTTAAATATCATTTTCCTCTTACCCAGATCTCTCTAAACTATCCTCCGACAAATAGTAAAATGGAGGATTTGGTAGTTTATAAAGAGCAGGAAAGGTGTACTCCTTATATAATGGTGGTATGCAGGAATTCTCAAATCAGCGAGTCTGAATTTCAACAAGTTGTTACCAACTCTTGCTATAGGGCTTTGGAACTTTCTGACAATGAGATGTTTGTGATAGTAACTAATGGTATTAAAATGGAATGCTGGTATTGCGCTAAGAATAGAAAATACCAAATTCCTGACATTCCAAGTTTTGGTAAGACTAAAGTTCCTCATTACAGATACGTGAAAGGTGGTGGTAAAAACGGTATCGTAGGTAATGATATTGCTACAATAGATAATGCTTCTTTGACTTCTTTGTTCAAGCAAGCACATAATTCATTATGGGCAGGAGGTCAGCTTAATCCTTCCGAGGCCTTCGACGAACTGGATAAACTTATCTTTTGTAAAATATGGGATGAGCGCCAGGAACGTAAGGAAGGAGAACCTTATGCTTTCCAAGTCATAAATGAAGATGGTTTAACAGACGAGGACGTTAACAACCGAAGATTAAAAGAGAATGCATCTCTATTCAATCGAGTCAATAAACTTTACGAAGAGGGCAGGAAGAAAGATCCTGCTGTTTTTCGTGATAGTATAAGGTTGTCTCCTGAGAAAATAAGAACAGTGGTAAGTTATCTAGAGGGTGTGAACCTAAGTATGACAGACTTGGATAGTAAAGGACATGCCTTTGAAACTTTCATGGACTCTTTTTTTAGAGGTAATTTTGGTCAATATTTTACTCCTAGAAATATTGTATCCTTTATAGTTAGTGTTTTGCCTATAACTAATACTTCTAAAGTGATGGATACTTCATGTGGAAGTGGTGGCTTTCTCTTGTATGCTTTGGATAAAGTAAGGAAACAAGCTTCTGATATATATCCTGACTACCGTAAAAGTAAACAGTCAAAAGAAAAATGGTATAAACATTGGCATGACTTTGCTTCGAATAATCTTTTTGGTATAGAAATAAGCGAACAAATTTCTAGAGCTGCCAAGATGAATATGATAATCCATGATGATGGTCATACGAATGTTGTAACTTCTGATGGTCTTGTAAAAGATACTGATATTCAAGATGAGTATGGTAATTTAGGATTTAAGTATGGTACTTTTGATTTCATCATAACTAATCCTCCTTTTGGTAGTAGAATTTCTGCAAGGGAAAGTGAATACCTTAAGAATTACTATTTTGGTTGCAAGTTGTATGATTGGTTAGATGGACCTAATTGCATGAAATTTAATGATGTTGCCAAAATTCGTGAAGCTCAAAGCTCAGAGGTTTTATTTTTGGAACAAGATTATAAATACTTGAAGGAGGGGGGAATCCTTGCTGCTGTCATACCTGATGGAATACTTTCTAATAGTAGCCTGTTGTATGTAAGAGATCAACTTTCAATCTGGTATCAGGTTTTGGCTATAGTTTCTTTGCCACAATATACTTTTGCTTCTACTGGAGCAGGTGTCAAGAGTTCAATTCTGTTTTTGAAGAAAAAAACAAAAGAAGAAGTTATTCGAGCTGAATCTATAGTTTCTTGTATTAAAGAAGATCTGTTAAAACATTATGGTTTTGCTAAAGCATATAAAGAATTGCAAAGAGCTAAAAACCAGGAAATTAAAACAGTGCTGTCAGAATCAAAATTTGATACGTCGATAGATGAAGTGAACAAAATAAAAGCTGAAATTAATCTTGTTTACAACGAAAAGATTTCCAAATTGAAGAGTAAGTTGCAAGATGCTTATAAGGAGGAATATATGAAAAAAATGCCTAATTATAAGGTCTTTATGGCTTTAATAGAAAATGTAGGATACGATTCAACAGGAAGAACCAGTTCTGTTAATAACCTGAAAGATATTGAAGGTTTATTGACAGACTTTATTAAAAAGAACTTGTAACATTTTAATTATGGTAATACGTGGAATTCTAGAAAACTCACTAAATGGTCAATTGTGTATAAGAGGCTTTGCTCCTATTAAGGAATTGGCTAGGGTGTCTCAGGCTGATTACCGTTATCAGCGCGATTTGATTGGTGATAGACATGACATCATTGATTTTCTGGAGAAACAAACTTATTTGTTCTTTCCAGAAATTATCCTTGGCTATAAATTTAAACATGATTTTGATGGAAAGCAAAAAATGGAACCATTAGCCGCTCTGCAAGCAGGGAAAAAGTATACTTCATCAGTAGACAATGTGTCTTTCTCTGTAAAAAACATCGATTTTAAAAGCGATGATGTATCTCGTAAAAGTATTGTCCATATAGTTGAATTGTACTTACCAGAGGCTTCTATTTCAGAAAAACCATTTCAGCGTATTGACGGAAATCATAGATTATCTGCAGCGGAGCAATCTGATAATGAAAAGGTTGAAAGAATGATAGCTCCTTTTTGTATCATTGTCGGGACTGAATTTTATCAGGGTGCAGTTAAACAGTCTAATACAGATACAACTGAGTTTGATAAATCAGTGAAGGTTTTCTTCCATAATATTAATACAAAGACGATACCATTAACTTCTGAAGAAAATCTTAAGGTTTTGATTGATGATAAAGAATCTTTTCCTGATATCGAATTAGAAAATATCTTTGGAGCGAAATATCCACTTATGACGAGAAGACTTATTGATAAGGCATCTGTGGATTTGCTTGATGGTATTAAGCCTGTCATAGGTTCTTGTTATCGTTCCTTTTATAATGAAATATTTTCAATAGCTATAGAAAGAGGGCTTATAAAAGACGAAAATAAGGCTGTTGATTGTGTTTGGAATGCTTTGCAGGCAGTCAGTGTAGAATATACAAACAATGCAAAATTGAGAAGTAATCATAGCTTTGGTCTTTTGTCGGCATTGATTTATTGTCGAATAAGAGGTAAAGATTTGTTTGAGCATTTTAAAAGTTGGATACTCCAAAATCATATCTTTGAAATAGAGGAAGTGAGAGCTAGCTCGCTTATAAATATCTTTGAGAAGATTATAAGTCAAGATATAAAAGTCTTTGTAGCGATGCCATATTTTAGTGATGGAGAGGTAGAGGAGTATAATAAAATTTATCATGAGCAAATTGCCAAAATAAAAGAAGAAACGGGGCGCAATATCTCCCTTTATCCTATAATGTGCCAAGAGGGTGCTACTTCAGACCAAATACAGGATATTATCAATAAAATACATAATTGTTCTATATGTTTTGCTGATGTTACAACTAATAATTCTAATGTATCCTATGAGATGGGTTGGGCAAGGGCACTGAAAAAAAATGTCATTATGGTTTTACGAAAAGGAACAGAAAAACCGAAGTCCGATTATCAAAATGATACTTATCATGAATATGATGACACTTGTCGTTCTGTTTCGTTAGGCAAGGTTATCTACAAAAATATCATCAAAGTATTAAAAGACAATTATTCTTTAGAAAGCAATGAGAACAATGAGTGAAATACAAAATGATTTTTGCTTTCAAGTTGGTGTTCTTGATATGTCCGTAAGAATGGATGCTGAGTTTTTTCGTCCATCTTTTGCTCATATAGAAACTATTGTTTCGCAAAAGTCTAGACATAGGATTTTGGCAGATTATGTGTTGAGTATGAATGGAGGTGCTACCCCTAGATTGTCAGACTGTAGTGCCTATGATTTAACAAATGGTGCTGTGCCATTTATTAGGGTTCAAAACTTGACTAAGTATGGTGAATTGAATTTAGATTCTTATAAGGAAATCTCTAGAAGTATTCACGAAGGGGCATTGGCTAGAAGTCAAGTACATGGTGGGGACTTACTGATTAAAATAACTGGAGTCGGTAGAATGGCTATCGCTTCTGTAGCACCAGATGGCTTTGAAGGCAATATTAATCAACATGTAGTAGTTGTAAAAACAGAAAGCAAGGAAAAAGCGGAATATCTTTGTGACTATTTGAATTTGGATGTTATAGAGACTATAGCCAAAAGGCATACTACAGGTGGAGTTAGACCAGCTCTTGATTATACATCTTTGCGGAATATACCTATAGTGGAGGGAATTGATTTTACCAGGTTGAGAAATTCCAAAAAAGCTATAAAAGTTGCAGAAGCAAGATGTTTGGAATTAGAAGCTAGTTTGCAAGCCTTTCTTGAAGAATTGCTGGTAGTAAAAAACAAGAAGACCAACGGTGACTTGTATTATGTGCAATCTTTTTATGAGATGATTGGCAATTCTTGGACTCCAAACAAATTTAAAAGGCATGGCCTAAAACAAAAAGAGACTGATTCTTTTTCATTGATAGATATATGCAGTTTACATAAAGGACAAAGTATTACATCGAAGGATGTTATAAATGGAGATTTTGAAGTTATAGGCGGAGGAAAGACCTCTCCTTATTCTTCGGAAACATACAACACAGAATCTGGGTCAATAACAATTAGTGCTTCTGGAGCGTATGCCGGTTATGTGTGGTTTCATGATAGGCCTATATTTGCTTCTGATTGTATTGTTGTAAGATCGAAAGATGAGACTTCATTTTTGACTCGTTATGTTAGTGAAGTTTTAAAAGCTTATCAGCAACAATTATACTCCTTACAACGAGGAGCTGGTCAACCGCATGTTTATATTTCAGATATTTCGAATTTACAAATACCTTATATGTCATTGGATAGACAAAAAGAGATCATAGAAACAGTAGATCAGAAAAGAAAGGTAATAAAAAATATTCGAGACAAAGCTTATCTGCAATATGAAGAAGCTTGCAAAGAAATCAATCAATATTTGTTAAGCTGAAATCTGTAGACTATCAATATATAACTAAGACTACTTATTCTGGATTTTATCCGGACTGTAGTGAAAATGACAATAAACAAATGGCAAAGAAAGTTTTTGTAAGCGGTTGCTATGACCTACTACATTCTGGTCATGTGGAGTTTTTCCAGCAGGCATCACGATATGGTGACCTGTATGTGGGTATCGGATCGGTTGCTCCAGTAATCATGGGGTATATTGCGGATACAACTGGCAGTATGGCGATTGCCTTCCTTATACCGCTGGTATGTTATGGGGTGATTGGAGGGTATGCTGCAACAAGTGGAATCATTTCGACTGGTACCTGAAGAATGTAAAAGAGTAATGAATTTTGAAAAAAACTCCTCTACCCTATAATGAGTTTGTTGTAGGGGGATGGGGATAGTTGCACGTTTTTTACAAAATAATTATGTTCTAAATATAATTAAAAGACAAGCTTATGAGCAAGCATTTATATTTCAACATTGGTCAAGAAAGCAGACCTGTAATAGAGAAACTCACCGAACAGAATGTTAAGAAATCTTTGTTTTTCGAGCAGTACAAAAATGCGTTTGATAGTCTTTCTTCTTATTTGAAAGTTTTAAAAACCAAGGATGAAGAAGAAAATGAACCGCTTAACAACATCTTTGCCTTTATTGGTGAAAGAGGTGCTGGAAAAACATCCTGTATGCTGTCTGTTGCCAATGAATTGACAAATAAATCAGAAAATAGTATCTTGGACAACTATCAAGAAGTGAGAAATCTTACTTTTCATAAACTTTCAATGATAGATCCTTCTTTCTTTGACGAGAAACATGGTATTATTGCTGAGATATTGGCATCTTTGTACAATGAATATCGAATAACAGAAAAGTCAAATGATAGTTTTGAGAAAACTGAAATTTTAGGAAAGTTTACCGATTTGCAGAAAGACTTCAACTGCCTTCTTGCATCAGATGCAGAAAAACCATACGATGATTTGGAGCAGTTGGTCAGTTTGTCAGCTGCCGTAAATCTAAGAGCAAATTTCGGAGAGTTGGTTACGATGTTCATGAAATATATAGGTAAACCTGATGGAAAACTGATTATAATGATTGATGATATCGACCTTCATACGAATCAAGCAACAATTATGGTAGAGCAAATCAGAAAATATCTAGTACAGCCCAATGTGGTTATTCTTCTTGCTATAAAGCTTGATCAGTTGGCAATGCTCAAACGTCAGCAATATACCATTGAGTACAAAGAATTGTTGGAGAAAGGAAAGGTTTCTGAAGAAGTAATAGACGAAATGGTGGAAAGATACCTGACAAAACTTATACCATTCGACCAAAGAATCTTTATGCCAACGGCACAGGAATTTCTCGGTTGGGAATTGACCATTAAAAGCATTCAGGGGGAAACAGAAGATTTCAGTAGTGTAAGAATGGCTATTCCAGAGCTAATTTTCAGAAAGACGCGATATTTGTTCTACAATACAGCGTTAAAGACGAGCTATATTGTACCTCGCAACTTGCGAGAGTTACGCTCCTTATTGAAATTATTGATTGGTATGTCTGAAAACAATAAAACAAACAATAAAGAACAATTTAAGAAATATTTCTTTGAGAATTGGGTACTAAACAACTTAAATACAGAACAGACAAATTGTATTTATGATTTGCTGAAGGTAACAGATGCTTTCCTGTTTAATGCCGCAGCTCTGCGAATCATCAAAAAGCAGTTTTTCTTGGAACGTGATATGGTATTGGATAACAGTGAAATATCCAACATTCTAAATGAAAATAATGTGGTTTATAATATATCATTAGGTGATGTCATGGCAATTATTTCATATTTGGAGAAGCAGGACCAACCTGTGGAAAAGTTACATTTCCTCTTCATGATTCGTTCCATCTATTCCATGCGCCTTTATGAGTTTTATGACGAAAGAACGGAAGACTCGACCAATGTCTCCAAAAAACAAGAAAGAGTCATAGGATTGAGTCCTTTCGAGAATCTTGAACTTTCAAATTATGAGAAATTGGTTGGTGGATCGTTTGTCAATTCCATCATCACTGATATTCTTCCAAAGACAGCATCTTCTGCTGACACTCGTTCACGTTCGGTCAGAATGATAAGCCTCACCCAATTGAATTTGTTGATAAGTGAGTGCATTGAGCATTTTGATGAAATACCGGAAAATGTGATTATGCTTTCTGAATTCTTTATGCTCTGTATTTCAAGATATATTGATACAAAGGACAGGAAGAATCAGAACTCTAATTTTTTAGAATTGGGCTACCGTAAGACGTCATCTGTAAGATATGCAGATGATCTGAAAAATCGAAAATATGCATTGTTCGACTTGAATTCATTTATGTGCAATGTTGTTGACATAGAAAGATGTTACAACCGTTTTTTAGAAGGAGATGTATTCTTGGAAAAAATAAAAAACGACGAAGCCAAGAAGTCGTTCTATTCAAAAGTTAAGGATTTGACGGATAAGCGAACCCGGGAAAGAGATGGAGACAAGTATGAAAAGGCTGATATAGGACACAAATGGCTGTCATGGGCAAGCATTCGCAATGCTGAAATTTTGGAGGATTTGATTGAATATCAGAAAGAGATAAGCTATTCCAAGGCTTCGGAATTTGATATTTTCTCCCACTATTTTATGGAATTGTCTGCATATAAGCGAATGACATACGACAGAACTGATAATGGTAAGGAAGACTACTATGAGTTGGAGTTTTCTTTTGTCAAGGTATTGTCTGGCATATTCAATGCCAAGGATTACAATATTGCCAGATGGTTTAAGGCAATTTATGACGTGGGCTATCAAGGTTCAACGGCAATAGATGTCAAAGCTTTGATTAAAGGACGCCAGGTTGATGGTAACAGAGCGGACACCGTCCGAAAATATATAGAAGAGCATTATCCTGTATTCGTAAAACAGGAAAACGTTTCTATTCTCGATGACGTATTTTCACAATTCTCCGATAAACTATCAAAAGCGGAAATAGAAAAAATCGCCAAAAAAATCAATGAAATAGCCAAATCTAAAATAGATGGAAGTAGTTCGACAGACGCTTAAAATGCTGTTCTTGAGAAGGAGTTGGCTGGAGATTATCAATAGTCTCAACAAGGACAAGGCTCAATGGGCAGATGTTGGCTTTTCACAAGAATGGTTTTTGGAAAGCTATACAAACTCTTTGAAAAACTATAGTTTAGACCAACTTTCATGCTTCTACAACTCTTTTCTTGAACATTGGATGAAACGAGATGATGATGATAGCTTAAATTATCATCAAGATTATTCTGTATACAATGCTGTATTGAACTTTTCTTCAAAAGTGCTAAAATTAGAGAATAATGAGAAAATTGTATGCCGTTTTAATTCTGTACTAAGATGGCATGATGTAACAAGTTATCTTGGTGAAGATCTTTTCACAACAGCGTATCTTGCATCAAATGATATTTTAAAGCAACAAGATAGAAAGAATTTTCTATGGGAAGCTGTCATTGAAACAGATAAGGGTAGATTGAACGAAATGATGAAATGTCCAATCTCAGACAATCATTTTCATCTCTTCGGTTCCAGCATGGTTTTTGAAATTAATTGGCTTGGACTTATGAATAATTTAGCAAGTTCCAAGAACAAACTAAAGCAACCGTTTGCATGTTTAAAGCATGGTCCTTCTGTATACAAAGAAACCGAGAATATGACTATGTATTCCTTGTTAGGGAAAGCTGCTGCAATAAGAATGTTGCTATATTTTTACATTATGAGTGAAAATATCGCTAATCAATTTAGACAAACTGTGATTGATGTTTGCAAAAGTACAGATGATAATGAACTGGTAGAATTGTTAACAGGTATCGACTCGACAATCCAAGGATTTAAAGAAGGGAAAAACATGGCTGATTATGCCATACAAAAAAGTCCTGTGGATATAGCTGCTAAACATCCTTCTCAGATGATGTCCTTCTTCAGTGGAGAAAGATACATCATGTACTCTATGTTTAAACGGATATTCAAAAATAATTGTGATGATTATTATTCTTTGCTTTTCTATTTATATTTAGTTTTGAAAGTGCAAATAAGACAAGAGTTTGTTCATACAAATGAAGTTCCTGGCTTGAAGAATTTCCAAAATTACAATAAAGCGAAAGGTGTTGGGTATAAAAATGGCGACTTTTATTATAAGTTATCAATCCTTTCTGCAGTTAATCAGTTCGTTTTCCGTAAAAACAGAAAGTTAGAGATTCGCATAGTTCCACCTAAAGAAAACAATTTTACATATGATATAAATGGTATTTGTGATATATTCAAAACATTTGGAGAAAATAAATCCAAATGTATCACAGAGAATATTCCATATTTCATCATTCATTTTCCAAAAAGGAAGGACATTAGTAAATATCAACAGTGTAGACACAAAGAACTGCGTGATAAAATAAAGAAGACTGCTTTGGCTATTGCAAAATATAAGCTGGCGCATGACAGAACTAATGAGAATTTGGTCGGTGTAGATGCTGCAGGCGCAGAATTGGATACAAGGCCGGAAGTTTTCTCACAAGCTTTTAGATATTTACGGCTATATGTACCAAACATTAAGATGACTTATCATATCGGTGAGGATTTTCTTGATGTGGTTGATGGACTTAGATCTGTAGATGAGTTGTTAAGATTCTGTGAATGGTCTAAGTACGATCGCTTGGGACATGCTTTGGTTTTAGGACAGAACGTGCGACATTATTATTATAGAAGAGACAATTGGATAGCCTTGCCGTTACAGGTGCTGGTTGACAATATTGTATGGTTAAGACATAAGGCTTCTGTGTTTGAGGATATTTCTGTAGCAAAGGAGTTGGATAAACTTTATGAGAAATATTTCCTTAAACTATATAATATGAGCAACATTGATTACCCATGTAATGTCTATTACCAGTCATGGCTCTTACGTGGAGATAATCCTCAACGTTATAATGGTACTTATAATGATCAGAAGGACTTTTGGAGCTCTTGTGACCAAATTAAAAAAGAGGAAAATCTACAAGCACAAGCCAACGACAAAGCAGTATACTTGTTTCGCCTTTATCATTATAATAAGAAGATTAAAGAAAATGGACAGTTATGCGTTGAATTGAAAATTTCAAAAAGGCTTGTCTCTTTTATAGATATAGTTCGTGAAGGTATGCTGAATGAAATAGAGAAACAAGGCTTTATGGTAGAATGTAACCCTTCATCCAACTTCAAAATAGGAGATATTGATCGTTATATCAATCATCCGATCTTTAAGTTTTATACAACTCCAAATCTATTGAAACTTGATTTCACTCATAATATTTCCGTGTCCATCAATACTGATGACAAGGGTATATTTAATACTTCATTAGAAAGAGAATATGCTCTACTCGCTGCTGCATATAGCAAGGAACATACAACAAAGCAAGAACAAAGTGACTTGTTTGAATGGTTGGATTCCATAAGAAAAATGGGACTGGAACAAAGTTTTGTTCCAACTAACCAATAAAATAAATACGACATGGGCAACAATAAAAACTATATACGAAGAATAGGAAGTGACATTCATTCGATGTCATTTATCATAGGTGCAGGATTCAGCAAGAATATCTCGGATAAGTATCTTACATGGGGAGAACTCTTGCAAGATATGATACATGAGATGTACGCTAAGGAAATGCGTTCTGGATATATGAACGAATGGGAGATTATAAACAAGTATGGTTACTTGGGTATTGCCAGTGAGTATATCAGAAGAAAGGGCTACCATGAGGCTATAGATGTATATATTGAGCAACGAACACCAGTTCTGATAGATAATGGGAACGGAACCTATGATATGAAATTAGGAAACGCTATGGTGAAAAACGTTGATGTTTCCCTTCATCGTACCCTATTGGGTATGAAGGTCAAGAATATCTATACATTCAATTATGACAATGCGTTGGATGTATATAGAGATTTGACTTACACTTCGGAACGATCAAGAGAAATCAAACAAAGTAATTCTAATATTAAACAGATTAACGAACTTCTGGCACAAGTCGCAAGTTTGAAAACAGACTTGGAAGCCTCAAAAGACAAATTTTCTGATGAGAATAAAATAACTGATTTAAGAGAGGATTGGGATGCACAATATGAGCAAATAGTAAGTAATCCTGTAACTCAGAGTGTGTACAATTTTCAATATAGCAAGGAGAAAAAGAAAAGAGTTATTCTTGACGAAGTTGCTAATGCTATTTCATTATACAAACAACAGCTTGTGGAATGGAATACTTACAAACATGATGCTTATTTTGTCGTAAAAAAGAGTGGTGATATTACTATTGGTGATGCGAGACGAAACATATTTAAACTTCATGGTTCGCTAAGGAAGATAGATAACACAGATGAGCACGTTGATTATGGCTTTGATTATGATAATCATACCCAGTACATTATAGCACAGGAAGATTATGATTCATACAATCTGAAACATGAGGCTTTTGTTGACTTGATGCGTATCAGTTTGTTGAAAGACGCTTATTGTATTATCGGTTTCTCCTGCGATGACCCTAATTTTTTACTTTGGATAAATTGGGTAAAGGATATAGTGGATAGGGAAGCTATAGCATATAAAGAAGAAAGATTTTGGAACAAATATTTCATTAATGTTGATAATAAGGAATTAGACCCAGATAAGAAATTGTTGCTTTATAATCATTATATAAGGATTGTTGACTTATATAAGGTTTATCCAACTGCATGCACCCGAAAAGAAAGATTGTTTGCATTTTTTGATGATATAAATAAGAAGCAGGCGGTCAAGTCAATAACAAATGACTTTTGGGAGCATTTTAATTTCAACACAAGCAATTCTCTGCAACAAAAAAATAGGATAGTATATGATAAGGAGAAAATTGACAAGGTATGGAAGCTAACAAAAGACAATCCTTTTTCATTCTTGGCAAAACCATTCGATTATTATCGTTCCTATTTTTGGGAAAGAATCAGAAAGGTTATCAAAGCTAGACAGTTGGATGAAAGTATCTGTAAGTCCTTTTTGTTGGCTGTGAACCAAGACAACCTTCCTTTGGATATAATACTCGATGATGAAGAAGTGGCTTATATTTCTGACTTTGTCTCATCCATTGATGACATATCTTTGAAAAAATGCTATAAACTCTTGATTGAAGAAGGTAAAGTCTTGAATAATACATGGATAGCGGACAAGTCAGATAAAACGGACCAATCTGTATTGAATCAAGTTACACAATGCCTTTTCAATTTTGATTTTGAAAAATGCTATAATCTGATAAATGGTTGGATTCCTCAAAGTCAATATTTTATGACCGTTCGCTTTATGATACTGGCTTCATTAAGAAGAAAGATAATAGTTGAAGAATCTGAAAACATCCTAACCATTCATAAAAGCCAAGAATATAGTAATGATCAAGAATATCTGTTGGCATTAGAATTGCCATTAGGACTTTATGAGTATTTTTGGGGTGATAAGATCTTTTTTGCCAAATCAGAAGCGATACAAGCGAAAATAGAAGATCTTGTTTCCAAGAACAAAGATATCATACGGATTTCAGATTATTTTTCGCGTCTACAGAAAGAAGTAAGAAAAGAAGAGAAAGTAAAACCATTGGGGCGTAGCGGACGAACAATCACATTCGGAAGTTCTGATAGTGTGGCTTTGGGTGCCATACGAATATTGCAAGTACTTACGAAAATGGGATTCGTAACAAGGAATATGTTTGCAAGATGGGTGTCGAATGAGAGTCTTTTTCTGATTGTTGAGAGAATTTATGCGCTCTATCCATATCCATGCCTTTACTTTGCTTCCCAGTGTACCAACAAGGATTTTTCAAAACGAGTTGCGCAATTGTATTGTTTCAGTAGTTCGGAGAAGATACAGAATGTACTACCTGATATTCTCGTTAAGATATTGAAAGCTTGCCATTCTGAAAATTTATCAGAGGAAAGAAAAAATGTACTGTATATCTATGCGACTTCATTTATCAAACGTGTGCATCCGAGATATTGGAGGAAAGAATTTAAGACCTTGTACAGAAAGCAAAATTTGGGAATTCGAAATGAAAGAGAGTTTTATGAGACAAAATATACTTTTGCTCAACAAGCGGTTGCTTATATGGATGATGCCTCTTTTTCTCTGGAAATAATTGATAGTATTTTAGAAAAAGGTGCAGATATATCACATAATGACAATGCATTATTGATTGCTGCGACTAAAAATATAAGAAAAATAAGCAAGGAGCAGATCCAAAAGGTATATTCCATTATGGGTAATACAATGAATGTGCCGCAAGTCTTTGTACTGTTCAATATGAAATCTTTCCTACCAAGCCGTAAATTCTATGATTGGTTGGAACATGTAGATAAAAAATTGCTGAAATCTCCAAGCCTGATACTTGCGGTAAGTCAGGTCGCTCGAAAGTGTAAGCGTTTTGAAAATCTTGCTTTGAGTCTGTTGGAAGGAAGTGATTATCTTTGGAGTACTGGAATCAATGAACAGGATGAACATATTTTCGTTTCCGGTACACAATCAATTAATGTGGATAGCTTTGATACAAATGTCCATATTTTAGGAGACGCAGAATCTAAGTCCTTCAATACGATAAAAAACGAACTATCCCTTTTAGATAAGGCTTTACATTCACAGTTCCATAATGATTGGTTCCAAGATTGGAGCACAGAAGTCTATTCAATGAAACTTTTCTTAGTCCGACATTATAAGTCTTTTGCGGATAGCAATGAAGTGGATGAACTTATAGAAAAATGTGAACGTCTCTATTTACGTATTTCTGGGCAGAATAGTTTGCAAGAAAAACTTATATACCAGGAGTCGTATAAAGTCGAAGAAGGTATAACTGAGTTAATGAAGGGTGTTCGTACTTATGGAATCAATCATTTCCTCTTGGAATATGAGATTATTGCTAATCTTATAATTCAACATAACACAGAGGCTTTGGATATGTGTGTAAGGCATTTTTCTTGGGCTGTTTCTTATAAGAAATATCAAAAGTTCTTTGCCTCTCATAATTTTCAGCAAACAGTATTGTTGATACTTCGTGTTTACAAACCATTTTTCATGGGGAGTGATATAGAAGAATGGAACTTGAATGCAGATAAGAATGTTGTGGAAGACTGCATGATAAAAATGAATAGCTGGCTGAAAGAATTCGGTTTAGCTGATTCTAATTGGGAAAAATATAAGCCAGTTTTCTACTATAAAGAATTGTAATTATGTGCACAAATTTTTAAGAATAGATATGATTGATGAAAAAGAATATTACTTGCAATTGATAAAGGGGACTTATGACAATGCTAAAAGTTGTATTTGTCAAAGGTTAACCCGCATAAACTTCAATGCAAACTTGTTTGAACTGAAGGAAAGTGTTCAAGAAAATGGAGAGCCTTACTTTGTTGTGCAATATGATTCGAAAGCATTTCTGATCATTAATCCGTATCGTAAAAGTTATAGAAACTTGGCAGGACAGATTTGTCTAAGGACTAGTATACCTGTTGAACGGAAAGATGATGCAGCATGGTATAATACAGAGTACAAAACAATTAATGTTTATGTAAATGAATATATGGGGTGGGAAGTAAATCAAAAAGAATATGATACTGATACTTTCTTGAACCATTTTTTACCGGTAATGAAAGAACAAGATTGTGAGATAATAAAAAATGATTTGTCCACTATAAATTTTCCTATAGATGATATACTCTTTGATACTATGAATCAGAGATATCTTTTGAATGTGGATTTCTTAAATTATCTCAATCCCAAGAAGGATCATAGCGGACAGGAATTGTTCTTGTACAAGTATATGTCTCTGGATACTTTTTTGTGTATTGCACAGTCTAAAAGTATAAGGTTAAATTCTATAGTATCTATGAATGATTCTTCTGAAAGTTTTTTCTTAGGTGATTATTTGTGCAGTGCATATGATGATGTGAGAAGAAAAAATATTGATTTTGATTTTTATCAAAAATATCCTGACGCATTAAGATTTAGTAAACTTATTGAGCATAAAAATTATCTTATCATGTCATTGACAAATCGGAAAGATGATGCTATGATGTGGAGATTATATGGTGATAATGGTCGTGGCGTTTGCTTATGCTTTAGAGTTCCACCTGATCTTGTCAAACCTATTATTTATATTTCAGAAAAAAATAAAAGGCTCAATTCTCTGAAGAATATTGTCTCTGGATGGCGAGAAAAGAATATCAATGTCACATTTCCAGCAATAGATGACTATATATTTTTTACAAAAAGCCTTCAATTTGAATATGAGGATGAGTATAGAATTTTAAAAATGTGTGCTGATAATGACTTGAAAATCGCAAAATATGGTAATCTCATAAGTTTCTATAAGGATTATAAAATTTCGGATTTAAATATAACACCAACAAGCTTATATATAGGTAGTAATTTACCTAATAGAGATGTAAATTATCCATTACTTGTTGATATTGCTAAAAGGTTATTACATGTTTCTTCTGTAAACAATAGCATTGTTGATCAGTTGCGTGTTTAGAATTTATTATTTACCCGAAAGTATTACTATAATGATTCTGGTTAAGTAGCGTAGTTACAGAATTCACCTAGCACTGGGTTAGTAATTCCTGCTGTAAACACTTGTGGTTTTTGGGGGAGTTACAAGAACTTTATTCATATAGACTGATTAATGGAGATTTCAAACTGTAAACCACCAATACAGCGTAAGGTGGGTTAGATGAAAAATATTATCTTTGCAACCGTTTTAAAATTCACATAAAATGGAAAGCAAAGAATATTTTGAAAAGGTGATGCAGGACTACAACCAGAACCGAAAGGGACGGAGCCTGCGTAAGTATTGCAAAGATGAAGCAGTCGATTATGACTGGCTCATCCAGTACAAGAAGAACTATCCTTTACAGGAGAAACAGCAGGAACCATCGCAAGATGCTTTCATACCTATTACTATAAAGGATGTTGCTCCAAAGCCAACAACCTGGCAAGTGGAGACCTTAATTCTGAAATCTCCAGACGGAGAGCAGATAGAGATAAAGAGTAACAGTTTGTTTGTCGTGGCAGAATTGCTGCATAAAATGTCGCAGCCATGATAAACTTTGATAGCAGAACTAAGTTTTTTATGAAGTCCACTCCTACCGACATGCGTAAGGGATATGAAGGATTGGCTTCTATAGTGCGTGATGTCATGGGACATAATCCTCGAAATTACAATGAGGCTTTTGTCTTTTATTCCAAGGACTATCGCAAAGTAAAAATCTTGCATTATGATATAAATGGTTGGGTTCTTTGCTCGAAGTGGTTTACTGACGGTAAGTTTCTCAAGCCGGAGTTCGAGGAATGCAAGATTACGCATGAGTTATCAAGGGAAACTTTGATATTGATAATGTCTACGTCGGTTCAGACAAAAATTAGAATATGAGTATACAAGATAAAATATCAGCATTGGAGGCAGAGATAGCTGCCGCCAATGCCCGCATAGCTAAGGCAAAAGCCCAAACTGCTGCTGCCGAGCGGAGAGCGGCTGAGCATAGTGCCCGTGCCTCCAAAAACGAGAATGAAGTGCTAAAGTTACTTTCGAGTCCAAATTTCCCAGAGGCTGAGAAACATCGCATTTTAGCTAAGATGAGAGCCTTTGGTAGTAAAGTGTAGTTGTGCTTAACTAATTGGAAATCAGTTATTTATATACAACATTTAACGGTAAATATTTGCGTATCTCACTGATTTTTAGTACCTTTGCATACATGAATACAAGAGACAACATACAGGCTGAGCTCCATGTTTTACGTATAGAGAACGTTCGTTTGACCAATGAGTTGGTCAAACGTAACGATTATGCCAGTTTCTTGGAGGATGAAAACAAGACGGTAGAGGAAGAGACTCGCCAGAGTACGAGGACAAGATTTCCTTAATGGAGATGGAACGCGACAATGCCTTTGCAAAAGCCAAGGAGGCAGAGAAGGAGGTCCAGGCTGCTAACTTGAGGGCAGAAAAGGAAAAAATGCGTGCCGATAATGCAGAGCAAATGCTGGGCGAGGCACGCAAGGCTCTTGAGAAGAGCAATAAAAGAATATCTGTTCTATCAAAGAAAGTGAAGACTATTGATGACTTGAAGGAAGTGGCTGACGCTGCCGATAAGGCTGCATTGGACGCCAAGCAATGGTCGAGTTGATTAACCGTAGAGTGTTCCAACGCAACAGTGATGCCACTCGTTTCCTAAACGGTGAGATAGATCCTAATTGTCCATTGTTAGAGGAAAATGGCCTCGCAGCTATTGTCAAGCATGTGATGGCTGTAACCAGTGGAAAGGATCGCAACGGAATGGATGATTCTGCAAAGAAGAAAACAAACAGGCCAAAGGTTCGGGTTCCGAAACAAAAGACCGATAAGTCCAAGCCTTCTTTGGATACCGAATCTAATACTCCTTGTCGCCGTCGTGTATATACAGCAACCATCTTGGAAGAAATGGGTATTGATACCAGTAATCTCCCTAAAGGCTCAAAGCTGATAAAACGAAAGGACAAGGTGACAGGTGAGGATACGTGGTATATCCAGCTATTCTTCCATACTCCGTCTAAGGTAACTTGCCGTGAATACAAAATTGGTCGATTCAATGTTCCTAAGAGTGATCCAATGTGCAGCAAGCGCCCGGTAAGAATCTTGGAGAGCAATCCTATTATGCCAAGTTTTGCAAGATTCTATCTGGAGTCAAAGTTTTGCTATAACCTTAGTGAGAATCGAATTCTTGAGATGTTGAAGGGAATGAAGACGAACATACCTCAGTCTTCCTTGAACTTATGGATGCATCAGATTATGGAGATGTTGAGGGAAAGACTTGAACCTTTGATGCTGGAAGCTATCAGACAGTCTAAGTTTACCAACAATGATGCAACTCGTTTACTGGTACGTAGCAGGGAAACACCTGATGACCCTCTGAAATATACAATAGAGTATGTTCAGGCAGTTCTCTCCTTGGAGAAAAAGCTTTGTGTGATGCTCTATGATGAGGGTACCCGCGACCACATGTTGCAAGAAGAGAAAATCTTCAAGGATTCTTCCATTGTAGGTTTCGTAGCAGACAGAGTTCCTCAATATCCAGCTATAGTCAAAGACTTGGAAGGACAAGAGTTGTTGCGCCAAGCCTGTTGGTTCCACGCTCGCCATTATTTGGTGGATGCCTATTTGGTAGATTCGAGAATGGAAATGCTTTTGATATTGATCAATGCTTTGTTCTATATCGAGCGAGTCTTCCTACAAGAGGATGACCAAAGTCCAGAACATCGCCTGGAGTTCCGTCAAGAGTGGAGCGAGCCTATCGTTGATCGCATCATGGAAATGCGCAAAAAGATGCGTGCAGCAGGTGACGAATATGGTCAGATGGTTCACAGAGCCGTAGATTACATACTTGATGACGAAGATGCCTTCCGAACATTCCTTTCGGACGGCCGAATCGACATGCACAATATAGCCATAGAGAGATGTTTTAGACATATCGCTATGGGAAGATGCAATTGGCTTCAGACAGGAAGTCACTTCTCTGCCCAGAATTTGGCGTTTATGTTCGGGTTGTTGGAAAGTTGCAAATTGAACAAAGTGAACTTTTGTGAGTACATTGAGGATATCCTTACTCGCATACTTTGTGGCGAAGAGGTTGATGCCTCGTTCCTGCCATGTGACTATGTTCGCCATTTTGAAGATGGTACGGATGCGGAGGTAACGAAGACATCCCAAGCCGTCGCTTGATTGTTAAATTTTAGAAAATCAAAACTTTATTCAAAAATACTGGTACGGCTAACCCGCTGATAAATAGTGGGGACGCTGTATTGGTGGTTTACTTTAAAAATCGAAAAAGTCCATTTTTTAATACTCTGTATCCACAGTAAACATTGGGGAGAAAGTTGTATTGCTATAGGGGATGGATGCTTATACAAACTTTATTATCTTTTTTTGAATTATGGTTTATATTCCTAAAAGTGTAGTTGAAAAGCTAAATGAACTTTCCTGTGAAGAGGTTGCTGAAAAATTAGGAATTGTAGTGAAGTATCATAGAGCATTGTGTATTGCACATGATGATCATCATCCTAGTATGGGGTTCTTTGGGGAGAACCGTAATCGTTGGTATTGCTTTGCTTGCCACAATAGTGGCAATGCTATCAAATTTGTTGAGACCGTATTAAATTTGAGTTTTGTCAAAGCATGCGAATGGTTATGCAGTCAGTTTGGGATTTATCTGGAAAATGTGCCTAGAAGATCAAAAACTCTGGTTATTCCAAAACGAATAATAAAGAAACCTGTAGAGAAAGAAAAAATATTTGTTACCGAGGTTGCACAGTATATTCTTAATCATTGTAATCTGACTGCTACAGGAAAGAAATTCTTGTTTGATGAAAGAAAATTAAATCCTACAGTCATTAAGTCTTTAAACATCGTGTCTCTAGATGAGCCTTGGGAACTTCTAAAGAAATTGAAAGATTCGTTTCCGCAAGAAACGTTAATAAAAAGTGGATTTATATCCCAAACACTATATCTTAGTATATTTACTCCGTGTTTGATAATTCCATATTATGACGTGGATTGTAATTTAGTGGGACTGCAAACACGATATTTAGGGGCTGCAGACAAGAAAGTGCCTCGTTTCCAGTTTATTTCGTCTCAGAAAACTAGACTTTATAATTTACCGGTTCTAAATACGCTGGAAAGAGGGGATGATTTGTATATCAGCGAAGGTATTACAGATTGCCTGGCATTGTTGTCTGCGGGTAAAAAGGCTTTGGCGATTCCGAGTTCTACTATTTTGCCAAAACTGGATTTGATGATGTTGGACAAGTTCCGCCTGCACATGTATCCAGACAATGATGATGCCGGGCGAAAGGCTTATGAACAGCTTCAGCGTTTCTTTATTAATCTCTGTGTTTTTTTGAGATGTGAAAAACTGCCGCTAGAGGTAAGTGACTATAGTGAATATTATAAGAATAATTATGCCACAGGAAAAGAATAATAAAAACAAGATTCCAGCTTATTCTGCTTTTTTGTTTAAGCTTGATATTCAAAAACAGCTTGAAGAAGAGGAAGATGGAATAGACGAGGAGACAACGAAAGAAAATGCGCATAGTGATTCTTTTGGAAAGGATAGTTCTATTCGTAATAAAAAGCATCAATTAAAGGTTCTGAACTTTTTTTTGAATCTTCTTGTAGATAATGTTGACAAAAAACAGGATGTGAAACAAATCGTAAAATTGATAGTAACTCAAGATGAGCCGCTTTTTGGATTTGCATACTTTGTATCATGTAATTCTCAATTTGGTAATACTTGGAGCTATTTAAGAAAACAAACTATTGGCTATCAGGAGAAGCTGGTTGATTTGTTTTTCTTTTTTACTAACATTGTAAAAGCTGTCAACCAATTACAAGAGCTAGACGCTGAGTATAAAAAGGCAGAATTTATATTTAATGATCTGTTCGTCTTATCTTTTAATGAATATGCTCGCCCCAAAATGACTTTGGAATGGAGTAAGTTTGATCATCTTCTTCATGTAAAGGATGGTTTTACGATTGCCGTGAGAAAAGACAAACTGATGTTGTTTTCTATGTATTGTAAGTTTGTGGATGAAGAACAGGATGATGTTCAACAACGGCCTATACTTGTCTTTATAGACAAACTTAAAAAAATATGGAAGGGGTATTTTCATGAATAGTATTGTTTCAAAAATCGATAACCGTAAGAAGAATAGCTTGAAAGACAGTATTGTAAGTTATGAAAATATTTATAATGCTATTTACTGTTTGGAATCTTATGTCTTTGAGAAAGGTCTTCTAGATTGTGTGAATCCTGTAATAGGAACAAGTGATAATATCATAGCAAAAAATGACCTTGAACTATTCTATGCTTTGGGTGACAAATATAATTCAAAGCTAATTCTGGAAGTGATACAGGCTTGCGAGAAGCGACTTAATGAAATTTTGGATACTGAGAAGAAAGTTCTTTTCGGCATTTCTATATATTTCAAGATGAAGAAGGTTGAAGGGAATAAATTGGTTTATCGACCGATGCACTCTGCCCGTTTGATAGATATGATCTGCATGGTTTGCATTTTGGCAAAATTGATGTATGATGATTCAGATGGGATACGTAACCTTTCTGAACTATCTAAGCTGATTCCACATAATTTCTATGGCAATCTGCCTAGCACTGATGTAAAATACTTGTTTAAAAACTGGAAGAATCAATATAAGTCTTTTTCTGATGATGTTGTGCAGCATTGTCGTACCTATCAGAATAGCCATCGCTATTTGACAGAGGTATGTCTTGACATACAAAACTTCTTTCCAACGGTTTCCCCTAAGTATTTATATAATCTGATTGTAAATAAGCTTTCCGCTACTTTTGGTAGTGAAAATAATGGTAAGGGTGGTAATGATGATATTGAAACTTTAAAAGTAGCGATTGCGAAGTTACTTTATTTTGATATTGATAAGACTTACCTCGAATCATGGGCAGATGAATATTATATAGATAAGACAGAGGATATAAGTGGGTTCTATATGAATTGTGGCATTCCACAAGGTTTGCCTCAGTCATATTTCTTTGGCAATCTCTGCATGCTGGCTGTTAGAAAGGAAATGATGAGGAAAGAAATATTCGAAGGAGATGCTTATTTTTATGTAGATGACTCTGTAATTTATATAAAGTCAGAACTGGACAAGAGTGAATTTAATGAAAGGATAAAACGGCTCAATGGCTCACTAGATAAATTTTTTAATGATAAGGATAGTGAAGACTGTGATGTTTATAATTTCCTGCCAGCAAACTGTAAGAAATTCCAGGAAAACTTAATATATAAGGTGCATTTTCATGAGGATGGAAAAAGCTCATGTAGTTATATAGATGATGCTGATAATCATCTAGAAGGTATTGAGAATATACCTAGGGAAATATCTAAAACCGGCGGCATGTTTTGGAGTTTAGATGATATAGATGATTCTATTTCATTCAAAAAACTTTGTGCAATCAAAATGGTGGTTGATGCAGAAATTCAAAGACTTAAAAAGAAAGAGGATTATTCGAATGCTGGTAAGGGTCAGATGAAAGAGAAGGATATTTCAAGACTCAAATGGCTGAAACGATACAAAAAATACTTCCTTTATCGTGTAAATCTCTTCAGATTGAAAACAGAATCAAATTCTGGAGAAAAAATGATGGAGGATTTTATTCAAAAGATACTAGATGAAGAAAATAAATATAAAAAAGAAAATGATAGAGAAAGTCTAAATGCGTTAAAGGATTTTCTTGAAGCAACCGAAGAGGAAATCTTTCAGTCGAAATATCGGTTACTTATAGAAAAACTTTCTTCATCAAATGCGGATAAAATAGGAGAAGTAGTTAGAAATTTTGAATCTTTATTTACTCAAAAAGGCGAAACAAAGAATCTATATTATCGTAAGGATGTAGAGAATTCTCTTGCGATGAAGGAACTTTATTTAGATAAATATGCTTCGCTGAAACGGGGGATGAATGGAAACTATAGAGGAAATAGAGATTTGAAGCAGGCTACTCAATTTGAGAAATTTAAAGTGTTCCTGGATAATATAAGTAACTTGGAGAATCTGCATAATCAGGAGGATTTAAAAGATTATTCTGTTTTGGGGATAGAGAAATATACATTATTCGTAGATAAGAACTCTCCTGATTTCCGACGTAAAATATTGAATGCTTATTATTCCGAATCGATAGGTGTCAGATGTTCTGACGATTATTCGTTTGTAAAATCCAACTCAAAGAAATTATGTTATACAGAGTTGCGCATCTTGTTGAGGTTGAGAAACCCACATTTTGATTTCGACGATTTCGTTGCATTCGTGAAGAATATCAACAATGAAGATATTTCTAATCAGATGAATGTTGATATGTCGCTTTTAGGGGTGTTGGGTACATTCATCTCCTTCGTTAAGAATCCTGATTGGATAGATAGCTTGATTCAGACTCATCGAATCACCAAGGGCTTGTGGTATAATGGTTCAAAATTCTTGAACTCTTATACCTTGCACAATGAAGAGCATGCTGTGACGCTAGTCAATAATGCGGTACACATTGTAAGAACCATAGATTATTTCGTGTTAAAGCCAATTGATTACTATATCTTGTTTTTATCATGTTACTTGCATGATATTAGTATGGTTATTCATCCTGACTTATATATTTTAGGTTCTGCCAATAGCAATACATTTGACTTTGTATCAGAGCAAATCCTAAAAATGCAAAATGCTGTTGACGAGTTCTTCAAGTTGGGCGAGGATAATCCTGTGCATAATGATGAGATAGAGAAAAAGAGAAAAAGAAATGTTCATTTTAAAGAAGCTGGCAATCATCTGGTAGAGGTATTTGAAGCTGTATATGATTTTTTTAGTGATAGAACTAGAGTAAGGCATCACACGGAAAGTGCTGACTTTATCCTATCTAAGGCTCATTCTTTGTTGAGTTATTTGGAACCTACACTTGTTTCTTTTGTTGCTAAGGTTTCTGAGAGTCATTGTTGGGATTATAAGGATGTGTATGGATTGAAGTCTAGGGCCAAAAGAGATACGGTAAGTCTGAAATATTTAATGATACTGATTCGTTTGGCTGATCTTTTTGATGTTGCCAACGATCGAGTCAATTATCATTTGTTGCGCCAGAACATAAGTTTCATGGCTGGTATTTCAAGATTCCATTGGATTTCACATCTAATTACCGATAAGCTCGAGTTTGATGCAGATTATGAAACTCCTTGTTTGGATGAAAAAGGTAATTTTATAGAGCAGAATATCTACATGCCTTTATATGATAAACCCATAACGGAGATTCTCATTGTCAGGTTGTATTTAAATGTAAAGTATTTAACAACCATCAAAAATACAGAAAAATGCGAAGGATGTAACTGTTGTTTGAATGATGGAAGGATAGAGATAAATATAATGGATGGGCCTGAAAATGTTAATGACATTCAGTGTGAGAATGACAAATGTACCCTGATATGTCGTTGGATGATGAAAAAGCATGAATGGTTAGTTCAGGAGTTGAGGGCTTTGAATGAATATCTTTATTCCGTCAATAATCCTTTAATACAGACAAAAATCAAGCTTGAGATTATATGTAAGAATGACATGAAGCTAGATGCAGACTTGTTTGATGATGTATCTGCTTTTCTTAAAGTAGAATAGAAATTGATAAACTATCTATAACAAAGAAGCTTATGAGCGACGGGAGAAACTTTACTTTCATCGGCATGGCAAAGATAATGAAAAACGAATTGATATGAATGTTCAAAAGCAATTTGACACAGTTACAGGTGCGTTAAACATCTTTGATATGTCGTACTTGATTTCTGGTACGACTATGTTGGGTGTTTTGATATATACTTTTTCTAGCTTTAAAGATTTTGTGTTTCATAAGGAGCAAGTAACATTATCTGTGATAGTATGTATTGTTATCGCATATGTGTTGGGGATGATAAGTTGGATAGCGGGTAAGCAAATTCGCTATTGGCTGATGAAGCATTTTTGGGAAAGGGATAAAGATGCCGATTTTGAATTTATGTTTTCTGAGGCTGCGACACATTTTACATTCAAAGATGAGTTGATTACAAAACTGATAGAGGAAAATAAGAAAGTTGCTTTTTCGTATATGTGGATGAGATTGGACAACTCTCAAGATGAGGATTGTCGAAATCGGTTTGTGTATATTTCTCGTTTTTGGGTGTTGAGAGCGATATATGAGGGATTGATGCTGCCCGTCTTGTTGTTGTTTGTGAGTTTACTAATCAAGCATTTTACCATGTGGAGAAGTTGGTTTGAGGTTTTCAATCAGTGGCAAAGCAACTGGAGTGATAAAGTGATATACAGCTGGGCAGAGAATATTATAGTATTTATTCTCGGTGTTTGTATCATGGCTACTTTCACATATTGCATCATGAATTTACTTGCTAAAGAGGCAAGAAGGTGTGCTAATACGCAGATAAGGGAAGTAATTGTGGCGTATTATCATCTAGTGGAGGAAAGAAACCCTGGAACAGAAGAACAAGGGTAACTGGGTGATTGGAGGATATGCGGCAATGCCAAGATACTCTTCGACTGGTATCGAGAGGGACTGAAAGAGTGATGATTTTGGGAAAAGCTCCTCTCCCCAATGATGAGTTTGTTTTTGGGGGATGGGGATTTGTAAAAATATTACCTTACGAGAATGCAAGAGCTGGGTGGATGGGAGGATAGTCGTAAGGAATCCACAAATCGGGTGGACTAATTATATTGTTAAATTTTAATTTCTTTAAAAAATGAAAAATTTAAAATTAAATTAGGTCGGGCATAAGATTGCCCGACTCATCGACAAAGTGAAAGGGCAGAGTTTTGAGGAGTCTGCCAAGTGTATAATCGCAATTTTGGATTTGTCAAGTATTGCAATCAAGTTGTACTTTGGTATTCCAATTGACCTTGTTGACGTGTTCAACGCTGGTCAAGATGTCATGTCGATTGTGTAGTACATCAAACAGGTGATTCAAACTCATGTTTGACACCGGGGAGGCGGTTCGCCGTCTCCTTTTATTATGTTTTTTACAAGAGTTCATTATGAAATATTCTATTGAACAATCAGAAATATCAGAAAGAACAGAACAGATAAATAAGTTTGCTCTATTGGTTGATTTGTTTAATAATAAAGCCGTTGACAGAGAAACATTCATGGCCGAATTATCGAAGATTGAACAAACAGACTGGGCAAAAGAAAGTCTGTTTAATCAGTTGATAGGGTATTGTATTCTTGGAGATGCTTATGGAATTCTGAAAAGCCGGGAATTGGATTTCAGAAAGGCATACTATAATAACGAATATGTCTATAAGGAAGTAAGCTACTACCATAATGTACAATATTTGATTACTCGTGTGAAAAAAGAAAAATGGGCAGCATTGTATCCTAATGCTTTCAGAACATCATGCCGTGCTTATTTGTGTTTAGCTAATGCATATGATCATCTTGGAAGATTCTGCGAAGCTCAACAATACTACAGAATGGCTTTGTTGGATACTTGCAATACGCAGGAAGTAGAGAGAAATCAAGGTTTTGCCTATGCTAACATGCATAGTTTTTGGACTGACGAAGAACCATTTATTGTAAGAAAAGCTCAGCAGATAATAAGAAAGTACCAACAGTTTTATGATAGTCTTTCACCTTATTTCAGACAGATTTGTTCATGGCCCTCTCCTTCTTTGGATGCACCTTTAGTTGATTATAACAATATCCAAGATGGTGAATACGAGAAATGGATATGTCATCATTATTTAAGAATCAATCGTTTTAATGATGTTGAACCTGATTCTATGCTGTCACTATGTGATAATGTGAAACTTCCTGTCATAGTTGACACGCCAGAGAAAAAAGCTCTTTATGAAAGCACCTTTGAAGAAATCAAAGGTAGTTTCATCAGCACCAGGAAGATTCTATATTCTATCATAAATGAGGATAAGAACAGTGTGAATATGGAGATGCTGAAAATGGCATATAAGAACTTTTATTCCATATTCGACAAGATAGCCATGTTCTTATCCAATTATCTTGATATTAAATTAAAATCATATGAGGTAGACTTTGCCAAAATATGGAATTGTAAGAATGGAGATATTCGACAAGAAATCTTGGCACATTCACAGAATATGCCTTTATTAGGCTTGTATAACATCAAGTTGGATGTTTATGGAATGAAAACGGATTGGTATGTTGTTGATGAACAAACAAAGGACTTGAAAATGCTACGCAATTATATGGAGCATAAGTCGATAATTATTAAGGACGAGCCAATGTCCCATACTGAATACCAATTAACCATTTCGAAACAAGAATTGAAACTCAATACTATTAGGTTGGCGCAACTTGTTAGATGCGCCATCATATATTTGTGCAATTTTGTTATGCACGCTGAATATGACAAACATGGCTCATGAAAGATATTGACATGATAAATATAGAACGCCCTTGGATGAAACCAAATTCTAAGGTGGATTGTAATGAAGGAATGGCTTCTCGTGGATTAAAATTGGTTGGGCTGAAATTGTATTCTCCCAATGAAGAGAATGCTATTTACCATGCAAAAATGATGCAAAAGTCCCTGTATGGTCGTGAAGATTGGCTGTATATCAATGAAGGCTTTTCTATATCAGGCGATGTTGAGAATGGTTTTAATGTAGCAATTCGAGAGGATGCTTTTGATTCCGAATTCCTGTTATACTCACCAGACCATGGAGTGAAAGTGAGTATAAGTGCCATTGTAGGTCAAAATGGTACTGGCAAAAGTACCATTATAGACATGATATTGAGGACTCTCAACAATCTTTCGGCTGCTATTTTGGGTGAAACATTCAATTATTCGAGTGCCCAGCATCTTCATTACATTGACCATGTGTATGCTTCGGTTGCCGTCTATTTGGACCATGAGGTAAAAGTTCTTACCGTAAAAGGTAGAAATGTCTGTATATCAACTGTTGACGAGAATAACCATTGTGACACTATCAAAATACTTGAAGAACAATCAGAGGGTAATGTTGATGAACCATTGAAATACCAAAAAGGCAAACATGCTTATCTAAGTGGATGGTTTTACACCATTGTAAGCAATTATTCTCTCTATGCTTTTAATTATAGAGATTATGAAAGTGAGAGAACGTCTGTTGCAAAACTAGAAAGGTTATATGGCGATATCGAACATTTGAAGAACGAGGATTATTTTTGGCTCAAAGGGGTGTTTCACAAGAATGATGGCTATCAAACTCCTGTTGTAGTTCATCCCATGCGTGAAGAGGGCTATATCAATGCAAGCAAGGAAAACATGCTTGGGAAGAATAATCTTGTAAATCTTGCGTTTTACGAAGTCCCAAAAACGGATGAAGAAGGAAAGAGTATTCGCGAATTCCCTTTGCGAATCATCAATAATACATATGAGGTTGTAGGTTTCACGTTTAAATATAAGGAAGAAAATGAATATGAGGGATTCGAAGAACTTTATTTAGGCAAACTTCTCTCTGCAAATAAGAATAAAGACGAGAAGGAATACCTGAAACAAAGATTTGTTTCTATGGTAAATCCGATTTGTAAGTTTTGGGCGAAACAGATGCGCCTCATTCTTAAAGAAGATATTGAGACCTTGCCTAATTTAAAACGACAGGCATGGGAATATGTGGCATACAAGACATTGAAGATTATTCAAACATATAAACCATACGAAAGAGATTGGGAGTGGTTAATTGGTGACAGATATGATGAAAAGAAGATAAAACGTTATATACACGATTTACTCCATGACCAGACTCATAGAACGAAGAAACTTCGTCAACAATTAGCTTTCTTGGTATTTCTAGATACAGAAGAGTATTATGCTATTCGTACGGGAGTCGTTCTTGCCAATGACGTAGATGGATTCATAAAAACAAATGAAGGTAGGTTCTTTTACGAAAGTGAAAAGAAATGTGATAAACCAACTACTGATTTCAAATTTCAAAAGGAAGACCTATTACCTCCACCTATTGCAGAAGTTACATTGATGATTGTAAAACGTGAAGACAAGAAGGCGTTTGAGAGTAAATCCAAGTCTGTTGGGCTGATACCATTTACCGGATTAAGTTCTGGAGAAAGGCAAATTGCCTATACGTTAGGGAATGTGTTGTATCATCTGGTCAACATAGACTCAACAGTACAAGATGATTCCATAGAAAAAGAACATTTGTCATTTCTTAAGTATCATCACGTATGTATGCTTATGGATGAAGTTGAACTGTATTATCATCCGGATTTACAACGTAAATTTGTGGAACTTCTGCTGAGTTCAATCAACTCAGTACATCTTAAAAATATTTATGACATCAATATAACTTTAGTTACTCATTCACCATTTGTGCTGAGTGATATACCGCGAAGCAACATCCTATGTCTGCAAAAAGGAGAATGTGAAAAGCAACGTGGGCAAACATTTGGAGCTAATATTGTTGACATGCTAAGTGAATCTTTCTTTTTGCAAGGGACGATGGGTGAAATAGCTCAATCATGTATCAATGAAGTTGTTGAGTTTTATTTCAAGCACAGAAGGTATCAAGAATCGCTAAGAGATAACGAAAACAAGCAAGAATTGCATATTGATGATATGGAACTGAATAAAGCTTTCGAGAAGCAGAAATCCAAATTTAATTATGTTACCAGTATCATTGGTGAAGAGTATCTTCAGAGGGAACTTAGGGAAATGTATGATGAGTTAGTGGATTTTTATGACAACGAAGAATGAAACCAATTGAATATCCATCCAAAGGGAGTAAAGAATTTGTAGATTTAGTCAATGACTATATAGGCCTTTTCGCCACTGATTTAGCAGATAAAGTTACGAAACGAGGAAGAAAAAGACTTGGACTCGAATCAAAATGGGAGAATTGGAAACGCAAATACAGATGTGTCAGAGCATTGAATAATTCTGTTGCTGACTTATTGACTATGGATTTCGAAGACTTGGCATTATTCTATGAGGCATTTCTTCGAGTTTGTTCCAAAAAGAGAATTACATCTAAAAGTTTACATGACTTACATGAGATTTTCAAGTATACGAATAAATACGATTCCAAAATTTCCGCATTTTTTAAGAAGCATGCTGATGGACTAAAGATTTATACATGCCATTATTGTGATATGGCTTATATCAATGTATATACAGAAACTGGTAAAGGTGTAGCCAAAAGACAATTTGATATAGACCACTTTTTGCCAAAAGGAAAATGTCCTCCTGTAGCATTGTCATTATTCAATTTCGTTCCTTCATGTCCTGTTTGCAACGAGCGAATAAAGCGTGAAGACTTACCATATGTGAATCTTAATGAACTGAAATTTCTTAGTCCTTCGTCCTTTGCTTTTGATTTACACAAAAGGATTAAAGTTAAGTTAGGTCACTTAATAAGTCCGCGCAAGGATTTCATTTATTTTGTTGCAAAATACCCTTATGACAGATATGTTGATTTTTTTCACTTGCAAGAGCGATATGATTATCACAAAATTGAAGCGTTGCGATTGGAGAAACTTAAAAAGAACTATTCAAGGAGTCAGATTGCACAGATTGCTAAATGCCTACACCGGGCAGAAAAGGAAGTGAAAGAGGATATTTTCAATCAAAGATATATGCAGAATAGCCATCGTTGTTTTGCTAAATTTACTATTGATATTTTGAACAGATAAGAATTATGGAGCAAAACAATACACCACAACATTAATCCTTCCTCTGGCACCTCGACTTCGAGCCGTTCACCTGGCACACCTTCTACGGAGAGCAATGCCCATCCTTCGTTACTGAAGAGAACAAAGAGGTATGGCGGCGTTACTTGGAGAAACTCATCAAGAAGCATCTGAAGGCAGAGGTGATGAATACTCCTGAGCTCAGGGAGATTGCGACGATGGTGAGCTATGAGAAGCTGGTGCGCATCAAAAATGATGAGCAGCGCAAGCGGATGATGGAGAGGCAGCGGTATTGGGCTGGGATGGAGCGGCCGAGGATCAACTATATTTCGAAAGGGCTGAGCGTGGACTATGAAGAGGAATACTCCAAATATCTGATGCAGGAAGTAAGCTTTGAGCCAAGAGATAATGATGACTTCATGGCTCTGCTGCGTCTATTGGAACGATGGCACAAGAAATCCATTCCACAGATATTGGAGAAGAACAGACCCGATGCAGCGTATGCCATCGCCATGGCACTGTGCAAACATATACCACTGCTCATCAACCGAGATGACATACAAGAACTGGTAGGCGAATACAATAGACGTATCGGGAAACTGGTATTCGACAGCTATCAAGCCCTGGTAAAAGTTGTCAAGATATGGAACCACGAGGAGAAACGCCAGGAGGTATGCCGCTATATCAAAGAGACAGCAGGACAACACCCCAATCATCGGGGCATGAAGAAGAAGTTGATGGACTTGATGCTAGAGACACCATTTGAAGGAGAGCCGATGGCTGTGATTCGTGAGCCAAACGACATGGAGAAATCACTCCTGTAAATCATCAACTACACCAATAATGAACAGAAGCAATGAGAGAAGCACCAATAATTTTACCAGTGTTCACAACCAGTGTACCTTTGGATTTTCCGTCTGAAGGCACGTTTGCGTTCAATAAGAAAATCCATAAGCAGTTGGAGGTGACGGTGAGAATCAACGAGCACCAATACTTCAACATGAACTTCCTGAACCATGACGGATATATCATGGCATGCTGCAGATGGGCGCATGTGTTGGACTTTGCAGAAAATGGTTATGACCGTTACGAACAGATCATCAAAAAACATTTCCGGAAGAAATATCCTGTCATCAGCAGTCTGTATGGACAGCATACCGATACGGCTGAGGACATTCATATCTCCTCCATCGGCTTTGAGGGTAATCCCAAGGAATGGTATATCTCCATGCGCATCTATGGAGAAAAGTTTGATGATCTGCTGTATGGTAATCTGTTGATGAACGTGGCGTTTGCCTCTGCCGTAGGTAATCTGTGCATGGCAAGCGTGGATGTGTTCCGGGAGATCATGAAGAGTGATGCCAAGCAGCCGAAGATCTTGTTGAAGGAGTTGACGGGTATGGACTCAATTGACAAGGGGTTTGACTTTGGCAATTATCTGGATGCAAGGAATCCTGAGACAGGCGAGATTATATCGACTGCGAGAGAAGACGGTAAGGCTTCGGGAGTGGAGTTGCCGAAGGAAATGGAGATGCCTCAGAGTATGGAGGTTTATCCTGTCATCTGCTATCTTCCTATCTTCATGAAGTCGCTGAAAGACATGGATTTTGTCACATTTTGCAATGCCTTGTATTTTGAAATTCATGGCATGATGAGCAAGTTGGAGCAATTTGGGTTCTTTTCTTCCGATGAGTTGGGGGAATTGGAGAAGAATATTGCTTGCTTGGGTGAGAAGGTAATTGCTGGAGAAGATGCTGCTGCTGAGCGGGAGTTGATTTCTTCAACAGTTTATCAGTTGTTATCGAAGATGCGCGACTTATTATTGGATGAGAAATTTCAGGTGAAGGAGACTCTGGAAGGTAAGTTGGCCTTGGAACTGGACGTCTATATCAGGAAGCTCATCTGGAGGAAATGGGACACGACCTATCTGGAAGAACAGATTAAGCAGGAGAATGAGATTGCTGCGAAGGTGGAGGCAAATCAGGTTCTTGTCAAGAAAAAGAGTGCTGAATTGAAAGCCGTCATGGAGGGCATGTCATTCAATGCCTTTTTGGTATTCCACAGCAAGATAAACGAATTGATGAAGGCTAGGAAGGCTACTTTGATAAAGTATGTTTTTCTTACTTCAGAGATTCTGAATGATCATCAGCGTAATTGGGCGGGTGCCTACTACTGGCACAACAAGGAGTATGATGAAAGGCAATATAGGAGGTTCAGGTGTCAGGCTGAAAGCCTTGTCATCCTATTTTATGAAAGTATCCTGAGTGGTACGCTCTATGACAATCATGCCAGAACGAGATATGCTAAAAAGATTTATGGCATGATAGAGGAACTGATGAACAGAGACTGGAGCAAAATTAATGAGAATAATAATTAATGAGGAATATATAATGAAATTACGTACAGATTTTGTCACAAATAGTAGTTCTGTAAGCTATATAGTGACTATGAATTTAAATATTGTAAATTGCTTTTTGGATAACTTCAGAGAATCTAAAAACATGAAGGGTATCATTCGCATTGCAGAAGCATTGAAGAATTATCTTTTAGAAAATGGAACGGTAAGTTATCTTCACGAGCATGAGATTTATTCTTGCTTAATGCAGTTTAATACTGATGATGGAAGTGCTATTTCAAAAGAAATTTTGGAACTGGATGGTGATAATACAGATCCTTTGAAGATGAACGAGGCTGATCTTTTTGCTTATATAAAAGGAGAACTTATTCAGAATAGGAAGATAAGTGATTTATTGAATGGCTTTGGAGCAACTCAAGTAGAACAGTATTAATTATGTTAGAAAGACATATTGCTGACTATCATTTTATAGCAGACCCGACAACAGGTATGACAATGCGATGGGGAACTACAATAAAGGATAATCCGACATGGGCCCCTGTACCAGAATTGGCAGATATTTCTATATCCAACCATTGTTCAAAGGGTTGTTCGTTTTGTTACAAAGATAGTTGCATTAATAATGATTTTCTTAGTGTAGAGGATTATTGCAGCATATTAGACTCTATGAATCATCCTCAATATGGCAATGTTTTTCAAGTCGCCTTAGGTGGTGGGGAACCTCTTGAACATCCAAATTTCTTAGAAATCATAGCGGAAACTTGTCGACGTTCAATAGTTCCCAACTTTACGACCAATGGAATGCTATTAACTCCTAAGATTTGCGGTAGCTTATCTGGGAAAATAGGTGCTGTGGCTTTGTCTGTAAGTTCTATGGCTGATTTAGAACTGAAGAAACTTGCTTTTCTAATAGATGCAGGAATCAAGACAAATATTCATTATGTGCTGTCTAAGAATAATTTAGAAGAAGCGTGTATGATTCTGAGAGGATGTTATAATGAAAAGCTAAATGGTATAAATGCCATTATTTTTTTGACTTATAAACCTGCTGGTAGAGCAAATGCAAAAGATGTTATTCAAGATAGCAAGTCTTTTCGTGCGTTCTTATCTCTTGTTGACGAAACGTCTATAGCCAGACCTCGTTTTGGCTTTGATGCTTGCTTTGTGCCTATGTTGTTAAAATTTTCACATATAAATCCTTCATTTATCGATACGTGTGAAGGTGCTTTCTTTTCAGTTTATATCGACCATAAAATGAATGTATCTCCATGTTCCTTTAGTGCAGGAAAGGATTCTTATAGCTTGAAAGATTTTGCTTTCTATGATATTTGGAACCATAAGTTTAACTCCTATCGAGCAAAGTGGAAATCTAACTGCTCTGTGGACTGTATACATAAAAGTTTATGTCATGGGAATTGTCCCTATTACCCACAAATAACGATTTGTCATGAGTGAAATTATAAATTGGACATTATTGAAGAACCATGGAGATGAAAGATTGGAGTTTGAGCATTTTTGTTTTCATGTTGCTTCTTGTATGTTTGAAGATTATGGAAAAATAGAGTATTTCTATAATACACCAGGTTCAGAGTTTTATATTGAACTAAAAAAGCCCTTAACTTTTGGAGGTAAAACCTATAATCAAGGTGATGTCTTAGGATGGCAAGCCAAATATTGGAGAGGAGCAAAAGATGATAGCAATTCTCCTTTGGATGCAGACCACAAGAAAGAACTTCGAAAGGGTTTTGAAGTTTCAATGTCATATCGTCCCAATTTAAAACTATGGATAGTTTGTACACCAGGTAGTTTTGTACAAAAAGAGTGGGATAAGTTGATTGCCGATTTGAGAACAATCAATTGCTCTTGTGATTTTACAAGCTGGCATAGAGAGATATTTGAGGATTTTTACTTAAAGGCCCCATCTCTATTTAATGGAATTTTCAAATACTATTTTGGCGAGAAGTTTATAGATCTAAAACAACTCTGTGATATTTCACGCATCACGTTGGAAGGACTAAAACGTAAATATGATGTAGATCTTCATACGGCTAGTGATTTCGAAAATTCTCTACTAAGTATTGTAGATGACAATATTGCCAATAATAAAATTAAAGATTTTATTAGTCGATTGAAGAAACATGCTGATAATGATAGGAAGAAACCTATTTTTAATACTGAAGGTTGGGGATACAGTAAATTATCAGACCGTTTTATTAATTATTACCAAGAAGATTTTAAACTACGTTATCAGCTTATAGATAAGATATACTCTCTATATAATAACAGGGACAATATTGTATCGAAATCAGGAGAGTTGCTATCTCTGATCGATGAATATCGTAATAATAGACAAAGTCGTGTTCAAATTATCAATGAAGAATTCCAAAAAATATATTCTAATGAGCATGACGAATATGGAGGATTGGATAATTATCTGATAGAATTGGCAGGAAGAGCGAGAACTTTAGAGAGTTTTTTGACTAAAGATGAGGATTTTTCTAAAGAAAACCTGTCTTCTTTCCTTCTATTGTTAACTAGAAAATATTTCTCGGTCTTTGCAAAGCCTGGGTATGGAAAGACTCATTTAGCGTGTTCTCTGGCGGATAATATTCTGAAGAGAAATAAGCCTGTATTGTTTCTCACGGGAAGTTCTTTCCGAAATTGTCATAGTTTTCAATCTCTTGTATTAGAAAAATTAGACCTTAATGGTAGTATGTCTTTTTCTGACGTGTTTGATTGCTTGGATTTCTTGGCCAAAGTCCATCATTGTAAGTTACCTATTATCATTGATGGTTTAAATGAAACTGCGCCAAATGAGGAAAGATGGAAAGAAGAGCTACCTGCGTTAAAAGTCCTGTTGAATAAGCATTCTCATTTGCTTCTTGTAACAACCTGCCGTGATAAGACAGATTACTTACAAGCTATATATGGGGTGGATAATTATACAGAGGTGGATAACCATATATTACTAAATGGGTTGGTAAAGGAGGATTTGGAAGTAACCGTGGATAAATATTTCAGTAAATATGAAATACGGAATGCTACAGTTGAAGATTTTGGAGCTTTTGAAAATCCCTTGTTACTTAAAATCTTCTGCGTTACAAATAAAAACAGAAGTAACATCGTCGTCAACAACTATTCTTTAGTTTCGTGTATGGCTGATTATAGTAATCAACTATTGTCAAATATAGCCATGCATAAAGGTAAGGTAGACAAACTGGCGAAGCATAAATTAGAAGAGAATCTTTATAAGGCATCTTATATTCTTTTTGAAAACGATACTCGCTATTTTGATTTTTACAATCAGTTTGCACAAATATTTGAAGACAAAGTTTACGACCTAATAAACGAAGGCTTGTGCTTTACTTTTGAAAAAAACAATGGTGAAGAACAAGTACAGTACACTTATGATATGGTTGCTGGTTTTCACATAGCAAAAAGTATACTGCATAGGTGTGTTAAGGAGGAAGATTTAATATCGTTTATAGATAGTAATAAAGGTAAGTTCTTTGGAAACAAACGTCATACACTGGCAGAAGATATAATAAAAAGTCTTTTCTACCTCGTACCTATGCATTATCACAAAGAATGGTTCGAGATTATGCCAAATCCAGAAGTCATAAATGCTGCTATAGACAATTTGGATATATTTCTTACTTATGATAAAGGACGAAAATCATTTATCAACATATTGACAGGAACAGAATGTGGAATAAAAATAAAAGAACACCTATTTGATGCTTTGTATGAAAAGGTATGTACTTATAATATAATTTACATTTCTTCATTTCTTCCTTTTTTTACGAAACAGGATGGAAGTATCTTGGATCAATATTGGAACAGTAAGTTTGCAACTTATGATGTTATGCAAGAAGCATATTCCATATTGCATGACCGATATGTTTCAAATAAATACAATAATGCTGATTTGCTGGCATTTGCATTGCTAATGTGCGGCATCACTGATATGGAATATAGAGAGAAATTTTGCAAACAAGCATTTTTGATAATAAAGAAAAATAATGATGAAGGTTTGCACATTTGCTCTTTATTACTCAATACATGTGACCCTTTTGTCCGTGAAGCAGTTATATCTGTTGTTACAGGTTTAGGACTGCACTCGAAAGATTGGGGAACATTAAAGAGGTGTATCGAAATATTGGAAAACTATTTGCAGAATCATGCCACAACCAATGTTGTACTATTGGATGATTTGGAAACGCTTTATAGTTATGCAGAAGTTACTTTCTGTCAACAGCAAAATAGAGAAATGCTGTATAAGTATGTTGATATGAAATGGTCAGAGAAAATAGAAAAGGAGTGGGCGTTGTTTTCTGTTTTTGATTATGATTACGACAAATCTCATATAAGACCACTCTTTATACCTGATTATTACCATGAGACATATTATACTTCTAGCCAGATTTATGGTATGTTGCAAAATATGGCTGAGCATTTAGGCTATGACCAAGAAGTTTGTTCCATGTTACAAAACGCAGAAGACGAAAAAGTTAGCTACCGTAGACAACTCAAAAATAATTATGCATTTAAATATGGGCAAGCTGCATTGTATGAACTTTATGGATGGCTATTGCTGAATGGTAAACTTGGGCATGAATATGTTGGTACATTTCGTACACCTCTCGTAATAATAGATCCATCATTCCCTAAAGTACCACAAAAAAGAAAGTTATTCACAGATATTTTACTGCCTCAAAGGAATGAAGATTTAGGCAACTGGATTAAAGCAAATTTGTCAGATTGGCAAGTCAGTTTAATTGTGACAAAACTTCCAAATAGAAATGGTGACTGGGTTTTACTTTATGGAACTTGTCATCAGATGATAAGTGAAAAATATGCGAATATATATATGGAATGGAATTCTCTTCTTATACAAAAAGATATATCCCCTGATGAAGTTGATTTAGAATATGCAGAATTCACAAAAGAGTATGATCATGCCTTCTTGGGGGAATTATCATGGCGCGAACTCATAGATACACAGACGGATTTTACTGAAGATAATGCTAGTATTCTTGTTAAATATTGTTTCTCTGAATGGACAACAAAAAGGTTCAAATACAAAAATCTTGTCTGTCTTTCTTCCGAAATATGCCAAATGTTGGAATTGACATTTGATATTGATAGACTAGCATATATCTTTGCTAATGAAGAGGTGTCTGCCAGTTTTATTTGTGATGATAGTACATTTTTCTTTTTACGTAAAGATATTGTTGATAAACTATTAAAGATGAAAAAATCCTATCTTTACATCCAAATGGAAGAACATCGTTCTATCACAGGTAAGTTGCCGCCTAATATAGAAGAACCTGAAATGTGTTATAATAAAAGGGTTAGTTATAACTCTTATTCTGGCATTTCAACAAGAAAATCTATTGATGAATAGAAAAATTTTGGTTATGTTTCAATATTTCATTCTAACTATAAACAAATATCACTTGTTATTTAGGGAGTTTTATGATGAAAATCAAGCTTTATGATTATCAGGAGGACATGAAGGGGCGCATTGAAGGTGAGTTGCGCCTTCATCGGTCCGTAATGGCACAAATGCCAACGGGAACAGGTAAGACATACCTGTTAACAGCAGTCATAGACTCTTTCGTGAGCAACAATCCAATGGAGAAAGTATGGATTGTAGCCCATAGAAGAGAGCTGGTGTCGCAGATAGACGAAACCGTAAGAAAGTTCCATTCCTATTCCGCATCAAACACCTCTTCCCTATTGTCATCCGTCAAGGCGATGTCCATTCAGTGGCTGATGAGACACTATGACGAGATAGAGGAAGAACCGGGAATGATAGTGATTGACGAGGCGCACCATGCCCTTGCCAAGACCTATAAGGAAATGTGGGAGAGATTCCCGAATGCTAAGTTCCTGGGACTGACGGCTACTCCTTGCCGATTGAATGGTAAGGGATTCACGGATTTGTTTGATATCTTGGTGCAGTCGTGGAGTGTTCCTGAGTTTATCAGCAAGGGAAGATTGGCGACATACGATTTTGTGAGCATCAAATCGGATGGTGTGACGCAACGGCTCATCGACTCCTTGCAGAAGCGAGGGGCTGATGGTGACTACCAGAACAAGGAAATGGATATGTTACTGAATAAGAAACCGAGTATCGAAAGGCTCTATCAGAGTTTGGAAGAATTTGGTAAAGACAGGAAGGGCATCGTGTATGCTATCAATATTTCTCATGCTCAAAAAATCACAAAACTGTATCAGGAACATGGCGTGAAAGCCATAGCCATAGACTCGAAGACACCTGCAGTAGAAAGACAGCAAGACATTGAAGCCTTCAAGAAAGGTGACATCCAAGTGCTGGTGAATGTGGACATCTTCTCGGAGGGATTTGACTGCCCGGATGTGGAGTTTGTACAGTTGGCTCGACCAACGCTGTCACTTGCCAAGTATCTGCAGATGGTGGGACGTGGATTGCGAGTGGCTAAGGGAAAGAAGAACTGCGTGATTATAGATAACGTGGGACTATATCGGGTGTTCGGGTTACCTTCGCAAGTATGGAACTGGAATGCTATGTTCGAGGGAAAGCTGAAAGTTGGCAAGAGAAAGGAGACTCCGAAGGATAGAGAGTTTTTCCTAAAGGACGAGAAGCAAGACGATATTCAGATTCATCCGGACTCGGAAATGATGATGGTGATGAGCCATGAAGAATTGCTCCAAACGATACAGTATCGTGAGTTTGTAGATAGCAAAGGGGAGTTTGCCATCATCAAGCTGCCTGATGGAAAGATGACGGTAGTGAACCGGCAAGGCGAACAGGTGATAGAACCAGGCAACTATTATGACATGAAGTTCTTGCAAGGTAATATCTTATCCTATCGACCTCGCAGAAAGACTGTATGTTACTACGATCTCTTGGCGAGAGTTGTCATAGACGAGGACATTCATGCGAAAGATGCTCCCGAGGTAATCACCATCAATAAATGGGAGTTCGTCGAATATAATGGCCTCTTCAGGTCTCGTACCTACGAGTACTTTGCTTTACCTTTTCGCCCTACCCAATATGACCTATGGAATTATGGATATTATTTAATCTACAACTTTCAACGCTCTACAGCCAGTGGTTGTCAGGAATGGATATATAAAGAGGAGGATGGCGGCTCTATGCGAATGCATAAAGAAAACAGTGAAAAGGTTTGTTTTTTACGTGGCGACCATACTCATGTATATTGGCTGTGTGCCGACCTATACGACAGTGGCATAGTGGTCATGGACAGCCATGAGGATTATTACTTCGTTGACTCCAGCTTGAAAAAGACCTATATAGGTTGCAATCAACCCAAAACAGAAAGCGAGAATTTGATGGTTGCGATGCCTCAGCTTGGCAAACAAGTTTATGACATGGAAATGCAGCGCAGGAAAAAGCAAGAGGAACAGGAGTTATTGCTGATGCAAGAGAAGTCGGAGGCAGGGCATGTAGAATTATATCAAGCCGGAAAGAAATGGGGTGTGAAGGTAGATGGCAAAGTTATCGTGCCACCTCTCTACCATAGTATAGCGCAACCTGTCGGTGCCTATTGCGCCTTTGAACAGATTCCCAGACATTGGGGTGTTATGACAGTAAAAGGCAAGGTGATTGTTGATGCCAAATATGAGAAGGTGGAGATTCGTGATGGGGGAATCGCTGTGGTAACTGATATTACGGGGAAAACACAGACCATCCATCTGAAATGATCTACTATATGAGAATGGAATGCTATTAAGGAGAAAATCAAGTTCATTGCCTTCCTGGTCTTCTAGTTGTCCTCTGCATAACAATCAAGCAAGCTTGTTGTTCTAAGTGTTTACGTATCGTTTGCGTTAAAATAATGCAAGAAGTTTGGCGATGTGAGGGGGATCATGTATCTTTGTATATTCAAAAAGACGTTTTAAACGTTTAAAAGGGGAAGATTATGGAACAAATATTAGTAACTAATAAGTTTGAAGGCTCTTAGTAAGAATCTTCTTGCCAAAAGGTAACTATTCCAAAATAATAATATAATGGACTTAAAGAAAAGCTTTGCAGAAAGATTGCATAACGCTCGATTGATGCGAGGATTGTCTATGCAGCAGCTATGTGATATGATGGGCAACATTATCACCAGGCAAACTCTATTCAAGTATGAAAAAGGAGTGATGCTGCCTAAAAGTGGCATCGTGATAGCCCTGTGCGATGCCCTGGAGATAAACCCGGATTATCTTTTCAACTACAAAAGCTCTTCTCCTAAAAACATACGCTATGGTAAGCTGCAGAGATTGAGCAAGAGGGAAGAAATGACTATCATCAGTATCATTGAAAATACAATAGAACGAACTGGTGAGATAGAAAATATCTGTGGAAGAGAACATTCGTTCAATTCTATTCCTGCAGAACAGCCGGTAAAGACACTTTCTGATATCTACCAGGCTGCATCCATACTTCGTGAGGCATGGAAAATTGGTAGTGCAGCTATCACCAATGTGATAAATCTCTTGGAATCAAATGGCGTAATCACAGCAGAAATTGATGCTCTTGATCCATTCATAAGCCAACATGCTATTCTGGATGACACCATTCCGGTGATTGCCATCAACAGCAACATGGATACAGAAAACTTTCGTTTTGCTGCCCTTAAGGAATTGGCGCATGCCATTCTTTACTTTGATGAGAGTATCGATAACAAAAAGAAAGAGCGTTTTTGCAGCGTCTTCGCCAACGAAATGCTTCTTCCACATGATGTTTTCCTCTCTGTAATAGGTGAAAAACGTCACGAGATAGCCTTGATGGAGCTGAAATATCTACAGAGTGAGTATGGCATTTCAGTGGATGCTCTGATGTTTAAGGCAAGATATCTCGGTGTTGTTTCTTCAAATCACTATTCCGATTATTGCAAGAACCTTGGCAGTGCTGATTCCACGAAGAAATCAGAACCAGGCTCCGTTACCAAGGAGAAGGTCACAAAGTTAGAGAGTAGGGTTTACAGAGCATTGGCAAGCGGTATCATCACTCAATCCAAGGCTGCTGCTCTGCTGAATATGAACACGGTAGATGTTGTACGCAATTTTGTGATTGTTTGATATCAATAGAATGAATAACTAACACATCTTAAATATGAAGAAGATAATTCTATTTCTTCTTGCTATCCTGTATGTGGGGATATGCAAGGCGCAGCTCTCGGCAGCAGACTGCAAGTATGTATTGGAAATATTCTGCAGGAACTACTATGGTTCCTGCTTCGATGGGAAGACGTATGTGCCCAACACCATCATCATTACAAGTGTGGGCATTGACCAGAATAGCGGTGGAACCTTTGTGTCCGGGCTTCATTCCTATCAGGGACAGTATATTCCGTTTCGAGGAAGGAAGACCCATACCAATGTACAGTTCAACGCTGTGATCGTCCGTCAGCCAAAGCGTGACTATGTGATTTTCAACAAATGGTATGAACCGGACATGCTCAACCGTAAAGGTGGATGGGAGACCGGGCAGAGACTCATTACCTACAAATAGAATCAGTTTGTTCTATATTGGTATCAAGTAATCTTTTTTTTATAATAGGGGGCACGTAAAAGTGTAAAAGAGCGCTATGATCACAACGGTATTGCAAAATAATGAATTGTATTTCACTTACTCTAATTTTGTATTTTTCGGGTGTAAGTGATTTAAAAAGGTTCCATTAGGAATGTGGATGTCTAGTGGAACCTGATGAGAGGATATCATACCATACTCAATGTCTCTGCGATCTTCATTGCAGGTATGGGAGAATCTCCAGTGGAGAACTAATTGCTTGGTCGTATGCGGTGCCAAGCAGCATACTTCTTTCCTTAGTTCCCCAAAGGCATGCAATGGCTTTTATGCCTGCTTTTTTAGCTGCAATCATGTCTATTGCCCTATCTCCAAAGCTCAGAACATCTTCCGCTTTCTCATTCATCAGCTCCAATGCCTTTAGCATAGGGGCTGGATGAGGTTTGATGGGATGGGCGTCATGGTAGCCAACGATGAATCTTGCTGGAATCTGGTAGTGGCTAACGATTCTTTCCACGTAGGGACGGGGTGAGGTGCTGACTATTGCCATCTTGATTCCTTGTGCTTTTATCTTGTCTAGGACTTCTTGGATTCCTGCATACATGGAGGTATATGGGATTAGCCCATATGCCTCGTGCCAGTTTCTCATCTTTCTGGCATTTTCCAGTATTGTAGTATCTACAAGGGTCAAGTCCAGATCAAAAATCACTCCTTTTATCATATGCTAGAATAATGAATCCTTGATTTTGGGTTTGTTGTTCTTCTCTACTGATTCTCTGATGACGGCAAGGGCATCTTCGAATGAACCTGAGGTCAGGGCGTGTGCTTTTCCTTCTTCCAGGAACTTCTTGTTGCCTTCTGCTTTTCCGCCTACCTGTCCATCCATGTTCTTGTATTTGATCATGAAGAGTGGCTTTCGGGCTTTGAGGGTGGCATTTACGGCATGCATGGTTCCTCCTCTAAGACCTGTCTGGATGACGATGGTAGCGTATGAGAGTCCTGCCTGCAGTCTGTCACGCTCCACCAGGGTATAGCGGTTGCCTCTTTGTCCTACCGGGTACTCGGAAAGCAGCAGCCCTCCGCTTTCCACGATGTTCTTGGCCAGTTCCAGGTTCTCTTTAGGGTAGATGGATTCCCAATCCAAGCCGTTGGCTAGGAATGCCGTGGTGGTTCCCTTCACGTTCAATGCTCCCTGGTGACCGGTGGTGTCACATCCTATGGCAAGACCTGATACGATATTGAAACCCTGTTCTGCGAACTTTTCTGCGAAGTAGATTCCTGCTTGGGTTCCTGCTTCTGTCGGTTCTCTTGTACCGATGATGGCGATGCCCGGCATTTGGAGAACTTTGATGTTGCCTCTGTAGAACAGAATCAATGGAGCGTCAGCATTGCCATCTTCATTGATGGTCTCACGCAGGATTTGAGGGAAGGATTCTTCGTAATAGGAGATGATGCCTACACCTTCTCTCTCTGCATCGTTGATGATGGTCAGTGCCTTTCTGTTGGCTTCCTGGAGATCAGTGGCAGAGTACTTTTCGAACTTCTTGCCCTTAAGTGTTGGCCAGAAGTGGCATAGGTCCTCGATGGTTTGCACTTGGGATGGAGCAACCTCGGCTATGGAGAGAACGGTTTTGTTTCCACACCCTTTGAGGTTTTTCAATGTCAAAATGAGTTCTGTATTGAGTGCCATATTTCTTTATGTTCTATTTCTTTTTTATTATTTCTGTTATGCAGCTGCGCGTTCTGTTTGTACTAGTCGATGTTCCAGTAGGCATCAGGATCGCCGTCGAAAACGTCGTCTATGTCCTGGTCGCTCCAGCCTTCTACGTCTTGGGCGTATGAACCGTTGTAATTGTCGTATGTCTCTTCCTCCTCGTAGTAGTCTGATGGATCGTAGTAGTCTTCTGGCTCGTAATCGTCCGTCGGATCATAGTAAGGATGGTAATCTGGGTTGAAGGTCTTTGCCAGGAACAATCCTGTTACGCTTGCTGTCCCCATGGTTTCCAGCTTTTCTGCAACCATTTGGAAGGTTCTTCCTCTTGTGATGATGTCGTCAATGACGATGAGCTTTTTGCCTGCGATGTCACTGGCGTTGAAGCCGAAGCCTTCGATTGGGTTGCCGGTTTTTCCTGTGAGGTGACCAGCTTCATGGTCGTGCTCATTGTAGATGGCATTGATTGCTACCTTGTAGCCGGCTGCCTGGATTGCTTCTGCAAGCTTTTTGTAGCGGGTTTGTGTCTTGCTCTTGGTGGATGCAGGGATGAAGCAGATGGCCCAACCTGTCTTCTCTCCATTTGTTATTTCCTGGATCTTGTTCAGGAATCCACTCTTAACTTCGTCGTTGAGGTAGCCGTCTTTGAAGTTATAGCAAGTCTGACGGTCTGCCAACTGCTGGGCATTTGCCTGGTATCTCACTGGGAGATATTCTTTGAGATATTGATAATTGTTCATTTTGATTGTATTTTTGATTTAATTTTTTGTTACTTTGTAATGATGGTCTTTGCCAAGAACAGGCCGATGACTGATTTTGCTCCAAGTTCTGCAAGCTTTAGACTTGTCTTGGTGAAGTTTGTTCCCGTGGTGATGATGTCACCTATCAGGATGATGTCTTTTCCCTCGATTTGCTCCTTGTTGAAGAGGAAGTCCTCTGCTGGATCTGTTTTTCCGGTTGCCATGAGTTCTGTTGCTTGTTTTGGCAGGATGGTGTGGTAGTCACTTGGTATGCCTGTTTCTGACTCGATGGCAGTTGCCAGTTGTGAGTAGCGGAGGGCTGTCTTGTCTGCAGTGATGGCCGGTATGAAACAGACTCTCAGCTTCACGTCCTTGCGTTCTTCCTTGAGTTGCTTGATTGCATCGGTGAACTTATTCTTCAGTTCCGGTGAGCATCTTCCCCTCTTGAAGTTGCTTACAATCCTGCGATTTTTTTCTTCCTCTAGCGTTGGAGGGTATCTCATTGGGAGATATTCCATGAGGTTTACGTACTCCAGGTTATTGGTAGCCTGTACTGTTGATGCAGCATCCTCTGTCATTGGGATGGCGTTCATTTTGAGTTCTTTTGTCATGATCTTTATATGTTTTAACGTTTATTCTCTTGTTCTCTCTGAAGGGCTATGCTGAATGTCTTACCCAGTCAGGATTGATTGTTTTGGCGAGGAAGAGTCCCTTTACCATGTTGGCACCATTGTTGATGAGTTTGTTGGTTGTGTGCACGTATGTCATGCCTCTTGTGATGACGTCATCTATGAGGATGATGTTCTTGCCGGCAACGTCGCTTGTCTTGATGTTGAAGTTCTCTGCGGGGTTTGTCTTCTTGCCTGTGATGTGGCCTGATTCCTGGTCCTGGATTGGCAGGATGGTATGGTAGTCGCAGGCAATTCCTGTTTCCTTCTCGATGAAGGCTGCGAGCTTTTGGTAGCGGCAAGCTGTCTTGTGGTGGGTGGATGCTGGTATGAAGCATACTCTCCAGTTGTTGCCACCTATTTCGTTTTTTATTTCCTTGATGCATTCTATGATTGTGTTCATCAAGCTAAGGCTGCAGTAGCCGTTTTTGAAGTCGTAGATGACTTCTCTGTCATTCTCCTGTTTCATTGTAGCGGAGTATCTCTTTGGGAGGTATTCCATGAGGTAGCGATATTCGTAATTCATATTCTTCAATTTTAATGGGTTTAACTTCTTGTTCCTGTTTTCGTTTGCAAAAGTACTGTGGGAGTTTGAAATGGTATTTCACTCACTCAATTTTCCCTTTTTTTGCTACTTTCTTTTGTTTTATGCCATTTTTATGAATGGATACAACTGTGTCGCTAACAACTTAACCATAGCGGCTTTGGTTTTTCTGGGTGCAAAGGTAGGGGAACATCGTGAAATGATATTTCACTGGCTCATTTTTCCTGTTTTTTGTTGTTTAGGGTGCATATAATACCTTATTATATATGTGAGGAATAGTTTTTTGTTGTTTGATTTGTTGGTTTATAATATTGTGATGGTGTAGTTTACTTTTATGCTGAAGAGTACTTTTTGGGTTAACTTTTTGATTTGTTGTTAACAACACTAAATTGAGAGGTCTGAAAGGTCTAAATATTTAAGAATAATTGGCTTGCATATCTCAGAAAAAAGTCGTACCTTTGCACCCGCTAAGGAATAGTTAATTTTCGGTTAAGGGAAGTTAATATTTGTTTGGTAAAGTTCTTTAACTTACTGATAATCAGTAATGTCTTATAAGGTCGAGTACTAGACCATTGTCCACTATAACAAGGATTAAGACATGTAGCAAGGTTAATCACTCTAGTACCAGTCTCAGCATGTACTAGACCATTGTCCACTATAACAAGGATTAAGACTGCTACATCACTACCCATTGACCACTCACTCTTTGCAGTACTAGACCATTGTCCACTATAACAAGGATTAAGACTCAGCATTAACACGAACTTGAGCGGAAATAATAGGTACTAGACCATTGTCCACTACAATAAGGATTAAGACTAGCCTTTTACGGTTTTTTGTTCCTTTCGATCCGATAGTACGAGACCATTGTCCACTACAATAAGGATTAAGACATCATAAAGGCGATGTCATCACCAAGTTCACTATCAGTACGAGACCATTGTCCACTACAATAAGGATTAAGACATATTTATTTGGAAATGGGAAGTCTAGCATTATAATAAGTACGAGACCATTGTCCACTACAATAAGGATTAAGACAACTCTTATTTTATTCATAGTTAAATTCCTTCTCGGTACGAGACCATTGTCCACTACAATAAGGATTAAGACACATTAATGCTTGCACCATTGCAAGCTGATTTCATCTGTACGAGACCATTGTCCACTACAACAAGGATTAAGACGTCGTGAGCTCAACACTGTCAGGAAGACTGACAGGAAGTACGAGACCATTGTCCACTACAATAAGGATTAAGACGGTTTTTGGAATGTAGTTGGGAACCAGTTGATAGCGTACGAGACCATCGTCCACTACAATAAGGATTAAGACTCCAATTCCTTACCTGTTGGCATTTTAAAATCTTGTACGAGACCATTGTCCACTACAATAAGGATTAAGACATACTAGAATTTGCTAACACTTTAATATTATTACTCTGTACGAGACCATTGTCCACTACAATAAGGATTAAGACAAGATTATTATCACTATTAATAGCACTTACGTGCTGTACGAGACCATTGTCCACTACAGCAAGGATTAATTTGAACTGCCTACGTGCTAAAGACTTGTGGACAGTTCAACGTGCTTTTTTCTTAGAGATACTTTTTAAGGGGGTACTGAAATAGATTTCTTTTAAAGAAATGGCCTCATTTTCATGTATATTGAGGAATTATCAGTAAAATTCCTAACGGAAAGTTGGTATTCTATTATATTTTTAATACTTTTGTACCCTTGTATAAAAGTGCTTAAACTTATAATAATGAATAGATATATTTTCAATGAATGGTTAAACAGGCGAAATGTTCTGGTAATCCCTTTGCTCTGGGTTGGTGCTGCTTTGACATCTGCTCAGGTTGGGCTTAACTGCTTGTACTCTTTTCTTCTTATGGTGTTGGCTGTTTATGTGGCTAGCAAGGATGGTATTTGGCTTAAGTCAGATAATTCTGAAGTGAGGAACGTGTTTCAGGTAGCTATGTATTCTACGTTTGACAAGAAAGAGTAAGCTGTTTAATATGGAACTTTTACCGTTAGCATTGTGAGTTTCTTTGCTGGTTTCTATGTCAAGAAATTCAAGAACAATGAAATATAAAAAAGAATTATGTATACTATTGATACATCGATATACAGATTATTAGGCGATAAGCTGATAACAACGTTTACTTACAACAAACTGTGGGCTCTTTCACTGTTCACTGTTGGAGACCTTCAGGCTATGGGGATAAAAAAGTTGTGGGCAATACCAGGGATAGGATTGAAGGTTATCAATGATGTGGAGCATGTTTTTGCTACGATTAATTCTCAAGATCCTCTTTTGGAGGTAAAGCAATTTTGTGGTGATGAAATCATGCAAAAGATGGTCATCTGTTATGCTCATTTATGTGAGAATGCTGAAGATAGCAAGGAATTTCAGGCAATATTCCCTTCTTCGTTAGATATACTGAAGTTCATTTGTATGAAGGGATCTCACTTAATGTCGATGGTGGATAATTATCCTAGGGCAGCTTCATGCCTATATGTTTTCTTACTTTGTCTGGAATATTTGATGCATGATATTCATAACGAGTTTAGTCTTTATGTTCATGATAATGCTAAGCATTATATGCATAAGGTGGGTAAAGATGCATTGGGAACGTTACTTTATTCTCGTCTTTCTAATAATAACAGGTTCTTGTTGGAATTGCATTATGCTGTCTTTAAAAAGAACTTTAAAGGGCTTGATTCCGTCCAGATATTTCCTTTTGTAGAGGATAGATTGACATATGAAGTTGACATGTTCCAATCATGGACATATCATAGCTTTGACAGAATTGATCGTTTTGGCATTGAATATAAACTTAAACATTTCTTGAATGATCATTATCCGTTTTCTTTGCTTGATTTTCTTGTAGAGGCATATACATCCATAGACTTTGAACATACCTGTTTATGCACAATAGGATTGTTTCCATTCATGACGGATAAAAAGGTATCCTTTGTGATTGATTTTCATCAGGCAAATGGTTATTATCCGATGTTCACTCTTTTTACGGATTATCTGAATAGTGGAATGTCTAATGAAAGAAGGTGTTTTTTCTTAGAATATAGAGGAATCGGGACAGAAAGAAGAACTCTTCAGGAGTTGATGAAAGCCTACAATATAAAATCATATAAACTTAAGAAGTATCTTTTTTTTCCAATAGGGGAGAATACTGAACCTATTACACAGGATGAACATTGGAAATATTACGACTTTTTATATGAAATCCCGTTTATTGGATTCTACTCGCCTATTTGTAAGAATATCTTGGAAAAAGAGCATTTGCAGGATGTCATTGGGCTGATGGAACTGGTATTTTTGAGAAATTCTTGCTATCCTTTAAACAAGCAGTTTCGAAAGTACAATTATCAAGATAGATTTATATTGGTTAATGCATGTCTGTTTGATACAAAAGAAATAGCCAAGCTGGTTGAGAATATGAAAGAACTGTTGGCTACCATTCGTTTCAAGGATGAGCATTATCAGGCTAGTATGTTTTTAAAGGAGCTGGATATTCAGAAATTAGGTGGTAAGGAGCATTTCATTTCATTCTTTACTTATCTGATGTTGGATATCTTTAGTTTGGAAGTGGATAGTGAAGGTGGTTTTGTGGCTGAAAGAAACAAAATCTCCGTTACTTATGAGCTACTGGATATACTGAAAGAAAGAGGTAAACCTATGAGAGCGGAGGAAATTAGAGACATTTTTCTAAGAAGGTGTCCTACTTATCGTCATCTTACAGTTAATACCATCCGCGCTTATTTGCTTAAAATGAAGGAAGTGAAATCCATTGGACTGTCAGGCTACTATGGGTTGGCATCTTGGGAGCATATCTATTGGGGGACGATGGTAGACAAAATTTATGAGGTGTTGTCTCTGGCCGGTAAGCCATTGTCGCTTATGGAAATATATCAGCAAGTGAAGGTGTTTTTCCAATATTCAACGAAATCGTCCATTGAAGCTAGCATGAGACTGGATGCAAGGCATCGGTTTAAATATGACGTAGAGGGGCACGTATATTTTTTGGTAGATCATTCTACTTAACTTCTCATTACTGTAAAGTAATGATACCATCGGCCATTATAACAAGGGATGATTCCTGTTCGATAGTTCCACTATAGCTTAATGTCGAAGGTGTTTTTCTTTTAAATGTAGAGATAAATTGATATAATCCAAAAGGAATATTCAAATATTACAAAAGATTAACGCTTCAATGTGTTGGGATTTCAATGGAAAAATATAACTTTGCAATTGCGAAAGTGTTGGATTGAGGGAGAGGGTCATAGCTACGTTCTCATTTTTACCGCCAATGTTTTGCATGGCAGTTGGATATTCGCAATGAATGAGATTGCGCAGAAATGCCAACTGCATAAAAGAAAGGTTTGGAGCGGCAGCACCTGCTCCAACGAAAGGCAGACTAGGGGGTACGATGGTAGCTGCGCCTTTCTACCTTTGGTTTGTGAAAGAGCTTTGTCACTTCTCCATTAAGTAGGTGTAGTGTTCATACTCTTACATCGAGCCAAAGGTTCTTTCGTTTTACTTGCTTGAGGGTTTTGAAAGGTTCTGCTTTGGCACAATTAATGGGGAGTTCTTTCGTTTTAGGTATGCTTGCTTACGAGCAGTTCATTCTGTAGGGTACACCTAATTGGGGCATACCCTAAGAATAGATCTTACCAGTTCTTAGATAATTGAACTGTAGAGTGCTGATAGTTTGCTTTGTATTCTGGGTACTGTATGGTTATTACTGAACATTTGCGACAAAATTATAAATAAAATATTTGCCTAACCACAGGATATCTCAGTTCTCTGTATTTTGTGGAACGATTTCTTCACGCAGCCTGTTATGAACTGTGAAAAAATCATTCAATAGCGCCATTAGGTATTCTTTCACATGAGGGATTTCCTTGGTCAGAATGCACTGGCGTTTGGAATGGAGAACAAATTTCTGTCCTTCTTCTTCTATGGTATAAAAAATAGTTGTTCCACACCAGCTGTTGATAGTGTTAATTGCCTTACGTACATTGGACATTTGTTCTAGATCATCCAATGGAACAATATACCACCTTGGATCCCAAATATCAATGAAGAAACTCTCGTTGGTGGCATCAATGATGAAATGTTCTCCCTGATACTGAAAATATAAGCGGTTTTCGTCCTCTTCTTCAACAGATACCTCACAGTTTAACTGCTTCAGTAGCTCTATGCACAAATCCTTGGTGTGTGGAGGTTCTTCCTGCTTTTCTTCTTGCTGTATGTCTGCAGAAGCCTCAGGTTGTGTGCTGCCGGCTGCCCCTTGTTCTGTTGGCTTTACTTTTCTTCGAGTAAAGAAATAAGTACAAGCTACAATCACAATTGTTGAAATAATTGTTTCCATATGTATGGTTTTTATTTGATGTTTTTTTCCAATAACTCTGCTATCTTTCTGAAAGTTCGTCCTGCCATGTTTCCTCCAGGAGCTGGTGTCCCTGATCTCTTATAGCTGACGAATACCGTGTATTTCGGTTTCTCGATAGGGAAGTAGCCGCAGAAGTCTGCATAGATGCCATCTTCCGTATGGATACTTCCTGAGATGCCAGCCACATTGACCATCTTTGTTTCTGCCTTCTTGCCCAAGCCGTTTGTGACGAAGAATCTAAGTGCCTTCTGCATTGATTCAATGTTCTTCTTCTTGGCTATCATAGAGTCTACTACGATGGCAGAACCCTCCTGCAATTTTGGACTAACCATCTTTCCACCATTGGCAATGGCATTGAAGAAACTCACCATGCTGGTTGGTCTTCTATGATGGAAGCCTAGAGCATAAACAGGCCAGGAACCTTTGAAAGTAGAATCCTTCTCCAATCCCATTTGCTGTAGCTTTTGCAAGAAAACATCTTTATTTTGATAAGCCACATCTACAGCCTTGTCAATGGCAATACTGGAATTGTATGCCAGCCCCTGCAGAAGCGTCAGTTCTCCATATCCACCTTTTCGCCAGTTATGGTCATAGATGGTATCCTGTCCGATAACATCAATACCGGCATAAGTATGAAACATATCGTCCAGCGTAACTTTTCCGGTTTCCAGAGCTGCAAGCAGGGATGCCCCTCTGAAAAGGAAAGTTTCACGGGCTTTGGAGAGTAGGGTGGTGTCTTCTACTACTTTCCCTTTATCTTCCTTCCATCCTACTACTGCCCGGAGATTACCTGTGGAGGTTTCCATGACTATTACCATACCTTCTTGAGCAGCAAACTCCTTCATATCCTGCTTTACAATGCTGTCAACAGAGTTCTGTAACTGTGTATTGACAGTACTTTCTGGAACTTGTTTAGCAGTGCAAGCAGTAAATACTGTTACGATAAGCATTATGAATGCAGCAAAAAATATTTTTTTCATTATGTCACATTTTTATGATTGTTACTACCATTTTCTTTTTTTGTTACAACTTTACATATCCTGGTCTTATTGTTTAAAATAACCAATGTTCTCTGATAAGAACTTTTCTAAAAGGATTATCTTTATTATCACACTGTGCATTAAATAATAGCATACAAGAGCGAAATTTGATGACATCATTTCCAAATACTTCATACGCTAAAACGTCCAAGAGTTACCTTTGTCATTATTTTATTTTTAAAAGAAAACATCCAATACTTCCTCAAACACATCATTCGGACTTACTCTATTGAAGAGATTCATAGAGGTGTTGAGCTTCATCACATCAACTCCGCTTCCCATGATGTATTCGATGTCCTTACCCTTGTGAAGCAGGAGCGCCTTGCAGCATTCACGGAGTCTTTCACCCAGGATTTCATGTTCAATATAGGCTCTGGCTTCACCCTCGCCATCCAAACCATAGTAGTTTGCGTTGTAGCTATGACCGAGTCCTTTCTGCTGTGGAAAGATATACCATATCCAATGGCTTTGCTTTCGTCCTTCCTTCAGTTCTCTCAAAGCCTGGGTATAGGCAAACTCCTGGGCATCCAGGAAACGTAAGAGATCATAATGTGGCTGCTGAACCTTTGGCCATCCGATGATGTCCCAGAACTCAGAAGGAAGGCACACATTCTCGAGATCGTAGCATCTTTCAAACAGAGGAGCCATCTCTTCTGGAGAATATCCGGCGATACCGCAACCAATCAATGTCACAAAGAATGTTTTGTCTGGATGATTCTTAGCAAACTCGATGAATTCATCCACATCCTTTTTCATAGCTTCCATACCACTCATTGAATCGATGGCGTAACTCATTCCCTGCAAACCATGTCCCTGTCCTCTGATGGCACCGAACTTCTCCAGGGCTGTTTTTGCCGCACCACCATCATGATAGCCCATGGCGTTGGAGCCGAATACAAAGATTTCACCGGCAGCAAGACGGCTGATGAGATGAGGGGTAACGCGAGTTTCGGGATTATTTGGTGACTTATCCAGTTTCGCAAGCTCTTCAGCTTCCACCACAGGAACCATCTTCTGCCATTCCTCCAGGAACTCTTTCATGTCGTATTTTAAGTTCTGAAGTTCAGAAGGCTTATATACGCCACTTTTCGCTACGTATTCTGCCACCTTTTTCTTCACCGTTGCCTCGGTCTTGAACTTTGCCATTTCCTTTGGATTCAACTTAAAGGTAAACGACTTATAGGTCTTCTTACCATTGACCATTTCAAACTTGATAACTGAAATCTTTACTTCCTTACTCATTTTTATTATCTTTTAGTTATCTATTAATACCACTATCCCTTGAAAGGTAAACATGGTAGACTATTCTCTCCAGTTTATGAACTATGTTACTTCTGAGAGTTAGAGACATAAATTCGTTTTGGGTATTTACCAAGTACGAACAATGTAACCGGGCAAATCCAAACCTCCTTTGTGAATCCCTCTAAATTGGAAACCTTGTAGGTAGCACCACCAAAGATTCTGTATTATTGTCTGCTAAGACAGATATCTGTAGATTCTTTCTGCTCGTAAGATACACGGACAGTGACCAATCTAGACTTGAAAGTCTCCAACAGATGGTTAGCTCCTGCAACCATCTGCAAGTTATGATGATGTCCAGCCCAAGGCATTTTAATATACCAAAGGTTATCACTCTCTTTTTCGAAAGTAAGAACATACTGACGAGTGCTCAAAGACTTCACCATAGCCTTTACTAAAGTGGCAAACAATTTGAAATAATTCATTTTCTTATTCTTTGTTTCTGTTTAATTGTTAATCATCTATATGAAGAGTTGGTCAAGTCGTATAGATTCTGTAACTTTTAAATTACAGAACTACTGTATTTATGAATACAGTGCTTGATTTATATATGGACATCTTTAATCAATACTGCGTTAAATTAATATTTAATCGTCTGTAAATCAATAACTTATATTAAG
>OASD01000082.1_pt1 | contig 62873 bp, 51 predicted proteins | sample 1475531 | NCBI WGS metagenome assembly OASD01 (sample SAMEA3360668, study PRJEB22359) | human gut metagenome | biome: ENVO:urban biome; feature: ENVO:human-associated habitat; material: ENVO:feces | place: Bangladesh | collected 2011
CGGCAATAATATTTTACAATTCAACGTTTACGTCATGGTGCGTGTCATGGATTAATACAAGGCCGATGCTGTGTTGCCTTCTTTCGTAAGAACCATCACTCCAAATTCCGTAAGAGCCAAAATTATTCCTTATAGAATTCAGTCCCGCATTCGTTGCATTTGTAGTTTTTGCGCTCTCGCTGGGGTATGACTAGGACAACGCCAACCGCCAATGAGATCAGTGATATAATAAGAAAGCTAACCGTAGCTGACTCTAGAGACTTCACACAGAATGGTAGGATAATGCAGACGATTCCGATGACAACCAAGAGAACGCCGATGATGACCGCCCACTTAGACAGCTTGGGCCTTACCTTGCCTATCGCTACGACATTCTGACTGCCGCAATTGGGGCACCATGGCAGTTGCTTCTCTCGCTTTTCGGTTATCTCCTTCAATATGCTCTGGGCTCGCTCCAAGTCCTTCTTGAACACCCTCACCTCAATCCCGGGATTAGGTCCGTAAGCGCCATAAGCGGGGTCGTTGAGCTCGTCGTGGAGCGATGAAGCTATACCAGCGTTGGCCAGCTTAGAAACGATTTCATCGGCCAGAATAGTGTTGTCGCACTTCGTTAAGCTAATGGTTTCTTCGTTCTTGTCCATATTTCGGTTGTTTTTATCATTGTCAAATTTACGAAATTATCTGTAATTCGCAAGCAAATTAACTTCTTTTAGGTTCTTCAGCTAGTTAGATTCATGTTTGATTTCAGTTGATGAGATAGCAAAAATGGATAGAATAACAAAAAGATGGAAATTTATACTTAATGATTCTATCTAGAACATGAATTTAGTGATGTAGGGATGTCATGTGCCATAATGACAAAAAACAACACTACAACATCAATGTTTAAACATAACCTGCGAAACTCTTTTTGCTATTATAGTGGGAATATAGTGATTTTTTCAAATCTTATTACAGTACCGCTGCGCGCGCGAGTCGAGATGTGACCCCTTTGCTAATCTAAAAGTGACCCCCTTGCAGGTCACGTCTGCAAAGGTATAAAATTTCTTTCCAGTCCACATAGTTCATATACTTCTCAAGCAACTGTTCTGTCCATGGAAAGTCTTTGGAGAGTTCTTTCCATGCAGCATCGTCCATCATACGAGAAACCAACTCTTTGTTTAACTTATCATTTGCCATATCTTTGAAAATTTAATTACGCTATTGGGTGCAAAGGTATGGCTAAGGTGCCCCATTATTTATCCCAAATCGGTCATTAGGATTTCTCTGTGTCGTACGGCAAAGAGAAATCCTAATGACCGATTTGGGTTTATGGCTTGTCCATGCTCGACAGGTACAAGGTGCTGGGATGGAAGAAGTTTTTTCTCGTCTTTGGTATGTCAGACGAGACCTTCGCCTTGACAAGTTCCGCTAAGATACCAGAAGGGGCAGACAAAGGTTGGTTCCTGCTTTGGATCACTTGGCTTAACGAGACTTATTGGGTTGTCGGGGCGACGCAGGGAGGACTCGTAGGCCCATATCTTAAATTCGACTTGCGCGGCTTGGACTTCGTGCTGACGACCATGTTCACCGTCTTCATCCACGTGTGGCGACGCAACCTCATGTTGTCGATAGCCGCGGGCACTATCTGCTATATGATATTAATCAGGATGTGATAAAACAAAGAAGCCCCCTAAAAACATGTTGAGGACATTACGCGTGTTATTGTTGTAGGTCGCGGCGCTTGAGTCGGTCTTGGCATCATGGCTTGGGCAACCCCGCATAGTGGTTCGTTGACGAGGTTGTAGTGGGATGACGCCTAAGAATGTTCGTAAGACACGAGCTCGCGAGGCAGCTTGATGGCCTTTAGCCTGCGAAACCATTTGCGGGGAGACCCCGCGATCATTTGTTGTGCTTGGCTGTCTATGATGTAATAACTTGCGGAGTAGTCGTCCATCATACCGCAGAACGCGGCCTTTATGCGTGAGCATTTCTCGTTGAGGGCGTTGTCGAGAGGGTTGGTAAGTCGGTTTACGGTCTCTTCGGCTTTTGCGATGTCCGTAGTCGGGGAGATGTTGCGATATATTTCCAGCAATTCATCATGATAGTCGTTCATGAGCTTGAACTCTATACCCTCGGGATGGTTTAGAAACAACAGGTAGACGGCGCGGTGGATAGGTGTCAGCGGCACTTCCTTGTTGCTATCAGCAAGCACGATCCTGTAGTCGTCGGTTATAATCAGTTTGCTCAAGGAACCTCGTGCGGCCTCTATGCGCAACTCTTCGAGCACGGGAACGGTAATGGCACGCAGCAATAAGTCGTCGCGCCCCATTATCCGCAAATCGTTGACAAGTTGGCGAAGTTGCCGAGCCTTGTCAAGAGCTGTCTCATCATTTATACTCTCGTTTGACATCGTGGTGCAAAGTTAGTTATTACCACGTTTTTTCAGCTTGGTTTTCATGTTTTTTTTGTTCTGCAAGGCTTGCGGTGACCTTGTGTCACGGTTTGTCCTATTGTTTCATTAATTTTGCAACAAAGAAAAAAATCATGGACAATAGCACTTATACAGGTTTGGATTTTGGTCCGGTGGAAGACACTTCAAAGCAGATAATCAAGGTTGTTGGAGTGGGCGGCGGTGGCTGCAATGCCGTTAAGAACATGGCAGAGGAAGGCATAGCCAATGTGTCTTTTGCCGTTTGCAACACTGATAGCCAGTCGCTGTCCAATTCGCCAATACCCGTAAAGGTTCTTCTCGGTGACAGTGGGCTTGGGGCTGGCTCTGACCCAGAACTTGGCAGACAAGAGGCGCTGAAGACCAAAGAGCAGGTGAAGCGGCTTTTCGACGACAATACCAAAATGTGTTTCGTGACAGCCGGTATGGGAGGCGGCACCGGAACGGGCGCGGCGCCAATCATCGCTTCGGTGGCGCAAGGAATGGGCATTCTCACCATAGGCATCGTGACCATACCTTTCTTCTTTGAGAAGAAAAACAAGATCATAAAGGCGCTAAAAGGCGTGGAAGAGATGCGTAAGAACGTTGACTCACTTCTTATCATTAACAATGAGAGCATATGCGACGTATATTCCGACTCTGAGCTTGCTTTGAAACAAGCGTTTAAGGCTGCAGACCAGATACTGTGCAACGCTGTTAAGAGCATCTCGGAATTGATAACATTGGAAGGTAATATCAACCTTGACTTCCGTGACGTTGAAAGCACGATGCGCAATGGCGGAGGCGCCATAATGGCCATTGGACGGGCCAAAGGCGAGCGAAGGGTGGAGAAAGCCATTGTGAACGCGCTTGAGTCGCCTTTGCTGTATGGCAGTGACATCACCAAAGCCAAGAACATCCTCTTTAATATTTACACCAGCGATGACGCGCCTTTGTTTGTAAGTGAGGTGCGAGAGATTGACTCTTTCATGTATGGATTAAACCCAAATATCAATGTCATTTGGGGTACTTCAGACGATAACACGCTGGGGAAGGACGCTAAGGTGATTATCCTCGCCACCGGTCTCGACAACAAGTTCATGCCTGATGAGTCGACAGCCGAAGAAAGGCAGGATGATAATTACTACAACCAAATCATCTCCAAACTATACAGGGAGCCATTGGAAGGATGCAGAATGTATGCTAAAAAGGCTGAAGACAAGCCAAAGGAAACGCCCGCGAAAGATTTGAGCGATTCTGCCGCCGTCACAAAACCGGAGGAGCAGGAGGATGATGCGCCTGTTACAGTTTCTGTTGACTATACGTCGCGGTCAGAACCGGATGCCACTCCAAACTCAGCGTCGCAGTCAGAGCCAAAAATTGTCAATGGCGGACAGAAGCCGTCGCATAAGACCTTCCTTGAAAAATTGAAGGAAAAGCTCGCGAAGAATCTCAATCAGTTGACCATGGATGAAGACGACTAAAGACAATCATTGCTGAAAGCAATATTTATAAATATGTGTCAATGAGGCTGATGATGTCTTGCAGGTCGTCGGGGCAGAACCACCGTGAGGCAGGGTCTTTCTTGAACCACGTCAGCTGCTTGCGCATATAGCGTCGGGTGTTCGACTGTATCTGGCGTATAGCCTCATCAAGGGTTATGAGACCGTCGAGATAGTCGAACGATTCTTTGAAGCCAACTGTGTTGAGGGCATTTGCCGACCTTTTGTCATAAACGGCTAATGCCTCATCCATGAGACCTTCGTTGACCATTGCCAATACCCGCGCGTTGATGCGCTCATACATCTCCTCGCGTGGACGGTTCAGTCCAATCTTCACGATGCGGAAGGGCCGCTGCTTGACGGTGCCTTTCCGGAACGACGTGTATGTGCGTCCCGACTGGTGGCAAATCTCCAATGCGTGGATGACGCGTCGAGGATTGTTCTTGTCCACGATGCTATAATAGTCTGGGTCTACCGTGCGCAGTTCCTCCACGAGTGAAGCCAGGCCCTCGCTATCGAGACGTCGCTTCATCCAAAGGCGTGTCTCGTCGTTGATGGTAGGGATGTCGTCTATGCCTTTGCATACCGCGTCGATGTACATCATGCTTCCGCCCGTGAGAAGGAGGTTCTCATGGCGCGTGCCATCCTCGTTGCCGCAAAAAAGTCGCCCTATGAGGGAGATACAATCCTCCTCATAGAGCGACGCGCTATAATAGTCGTCGACGTGGTGGTTGCCGACGAAATAATGTCTTGCCTCTTCCTGTTGCCGTGTGGTGGGGGCGGCGGTACCTATTGGTATCTCAGCGTATATCTGCCGAGAGTCGGCATTGATTACCGGTGAGCCGAGGTGCTTGGCAATGGTCAGCGCGGCCTCGCTTTTGCCCACGCCCGTTGGGCCGAGAAGGACAAACAGTGTATTCAATGTTATCTGATGATGCCGCGCTTAGACGTTGAGATAAAGTCGATGATGTATTGAATCTCTGGTGTCACTTGCAGCTCGCTCTGCACCTTCTTCAGACCGTCGGCGATGATGCCCTCGCTGTAGATGAGGCGGTAGGCATTGTGGATAAGGTCTATCAACTCGTTGCTGAACCCGTGGCGGCGCAAACCCACCAGGTTGACGCCACAATACTTAGTGGGCTCCTTGCCGGCGATGATGTATGGCGGAATGTCCTGGCTGAAGCGGCACCCTCCCTGAATCATGACGTATCCGCCAATCTTGCAGAACTGATGGCAGAGCACGGTGGCGGAGATGATGGCGTTGTCGTCGATGGTCACCTCGCCGGCAAACTTCGTTGAGTTGCCGATGATGCACTTGCTGCCGACCACGCAGTCGTGGGCTATGTGCATGTTCTCCATGAGGAGGTTGTTGTTGCCAACCACGGTTTTCCCCTTTGAAGCCGTGCCGCGCGAGATAGTGACGTTCTCGCGTATGCTGTTGCCATCGCCGATGAAGCACTGTGTGTCTTCGCCCCTGAACTTCAAGTCTTGTGGCTTGGTGGAAAGGCTTGCTCCAGGAAATACCTCGTTGTTGTTGCCTATGCGCGCGCCATAATTGATGGTCACGCTGTTGTGCAGCACGTTGTTGTCGCCAATGACGGTGTTCTTGTCGATAAAGCAGAACGGACCTATGACGTTGTTGTCGCCAAGTTTCGCATCCGGGTCAACGAATGCCAATGGGCTTATCTGATTCATTATAAAATTCTTTGTGATAAATATTATTGTTGATTCTTCACTCTTCGTTCTTCACGATTTGTGCCGTGAACGTTGCCTCCGACACCACATGGTCGCCTACGAACACGTAGCCTTTCATGGAGCTGATGCCGTGGCGCACAGGGCCGAGAAGCTCTACGCGGAAAAGCAGCGTGTCGCCTGGTACCACCTTGTGCCTGAACTTCACGTCGTCTATTCTCAAGAAATAGGTTGACCATTTCTCTGGATCTTGGAGCTGGCTGAGCACGAGTAAACCACCGCATTGAGCCATCGCCTCAATTTGAAGCACGCCTGGCATGACAGGCTCCTGTGGGAAATGGCCTTGGAAGAACGGTTCGTTAGATGTCACGTTTTTCACGCCGACGATAGTGCTTGCACCCATTGCGACAATCTTGTCGACAAGTTGCATGGGATAGCGATGTGGCAGGAGCTGACGTATGCGGATATTGTCCATGAGAGGCTCCTCGTTGGAATCGTATATTGGGGCTTGCACCTCATGCTTGCGAATCTCCTTGCGCATGAGCCGTGCGAACTTGTTGTTCACCGTGTGGCCAGGACGTGTGGCGATGATGCGACCCTTGATGGGTTTGCCAATAAGGGCCATGTCGCCGATAATGTCGAGCAGCTTGTGGCGTGTGCACTCGTTGTCCCACTGCAATGGGCGGTGCTGGATGTAGCCAATCTTCGTGGCGTCGATATGTGGCACGTGAAGCAGGTCGGCAAGCTTGTCGAGCTTGGCTTGTTCCACTTGCTGCTCATATATGACGATGGCGTTGTCGAGGTCGCCACCCTTTATGAGGTTGGCCTCAAGCAATGGCACTATGTCGCGCACGAAGACAAAGGTTCGCGCTGGCGCTATGTCTGTGGCATACTTGTCGATGCTGTCGAGAGTGGCGAACTGCGAGCTTATGAACTTGGAGTTGAACGAGCACATCGCCGTTATGGAGAAGTCCTCGTCGGGGAGGATGGTAATCACCGACTCGTTGTCCTCGTCCCTGACCTCAATCTTCTTGCGGATTATATAATAGTCTTTTGGCGCGTTTTGGTCTACTATGCCCACCTTCTTGATTTGCTCAACATACAAGTCGGCAGCGCCGTCAAGGATCGGGAACTCTGGGCCATTGACCTGTATGAGGCAGTTGTCTATTCCGAGGGCGTAGAGTGCAGACATGCCATGCTCTACTGTGGAGACCCTTGCCTCACCTTTCTGGAGCACCGTGCCACGATTTGTGGCGACTACATTCTCGGCGATGGCCTCTATGATGGGTTGACCTTCGAGGTCTATTCGTTGTATCTTGTATCCTGTATTCTCTGGCGCGGGGTTGAAGGTGACCGTAAGGCTCAAGCCTGTGTGCAAGCCCTTTCCGAAGAGCGAGAAACTGCCACCCAGCGTTTTTTGTTTTTCAGCGTTCATAAGTCTTCTTATTTCTTAGAGTTCTTTAATTCGGCAACCTCTTTTTGCAGTTCGTTGAGCTGCCTGTAAAGGTCAGGCAACTTGCTCATCAAGGCATGGCTACGGAAGAAAGCCATCTTGCCCATTGGCGGTGTGCCGATAAGCATCTGGTTGCTTTTAAGTGATGACGGCGCTCCCGACTGTGCTCCAAGCATTACGCGGTCGCCTATGGTGATATGGCCCGAAACACCCACTTGTCCTCCGAACATGCACCACTGACCCACTTTCGTTGAGCCAGCCACACCCACTTGAGCCGACATCACGGTGTTTTCGCCTATGTCGGTGTTGTGGGCAATCTGCACGAGGTTGTCGAGTTTCACGCCCTTTCTTATCGTGGTCGTGCCCATCGTGGAGCGGTCCACGCACGAGTTGGCACCTATCTCAACGTCGTCTTCAATGGTCACGATGCCTATCTGCGGAATCTTGTCGTATTGATTGGTTTCCGGATTTGGCGCGAAGCCGAAGCCGTCGGCGCCAATGACCGTGCCGGAATGCAACACGACATTGTTGCCGATATGGCAGCCGTGGTAAATGCTCACGTGTGGGTAGAAAAGGCAGTTGGCGCCAACCTTGACACCTTCCATGATGGTGACGTTGGGGTAGATTTGGCAGCCATCTCCAATCTCCACGCCATCGGCTATATAAGCGAAAGCACCGATATAGCAGTCGTTACCAATCTTGGCTTTTGGTGAGACAAAGGCGAGAGGGTCTATGCCCTTCTTCTTGGGGGCGCTTGCCGCATAGAGTTGCAGGAGCTTGGCCACGCAGTCGCGGGCGTTCTTCACCCGTATGAGCGTGGTCTTGACCGGGTGCTCGAAATCGAGGCTGTCGTCAACGAGCACAATGCTCGCCTTGGTATTATAGATATATTGGATATATTTCGGGTTGGCAAGGAAAGAGATAGAGCCTGGCACGCCTTCCTCTATCTTCGCGAAAGTGTGAACGGTGGCATTTTCATCGCCTTCTACTCTTCCCTGAATAAACTGGGCTATCTGTTTTGCAGAGAATTCCATGTTGTGGTTGTTTTGAAATGTTTCTGCAAAAATAATGAATTATTTTCTAACTGTCGGATGATAGCCTGAATATTAGTCTTTTTTATTAAACAAACGGCGTGTAGTTGCACACTTACACGCCGTTTGAGAAAATAGACAGTAATAAAAACAACTGTTGAAATGGTCAGTTGTCGTAATGGTAATCAGAGTTTTTCGAGTTCAGCTTGCATTTGCTGCTGCAGCTCTTTTGCCTTTTGCTTTGCAGCGTCGGCGAAATGTTCGTCATGGCCGGCGTAGATGATTCCACGGCTTGAGTTGACAAGGAGTCCGCAGTCTTTGATAATGCCATACTTGCACACTTCTTGCAGGCTTCCGCCTTGCGCGCCGACACCGGGAACGAGGAGAAAACTGTTTGGTGCCACTCGGCGAATGTCGCTGAACATCTTGCCCTGCGTAGCGCCAACCACGTACATCATGTTCTCCTCAGTGCCCCATTGCTGGGTCTTGCGTATCACTTTCTCGAAAAGAGGCTCGCCGCTGTTGTCCTCGGTGAGTTGGAAGTCGTGGCTGCCCTTGTTGCTTGTCAATGCGAGCACGATGACCCACTTGTCCTTGTATTCGAGGAACGGGGTGATGCTGTCTTCGCCCATGTAAGGTGCCACGGTTAGCGCGTCGACATTGAATCCTTCGAAGAAAGACTTGGCGTACATGGCGGAGGTGTTGCCGATGTCGCCACGCTTCGCGTCAGCTATGATGAAATGGTTGGGGTATGCACCACGTATGTAGCTTATCGTTCTCTCAAAGGCATTGATGCCATCAACGCCATAGCATTCATAGAACGCCAAGTTTGGCTTATATGCCACGCAATAAGGAGCGGTGGCGTCGATGATGGCCTTGTTGAACTCAAAAATGGCATTCTTGTCGTTCTTCAAGAAGTCAGGTATCTTGTTGATGTCAGTGTCGAGACCTACGCAGAGAAATGTCTTCTTGGTGAAAATCTCCTTGACAAGTTGTTGTCTATTCATGACAATGTGAATTGTGTTTTATGATTATTTGTTGTTTTCCAATTTTGGATTCTCCAAGGCGTCATCTTTCTTGTGATTGGTAAGCCTAACGAGGAAATCGGTGCATTGCATGGTTTTCTCGTCTTTGGAATAATCCTCTTTCTTTCGTGTCCAGAATCTTGCCATTTGCCTGTGACGTTATTTTTGTCCTACAGCTCGTTCTCCTTGAGCTTCTCCGCGTTCTCGGCCACCGTCAAGTGGTCTATCATGTCTTGAATGTTGCCATTCATGAAGCCTTGCAGGTCGTGGATGGTGTATCCTATGCGGTGGTCGGTGACCCTTCCTTGAGGATAGTTGTAGGTGCGTATCTTTGCCGAGCGGTCGCCAGTGGAGACAAGCGATTTGCGTCGGTTTTGAATGTCGCCAACATATTTAGCGTGTTCACGGTCGTAGACGAAAGTGTATAGGCGGCTCAACGCGCGCTCCTTGTTCTTTGGCTGGTCGCGCGTTTCCGTACACTCAATGAGAATTTCCTCCTCTTCGCCCGTCTCCGGGTTCTTCCATGGATAGCGCAAGCGCACGCCGGAACTCACCTTGTTGACGTTCTGGCCACCGGCGCCACTGGAACGGAAGGTGTCCCACTTAATCTTGCTCTCGTCGATGTGCACCTCAAACTTTTCGGCCTCAGGCAATACTGCCACGGTAGCCGCGCTGGTGTGCATGCGACCTTGCGTTTCCGTGGCCGGCACGCGCTGCACGCGGTGAACGCCCGACTCGTATTTCAAGGTGCCATATACGTTGTCGCCACTTACGGCGAAGTCAATCTCCTTGTAGCCGCCAACGGCACCCTCGTTGAATGAAGTCACGCTGACGTTCCAACCCTTGGAGTCACAATAGCGCTTATACATATTAAAGAGGTCTCCGGCAAAAAGGGCGGCTTCGTCGCCACCAGTGCCAGCGCGAATCTCCATCTGCACGTTCTTGCCATCCTCAGGGTCCTTCGGCACGAGCAGCAACTTTATCTCCTCTTCCAGCTTTGGTTGTAACGCCTCGTTGTCTTGCAGCTCTTCCCTTGCCATGGCTTTCATGTCAGGGTCGCTTTCGTTGACAATGATGTCTTTCGACTCTTTTATGGCATTGAGACAAGCTACATATCGCTTGCGCGCATCCATGATGTCGCCAAGCTCCTTGTATTCCTTGGTCAACTTGACGTATCTGTTTTGGTCGGCGATGACTTCCGGGTCGGTTATCAAGGTCGAAACCTCTTCGTAGCGCGCCTCAAGACCGTCAAGTTTTTGAAGTATCGTGTTTTTTTCAGCCATTAGTGTATGTTGCTTATTCCATTAATAGTTGAACTCTCCGTATTCCGACTTTATGGTTAATGAACGCTTGCCCTCCTCTATGTGGCCGATGACTTGCGCGTCGATATTGAACTGCTGGCTGATGGCGATAACCTTGTCGGCAACCTCCGGACGGACGTAAATCTCCATGCGGTGTCCCATGTTGAACACCTGGTACATCTCTTTCCAGTCGGTACCCGAGCAGTCGTGGATAATCTTGAACAATGGCGGGATGGGGAACATGTTGTCTTTCACCACACGGCAATTATCGTTAACGAAATGCAGGACTTTAGTTTGCGCTCCGCCTGTGCAATGAACCATTCCGTGAATCTCCGGACGCATGTCGTCAATGAGTTTCCTAATCACGGGGGCATAGGTGCGTGTTGGGGAAAGCACGAGTTGTCCGGCGTCCACGTCAAGGCCGTCTATCTTGTCGGTTAGATGGTATTTGCCACTGTACACGAGATCGTTAGGCACCTCATGGTCATAACTCTCAGGGAATTTCTCGGCAAGATACTTGGCGAAGACATCGTGACGCGCGCTTGTCAGGCCGTTGCTTCCCATTCCTCCATTATAGCGGTCTTCATAGGTAGCTTGGCCTGTTGAACTTAAACCTACGATTACATCACCCGGTTGAATGTTGGCGTTGTTTATCACGTCGCTGCGCTTCATGCGACATGTGACGGTTGAGTCGACGATGATAGTTCTCACGAGGTCGCCCACGTCGGCAGTCTCGCCACCTGTCGGCCAGATGCCGATTCCCATTTCACGCAATTGCGCGAGAAACTCGTCGGTTCCATTGATGACGGCGGAAATCACCTCGCCAGGAACAAGCATCTTGTTTCTTCCTATGGTAGACGATACGAGAATATTGTCCACGGCACCCACGCAAAGCAAGTCGTCGGTGTTCATCACCACGGCGTCTTGGGCAATGCCTTTCCATACGCTCAAGTCTCCAGTCTCTTTCCAGTACATGTAAGCCAGCGACGATTTTGTGCCTGCTCCATCGGCATGCATAATGTTGCAATAGTCTGGGTCACCACCGAGAGTGTCGGGGATGATCTTGCAGAAAGCTTGAGGGAAAATACCCTTGTCGATGTTCTTTATGGCGTTGTGAACATCTTCCTTTGCGGCGGAAACACCGCGCATCATGTATCTATTGTTCATATCTTGTGTTATTTATTCCAGAATTCCCAACTTGCAAAGGCTTGCAATAAAAGCATTTCCAGTCCGTTTTTCACGACAGCTCCCTTTTCCTTACCCTTGTTGAGGAAAAGGGTCTCGTCGGGATTATAAATGAGGTCGTAGAGTAGGGTATGGCTGTCCATGGCATCGTAAGGCAGGTTTGGACATTCATCGCTATGAGGAAACATTCCACATGGGGTGCAATTGACGATGACGTTATATTCCTTTATCATCTCAGGGGTCAAGTCTTCGTATTTGATGGCTCCGCCTTTTCCTGTGCGACTCACTTTCAAGGTTTCCAACTTCAAAGACTTCAATCCAAACTCGATGGCCTTGGATGCTCCACCTGTTCCTAAAATCAAGGCTTTTTTATGATATGGCTCAAGCAAAGGCTCGATGCTGCGCGTGAACCCGATGACATCACTGTTGTATCCTTTCAAGACAGTCTTTTTTCCTTTGTGCTCTATCTTGATCACGTTTACGGCTCCGATCTCCCTTGCCTCTGGACTGAGGCTGTCGAGGTAGCTAATCACTTTTTCCTTGTATGGGATGGTGACGTTAAGCCCGCGAAGCTCAGGGTTTGTGTCGAGGACTTCGGTCAGTTGCTCAATGGAAGAAATCTCGTAGTTCTCGTAAATGGCGTCTATGTTCTCATTCTGGAACTTCTCGTTGAAATAACTTATTGAGAATGAGTGTACCAGTGGATAGCCTATCAGTCCGTATTTATCCATATGATGAAGTGTGTTTGTCGTGTAGGTTGTGCTTATTTCTCGGCAAAATAGATTGTGCAAATGCCAAATGTCAGCCTTTGGAAACTCACCTTGCTGAAACCTGCCCTCTTGAGAATATCCATCATTCGCTCTCCTTGGGGGAAAGCTTCAATAGTGGCCGTGAGATAGCTGTATGCACTTTGGTCTTTGCTTATTAGCCTGCCATAAATAGGCAAGATGGAATGAGAGTAAATGTGGAATAGTTGCCTCATGGGAAATGAGACGGGAGCGGTGAGCTCGGCAATGCTCAGGTGTCCGCCTTTTTTGAGTACCCTGCACATTTCCTTTAACCCTCTGTCAAGGTCTTGGAAGTTGCGTATGCCAAAGGCAGCGGTCACCGCGTCGAAACTGTCGTTTTCAAAAGACATGGCCATGCAGTCTTCTTTCTTGAAGGACACCACGTTCTTCAATCCCGCTTTTTCAACTTTCTGCCTTCCTATCTTCATCATGCCTTCAGAGATGTCGGCTCCTATGAGTTTTTCGGGCTTCAAGGTCTTCGCTGCGAGAATGGCGAAGTCGCCAGTGCCCGTGGCAATGTCGAGAATAGATTTCGGATGGAATGGCGCGAGAAGCTTGATGGCCTTCTTGCGCCAACCCTTGTCGATGTCCCACGACAGGCGATGGTTGAGCGTGTCGTAAGTGGGAGCGATGTTGTCGAACATCGCTTCCACCAATTTGCCCTTCTCCCCTTGCTTGTCGTAGGGTTTTATCTTTTCCTGTTCGTACATTTATTTTCTTGTGGCAAGCCAGGCTTTCACGTTCTTCTCAATTCTTGCCGCGATGTCGCCTTCCTCGGCAGCCTTGTCAAACTTCTCGCCTGTGATATGCTCGTAAAGCTCGATATACCTATCCGATACGCTCTCGGCATACTCATCGGTAATCTCTGGCATTTTCTGGCCAGGCTGGTTCATGAAATCGTGTTCAATGAGCCATTGGCGCACGAATTCCTTTGAAAGCTGTTTTTGTGGCTCGCCCTTTGCGAAGCGCTCCTCATAGCCGTCAGCATAGAAATAGCGGCTTGAGTCTGGCGTATGGATTTCGTCGATAAGATAGAGCTTGCCGTCGCGTTTGCCAAACTCATACTTGGTGTCGACAAGAATGAGGCCATGCTTAGCGGCAATTTCTTGTCCGCGAGCGAAGAGCTTGCGTGTCCAGTCCTCTATGACCGCATAATCCTCTGCCGATACGATGCCCTGCTTGATAATCTCTTCCTTGGAGATGTTCATGTCGTGGCCCTCGTCGGCTTTTGTTGTCGGAGTGATGATTGGTTCTGGGAAACGCTCGTTCTCGTGCATGCCATCGGGCAACTTCACGCCGCAAAGCTCACGGCAACCGTTTTGGTACTCTCTCCATGCGGAACCCGTGAGAATGCCACGGATAATCATCTCTACACGGAATCCCTCGCATTTCAGGCCCACGGTGACCATTGGATCTGGTGTCGCGAGCTTCCAGTTGGGGCAAATGTCTGAGGTGAGGTCAAGAAACTTAGAGGCAATCTGGTTGAGTACCTGACCTTTGAATGGGATGCCCTTGGGCAACACCACGTCGAATGCCGAGATGCGGTCGGTAGCCACCATTACGATGAGGTCGTCGTTGATGTCGTAAACATCACGCACTTTACCATGGTAAACACTCTTCTGTCCATCGAAATGGAAATCAGTCCTTGTCAATGCTTTCATTTTGAGTATTATTTGATTTTAGCGAAGCTATTTTCTTGTCGTAAGCATCGTAGGCTTTTACAATTCTTGTCACGAGCTTGTGTCTAACTATGTCTTTTTGGTTGAGGTTGACAATGGATATGCCCTCAACGCCATCCAGTATTTGCAGGGCTTCTTTCAATCCGCTCTTCTGCTGTCTTGGAAGGTCTATTTGCGTCATGTCGCCCGTGATAATCATCTTCGTGTTCCATCCCATTCTGGTCAGGAACATCCTTATCTGCGCTGGTGTCGTGTTTTGTGCCTCATCAAGAATGACCACGGCATCTGATAGCGTGCGGCCACGCATGAAGGCCAGTGGTGCTATCTGTATTACATGCTTCTCCATCATGTCTTGAAGTTTGACAGATGGGATCATGTCCTCAAGCGCGTCGTAGAGGGGCTGAAGATACGGGTCAATCTTGTCTTTCATGTCACCAGGAAGGAACCCGAGCTTCTCTCCGGCTTCTACTGCCGGTCGGCTAAGTATTATCTTCTTGATATCCTTGTCTTTCAGTGCCCTTACCGCAAGTGCTATGCTGAGATATGTCTTTCCTGTTCCGGCGGGCCCTACGGCAAATATCATGTCGTCTTTCTCGAAGGCATCAACAAGAGCTTGCTGGTTTTCCGATCGGCTTTTTATTGGTCTTCCAGAGATGCTGTAAACCAAGACGTCTTTTGTGGCGTCAGCCTTCGTCTTCTGGCCCTTGGCTATGTCCAAGATGTCCTCTTCGGTGATGGTGTTGTATTTTAGGACGTGCTTTCGCATGTTTTCAATGTCCTCTTCCACCTTTGCCATGTCTTCCTCGTCACCGAGCACCCGCAGCACGTTCCCCCTTGCCACTATGCGTGTCTTGGGGTATAGCGACTTGATCATTTGTAGATGGCCGTTGTTGACCCCATAGAATGTTACCGGGTCAATGTCTTCAAGTACGATGTGTTTCTCTATCAATGTGCTATTATTGTGCTTTTACTTGACATTAACAAGTCAATTAACTATTATTATGGTGCAAAATTACTGCTTTTCCTTGATATATCATCATTTTTCTCTCAACTAATAAAAAAAAGTACGGGCCTTGTCTCAAAGTGGACAAGGCCCGTGGCCTATCTATGTGTTGTTGATGATTATCTCAATCCTTTTCCGTGGCAGTTCTTGAACTTTTTGCCGCTGCCGCATGGACATGGGTCGTTAGGCCGTGGCATTTTCTCTCTGACGATGGGTTCACGTCTTTGTTCCTGTGCCGCGCCTTCGCGTGTGTCTTGCATGGCTGCGCGACGCTGTGCCTCTTCCTGTTCGTCAAGGTTCACCTTTTGCTCGTTGTACCTTTGCTGGTGCTCAACGGGTTGTGCCTCTTGCACAGGTGCTTGCTGCATTGGAATCTGCCCGCGTGTGAGGAACGATGCAATGCGATTGTTCATGTCATCAATCATTGAATCCCACAGCTTGGCACTCTCCAACTTGAAGACGAGGAGAGGGTCTTTTTGCTCGTAAGACGCATTCTGCACAGAGTGGCGAAGCTCATCAAGCTGACGGAGATTCTCCTTCCAATCGTCATCGATAATGTGGAGCACGACAAACTTCTCGAACTCTCTCACGATGTTCTTGGCCTCAGTCTCGTATGCTTCCTTGAGGTTGACGCGCAGTTGCACTACATGGCGACCATCGGTGATAGGTATGAGAATGAACTGGTATACGTTGCCTTGGTTCTCGTAGACATCCTTGATCACAGGGTAAGCGTCAGACTGTATGCGGTCTGTCTTGCGCTTGAAAGCGGCCATGGCCTCTTGGAACGCGCGCTCCTCAAGTTCTCCACGTTCCGTGTTCTCGAAATCTTCTTCTGTGAACGGCACTTCCATGGCGAGTATTTGCAGGAATTGCTCCTTGCATCCAACATAGTCGTTTCTCTCTATGATGCTTACCACGCGATCCCAGATGATGTTCGTGATATCCATGCCGATGCGCTCGCCCATGAGGGCGTGGCGGCGCTTCTCGTATATCACGGTGCGCTGCTTGTTCATCACGTCATCATATTCGAGAAGGTTCTTTCGGATGCCGAAGTTGTTCTCCTCGACCTTCTTTTGCGCGCGCTCAATGCTCTTTGAGATCATTGGGCTTTCAATGCGCTCGCCATCCTCGAAGCCGAGACGGTCCATGACCCTTGCTATGCGCTCTGAGCCGAATTTGCGCATCAGCTCATCCTCGAGCGAAACGTAGAATACGGATGATCCTGGGTCGCCCTGACGTCCTGCACGTCCACGCAGCTGACGGTCCACGCGACGGCTCTCGTGGCGTGTGGTGCCGATAATGGCGAGACCTCCGGCTGCTTTCACTTCAGGGGTGAGCTTGATATCGGTACCACGACCTGCCATGTTGGTGGCGATGGTCACGGCTCCAAGTAGTCTTTCCTCGTTGTGTATAAGGCTTTCCGCGCTCTTGCCAACGAGTTCTGGGTCTGACTTCTTCTTGTGCTCCGTTGCATCGTTGATTAGCGATTGCTGATAGCGAACGGCTGAAGGCTTGTCGGTGAACGCCTTGCCGTCTGACGCGATGTAAACTTGTCCCATCGTGCTCTTTCCTGCCTCGGCCACGATCATGGCCTCCTTTTGGTGAAGCTTGGCGTTGAGCACGTGGTGTGGAATCTTTCTCATGGTCAGCATCCTTGAGAGCAACTCGGAAATCTCCACTGACGTGGTACCTACAAGACAAGGACGTCCGTTTACTCGCATCTCCTCAACTTCTTCGATTACGGCGGCGTATTTTTCTCTTTGCGTCTTGTAGACGCGGTCCTCGAGGTCTTTACGTGCTATTGGTCGGTTGGTAGGAATCTCTACCACGTCAAGCTTGTATATGTCCCAAAACTCTCCGGCCTCTGTTGATGCCGTACCGGTCATGCCGGCGAGCTTGTGGTACATGCGGAAGTAGTTTTGCAGCGTTATGGTGGCGAAGGTTTGTGTCGCGGCCTCAACCTTCACGTGCTCCTTGGCCTCGATGGCCTGGTGCAGTCCGTCGCTCCAGCGACGGCCTTCCATTATACGGCCGGTTTGCTCGTCAACAATCTTTACCTCGCCATCAATGACTACATATTCATCGTCCTTGTTGAACATGGTGTAAGCCTTGAGCAGTTGCTGCAAGGTATGCACACGCTCGCTTTGCACGGCGAAATGCTGCAGCAGGCTGTCCTTTTTGTCGAGTCGTTCTTGGTCGCTCAGTCCCTTCTCGTTCTCTAATGCGGAGAGCTCAGAAGCGATGTCGGGCAACACGAAGAGATCCTTGTCGTGCACTTGGTTGGTGAGCCAGTCTGCACCCTTGTCGGTGAGGTCGGCAGAGTTCATCTTCTCGTCCACCACGAAATACAATGGCTTTACAGCCTCCGGCATGCGGCGGTTGTTGTTCTCCATGTATATCTCCTCGGTCTTCTGCATTCCGCTCTTTATGCCCTCCTCGGAGAGGTACTTGATAAGTGCCTTGTTTTTTGGCAGAGCCTTGAACGAGCGATACAAGCTGAGGAATCCCTCGTCAAGCAGTTGCTGTGCCTTGTTCTTGTCGGTCTCTTGACGGCCGGCGTTTATCTTCTGGCGTGCGTCGGCAAGCAGCTCTGTTGCTTGCTTGCGCTGAACCTCATAGAGCCTTTCCACGAGAGGCTGATACTCCTCGAACATCTGGTTCTCGCCCTTTGGCACTGGACCTGATATGATAAGAGGTGTACGCGCGTCATCAATGAGCACGGAGTCCACCTCGTCCACGATGGCGAAGTTGTGGCGACGCTGTACCAGGTCGTCTGGCGATAGTGCCATGTTGTCACGGAGGTAGTCGAAGCCGAACTCATTGTTCGTACCGAAGGTGATGTCGGCTTGGTAAGCCTTGCGGCGTTCTTGTGAGTTAGGTTGGTGCTTGTCGATACAGTCTACGGACAGTCCGTGGAACTCGTAGAGAGGCCCCATCCATTCAGAGTCACGCTTGGCAAGGTAATCGTTCACTGTCACCATGTGCACGCCGTTGCCCGTCAGGGCGTTGAGGAACACAGGCAACGTGGCCACGAGAGTCTTACCCTCACCGGTTGCCATCTCGGCTATCTTGCCTTGATGGAGCGCGATGCCACCGAAGAGCTGCACGTCGTAGTGCACCATGTCCCAGTGTATCTTGTTTCCGCCGGCGGTCCACTCGTTGTGGTAGATGGCCTTGTCGCCGTCAATGGTAATGAAGTCGTTTTTCGGGTTGGCCGCAAGCTCACGGTCAAAGTCCGTGGCGGTAACCACGGTGTCGGCGTTCTGGGAGAAACGGCGTGCCGTGTCCTTCACAATGGCGAAAGCTGTCGGCATGACCTCGTTGAGGGCTTTCTCCAATGCCTCAAGCATGTCCTTGTCTTGCTTGTCAATCTCGTTGAAGATGGGCTCGCGCTCGTCTATTGGCGTGTCCTCAATCTTGGCACGCAATTCTTTGATTTTCTCCTTGAAAGGCGTAGCCGCGTCTTGTACATACTTTTGAATCTCCTTGCTCTTGGCGCGGAGCTCATCGTTGGTGAGCTTCTCTATCTCCGGCGAGACCTCCTTGACTTTCTCTACGAGGGGTTGAATGAGGCGCATGTCTCGTTTGGACTTGTCGCCAAAGATGGATTTTAAAAACTTGTTGAAGTTCATATCTTGTTGTTCTTTTTTCTATTTGGATGCAAAGTTAATAAAACTATTTGATAATCAGAATATTTTAACCTGCAAAGATTCTCGCCCTTCCATCTTTGGTTGGTGAAAGGTAAGCGTAAGGCTCTCGGGGTTAAAACAAAGGGGCGACACTGCAAGCGTTTGGCGCGCGTATGCGGATGGTCTTGGCAATGGTCGGCGCGATTCGGTCAACCGTGACGGGTTCTTTTATCCGCTCGTGCTTTATGCCGTCTCCGAAAAACACTATTGGGAAAGGCACCACTCCCGCTCGGCTCATCGAGGTTTGTTGGGTGTTCTCGTTGAGCAGTCGCCAACCTGGTGCCACATTAATTATTATGTCGCCGCTGAGGATAGGGTTGTATCCCGCGCGTATTTTCTGTATGTCGCTGTTGCCCGATTGCAACCTCTCGCTGGTATAGACATCGGCAACGCCAGCGCTCTGCATGAGAAACTCTTGTGAGCGTGTGAGCAACTCCGGCATGGAGATGCGCTTCTGTTCTATGAGACGATGGTCAAGATATATCTCGTTGCCGTATTCCTGCTCCACGTACCTGCCTGAACCGTATATTGCCCCGAGGTACATGTTCAGTAGGCTCGCCGTGCGGTTGATATAGAACGTGCCAGTGGGTATGCGATATTTTGAGAGGTCGGAAGGCTTCTCCTCGTTGTAGCCTGTGGAGGTGACCACGAAGAGCACTTGCTGGATGTTGACGCGCTTCTCGATGCCGTTTATCAACCTTCCAAGCGTGTAGTCCAGTTGTTGGTACACGCTCTGCATCTCCTCTTGCCAGTTGTGCACGGGCTTGCCGTCTGTCTTGGTGGCTGAGAGGGTGATATTTATTATGTCAGAGGTGTCGTCTTTGCCTATGTTGGTGGAGTTGATGGCCGCAAGAGCCATGTCTACTACGTTATCGTTGTCTTGGCGGTTCTTCTGCTTGCGATATTGCTCACCGAAGCCCTCGTTGTAGTTTTTTACCCATTTTGGCAACGCTTTTTCGTAGTATGATGATGTTGTCCATAAGCCGTTTTTGTCCAGCCAATAGCATCCGTCTGCGGCATGGCCCGCCAGTAGTATTGCCGACTTGCTGTTGGCGGCAAACGAGTAGACGAGGGCTTGGCCGTTGGAGCTCACTTTCAGTTCGTCGCCAATTGTGCTCGTGCGGATCTTGTCGGCAGAGTAGTAGCCTTTCCCGTCGTCTACGCTGCTTGTCGGTTGCAACGATTTGCGGTCAAGCCAGCTGTCACCGATAATGCCGTTGAAGAATGGAGTGGCGCCTGTGGATATGCTTGCCGAAGCCGAGGAGCAATCCACTGGGAAGAAAGGATATGTGGCACCGTCGTAGACGAGACCCTCGTCAAGCAGACGCTTGAAGCCATACCGTGAATAGAAATTGCTGAATGCCTCAACATAGTCGGACCTAAGCTGGTCGATAGTCACATTGACGACAAGGCGTGGCGCAAGCTCAAAAGCCTGCATCTCTGCCGTGGTCAGCGCCGCTACCAAAAGTGCTAAATATCGCATTGTTTCTTAGTTCCTGTTTTTTTGTGTTGAGTAAATCAAGCGGTTGGTGATACACCTTGCCAGCAAACAACATGCCAATATCCACATTCCCTCCGCGTAATTTTGCAGGAAAAGTCCGCAGATAAGGAAGATGATGGCAAAGGCGAAGAGCATGTTCCAATAGAAATGCGCCTTTCCCTTATACGCTTTTCGGCAGACAGGGTAGACAAGGATGATAGACAACGGGTTGAGTATCAGTATCTGAAGGTTTACCCTTACCGTCGGGTGCTGCGAGAATATCATGGCGAAGAGCACCAAGCCCGCAAGTCCTGTCAAGGTGAGCAAAATGGTGTCGTAAGCCCAAAGTGTTTTTTTGCGCCTGTATTCCAAGACGGAGAGACATAATGTCAGCGCGAACAATAATGTGAAAAGCACCGTGGGCGACACTGCCGTCCAAAAGCCGTTGTCGTCGGGTTCCGGGCTTGGCTTTAGCGTCTGCTCTGTCTGTGCCACAAGGCGATGGGAGCGTCCGCTTGACTCAACTACGATAGCCCTGTCGAAGTCTTTTCTCAGGGTGTTGGGTATGAACTGTTGTTGGGCGAATGTGGTCTTCCTGTCCGCCCCCACGCCGAGAAGGAGGTCGCAGCCGAAAGCCATCCAGCGGTGTTCATGGTTCCACTGGTGAATCATCTGCCTGTATGATGATTCCACGGAAGGGTCAATCTTGTATTTAACCTTTCCAGAGAGATGACTTACTATAATGTCGCGAGCCCTTGTTGTGCAGTTGTCGTAAAAATAGTTGTAACGATATGTGCGCACGGCCGGGTCGTAGTTGTCTTGTATGGCCTTGGCTATGTCGAGCTTCTCTTGCCTTGATAGGTTGAGCTTTTGCTGCACCACCCCGCGCCCGTCGTTGCCATAATCGGCGAGAAACCGGTCATAGTCCTCGATGCCCATTTGATAATCGGTGAGCCCGAAGACGAACCTTATGACAAAGTTCTTCTGCCTGAGGTCGAACATGCCGTAATTGATAGAGTAGTCAACATGGTGCAACCGGTCTTCGAACCTGATGGCCGTGTGGCCATACAGGCTCCAAATCTCGTTTCCGGGCGAACATGTCAATAGGCTTATGTCGACGCTGTCCATTTGTTCAAGCGGTGTCAATTCTTTCATTGCCAGCGTGTTGGTGGCAAATGAGAAAAACAGCATGAACAGGGTTATGGTTTGCTTAAAATATCTCATATATTTTTTCACAGTGCAAAAATACCTTATTATTTTGACTTTCGTGCGTTTATATTGTTTTTTTTCAATACTTTTGCACTTGATTTTTCATAAAAGAGTTAAAAGTATCACTAAAATAACGAACGCATTGAAGACAAAAATCAATATCTTGGCGGGTCTCTTGCTGCTTGCGTCCACGCAATTGGCATCGGCGCAGAGCGGCACTAATTCTCCTTACAGCCAATTTGGCCTTGGCATGCTTTCCGACCAGTCGGCGGGCTTCAGCCGTGGCATGGACGGGGCCGGAATAGGTTACCACGTGCACAATCAGGTCAACTATCTCAACCCGGCCTCTTATTCTTCGTTAGACAGCTTGTCGTTTATCTTCGATGCGGGTTTGTCGGGGCAGTTGACCAATTTCAGCGAGAATGGCGTAAAGAAGAACGCCAAGAACGCCGACTTCGAGTATATCATTGCCGGTTTCCGCGTCTTTCGCCACTTTGGCTTGAGTTTCGGCTATTTGCCTTACAGCAACATTGGATATTCTTATTCCACCACCGAGAAGCTCAATGATGCCAACTCCACAACCACAAGCAACATTTACTCTGGTTCTGGTGGCCTTCATCAGGTTTACCTCGGTTTGGGATGGTCTCCGTTCAAGGGCCTATCCATCGGTGTCAATGGTGGTTACCTGTACGGCAACTATACCAAGTCGCTTGTCAACAGTTTCAGCAATAGCACGATTAACACCATACAGAAAACCGCCACTGCCGACGTGGAGAGCTATAAGGTCGATTTTGGCTTGCAGTACGCCTTGCGCCTGTCAAAGAAAGACGAGATGACGTTTGGCGCCACTTATTCGCTTGGACACAAGATAGGCGGAAAGCCAACATTGAATATCGTTTCCATTAACCCAACCACGCAAGTTGCCGACACGGTGTCTTATCCTAAGGACGGCACGAGGCTTCACCTTGAGATGCCCACGGTCATAGGTGCCGGAATAATGTACAGCCATAACAACTCGTTAAGGGTTTGCGCTGACTACACTCTCCAAAAGTGGGGCAAGGTGGAAGAGCCGGAATACCGTTCCGAAAACGGCGTGGTTTCTTACGCCATGCGCTCGGGAATGTACAAGGATCGTCACAGGGTCACGTTGGGCGCCGAGTATTGCCCAGGCGAGTATAATCGTCATTTCCTCAACAGGGTTCGCTATCGCGTGGGAGTGTCTTATGCCACACCTTATTATTATATAAATGGCATTGAAGGGCCTAAGGAGTTGAGCGCGAGCCTCGGATTTGGCATCCCAATCATGAACAGCTGGAACAATCGTTCCATTCTCAACATCAGTGGGCAATGGGTGCGCCGCTCCGCAGCCGAATATATCATGGAAAACACGTTCCGCATAAATATAGGACTGACGTTCAACGAGCGTTGGTTCGCGAAATGGAAGGTTCAATAAACAATGATGGACAAGAACTGTCATCATGGCAATAAATTGAGAGTTGGCAATATGCATATTATTATAATATGTGTATTGTTGGCTCTTTTCGTATCTGCATGCCAAGAGGCCGTAGAGCACACGGCTCCTGCCATTCGTGACCGTGACTCCGCGTCCGTCATGACATCTTGGGGCGTCAATACGCTCATTTCCGACTCTGGGGTCATAAAGTATCGCATCGTGACGGAGCGGTGGGATGTAAACGCTGTGAAACATCCTTCGCGTTGGACTTTTGACAAGGGGCTCTTCCTTGAGCAGTTCGACGAGAAGTTCCACATCCAGGCTTATATACAATGCGACACGGCCTACTATTACGACCAGTTGCATTTATGGGAACTTCGTTCGCGCGTCAGGGTGAGAACCAAGGAGGGCTTGCGTTTCACCTCAGAGCAATTGTTCTGGGATGAGTCGCGCCATGAGCTCTACTCTTATGTCTTCTCTCGATTGGTAACACCTGAACGCACGCTCCAGGGCAGTTTCTTCCGTTCCGACGAGCGCATGACCCATTACTTGGTGACCAACTCGCGTGGCTCTTTCCAGAGCACCGACTTTGGTGGTTCTACCGCTGGCTCCGATTCGGCTAAGGCGGCGCAAGACAGCGCGTTGATGAACCAGAGACAGAAGGCCACACCTGTGAGAACGGTAAACGAATGATAATGAAAGCAAGTTAAAAATGGCTGAAGTTGACATGTCATCAATCATTGAGATTTTAATCACGATGGTTCTCTCCGCCTTTTTCTCGGGCATGGAGATAGCCTTCGTGTCGAGCAACAGGATGTTGGCCGAGATGGACAAGGAAAAGAACATGTTCTCGCAAAGGCTCATCAGCTTTTTCTATCGCCACCCCAACGGATTCGTTTCCACCATGCTCGTCGGAAACAATATCGTGCTCGTAATCTATGGCATCCTTTTCGCGAGGATTTTCGACTCTACGGTGTTCTCCGGAGTGGATGTAGGGTGGAGGGTGACACTCGACACCATCCTCTCAACCTTGATAATGCTTTTCACGGGAGAGTTCCTGCCAAAGACTTTCTTTAAGAGTAGCCCAAACAAGTTGTTGTCTTTCTTCGCGCCGATGGCGGCGTTGTTCTATGTGGTCTTGTGGCCAATAAGCAAGATTTCCACATTCCTCTCGCGTGTCATGTTGAGGTTGGTGGGCATCAGGATAGACCGTGAAGTGTCGGAGAAGAGTTTCACTAAAGTGGACCTCGACTATCTCCTGCAGTCGTCTATCGACAGTGTCCCAAGTGGTGACGAGGTGGGCGATGAGGTCAAGATTTTCCAAAACGCGCTCGACTTCCCCGATACCAAGGTGCGCGACTGCATGATACCGCGAACTGAGATAAACGCTGTCGACATGGACGACTGCGACGTCGACGAGCTGAAGCAAAAGTTCATAGAGAGCGGCAACTCGAAGATTGTGGTATATAAGGGTGACATAGACCATGTGGTGGGATATATCCACAGTTCCGAGATGTTCAGGAAGCCCAAGCGCTGGCAGGACGCCATCCGCAAGATGCCATTCGTGCCTGAGACCATGGCTGCCCAAAAGCTCATGCGCATATTCTTGCAACAGAAAAAGAGCCTTGGAGTGGTTGTCGACGAGTTTGGTGGCACGAGTGGCTTGGTGTCGCTCGAGGACATAGTGGAGGAGATATTCGGCGACATTCAAGACGAGCACGACAGCGACAACCTTGTGGCGAACAAGATCGACGACAACCATTTCGTCTTCTCCGGACGTATGGAGATAGACACTGCCAACGACCGCTTTGGCTTGGAGTTGCCTGAGAGCGACGAGTATATGACTATCAGTGGTCTCATTCTGCATGAGTACCAAAGTTTTCCGAAACTCAACGAGGTTATCAACATCGGGCGTTATTCTTTCAAGATATTAAAATCCACCGCCACGAAGATAGAACTTGTAAAACTAACGGTGCAAAACAAGTTATAAACAGCATTTTCTTATAAAAAGATGTGTGTTATTGTTGAATAATTAGTAAATTTGCACTCTAAATGGATTCTTTGAAGAAAATAAAATAAAAATAAACGTAATAACAAAAAATGGCAGCATTAGGAAAAATCAGAAGTAGAGGCGTTACCTTGATTGTCATCATCGGTTTCGGTCTCTTTGCCTTCATTGCCGAGGAGGCTTTCCGTTCCTGCGAGTCTTCGCGCAACAACGCTCGACAGCAGGTCGGTGAAATCTTGGGAGAGAAAATAAGCTACGAGGAATTCGCAAAGCTTGTCGATGAGGCACAAGGTGCCATGAAGGTCATGGGCCAGGAGAACTTGAGCGATGACCAGCTTAACCAGCTCCGTGACCAGGTTTGGCAGAGCTATGTGCAATACAAGCTCATCGAGAAGGAGTGCGACAAGCTCGGTCTCACCGTTACCGACGGCGAGATGCAGAACGTGCTCAACGAGGGTACCAACCAGATGCTTCTCTCCACACCGTTCGTGAACCGTCAGACTGGTCGTTTCGATGCCAACCAGCTCAAGCAGTTCTTGGCTCAGTACAACCAGATCAAGACTTCCAACCCACAGGCGGCTGATCAGTATGAGGCAATCTACAAGTATTGGACTTACGTGGAGAAGAGCTTGCGTCAGCAACTCCTCATCCAGAAATACAATGGCTTGCTGTCTCACTGCTTCCTCTCAAACCCAGTAGAGGCCAAGATGGCATTCAAGGAGTCGAGCGAGGAGAGCAACATTCAGCTTGCTTCTTATCCTTACAGCAGCATTCAGGACGCCAAGGTGAAGATTTCCGACAGCGACCTCAAGGCTAAGTATGATGAGATGAAGGAGCGCTTCCAGCAGTACATCGAGAGCCGCGACATCAAGTATGTTGACGTGCAAATCACACCTTCCGCCGCCGACCGCGCCGCTCTGCTCAAGGAGTTCAATGGCTACGCCAAGAACCTTGCCGCTGCCGCTGACCCAACCGAGGTCGTTCGCAAGAGCACATCATCAGTGGCCTACCTTGGCCTACCAGTTGGCAAGGAGGCTTTCCCTAACGACATAGCCGCCAAGCTCGACTCCATGAGCGTTGGCCAGACCCTTGGCCCTGTGGAGACAAAGAACGACAACACCTTGAACGTCATCAAGCTCGTCGCAAAGCAAGAGCTCCCCGACTCAGTGCAGTTCCGTGCCATTCAGATTGGCGGTGCGACACCTGATGAGGCTCACACTCGTGCCGACTCTGTCTACAACGCCCTTGCCGCTGGTGCCGACTTCGCCACCATCGCCAAGAAATATGGCCAGGAGGGTTCTGAGCAGTGGCTCACCTCTCGCCAGTATGAGTACAGCACAACGATGGACAAGGACACGAAGAACTATCTCAACTCTCTCTTGACTATGGCTCCTAAGGAGATGAAGAATATCGCCACAACACAGGGCAATGTCATCGTCCAGGTGCTCGACCGCAAGAACATGGTAGAGAAGTTCACCGCGGCTGTCATCAAGAAGACTATCGATTACTCTAAGGACACTCGTAGTGCCATCTACAATAAGTTCAGTGCTTTCGTGAGCGCCAACCAGTCTTTGGACGCCATCCAGAAGAATGCCGCCAAGAGTGGTTACAACGTACAGGAGGCTCGCGATGTCACCACCGCACAGCACTACCTTGCTGGCATCCACTCAACTCGTGACGCCATGAAGTGGCTCTTTGATGCTAAGCAGGGCGATGTCTCTCCAATGTATGAGTGCGGAACCAATGGCGACAACCTTCTCGTAGTGGTCTGCACCGGAGTTCATCCTATTGGCTATCGTTCGCTCGATGACCCACAGGTCAAGGAGATGGTCAAGGCGCAGGTGCTTCGCGACAAGAAGGCTGAGATGTTGATGGCCAAGGCCAAGGGCGTTACAAGCATTGCCGCCGCAAAGGCAAAGGGTGCTGTCGTCACTGCCGTTAACCAAGTCACGTTCTCAGCTCCTGTGTTCGTCAGCGCGACGGGTGCCAGCGAGCCAGCTTTAAGTGGTGCCGTTTACTCAGCCAAGGTCGGCAGCTTCTTCTCTCGCCCGGTAAAGGGACAGGGTGGTGTCTACCAGTTCCAGGTCGTGAGCCGCGCAAAGAACGCCACCAAGTTCAACGAGCAACAGCAAGAGGCTGCTCTTCGTCAAAAGGCAATGCAGTATGCTGGCAACTACATGAACGAGCTTTACATCAAGGCTAAGGTGGTAGACAACCGCTACTTGTTCTTCTAAGACTTATAAGTCCATAAAAAATATAACCGGCTGATACGTAATGTATCAGTCGGTTTTTTTCATGTCAGTTGTTTATAATCTTTCGCCTTCCAAGCGTAAAAGCATCGCGATTCAAGTGTAACGTTGACGGGCTTGCTGGTGGGGAGCCGCAGGGTGTAGGCCAATAGGTGACAGTTGATTAGTAAATCATCTTGTAGCCTATACCGCGCACATTGATTATATGTAACCTGAGTTCGGGATACGCGACAGTCGTTTTTCTTGCTATGCCAGATTTTCGATTGGTGCATATTACATTTGCCCTCCAAACAATATGGATGGCAAAATGCGGAACACCTTATTCCTTGTTATATCAATGCAGCCATCACGTGTAAGCCACTGAAAGGCGACAGGTTGACGGTGAAAGCCTACTGCAACGACATCTTCAAGACTGCTGATAATTATTTGCGCGACACGTTTAAAGGTCAGCATGTCATAAACGATTTGCACAACGGACGCGCTTTTGGCATGTCGCTCACTTATCGTTTCGGTAGATATAAGACAAAGAAATATGGTGAGGTAGACACGTCAAGGTTTGGCAAATGAACTTATGGCTGTGAGCCATTCGGCTCTCATTGCTAAAGGCTTGTGTCAGCCTTTCCTTCTTACCCCTCTTACGGCTTGCGCTTCCAACGGATTGTCCGGCCAATAGTGTTTTGGATAACGGCGCCTCAGCTCCTTGCGAACCTCGAAATAGGCATCGTTCCAGAAACTGCGCAAGTCCTTGGTCAGCTGAACGGGCTTGAATCCTGGCGATAGCAGTTCCATGAGCAGGGGGCGCGTGCCGTTGTCGACGCGAGGCGTGTCGGTCATGCCAAAACACTCTTGCAGCCTGACGCTCACTATGGGTGCGTCGCTGCCTTCACGGTAGTCTATCCTGATGTGGCTGCCCGTGGGCACGGTGACATACGATGGGGCTATGCGGTCAACATCATGCTGTTGTTCGTATGACAGTCGGGCCCACAGCACCGCTGTCATGTCTATCTTCTTCAGTGCTGATGCCGTGGTGGCACCTTCCGAATACATTGGCAACCACTCGTCGGCTTTATTGAGCAAGCTGTCGGTAGTGACATCGGGTAAAGCCAGTTCCGGGTGCCATGCTGAGCAAGCCATTACGCGCCGTTGCAGTTGGTGGAAACTGTCTGTGAGGTTGAGAAGGCTGCGGCCCTCATCCTTTACCACTTGCACGACGATGCTCTCCGCCTTCTCGTGCGAGACGGCCTCCATGGGCTTGGCTGTCAGCACGATGTGTCCCACACGCCACTCTCGCATGGCCGTTACACGCCCCAGCGTGCCGTCCCATGCCACTCGCTCATAGGTCTTGGCAAGGTGGCTTATCCCGTCCTTGTCGACGGGCGAGGCAAGGAAAACCTTACGGTCTGCCGTGGCAATGGCAAGCAGGTCGTAGGCATGCAAACCGTCGGCAGGGTCGAGGATGGCACGCTCACCGTTGGCGAGTTTATAAGTGCCGTCTTTTTGCGCCATGGCCACGCGCTCTGGATAAGCCGAGGCAATCAACATCCCGGCCTCGCAGGGAGGAAGGTCGCTGTTGTCTTCCTTGGCGCCCGTCATGCGTCGATATTGCTCTGCTATCATGGCTATGCGTCGCCATTTGCCATGCGCGTGCCTTTGCCGCGCCTTCCTCAGCTCAGCTATGCGAGTGTTGATGTCGGCGTCGTTTCCCGTGGAAAGAGGGTCGCGCTCTTCAAGCAGTGCGGCTATGTCACTGGCCAAGGCTTTCTGGGTGTTGTCCTTAGCCTTGAGTAGCATTTGCGCCATTCTGGGGTGGCATGGAAGACTTGCCAACGCCTCGCCGTGCCGCGTGACGCGATGCCTGTCGTCGATAGCCCCAAGGCTTTCCAACAGTTCCTCGGCTCTATGAACATTGCTCGGTGGGGGAGGGGTCAGCCAAGGCAACTTCTCTATGTCGCCTCCGCCCCAAGCCGCCACGTCGAGAACGAGTGACGTGAGGTCGGCCGTCGTTATTTCCGGATTCCTGCACTCTTGCATCCTTGCTTCCGTGGCTTTGCTCCACAGGCGGTAGCAATGTCCGGCGGAGACGCGTCCCGCCCTGCCCATGCGTTGGCGAGCCATGTCCAAGGATATGCGAACCGTTTCCAGATGCTCGAGGGCGCTGCGCGGATCGTATGTCATCCTGCGGCAGAAGCCGGAGTCCACTACCACCGTGACACCTTCTATGGTGATGGATGTCTCGGCTATCGGCGTGGCGAGCACTATCTTCCGTTCGCCATTTTTCGGTGGGGCTATCGCCTCACGCTGCTCCTTGCTCGACAGGCGACCGTAAAGCGGATAAACCACGGTGGAGTAGGGGAATGAGCCTTCGAGCATCTCCGCGCACTTGGCTATCTCCGCCTCGCCGGGCAGGAAGGCGAGGATGCTGCCCTCGGTCTCCCGCCAAGCCTTGCACACGGTGGCGGCCACGACCTCGGCGCAGTTGTAAACCGTAGCCTCATCGCCATACGTCACGTCCACGTCGAACATCCGGCCTTTGCTCTCAATGAGCTGAGCCTTGAGTGCCTGGCATAGGCTTGTGGTGTCTATCGTGGCCGACATTACCACTATCTTCAAGTCGGGGCGAATGGTGCGTTGGGTCTCCAGGGCAAGAGCGAGAGCCGTGTCGGTGATTATGCCGCGTTCATGAAACTCGTCGAAGATGATGGTTGATATTCCGTCAAGTGTTGGGTCGCTCACCATCATCCTTGTCAGTATGCCCTCCGTAAGAACCTCTATGCCCGTGTTGTCAGACACCTTGCTTTCGAAGCGCACGCGATAGCCCACGAGGTCGCCCACGGCAGTGCGGGTCATTTGTGCCATGCGCTCGGCTATCTGTCGCGCGGCCACGCGCCTTGGCTCAAGCAATATCACCTTGCCTTGCCCTTCTTTCAACGCCTTGTGTATGGTCAACGGAAGCAAGGTCGACTTTCCTGCTCCGGGAGGCGCCGTGACCACGACCGCGGCGTGTTCGCTCAGCGCGTCGTTGACCTTTTCTGCCACTTCGCCTATGGGAAGGGAGTTTATGTATGTGTCGAGAGCCATTATTTTATCGGAGTCTTCTGTTTTCATAGGGACAAAGGTAGTGATTTGTTGTAAAAAGGGCGGCTAAATAATAGGATTTGTGTTATTGATGCTTTCAGCTAATTGGAAATCCCATGGCATTCGTGTCAACTTCTGGATACCGTGTCAGTAAGTCCTTGAAATTAGCCTGACATATTTTCAGAGAAATCTGCTTTATAAGGTAGGGAATTTAAAGCAAAAAGTTCTAAATTCCATAAAAGTCTTATTGGAAATCATTAGATAGTTAGGAAAATATCGTATCTTTGTCTCCATATATGAAAATCACTACAACTTTAATTTCCCTGCTCATGGCCATGACCGCAATGGCCACCACTCCACACAAATACTGTCTCGTGTGGCAAGACCACTTCAAGGTCACTACTTACGACGGCAAGTCATGGACAAAGATCCCGCGCGGCAAGGCCGACTGGAATCGCCACATGTCTTATGCCGACTCTCTGTTTGCCGTGCGTGATGGAAAGTTGATATTACGCGGTTGCGTCAACACTAACCTCACAGCCGACACGGCACGCTTTGTCACGGGCGGTCTCTACACACGCCACAAGCGCACCATAAAATACGGCAAGGTTGAGGTCCGCGCGAAGCTGGGACGCGCGCAAGGGGCGTGGCCGGCAATATGGATGCTGCCCGACTCGGAGAGCAGCCAGTGGCCAGACGGGGGAGAGATTGACATCATGGAACATCTCAACCACGACACCATTGCCTATCAAACCGTTCATTCTTATTACACTTATGTGTTGAAGAAAGACCAAACTCCGCCACATGGCTCCACTCTCGGTATCGACAGGGATGGATACAACACCTATGCCGTGGAGATACTGCCCGACTCGCTGGTGTTTTCCATCAATGGTCGCACGTCGTTCTCATACCCTCGCATCGACACCACCGACAAGGGGCAATATCCATTCGGCACGCCTTACTACCTGCTCATCGACATGCAGATTCAAGGTGCATGGGTGGGCAAGGCCGATCCCAAGCAACTGCCTGTCGAGATGCAGGTAGACTGGGTAAAGTTTTATGAGCTGAGGAAATCTTGACACATTAGCCGACAAGCCTCTGCAAAATCCTGTCCAGTTCCTCCACCTCTTCCTTCTTGGTGGCCCAGCTGGTGACGAAACGGCAGACCATCTCGTTCTCGCCCTTTCTCTCCCAGACCTCAAACGCCACCTCCTGTGAGAGCGACTGGCATAGTGCGGGTGAGAGAACGACGAATTGCTGGTTGGTAGGTGAGTCATAGGCCAGGGCTATGCCATGCTTGCTAAAGACATCGCGCATGCCGCTGGCCATGGTCATGGCATGGCGAGACACCTTGAAGTAAAGGTCATCCGTGAACAAGGTGTCAAACTGTATGCCGAGCATTCTGCCCTTGGCCAGCAACGCGCCATGTCGTTTCACGGTGGTGAAGAAATGCTTAGGCGCTTTCATACCCGAGAACACCACCGCCTCGCCAAACATGGCGCCCACCTTCGTGCCGCCGATGTAGAACACGTCGCAATGTCGCGCGAGGAACGGCAGGTCATAGTCGCACGCCTCTGACATCAAGCCGTAGCCCAGTCGTGCGCCGTCTATGAAGAGACGAAGGTCATATTTCTTACATGTGGCATATATCTCTTCCAGCTCATCCTTGGTATAGACCATGCCAAGCTCGGTGGGCATGGAGATGTAGACCATGCCGGGCTGCACCATGTGGGGGTATGTCTCGTCGGCCAAGAAGGTCTCCATGTATCGTGTCAAGGTGCTCGAAGCCAACTTGCTGTCTGTCGAAGGCAGGGTTATCACCTTATGCCCGAAGGCTTCCACGGCACCGGCCTCATGCACACCAATGTGGCCCGTCTCCACGCAGACCACTCCCTCGCAGCCAAGGAGAAGGGAGTCTATGACAGTAGTGTTGGTCTGCGTGCCGCCCACGAGGAAGTACACGTCGGCGCTGTCCATGCCAACGGCCTTGCGAATCTTCTCTTTCGCGGCCTCGGTATAGGGGTCGAAGCCATACCCTGAAGTCTTGTCATCGTTGGTCTTGCGCAGGGTGTCCAGTATCTCTGGCAGCGTCCCGTTGTTGTAATCGCTTTCAAATGAAATCATCTCGTATTTATTTTTGTGGCATTGGCTTGATATAAGCCTTGAATTTCTCTGGGTTATAGTTTATTACCAGCTCATCGGGGAATTGCGCTTTCTCTACCAATGGCATGATATTGCCGTAATCGGCAATCATGGTGTAGAAGTGGGCGTCGCTTCCGAATATGACCGGTGTCTCATATTTCTTGGCAAGTCGCAGAAGCTCCAGGTTATTGGGTGCGGCAATCGTCTTATGGCGTATGGGGGCCATGGAGTGGTTGTTTATCTCCAGCAGCGTATGCGTTTCCTTTGAGGCCCTCATCAAGGCGTCGAAATCCAGTTCTGCCGTTCCGTCTCCGGGGTGGGAGATAATCTGGATGTATGGATTGCGCATGGCGTTGATTACGCCTCGCGTGTTCTCAGCCTTCGTGCCGCCTTGCCAGCAGAGGCTGTGTATGCCGGCTATGCGTATGTCGAGCATGCGCCAGTAGGTCTCGTCCAGGTCGATGTCGCCCTGTGTGTTGAGGATGTTAAGCTCAGCGCCCAACATGAGCTGTAGCCCATAAAGGTCGCGAGGCACACAGTGCAGGTTGCGGAAATAAAGAGGGTCGCAAGTGCCCGGGATATTGGGGCCATGTTCCGTTATTCCCAATATCTCAAGTCCCTTGTCCTTGGCAGCCTTGGCCATCTCTTGCAATGTGCTGTAAGCATGGCCAGAGGCAATGGTATGCGTGTGAACGTCTAATAATGTCTTCATGTTTCAAATGTTTATGTAAAGGTAGCAAGAATATTTGGAATGGAGCTTATTTTTGTTTTGAAGAATCCGGCGATTCGCGCTTTTTTAATTATATTTGCACGCCAAAACCAAAACACATGAAGAAGAGTGACATTTTGCTCGCCAAGATACGCAACGGCGAGGAGATGACGAGACGTGAAAAGATAAGCCTCATCATCGACTTGAGCATTCCGTCGATGCTTGCCCAAATAACCACCGTGATGATGTTTTTCATCGACGCCGCCATGGTGGGACATCTCGGCGCGGCGCAGTCGGCAAGCATAGGCCTGATAGAGACCACCACATGGCTGATGGGCTCCATCCTCTCCGCCGTATCGGTTGGCTTCTCCGTGCAGGTGGCCCACTTCATCGGTGCCAACGACTTTTCCAATGCCAGGCAGGTGTTCCGCCACGCGTTGGCGTGCGGCATCGGCTTCAGTCTGTTCATGGCGCTTGCCGGCGCGGTCGTTGCCCCCCACTTGCCGTTCTGGCTTGGAGGCAAGGCCGACATAGCCCCCATGTCATCGGCCTATTTCCTTATCTTCAGCCTCACGCTGCCCGCCGTGCTCGTTTATCATCTCACGGCGGCGATGCTGAAAAGCGCGGGCGAGATGCGAGTGCCCAGCGCGCTGTCTATAATGATGTGTTGTCTCGACGTGGTTTTCAACTACCTGTTCATCTACATTCTCGACATGGGCGTGACAGGCGCGGCCCTCGGCACCATGACGGCCTACGTGCTGACCGCCGTGACGATGTCGTGGCAGGCGATGTGGAAAAACAAGATTCTCGCCCTCAACCTTGACCGTGCCAAGTTCGTGTGGCAATGGAAGTTCGTGAGAAACGCCGCCAAGATAAGCCTGCCCATAGCCGTGCAAAACATTCTGATGGGCTCAGCCCAGGTCGTTTCCACCCTCATAGTGGCGCCTTTAGGCAATGCCGCCATAGCCGCCAACTCGTTTGCCATCACCGCCGAGAGCCTTTGCTATATGCCTGGCTACGGCGTGGGCGATGCCGCCTCCACGCTCATTGGCCAGACCTATGGCGCGGGCCGTAGCCGACTGTGCCACAACTTCGCCCATCTCACCATTGCCACGGGCATGATAGTGATGGCTTTCATGGGCATGGTCATGTTTGTCTTCGCGCCAGAGATGATAGGCTTCCTCTCGCCGGTAGACGAGATAAGGCGTCTCGGCACCGAGGTGCTGCGCATAGAAGCCTTTGCAGAGCCTTTCTTCGCCGCGGCAATAGTGAGCTATTCGGTATGCGTGGCCGCAGGCGACACCTTGAAGCCCGCCGCCATGAGTCTTTTCTCCATGTGGTGCGTGCGCCTCACCTTGGCTTGGTGGCTGTCGCAGAGCCTCGGCTTGCGGGGCGTGTGGATTGCCATGGCGACAGAGCTGACCTTCCGTGGCTCCATCTTCCTTTTGCGAATATGGAAAGGACGGTGGAACAACCTCAAGGCGCGGGCATGAGGCCTCACGATGCCAACGGTCTTGCCGTACATGTCGAAGCCCATCAGCCCGTCGAGCTTGAAGTTCCACTCCCTCGTGCGGTTGGCGGAGCTTCTCTTTTGGTACTATCAGCTGATAATCCGCCACTCCGATAGGTTTTCCCATATCTTCAAGCGCAAGTTCTACCTCTACACGATCTCATGGCAAAAGTGCTACGGAGCGTAGCAGTTTCTCGCCACGGTCAGCATAACGCTCATAGAAATCATGAGAAAAACGACGGAGAACAACATAAACTTTTATCAACCATAACAAATTAGCGGCGAATTATGTTGGCAAAATGCTGGCAATTTTATAAAAGCAAAAATTCTAACCGCTCATATTCATGCGCTTTAAGCCTATGTATGCACAACCAATTTCTTTGGAAAGGACGTGAAATTCATAACGCTACCACGGCGTGGTACTCTCAATACCACGGTGTGGTACTCTCAATACCACGGCGTGGTACTCTCAATACCACGGTGTGGTACTCACAATACCACGGTGTGGTACTCACAATACCACGGCGTGGTACTCGCCGTACCACGCCGCAATGATTTTTTGGTACTATCGACAAGAAAGCGAAAAATAATGTTAACCCAAGTATGACAGTTTGAAGAATTTGTCGTTGTTATTTCACTGTAAGCGATTGATTCTCTTAGCATCTCGAAAAATGAAATGTAGTACACAAGAAAGTCGTAGCATGTTTGCTTCTTTGCCCCATGCGTTTCATATCCGAGATATGATACAATCCCAGTTTCCAATGCGATGACAAGTACTACCGCATCAAGGAAACATGAAAGTCGCCGAGGACATTTACGACAAGCTAAAATAGAAGATGCCTTTTAGGAAAATCCGACTTTGTAGTACACAGTGACGCAAATCATAACCAGTAACTCGCTGATACAGCATGAAAAACGAGGTGGGCATGTCAAATTCGGCTTAAAATATGGTTAAACTATGTTTATTCAATTACAAGTGCTCGTTTTTTTTCTATATTTGCAATACAAAAAACCTTGCATAAAAATATGAGAATACATCTTAAAACAACACCTAATACCAGCCCTGTTACTTTCGACTATCAATACAAACTGGTAGGGACGATTCATAAATGGATTGGAACAAACGCCATTCATGACAAGATTTCGTTGTATTCCTTCTCATGGCTTAGCGGAGGAAAAATGGTTGACAATGCATTGCAATTTCGAGATGGTGCGACAATGTTCATCAGTTTCTATGATGAAAACATAGTTAAGCGAATTATCAAGACAATACTTGATGAGCCAGAAATGTTTTGTGGTCTAACAGTCTCCAACATCACTATTGACGATGAACCAGACCTGAGCGACCGTGAGTCGTTTTATTGCGCGAGCCCGATTTTTATCAAACGAAAGTTGGCAGATGGTAGCACCAAGCAATTCAATTTCAACAATGTTGAGGCCAATCAATATCTTAAGGAAACTCTTTTGTCGAAGATGAAAGAGGCAGGATTGGAAGAAGATGAAACGTTGGATATTTGTTTTGATCTTTCTTACACCAAAAAGAAGTTGAAGTTGGTTCGTTATCATGGTATTGGCAATAAGGCAAGTCTTTGCCCGGTTGTCATCAAAGGTAAGCCTGAGACGAAACAATTTATATGGAATGTTGGTGTAGGCAACTGTACGGGTATCGGATTTGGAGCAATTTACTAATTATTAAAGGATTTGATTATGTATGTCGTAACATATAAAGGGCAGTTTGGTTTCATTAAACCATGGACCGCTGTCAGAGACGGCGAAACTTTTAGCCAACAGTTTCTTACTCCTTCTATCATTGAAGGAATAGAGAAAAAACTGTTCCCGGAATTATTGACTGTCCCAGGGATACATAAAATAATCAGGCATAAACTAAGGTATGAAGCTATGGATTCTCAGCAAGAAGTAACCCAAACACGTGGTTGGGAATACAAAAACAAAACGTTCATAAGAAGTCGCTCTATCTTGCACCGTTCCGTTCTTCTCCACCCTGTGCTCTATCTCGCCTTTGAAAGTGAAGAATATGCAATAAGAGCGTCTCGGCAGCATGTATGCGTGTGTAGAAATGAGGATATACTTCTACCAGAGGCTGATATTCTTAATCTAACGGAAGATGAATTCAAGCAATTGCCAGGATTTGAACTATGTTTTGGTAAATCGGACCAATCTTTTCTGGTAGGCTATAATCGTTTTGATCAGAGCAAGCCTATGTATGGTTGGTTGGAATACAATGGTCAGTCGTTATTTTAGGATTTGCTGCCTATGAATATCCATCAGGAAATATTGGCCAAGAGCGAACGAAACGGACATGTTTGTTTGTATCAGCACCTTAAACATGTGGCTGATATAGTCTATGTTGTGGCTAAACATACAGGACTTGATGAACAGATAGCAATTGAAGGCGCCTTGCTTCATGACATAGGAAAAGCAAGCCCATTGTTTCAAAAGTCGCTGGCTCCTTCCTGTAAGAAAAAACCTGGCTTTGTGTTCCGCCATGAAATAGCCTCTTTGTTTTTTCTTTCGCTTGTCAATGAAGAACATCGAGATGCGATAATAGATATGGTGGTAGCCCATCATAAGTCCATATACATGGATGTCAGAGAACTTGGAATATTGGATTTGGATGACAATACTGATTGTTTTGAAGAACATTCGAAAGGATTCGATGAATGGAGTCCAATCGCTTTAGATATATTGGGAAGTCTTGGAATGAATACTCATAAGATATCTATTGACGAAGCTGAAGACAATTATGAATATGCCATTGACTACTGCAATAAAAAGAAATCAGGATGCTCAAAATGGAGAGGGTTGCTTATGGCTTCAGACCACATGGCTTCGGCTATGGAAACCGATTTTGAGACGCCTTTGGACAAATTGTTCATCAAGCCCGACTTGTCTTTTTACAATAGGCAAAGTCCGCTCTATCCATTGTCTTTGATTTCTGCGGAAAGTAAGAAGAGGCACACATTGGTTACAGCACCGACAGGAGCGGGGAAAACCGATTTCTTGTTGCGTCGTTGCCAAGGACGTGTGTTCTATACACTGCCTTTTCAAGCATCAATTAACGCTATGTATGATAGAATAAAAAGTGATTTGAGTGATACTAATGCTCAAGTTCATCTTCTTCATGCGGCTTCCAACCTAAAAGTGGAAGAAGGAAAAGTAGAAGAAAGTATCATGCAACGACATGTTGGTGCGTCGGTTAAGATATTGACACCTCATCAAATGGCTTCAATTGTTTTTGGCATCAAAGGTTATGAGGCGATGGCTTTGGACTTGCAAGGTTGTGATGTAGTTCTTGATGAGATACATACATATTCTGATGCCATACAGTCCATTGTGCTACGTATTATCGAAATCTTGAAGGCATTGGATTGCAGAGTACATGTAGGAACGGCTACCATGCCAACTGAATTATACAGAAGGATATTAGAGTTGTTGGGAGGGTCAAATGATGTATATGAAGTAAAACTTAATACCCAAACACTCTCTTCTTTCAATCGCCATCAAATCTATAAGTTGTCTGATCGTGAAGACGCTTTCGAGGTTATAGATTCAGCGATAAAGAATCATTCAAAACTGCTTATAGTTTGCAACCAGGTGAAAAGAGCACAAGGGTTTTATAAAGAGATTGATGACCTGTATCCTGATGTGCAAAAGATGCTCGTACACAGTAGGTATAAAAGGAAAGACAGGGCAAGGTTGGAAACGAGTTTGTGTAAGAATTTCAACACATTGGAGGATACTCCATGTATTGTCGTATCAACACAAGTTGTAGAAGTGAGCCTGGACATCAGTTTTGACGTGATGATTACAGAATGTGCCCCAATTGATGCTCTTGCCCAACGTTTCGGACGAATCAATAGAAAGCGTAGTCGGGAAACCATAGGTCATTATAAGCCCATTTATGTCATCTCGCCCTCAGAGGATGAAAAGGAGGTCATGCCTTATAGCTTGGATGTATTAAAAGAAACTTACGAAGTTTTGCCAGATAATGGACAAGTTATGGAAGAAGCCCATATTCAGGAGATGATAGACAAGGTATATCCTCAAGTGGATATCCAAAATATCGACTATACGGGAGTGGCATTCTTGGATGGAAAATGGCAATTGAAAGCACTTTGCCATCAACCCAAATCGGCGTTGCTTGAGACGCTTGATATCAATTCGGCAGTTTGCATCACCGAAAAGGATAAAGAGAGATATCTACAGGGTAATGGACAAGAACGAGCGGAAATAGAAATCCCCGTAAGCTATCATTCCATAGCCCATAGAAATCTTGACCAACTCAATGTGGGCACACATCCTTTCGTCATACCCGATAAAGGTTACGATGGAAAAATAGGTTTGTTGCCCGATTATTGTAAGACAGAATATTATCAAACATTTGAAATACTATAAGTATATTATGGTAACATCAGCAATAGGAAAAATGTTTCTGGAAGCCTACAATGAGGAATATGGCACCCACTATGATGCCCGGACATTCTTCATAGAGCAATTCTATCCCTTGTTTTTCGACCAAAGCAAATACATGATGACTGCAGGCAACTCTCCTTTGGAGAATCCTAAGTTAAGTTGGGACGATATGATAAAGGGGAAAAAACCGTATGAAACTGCAGAACAAAGAAAAACTCGCTTTGAGAAGTTGATGAAGAAAATAGAAGAAAGCGAAGCTGATGCAAGTATTGCTAGAGGCTTCCCTTCGTTGGACACAACAGCAACTACGTCTGGACAAGTGACGAATATCATGTTGTCAAATGACAAAGAAAATATCTTTGCCTCGTGGATAGGAGATGCACTTGGTGTTGGCATACAAGGAGGTTTCTCAATATTGTTCAGTCACAAGGGCATCCTTCTTGATATCTATAAAGGATGGCGGTTTTATCGCCAAAGTCTCAATGAAACTTCCATGTTGAAAGGCAACCAAATAAATACATGGAATGGACAATGGCTATCACATTATTACGATATAAGAAGTTATGATGAAGAGCAGCCACTGGCAGGATATAATCCATATGTTGCTAACAAAGACGGTATCCTAAGTATTGACACCCAAACATGGACAAAGATTCTCATTGGTGTTTCAAGGAAGTATAAGAATGCTCAAATTTTGGGCTATATTTATAGTATAGGGCAAACTAACACTACGATAGGCTTTCTTCCTTTCAATTTGAGTCAAATACGTCGTCCTGTCCATTTGTACGAAAAGTTGTTTGGAATAGCCAATGGAAGAAATGCGGAATCCTTGTGGGGTACGGCTTTTGGTTTTAGAACAGCATGTACGGCAGGAGCTATTGGCCTCAAAGCCATGGAGCCAAAGGGGCTGAGAGATTATGTGTACCCTAAAGGCGACAAAGCCCCTAAGCAGCCAAAGGCTCCGAAGAACGAAGAAGAGACAATTAATTTTAATGTATATAAAATTTGGATATTAGCTATGTTGAACAACGAAGAATTATGGGATAAGTCCCAAGAACTGGCAGAGTTGCTGAACGAAGCCTCTATAGACAAAGACAAGTCTATCAGTACCAAGCGTAAAAACTTGGTGGAGACGATGCTTAGTGCTTCGAACAAGAAGCAGTTCATAGCGGCAGCAACCGATGTCGTGCCTTTTATCGGAAAGATAAATGAGTTTAAAGGTATTGTAAAAGAGATTCACAGTATGCCAACTGATAATGTGCCATACTTCTTAACTCTTTTGCGCTTTCAGTACAAGACATTATAGTAACAATTGATATCGAAGATTATGACTAAGAATCCTTTCATTTATCTGCGTGGTTGTAAGCATGCGGCTTTCACTGTCTTCTGTGTAGAAGATGGTCAGAAATCTTACTATGACCCACAGTTCAACGTTAGAGTACCATACTCCAGTGGACAACAAGTAAAGCGTTCTATCATGGATAAGCTTAACGAGGTTCTTAACGTTGAGCCATCTCCAACCGAGTTTTATTTTGACATCGACAAGAAAGGCGCGCTTAAGGAAGGGGAAGTTCTTTCATCGTGCGATCCACATTACGTCGACCAATTGCTTGGTGGATGGATGAGGACCCCTAAAGGAGGAAAAGAGAAAGCGGTTAAACGCAGAAGTCCTTTCAGCATTTCTGCCATGACTCCACTTCATCCTTTATTGGCTTCTGTCCCTAAGGAGAATGTCTCGTTTGATCGTTCAGATAGACCAAACGTACATAAGGTAGTGGTTAGAGATGCTAATGGAAACGTGCTTACAGACGAGCAGATAAACAACTTTTTGAATGGTAGCGACAGAAGTCTTTATCGCAAGTGGATTCCTGACAACACTCGTGCCACAGGTCTGTTTGTCTATGACGTAGCCATCGACTTACGCCGTTTGTTCTGTGTTTCAACCAACCAGTTGGAGCCAGAGATTACTTCCGATATGGTGGAGAAATTGAAGAATGATGGTTGGAAAGTTGTCAACACTGCATTTGGGGAATGTTTGTTGATGCCAAAGGAGCAGCGTGAGAAGGTAATCCCTGCCATTGCTGATGCGTTGATAGACTGGCATATTACATCCAACCAAGCCAGAACATTCAGTTTGATGGAGACACTTGCCATTGCTATCAGTGACAATGCTAACACATTGGCTGCTGCTATTCGTGCCAAGCTCATTGATGATGACAATGAGACGAAGCCAAAAGCCAAACTAGTCATCGATGAGCATGCAGGAGCTGCAACTTATATCACATTGCCATGTGCAAGTTATATTGTTACAGAAACAGAAAGTGCCGACGCTTTGGAAAAAGCCAAGCAAGACCTCATCAATAGAATGTTGACTTTCGATTACGAGAATCAGCTTTAGTTACTATACGTGGAGGCTCTGTCTGCATAGAAAGAGCCTCCATCTTAATCTTTTCTTATGATAGTAACAGGCACTCATTTCAATTATTACCAGCTATGCCATCGCAAGCTCTGGCTCTTTGCCAATGGCATCAACATGGAGCAGGAGTCAGACCTGGTCTATGAGGGAAAGCTGGTGCATGAATCAAGCTATCCTCAGCGTAACTCCAAGTATGAGGAGGTGGAGATTGACGGCATCAAGGTGGATTACTATGATGCGAAGAACAAGGTTATTCATGAGATAAAGAAATCCAATAAGGTTGACAAGGCTCATGAGTGGCAGCTGAAATACTATATGTATGTGTTCGAACAACACGGCATTATCGGAGTGAAGGGCATATTGGAATATCCGCTCTTGCGCAAGACGCAGGAAGTTTTTCTTTCGGATGTCGATAGGGAGGAGATCCTTGAGATTACAAAAGACATCTCAAAGATAATCTCCCAAGATACTTGCCCATCACGTGTAAAAAAAGGTATCTGCAAAAATTGCAGCTACTCCGATTTTTGTTATATTGACGAACCAAAGGAGGAAGAAGAATGAAAAGAAGTTTCTATCTGTTCAATCCCGGCATCATGGAGCGCCGAGATAATACGCTGAAGTTCACGCCTGTTGTCGTGAATGAAGATAATGAAGAAATCAAGCAGCAACCTCGATATATTCCTATTGAGGATGTTGCGGAACTGTATGCCTTTGGAAGTCTGCGGGCAAATAGTGCTTTGTTCAACTTTCTGGGACAGAAAGGTATTCCTGTCCACTTCTTCGACTATTATGAGAACTATACCGGAAGCTTCATGCCAAGGGAAAGTCTTCTTTCTGGCAAGGCATTGTTGGCACAAACATCTGCATACCAAAACAAGAAAAAAAGAGTAGAATTGGCACGAAAGTTCATTCAGGGAGCAGCTTGGAATATGGTTATGAACCTCAACTATTATAATCGTAGAGGAAAAGACCTGCAAGATATTATCGATACAATTAAAAGATTGAGTAATACTTTGCCAGATGCTAAGGCTGTAGATGAGATAATGGGAATTGAGGGAAATATCAGACAGGCATATTATGCAGCATTCGATATCATTCTCGATGATTTCAATATGGGGGCAAGAACCAAGCAACCGCCGGAGAACGAGGTTAATGCTCTCATCTCTTTTGGTAATATGATGTGCTATACCGAAACTCTCCGGGCTGTTCATCAAACTCAGCTTAATCCAACTATCAGTTTCTTGCATACGCCTGGTGAAAGACGTTACTCTTTGTGTCTTGATATTTCTGAGATTTTTAAGCCGATTATTGTCGATCGAGTTATTTTCAAGGTGCTCAACAAGCATGCCTTGGGAACTCAGCATTTTGACAAGAAGCTGAATAAATGCCTTTTGAACGAAAAAGGCAAGAAAATCTTCGTGAAGGCGATGGAGGAGAGATATGATGAGACTTTTCGCCATCGCTCCTTGGGGAGAAATGTCAGTTACAAGCATCTTATCAAGTTGGAATGTTATAAGTTGCTCAAGGACTTGTTGGGAATGGAAGATTATAAACCGTTTAAAATGTATTGGTAGCTTATGTATGTAATTATCGTTTATGACGTAGGTGAGAAGAGAGTAGGGAAGATGCTGAAGCTATGTCGCCAGTATCTCTGCTGGATACAGAACTCGGTATTGGAGGGAGAACTCTCGGAAGCCAAGCTGCGGGAGCTAAAAATCAAGATGAAAAGCATCATAGATGAGGCAGAGGACAGCGTGATTGTCTTTACCAACAAAATGGGGTATAACATGGACAAACAAATCTTAGGAAAAGAAAGAATGTCAACGGACAATTTCCTATAAAAAAGTTGTCGATGCATATTTCTCGTTTAGATTTTGGCATCAGATTTCTCCTAAAATTGCTCTTTGACATGTTAAAACATCGATAAATAAAGGTGTTGTCGTAGACCCAGTGAAAAAATATTATCTCCCATCGACATTTTTTTTGAACGTTTTTTGTACTTTTGCAATTGCAAAACCATAGTATTTACTGGCTTTTACGTCTTAAACACAATGGGTATTAATCGAACCTTTATGGAATTGAAACGCAACATTCATCAGCATATTACCAGCACCAAAAGGGTATTAATCGAACCTTTATGGAATTGAAACGGGTCAACGACATGGCCATCAAGCGGCAAGTCTGAGGTATTAATCGAACCTTTATGGAATTGAAACTACTCCGCAACAACGAAGTACTTAAAATCAAGTGAGTATTAATCGAACCTTTATGGAATTGAAACGCAGAATTTTCAGACATATTATTTATCATACTTAGTATTAATCGAACCTTTATGGAATTGAAACAAGAAACAAGACCTCGAGCAACACACAAACCAAGTTCGGTATTAATCGAACCTTTATGGAATTGAAACATGACGTTGACAATGACCGCGAGGGCAAAGAGCCAGTGTATTAATCGAACCTTTATGGAATTGAAACACACCAACACCACACCAACACCACACCAACACCACGTATTAATCGAACCTTTATGGAATTGAAACACACGTTTATTCTCATATTGTGTTTGAGCATGCGGTATTAATCGAACCTTTATGGAATTGAAACGTATCTGCAGCAATATTTGCCAAATTAGCATCCGGTATTAATCGAACCTTTATGGAATTGAAACTATTTTTCTCCTTTTCGCTGTCCATGACATCGGCTTGTATTAATCGAACCTTTATGGAATTGAAACGGCTCAATTATCTAATGCTGAAGTTAACCGTCTTGTATTAATCGAACCTTTATGGAATTGAAACAACTGCATTTGATATTGATGTTACTTCGTACCTTAAGTATTAATCGAACCTTTATGGAATTGAAACATGTACTGAACGTAGTCGGAATCAAGAGCAGGAACCGTATTAATCGAACCTTTATGGAATTGAAACACACTCAAGATATTATTAGTGTCGGGAATAACACCGTATTAATCGAACCTTTATGGAATTGAAACTAGTATTTATTTAAGTAGCGACTGTTAGCCTTATGTATTAATCGAACCTTTATGGAATTGAAACGAATGTGAAGCATTGATTGCACGCCGCAACCTTGCGTATTAATCGAACCTTTATGGAATTGAAACTTGAATTTCGAGTTGATGTTACTGAATTATCAGTAGTATTAATCGAACCTTTATGGAATTGAAACTGAGCATCCGCATATTTGTAAGCAGAGCAAGAGGAGTATTAATCGAACCTTTATGGAATTGAAACAAAGCGTTTGCTGCAGATAAACGTGCCATTTCAAGTATTAATCGAACCTTTATGGAATTGAAACAGAGCATTAAAGAGGATAGGCGAAGACACGTTATAGTATTAATCGAACCTTTATGGAATTGAAACCATCGTCATTCAGAGCGAGCAGGACGAGAGCATCTTCGTATTAATCGAACCTTTATGGAATTGAAACAAATCCGAAAAATCGTCATTTGTATCATAAATTTGTATTAATCGAACCTTTATGGAATTGAAACGAACATGACGGAGTGTATAGTGCTGAAGCTCTTGCGTATTAATCGAACCTTTATGGAATTGAAACAACGGCGTGAGCAACGCGGGTTTTGCAAACCTTTTGGTATTAATCGAACCTTTATGGAATTGAAACGAACATGACGGAGTGTATAGTGCTGAAGCTCTTGCTTCGTATTAATCGAACCTTTATGGAATTGAAACTCAATGCAGACAGGAAAGGCCTACATGCAGATACTGTATTAATCGAACCTTTATGGAATTGAAACATGAGAATGGATTGGATGTGATAGAGACAACATCGTATTAATCGAACCTTTATGGAATTGAAACGACTTTAAGTTTCCCGCCGTTGAAGCGAACGCTGCGTATTAATCGAACCTTTATGGAATTGAAACATATTCCGGGGATGATTTGGAGGATTTCTACGAGGTATTAATCGAACCTTTATGGAATTGAAACTGCCATCTTCTCGCTTGGTCTCAGCCGCCACCCTCAGTGTATTAATCGAACCTTTATGGAATTGAAACTCACGCACAGATTTTACGACCTAACTTGGTTTTGTTAAGTATTAATCGAACCTTTATGGAATTGAAACAACTGCTTTTGACATTGATGTTACTTCGTATCTGAGTATTAATCGAACCTTTATGGAATTGAAACCTCAATATACTAAATTTCGCTATCATGAGTAAAAGTATTAATCGAACCTTTATGGAATTGAAACTTCCACGATTATCACCTACAATAATTTGCTGGTAATGTATTAATCGAACCTTTATGGAATTGAAACGCTCTCATGCTAACGCTAACTTAAATAAGACTAATGTATTAATCGAACCTTTATGGAATTGAAACGTTATGAACCGTTGAATGGGTAACAATATTACCATGTATTAATCGAACCTTTATGGAATTGAAACTATTTTTCTCCTTTTCGCTGTCCATAACGTCAGCGTATTAATCGAACCTTTATGGAATTGAAACAAGCTCTCGCTATCTTGAGCATCGTGCCGAACAAATGTATTAATCGAACCTTTATGGAATTGAAACATTATTATAATTACCTTGCATCTAACGAAGATACAGTATTAATCGAACCTTTATGGAATTGAAACGCAGCCAGAGCAGCAGCTCCTGCAACCTTAGTACCGTATTAATCGAACCTTTATGGAATTGAAACGATAAAGGCCCATTTTGGCTTTACTCCTTCAGCCCTGTATTAATCGAACCTTTATGGAATTGAAACGCGGATATGTTACGCCGCTGTCGCCCTTCGTGGATAGTATTAATCGAACCTTTATGGAATTGAAACGGGATAGTTTAGCTTTAAGTTAGCAGGAGTAGCAGCGTATTAATCGAACCTTTATGGAATTGAAACAAAGACGCAGATGAAGCAGAAGCAGGAGACGCAGGGTATTAATCGAACCTTTATGGAATTGAAACAAGCTTATTACGGTAAAAATCTTGGTATATCTTCTGGTATTAATCGAACCTTTATGGAATTGAAACCGGCACCCGACAACCTGCCCACCGAACGCCGCCTTTGTATTAATCGAACCTTTATGGAATTGAAACAAGGCAGCACCGACAGCGACAGCGACACCTACAAGTATTAATCGAACCTTTATGGAATTGAAACTTAAGAGTAAGGTCAGCTACAGGGAGACATTCAGGGTATTAATCGAACCTTTATGGAATTGAAACTGCTTAACGGTGTTAGCGTTCTTGTCAAGAACATTGTATTAATCGAACCTTTATGGAATTGAAACACCTTAATGATGCTACACGCTTTAATACGCTTAATGAGTATTAATCGAACCTTTATGGAATTGAAACTGGTGTAATGAATATTGATAATAACTGTTACGGTGTATTAATCGAACCTTTATGGAATTGAAACATGGCAAAATGGTGGGTGTCGTAGCAATACGACATGTATTAATCGAACCTTTATGGAATTGAAACGAAGTTTTCTTCAAAGGAAAGACCGCTTATCACTGGTATTAATCGAACCTTTATGGAATTGAAACAGAATACGATAAGGGACAAAAAAGGCGTCAAAATGTGTATTAATCGAACCTTTATGGAATTGAAACATCTTTAATGTACTTATTAAACACACGGCGAGGACGTATTAATCGAACCTTTATGGAATTGAAACCGCGCAGAGGAACGAGCATACCAGGAGCAGTGGTGGTATTAATCGAACCTTTATGGAATTGAAACAAGCTTGTTACGATAGAAATCTTGATATATCTTTTGTATTAATCGAACCTTTATGGAATTGAAACGCGGAAAGAAGAGCGGAGGCAGACGAGCGAGAATTGTATTAATCGAACCTTTATGGAATTGAAACGCGGAATGATTTACAGATGTGGAATCTACTGTAAGTATTAATCGAACCTTTATGGAATTGAAACGTAGTTGCAGTAAGATTAATATTGCCGGACAAATGTATTAATCGAACCTTTATGGAATTGAAACCATGAAAATTACGAACAAAGTAAAATTGAAAGCGAGTATTAATCGAACCTTTATGGAATTGAAACAAACTTTGCCCTTTGAACCCTGCCCCGAAACTTTGTATTAATCGAACCTTTATGGAATTGAAACATGCTTTGAGCAAGACTACCAATGACAGGTATAAGTATTAATCGAACCTTTATGGAATTGAAACATGGGTCATACAGTCCTCGGCTCCCTTGCTGTCGGTATTAATCGAACCTTTATGGAATTGAAACGTATTACGACCATCACCGCTAACAGATAAAGACGAGGTATTAATCGAACCTTTATGGAATTGAAACTCATATACATGGCACCAGCTTTAGCAGCGTCAGTAGTATTAATCGAACCTTTATGGAATTGAAACCTCAAGGCAGCGGGAGACATACCAGCATCAACCGTATTAATCGAACCTTTATGGAATTGAAACTCTATCCGTGATAGTTATCTTAGCTATTGTGAAGGTATTAATCGAACCTTTATGGAATTGAAACAAGACCGCGTTTACCGTGTTTCAAACCCACGCAGCGAGTATTAATCGAACCTTTATGGAATTGAAACTCCTGAAAGAGCTCGGAGCAACAGCCACAAAAAGTGTATTAATCGAACCTTTATGGAATTGAAACCTGTGCGTTATATCCTTCAGACTCTGCAATAACAGTATTAATCGAACCTTTATGGAATTGAAACTTTGCGCCGTTCCTGGTGCCTCGATGCTGCCAGGTGGTATTAATCGAACCTTTATGGAATTGAAACAGGACGCGAAGACGCAGGAGATAGAGCGATACGACAGTATTAATCGAACCTTTATGGAATTGAAACTGTATCTTGCTTATCAACAGGCATGCCGAGATTGGTATTAATCGAACCTTTATGGAATTGAAACAACTAAACGCTCGATAAGATGAATAAATTTGTCCAGTATTAATCGAACCTTTATGGAATTGAAACATGATTTCGGCTCTACTTTTGACGCTGCTGGCGTGTATTAATCGAACCTTTATGGAATTGAAACATGCGCGAACAGGCTCAAAACCGAGTCGGTCAAAGTATTAATCGAACCTTTATGGAATTGAAACATAGGCGTGTCGTTCAGTTGCCTCGTTATTACGTGTATTAATCGAACCTTTATGGAATTGAAACCCATTCAAGCTGCTCGTGTTCCTTATGCCCATAAAAGTATTAATCGAACCTTTATGGAATTGAAACAAATTAAACATTAAGAATTTACTACAGGAGTATCAGTATTAATCGAACCTTTATGGAATTGAAACGTGGGATTTCAGTTTTCCAGCCTGGCACGCAGCTGTATTAATCGAACCTTTATGGAATTGAAACGGCATTGAAGGAAATTGAACATTACCGTTCACGAGTATTAATCGAACCTTTATGGAATTGAAACTTGACATTGACGTTACATCGTATCTCAAGCCTTTGGTATTAATCGAACCTTTATGGAATTGAAACCATGGTGTTGTAAGGCATTCACGGTTTGACCCTCGGTATTAATCGAACCTTTATGGAATTGAAACAAACTAACAAAGTATTTACAACCGATTATTACTCAATATTTTATAGATAATAAGTCAGAAATATGGTTGTTATTTTTAATTGCACATTCTAAAAGGTGAAGATTTAACGCTTTTATTGATTATTAACTCAAAAAGGACATCAACTTGGGTCGTTTCTTCTCTTTTCCTTGCTATTCGTTTCCGATATTCCACTTTTGTTTTGGTCTATCTCATATGTACTGCAAAGGTATTGATTTTTGTTTGATATTGCTCCTTGCTTGCTCCTTGTCGTAGATTAATTTTCACACAGGAATTTTTGTTCTCTTTCTATAGGGGCTTGAAACAATCCATTTATTGTATATAGGTTCAGAACGTTCTGCCTTCCAGTGCGCACCCATTTTGCTGGTACGCTGACGAAATGTAGGATAAAGGCTTTCAGCCTACTTGTCTTTTTCAATGGCTTGACCTTATCGCTGATATGACGGACGAGATAGAGGTAGAAGTTCTTCAGCATGGCAGTAACCATCATAAAAACCATGTTCTCAGCCATAAAGGAAAAGGGTAGATGTGACCATCCGAAGTCATTGTTCTGTATGTCGAAGTTCTTTTCGCTTGCTCCACGCTCATTATAAAATGTAATGATGTCTTTCTCGGTAGACACCCAGTCGTTGGTGAGGATACAGCGGTATGTGTATATTACTCCGAACATATCCGTCTGCTCACTGCCATCCTTGCCTTTCAAAGGACTACGCTGTACGACGAGCCTGTATGACTTTCCTTCTATCAAGCTGTCTATGCTGATGGATGTGACATCGCATTTCTCATAGCCAACCTCAACGTCTTTCCATTCCTTCAACTGTTGGAAATTCTCGTAGCGACTGCCGCAGTTGGCAGCACGAATGTAGAACGTGTTGCAGCGCTGCTCTACGGTTTGGATGATTTCCTTTGAGAACGACCCGCAGTCAGCACGGAAACGCTCTATTACCACACCAAGTTCTGAGGTTACACGATCCATAATGCGACGGAGCGTGTCCTCCTGATGGAATTTCACATTGGTGTTTCCGTCACGGTTCTCACCTCCGACTATGATTCCCCCAATGGAAGCCCAACCAGGAAAATAGCCAAGGTCCTGCTTATAAGAATACTTAGCATCGAACTTGTGGGCTGGAACGAACTGGTGGTCAAAGTCCAGGTCAACATGGCTGCCCACCTTTATAAGCCCCATTCTCCGTATCATCCGTAATAGTAAGGTGTTCAGCTTCTCTGCCGTGTTGAAACTGTAAGACTTGCCGGAGATTTCGCTCTTGTAAATAATGTTCTCTTCAGCAAGTTCCTTTAGTCCGCGCCCCACAGTGTCGGCACCGGGTAACAGCGTATCAGGTCTCTGCTTGAACTGCCCTATAAGTGCATTGATGTCCTCAAGGCATTCTCCACCACAAAGGTAGCTGAAGAAGAGAGAGCCGAAAATACTTCCATGGCTGAATGCCTTGCCGCTACTTCCACGTTTGCCCAATACGGATTCGGTAAGTTTTTCAAAGCCCAACTTTGAGAAAACGTCCATAATGTGATAAATTCCACCAAAAGAAGTGACATTCTCGTTTTTAATTGCTACCTTTGTCGGCAAATAAAGATATTCTCGTCAAACAAATATAAATAATATAAACATGGAAAAAAACAGAAAAAAACAAATCGTAGTTTTGAGTATAGCTTTAGTTTGCATTTTCATCTTGGTATTTTCATTGTTCCATAAATCAGCGACAAAAGATAGCGCAAATCCTCCTTTAACAAATGTTTTGACTGATAGCATTTCTCAAATTGTCTCAGCTTGTCCTGGCGAAATTGGTGTGGCGGTTATTGTTAATAACAGAGATACGGTTAAGGTCAATAATAAGAGTGTTTATCCTATGATGAGTGTGTTTAAGGTTCATCAGGCATTAGCTCTTTGTAATGACTTTGACAATAAAGGAATTTCACTTGATACCTTAGTAAATATAAATAGGGATAAACTTGACCCAAAGACTTGGAGTCCTATGCTGAAAGATTATTCAGGGCCAGTCATATCATTGACAGTGAGAGATTTGCTGCGTTATACTCTTACTCAGAGTGACAACAATGCAAGCAACCTTATGTTTAAGGATATGGTTAATGTCGCTCAAACAGATAGTTTTATAGCCACACTCATTCCTCGTTCAAGTTTTCAGATAGCTTATACGGAAGAGGAAATGTCGGCTGACCATAACAAGGCTTACTCTAACTATACATCTCCTCTTGGTGCTGCAATGTTGATGAATCGTTTGTTTACTGAAGGTCTTATCGATGATGAGAAACAAAGTTTCATTAAGAATACGTTAAAAGAATGCAAAACAGGTGTAGATAGGATAGCAGCTCCACTTCTTGATAAAGAAGGGGTTGTTATAGCGCATAAGACAGGTTCAGGTTCTGTTAATGAAAATGGTGTTCTTGCAGCTCACAATGATGTTGCCTATATATGTCTGCCTAATAATATCAGTTATACCTTAGCGGTATTTGTTAAGGATTTCAAGGGAAATGAATCACAAGCGTCACAATATGTTGCGCATATATCAGCTGTAGTATATTCTTTATTAATGCAAACTTCAGTAAAATCTTAAACTGCACTTGCTTTGATAATTAATGATAAACAATCTAAAAGCACTCTAATCGTTATCGGAGTGCTTTTAGATTACTAATCAAATTGCTTCTATTATAATTTGAATCCTCTACTTTTTCTTTCTTCCTGTTGCGGCACTCTTGCTCCATATCTAAGCCTGTGCCATTGCTCCCTGAACCAGTCGGCAATCGGCTTCCTGTTTATTGTCAGGTTCAGCCTGCTTTCATCGTCAGGGTCATTTTCCACCCTTAAAATATCATCCTTTATATCAAAGTTCCGCCTGTGTTGCTCGGAATAGATTTTACCGCTACATTTCAGGGCTTCTTTTTTGACTATAAGACTTTCAGTCATTTCTTTAGAGAATCCCAGCATGGCACAAAACTTTTCCATGCGCAGCATTTCCCTGAACATCGGAAACCACCTGAAAGCCTTGTCTATGATTCTGGCGAGCCGTGACAGTTCTTTTTCTTTCATGTCAAGTTCCTGCCTGTGCATTTCTCTGAGATTGTGGATTTGCGTATCATGCTGTTTCTGCATCTGCTGTACTTGGCTCTGCAATTTTTCAATATTGGTGTTCCGTTTTGAAACCTCGTCTTGCAGTTTTTCGTTGGCACGTTCCAGTTCTTTCAGTTTTCCACTCCCGAAAAGAGAAGCAACTCCACTAGTTATGGCTGTCGCTGCCGTGGTGGCTGTCTTCTTTAACTTGTCAGTGCGTATTTCTGATTTCACCTGTTTCAGTTCCTGCTCGGCAAGATTTATCTGTTCTTCTTTGTGCCGTTTGGCTGCATCCATGCGTTGCAGTTCAGCTTTCTGCTTCTCAATGATAAAGTCGTTCCGTTCCAGATGCTCCTTACCAGTGACAGCCTTTGACTGCCCGCGTTCCATCAGCAGGATGTCGGATGCAAGGGTCTGCATCTGCATCATGTCATCGTCATTGAGCTTTCGGCTCTTTCCTGTTTCGTGGTTCATCCAGTCGAAAACGATATGGGCATGATAGTTCGGCTTGAACCATCTGTCCCCGACTTTGAAGCTTTCCCTGTCTTCCGCTTCCGGCTGACCGTTCAGCCAATGCCCTTCATCCTTGTGCAGGAAGATTTGCAGCGGTGTGATTCCCCAGCGTCTTTGACACTCCTCACCGAATTTACGCACGTCTGCCAGTGTGGTGTCCGACCTGACAAGCAGCACTCCTTCACGTATGGGGGAGCATCCCGCAATCTTGACTATTTTACCGTTCTTGCCTTTGCGTTCACGCTCCTTTTCCTGCATGGCACGTCCGGTCTTTTCCTTTACCATCTGTCTGATATTGTCATAATGCATCCGCAAATCCGGACTGCCGAAGTCGGGATTTATCCACTGCTCATTATCGGTGGAGAGTTCTGGAACCACATAGGTTCTGGACTCTCCGATGTGGCGCATGTATTCGGCAGTCCTCCTGTTGTGAGCCTCACTCGATGCGATATTGCAGGGCTTGATATGTATGCTTGATTTTGTTGCCATAGATACTTGTTTTTTGGGTTTGTACTTTATTGTTTGCTTTTCCGCTGTCCGTAAACGCATGGGGTTCTTAGGGGTGCAACCCATAAGCGGAGATTGCAAAGAGAGGGTCACTCTTTGCTCTGGGTTCTCAGGGGAGAAACGCCCTGAGTGGGTCATTAGGGTAAAACCCTAATCCCCTCGGGAGAGCCCACAACTACGTAAGCGGAGCGTGTAGTTATAGTGGGCTATATCAATGGCAAGCCATTGTCTGCAAACTCCAGCCTACGGCTTCCGCTCTCCTCCGTCAGGGAGGTTTTTCATCATCGTTGCCGATTGGAGATGCACCGACCAGCACAAGGTCTAAATCGTCTATCAGTTTTTGCAGGACGGGATTCTTCTCTATCATCCGCTGGAGGATTCTCTCAGCCTCGACCAAGTGGTTGGCTGTACTCATCACCTTGCCCTCCCGTATCTGAAAGATAATCCAATCGGCTATGTCGATATGGGCTTCTTTTTGTTTCGGGGTGGCATTCCTTTCGATGATGTCCGAAACCACCACCTTACAAAAGTACATGCTCTCGGCTCGCTGTTTCCACTCGGCATAAGCATCGGCATCGGGAAAGAGAAGCACGGTTCGCCCTGACAGTACACGGAGTTTCTCTTCTCTCATCTGACTCTTACCACCCGTAGCCAGCCATACATAATCGGGGAAGATAGCAGAACCGATAACGGCACTCTTCTCGGATTCCACCAAGACCACCACCTTGTCGGGATGCGTTTTCAACAAGTGTTCCCCGAAAAGGCATTGGGATAGTTGCCAATCCTCTGCCAACACACGCTGCTTTTTCAATATGCTGTGTATCCAGTTCACTGCCGATGTCTGTCCTCCCTTGATACGGTGTCCGTCTTCGGGATTGTACTGCATCACCTTTCCCGTGCGTACCTTGCCCGTCCTGTCTATCTGCCAAAAGATAACAGAGCCGTCACGGGTAGCCCCCAAACGGTATTCCTCCAACAACCGCTTCAACACCTCTTTCGCCTTGTCGCCATAGTAGGAAGTAAGGAGTGTGAAGAGGAAACGGAAGAAATTGCTACGCTCGCTTTGCGACTTCTCCACATAGTGAGGGGGAATATAGCCGATGGCTGTCGGCTTACTTTGCTGCTTCACTTTCTTCTGCTCTGCTCTTTGCCTGTCAAAAGAGAAATCATTGGTAGTTCTGTGTTCAGGATGCTCTTGAAAATACTCTTTCGGAGTGTAGTGATACCCACAACCGCTTTCGTGGTTACATCTGCCGACCGATGGATGCAACGGCACATTATTTTCGTCCACGTAATAGACGAAAGAATGCCTGTCTCCGCATTTGGGGCAGGTATGCCGTGTTGCCGTTCCTTTATACTTCTGTAATGAATAATTGCCCATAGCTTAGTCCGTTTTTGATGGTTGATTGTCGGCTGTCCCATCCTGTCCCATTGTCCCACACTCTAAGGGTTGGGACAGTGGGACACTTGGGACACCTGCGTTTTTACTCTCTTTGCTGCGCTGGATGATACGGTTTACGGTGGACTTGCCACAATTCACCTGTGAGGCTATCTCCCTGACGGACTTGCCCGATTGGGAGAGTTGCAGAATTTGGCAATCCCTTTGGCTTGATTCATTGTCGCCCAATTTTTTCAAGTGTTCCTTTTCCGTGGAATAGCCCCTGAACACGAACTGCAAGAAAGCATCCACCTTGTCAATCTCGTAAACGATTACATTATCCGCATCATGAGAGAACGTGCCATAGCGCACTTTAAGCTGCTTCACATAGCGAAGCCCTCCGTCTTGGGCACTTTTTCCAATGGTGAACACGCTGTCAAAGAAATTGTAGAGCCGTTTGCTTCCGGCAAGGTCGTTGGATGTGATGGGACAATCCAAAGAGCGTTTGGGCGTATGTGCCAGGACAAGGATAGAGAGCGCATATCTCTTTTTGAGATTGTTCAGCTGAATCATCAGCCGTCCTGCGGCATCGCCTTTCTCCATGGCGCAACACAGGTAGGTAAGATTGTCAATGATGAAAATCTTGCAGTCGGTCTGCACAGCCATCTGTTCAATGCCGCCTATGATAGCTTCCTCAAAGTTGGCATCCAAAAGCTGGTTGCAGTCAATAGACACCCGATAGATTTTGTCGGGAAAGGTGTAGAGCTCTCCATGCTCGTTGGTATAGCGGAGCTGGAACTGCTTTTCGGACAGTTCAAAGTCCAGATACAGCACATTGTCGGTTCGGGCGATGCGGTCGGCTATCTGCACGGCAAGGATGGACTTGCCCACGTTGGAATCGGCAAACAAGCAGGAGAGTTCCCCCTCGTACCAAAAGCTGTCCCACAGCGCACGGGGCGTAGGCAATAACGATGCTTCAAGAATGGTTTGGTTTGCCGTCTTGATATTCATCATGCCTACACTGTCGGGCATACCGTTATGCGCTTGGGATGCTTTTGTGAGGTCGCCACGTATCAGGTTGATATAGTTCTTATCCTCTTCCATATCATTCACCAGTTACGTGGGTTGGGCTTGCGACGGTGGGAAGAGGATAAGGACTTGTTCAGTTCCTCGTCTGACAACGGTATGGGATTCTTTCGGGCGGTTTCCAGCCACTTGTCCAGTTCGTCACGGTAAAGGCAATAGCGTTTGCCGGGCTTGGTGGCAGGGATTGTCCCTTCTGACAGTTTCATGTAGAGCGTACCCTTAGGGATACCTAAATACTCTGCTGCCTCGTCCACAGACATGGGCACGTGGGTGTCCACCGTTTTGGCATTGTTCACACTGCGCTGCTCGGCGAGCAGGCTTTTCAGGCTCATCACTTCGTCTCGAAGCTGAGCGACAACCTCGGGGAGGTCGTTGAAGGTAAGAATTGATTTTTCCATTCGCGTACTCGTCTCTTTTGTAAGACTTGGCGCAAAGGACTGAAATGATATATCCGTGAATATCTCCACGACACGTCATTGCAAAATAATTCCCGAATAATTAAGCCCAGCCATAAATGACGGGTAAAATTACTCGGGAAACGATGTAAAACAGGCGGTTATGAGTTACCGGATGGTTGTCGTTGGTGTCGTGATTATCCTAATTCCGCACATAATCCTCGGGATAGTGGAAATCAAGTTTGCCGTTTTCGGGTTCATCAATGGGAATTTCCGTCTTTAACGGCTCTACCTTGAAATTCTTGATGGTTGATAAGTCTGTATCAGCAAACGATTTCGGGAAAAGGGCTTTGATGAACTTGGCACGGTTATCCCCATTGTAGTATCTCTTGTACAGGAAACGCTCAGAGATATTCCATACGAAGTGACGGAGTGGAATGTTGTTGATGTCTTTGGTAAACGGTCTTTGTATGGGCTTCGGGGTATAAGTGTTAAGATTCATCCATTTGTCCACCTCAGTACAGATGTGGTTCACGGTTTCTTGGTCGGCAATGCGAGGCAGGTAATAATGGCAATACTCCATGACCATGCGGATGCGCTCTTCCTTTTCCCGTTGCTCTCTGCTTGCGTAATTGGCACGGTTCTTTTCGTGAAGATCCGGGGCGATAGTAAGCTCTATCGGTTGTGTTTGGATAAGTGTCTCTTCTTTTGTCGGGGATGATTCGGGTACAGGCTCAGGGACTGATGTAGGTCCAGGCACAGATGTGGCTTCTTCAAGTGTATTTTGTGACAGTTCTTCCTGCACCTCTATGGCTTCGGCAATCGTTTCTTTCTTGCCGAACTTGATTTTGTAGATTTCGTATGTATCAAAGATAAGTGTCTGAAAGGAGAGATAGAGCAACCATCCCAACAGGTTACAGCATACGAATACTATCCACCTGACAAAGTTGTCTTGGTTGAAGCTGTCCGCTATTACCAGCGTGGCAATGGAAGATATTAGGACGATGGCGAAGCCGACAAAGCCCAAGATGATGTATTTGTCCTTGATTGATGATTCCATATTTCGTTGAGAGATTGAATGTTCCTGTATTATTTTGTGCAAAGTTAATGCTATTTTTCCCAATTACTGCCCGTTATTTGCGGTTAGAACGGTCTTTTTCAATGTATTTCACGAAATGTCATCATATCATACTCTGTTTCATACTCTGAGGGGCTTATAAATGGTGGCATCAAGCCAAAAACATAGAGGGGCGATTATAGCCTTGTAGCCATAACCGCCCCTCTGAATACCTGTCAATGTGAGACATTTATGCCTCCTTGCGCTTCAAGGTTATCTTGTCCACCACCTGACACATCTGCTGCGCTGCTATCTTGGAATAGATTTGTGTGGTGGTAATGTTCTTATGTCCGAGATAGGCTTGGATGACAGCCATGTCCGTTCCCATTTCCACGTGCAGGCTTCCGAAGCTGTGGCGGGTACAGTGAAAGGTGATTTTCTTGGTTATCCCTGCTGCCGTGAGCCACCGTTGGAGTGGTCCTTGCAGCATCTTGTCCTTGAAATCCTCAAAGATAAGTCCCTCGCCCCGTTCTCCCAGCAGTCCATAGGCTTCATCACTGATGGGGTTATGCACTATTTCTTTGGTTTTCTGCATACGGGTGGTAACGAACATCCTGCCGTTGGTGTATGGTTGTATCTGCTGCCACGTGAGCTGTCTGATGTCGCTCTTTCTCAGTCCCGTAAGACAGGCGAAAAGAAAAGCTTTTTTCAAGACCTCCTCCTCACAGGGTGTTTCGGCAAGCCGTATCAGTTCCTCTTGGCTCAAATGCTCCCTGATGGTGGGAATGCACTCGATGCGGTCTAAGAAGCCGTTTGGGTTCTCCTTTATCTTCCTGTCACGGTAGGCGGTGTGCAGCACGGCACGGAAAGTTGACCAATAGCCTGCTGCGGAGTTGATGTGCAGCTTTTGGTTGGTGTGGATGGATTGGGGTGCATCAAGCAGGTATTCCATGAACTTGCGGCACAAATCCACATCCACCTCCTCAAAGGTGCATTTGCCGTTCACGAACCGCTGGAAATGCTTGTATACGTGCTGCCACTTGATATTCTTGCGGTCAGCCAGTCCTTTGAAATAGGCAAGGAAATCGCCCTTCATCTTGGTCTTGTCAAAAAAGCCGTTGTTTTCATTGAAAATGGCTTCGTAGCGCTGGTTGCGCAGGATGACCGCTTTCTTCATCATGCGTGCGTTGAAGTCCCGTTCCTGCTGGTTTGCAGGTTTGGCGAAGATGTAAATTCCTAAGGCTTCACGTGTAATCACTCTCATGGTGACATTGTCACGGTAGCCGGGATAGTAGTCAAGGCATAGTGAATACTGTGTCCCGTTCTTAATCTTGCGCTTACGCAAGGTAACTGTTTTGCATTTACTCATAATAATTATGTTTTAATTGGTTGTATACATTTTGGAGTTGTATCCATGTTTCCGATGGCAAAGGAACAACGTGAAATATCCGTGAATACCTCCACGATACATCATTTTGAAATAATTTTCGATAATCCCGATTTTTCACGGTTATTTGTTCCTTTCAGCCATGACACGCTCCACATCTGAGCGCAAAAGCAGGTTTTTCACACCCACCTTTATCTTTTCGATGTGCTTCACCTTGACGATATGGCAGATGTTGGCTGACGAAAGACCATAGATTTGCTGCACCTGCTCAACGGTATAGTAGCGTTCATCGTTCACAAGGTCAGTTCTGCGGAGTTCGTTCAAATGTGATTTGGAGTAATAGGTACGCCCGTACTCTCTTTTAGTGGGTATCTTATGGCGATAGGTGTAGGCACGGAGTGCGGTCGGCTTCATGCCGAACAGTTCCTCCACCTCCTCGGTCAGTAGCCAGTCGGTAATTTCGCTAATATCAACTGCCACACCGAAAAACTCGTCAATATGCTTCTTGCTGTAATAGTTCTTTCCTGCGATACGGCAGATGGGGATATGGTTACGCTTGGCGGAAGTGTAAAGCCATGACTGCTTTACCTTAAAAAGGGACATCACCTCCTCGCCCGAATAGAAGTCCAACACTTCTTCGCTTTCCTTTTCCCTTTTTTCTCTTTTGGCAGGTAAGGAAGATGAAGATGATTTCCTTGGTGTGGAGGTGTTGCCGGGCAGGATGCGGTGATAGGGATTGCCCTCCAACATCTGCTCGATGTCGGCTCTGCGGATGAATGCCATGCGGTTGCTGATGCGTGAGGCTTTCAGCTTGCCGATGGCTACAAGTTTGTAAATGTACTGTCGGGAACAGCCCATGAGGATGGCTGCTTTGGAAAAGGTGAGATACTCCTGATGCTGTATCTCCATCAAGGGTTGGGCGACTTTGAAGAGGTTGTTCTTCTGCATCACTCTGGCTCGTTTGGCTTCTGCCTGACAAGCCTCACTGCAATATCTTTGCATACCGCTTCGGGTTACAAAGGACTTGCCGCAAAAACTGCATTTTCTGGTTGCTTTCATACCGTTTTATCGTTTAATGGTTCATTTCTTCAATCCTATATCTCTGAAATGGTAAACGGATGTGAACGGAAGTCAACCATTGTCGCTTTTCTACACAGTGTGACTGTTTCCGCATATCGGGGCGGTTATTGTCGCTTGTCGTAAACGGTTGTAAACCCTTGTCAACTGTCTGCACGGTGTGACAAAAAACAAGCCCCGCAAATTCTCCACGTCAGAAATACGTCTCAAAAATATGTGGAAATTTGGGAAGCGACAAATGGCAACCGAAAAGTGTTAAATTTTAGAATATGCTGGTAATTAAAGATTTACACTCGGATATTTCTGATTAGTTTTGGTTGTTCTATGGTTATAAATACAATTGCTGAAGCTAATCGTTACGATGAACTCAGTATTAATCGAACCTTTATGGAATTGAAACTCGTGTCGACATCATCGCTATGCTTAATGATAGTGTATTAATCGAACCTTTATGGAATTGAAACCAGCGGACAGCGTGAGCATCACCACCCCCACCTTGGTATTAATCGAACCTTTATGGAATTGAAACTATCAAAAGCTTCCACGTGGGTATGGAAGAAGTTGTATTAATCGAACCTTTATGGAATTGAAACTGGGGAAAGGACACCGAACTGGCCAAGCTCCGTGCGTATTAATCGAACCTTTATGGAATTGAAACACACCTGCACCAACAACCTTTGAAGCATTATCAATGTATTAATCGAACCTTTATGGAATTGAAACGATGGTCGTGCCATCATTTGCCCGTGTCAAAGCTGTATTAATCGAACCTTTATGGAATTGAAACAACAATATATAAGTATGATATAGGCGCCAAATCATGGTATTAATCGAACCTTTATGGAATTGAAACAGGTCAACAGCATTGTTAAAGCCTGCTTGGTCATCAGTATTAATCGAACCTTTATGGAATTGAAACACGCATCTTTGGGGAAAGTTCATTAACAAAACGAGTATTAATCGAACCTTTATGGAATTGAAACTTACGATTAATCAAAGAGGGGTCAGAAACAGGAACAGTATTAATCGAACCTTTATGGAATTGAAACTGGAAAATGCTTACGAGCATAGAGATAACACTCTCTAGTATTAATCGAACCTTTATGGAATTGAAACGCAGAGTGGTTAATGTTAGTAGTATCAACCGTAACAAGTATTAATCGAACCTTTATGGAACTGAAACCGATTATGATAAAGACCGCATCATGGGCGTTATTCGTATTAATCGAACCTTTATGGAATTGAAACGCATCAGCGTATTTAGGTGTACGCGCGGAATCGTGTATTAATCGAACCTTTATGGAATTGAAACGCAAGATAGCCTTGATTTGTGTCGGAGGTATTTTCGTATTAATCGAACCTTTATGGAATTGAAACCGAAAATCTGAAAGCTGAAAAGATGCAGGCTTAGAGTATTAATCGAACCTTTATGGAATTGAAACACCATTACAAAGAAGAACATCAAGAACAATCAAAACACGTATTAATCGAACCTTTATGGAATTGAAACTAGAGCAAGAAGTCGCGGCCGAAAGCTCTTCAAGGTATTAATCGAACCTTTATGGAATTGAAACCATTGTATCTTTTCTGTTATTCGTTTTATAACGCTAGTATTAATCGAACCTTTATGGAATTGAAACAGCGTTATAACGCTTGTTATAATACAAATCGTAATGTATTAATCGAACCTTTATGGAATTGAAACGCCGAGTGGTTAATGCTGGTAGTATCAACAGTAACAAGTATTAATCGAACCTTTATGGAATTGAAACTCAACAACATATTCGAACAACGTAAGGTTAGAATGTATTAATCGAACCTTTATGGAATTGAAACCATCAAATATGGATTATCAAGACAAGCAAGCAAAGGTATTAATCGAACCTTTATGGAATTGAAACAAGTGAGCTTTAATCTAATGTTTATAATCACTCTTGTATTAATCGAACCTTTATGGAATTGAAACAAGGTGATGAACGAGGCCTAAATCGTTCGCAGTTGTATTAATCGAACCTTTATGGAATTGAAACAAACTTGTGTTGCTATCAAAGCTAAGCCTATTTCGGTGTATTAATCGAACCTTTATGGAATTGAAACAATAGTTATAAAAGTCGGACTGATTATTTAACAAGTATTAATCGAACCTTTATGGAATTGAAACAGGGGAGCGACAGTGGTAGAAGGCATACCAGCTTCAAGTATTAATCGAACCTTTATGGAATTGAAACTGATGATGTATTGTTTGGGGGGTGGTCACCGTTTGAGTATTAATCGAACCTTTATGGAATTGAAACAAGTATAGCTTCGGCATCAGCACTCTCAACCTTTCGTATTAATCGAACCTTTATGGAATTGAAACCGTCAAGTGTTAAAGTAGTGTTAAAACGAAGAAAATGTATTAATCGAACCTTTATGGAATTGAAACTATTTATCGGCTAAGGCGCAATCCTCGCAACGGAACGTATTAATCGAACCTTTATGGAATTGAAACAAGCAACAGATGCAATAGAGCCTTTAGAACCTAAAGTATTAATCGAACCTTTATGGAATTGAAACTAGTCAAAGGTGTACTTTGAATTAGGTATGCAATCGTATTAATCGAACCTTTATGGAATTGAAACGACGAGCAAAAACAGCTTGAACGAAATCGTCAAGCGTATTAATCGAACCTTTATGGAATTGAAACGAAGATGACTTTTGATGATTTCGTGCAAGCCGTTTGTATTAATCGAACCTTTATGGAATTGAAACAGACCAAGCGCACCGAGAACACCTAAAGGCATAATAGTATTAATCGAACCTTTATGGAATTGAAACTTCGTACGGCCTTTTACGGTGAAGTCTTTACTGTCGTATTAATCGAACCTTTATGGAATTGAAACTATTGTAATGATTAATGGTGTAACTTATATTGAAGTATTAATCGAACCTTTATGGAATTGAAACAGGGTAGTTAAGCTTTAAGTTAGCAGGAGCGGGAGGTATTAATCGAACCTTTATGGAATTGAAACTTGATTGAAAATGACGCGGTAGACGCTTGTTAAAGTATTAATCGAACCTTTATGGAATTGAAACAGAAGAACGGTAAACCACATACGGCCATCTTGATTAGTATTAATCGAACCTTTATGGAATTGAAACGGAAGCGAAGGAAATTGAAGATTACCGTCAACAAGTATTAATCGAACCTTTATGGAATTGAAACTTGGTTATGGCGTGGTAGTGTAAACAGAACTGTGTCACGGCTCTGATTTTTTATTCTTTCCCTCTTGTTTGTGTGCAGATTTCATATCTGCATACAAATAAGAGGAGCCTTTTACAGGCAAAGTTACATAATCTTGAACCTATCTCCAAATTTTATAGCAAGTTGTTG